>WNGE01006489.1_pt1 | contig 12991 bp, 9 predicted proteins | sample 5400651 | NCBI WGS metagenome assembly WNGE01 (sample SAMN13153370, study PRJNA577476) | soil metagenome | isolation source: 60 cm soil or saprolite under grassland replicate 2 | place: USA:California | collected 2016-06-15 | reverse complement strand
TGCGGGGCGGGCGGCCACCGCGGCGTTCCTCCCCAGCGTGTCCGTGGCACTCGACTATGGCTTTCAGGGTCCCGACGTCGCGTTTCGCTCGAGTAATGATTTCTGGCTCGCGTCGGTCGCCGTGTCGTGGAACCTCTTCAACGGCGGTCGCGACGCGGCACGGCGGTCCGAGGCCGGCTACGAAGCCGATCGCGCCCGCACCCAGCGGCAGGACCTCGCCGACCGGATCGCGCTCCAGGTGCGCACGGCGCACGAGGCCACCGTCGTCGCGCGATCGGCGATCACCACGGCCGACACACGCCTCGAAGCAGCGCGCCGGACGTTCGAGCTGGTGCGGCGCCGCTACGAGGAAGGTGTCGCCAGTCCCATCGAGTTCGTCGACGGGCGCACCGCGTACACGAGCGCGCAGCTGAACCGCGTCCTCACCGCGTACCGCTATGCCATTCGTTGGGTGGAGCTCGAGCGCGCTGCTGCGCTGCGCGAGATCCCTCAATGACCCCCTCTTTCGTCCTCACCCCCTGTCCCCCTCGCCGCGATGCGGAGAGGGGGCACGACGGGTCAGGGGGTGAGGACCCAAAGGAGCACGAGACATGAATCGCACGTTCCAGACCCTAGTGCTTTCCGTGGCCCTTGCAGCCTGTGCGCGCGGCCGCGCCGCAGCGCCCCCCGCCGGCGACGCCGTAGCCGTGCGCGTCGCGCCCGTCAGCGTAGATCGGCTCGCGCCCCCGGTGACCGCCACCGGTACCCTCGGTCCCAAGGAGGAAGTGACGTTGAGCTTCAAGGTCGGCGGCGTCGTCAGCCGGGTCTTCGTGGACGAAGGTCGGGCGGTCCGGGCGGGCGACACGCTCGCCGAGCTGGACCTGAGCGAGATCGACGCCGCCGTGGTCAGAGCCCGGAGCGCCGCCGAGAAGGCCGAGCGCGACCTGGGCCGGGCGAAGCGACTCTATGCCGACAGTGTGGCGACACTCGAGCAGACGCAGAACGCTCAGACCGGGCGCGACGTGGCGCACGCGGAGCTCGAGACGACGCTGTTCAACCGCCGCTACGCCGTCATCGTCGCCCCGGCGTCGGGGTTGATTCTGCGCCGCTCGGCCGAGCCCGACGAGCTGGTCCCGGCCGGCAAGGCGATCCTCACGTTGGGGAGTCACGCCCGTGGCGTGGTGGTGCGCGCCGGGCTCGCGGATCGAGCGGTCGTCCGGATCCGGCGCGGGGACCGCGCCGTGGTGCGCTTCGACGCGCTCCCCGACCGCACGTTCGACGGCGCCGTGACGGAGATCGCGGGCGCGGCCGACCCGATGACCGGCACCTACCGCGTGGAGGTGGCCCTACCCGCCGCATCGGGCCTCGCCAGCGGGCTGATCGGCCGGGTGGAGATCCGCCCTGCCGCGGCGGGCCCCTTGATGCTGGTGCCGATCGACGCGCTCCTCGAGGCCGACGGCGCCAGCGCGACCGTGTACGCGCTCGCTCCCGACGGCCGTCATGCCCAGCGCCGCACGGTGCGGATCGCGTTTCTCGCGGGCGACCGCGTCGCGATCGCGAGCGGCATCGAGGGCGTCGCGGCCGTCATCACCGACGGGGCCGCCTATCTGGACGACGGCGCAGCCGTGGTGGTGCGCCCATGAAGCTCACCCAGTTCGCCGTCAAGCACTGGCAGTTCACGGTGGTGCTGTTCGCGATGCTGGCCGCCCTCGGCGTGACGTCGCTCGCGACCATCCCGCGCGGCGAGGACCCGCCCATCGACTTCCCCACCTTCACGATCGTCGCCGTGTACCCGGGCGCGAACGCCGGCGATCTGGAGCGGCTCGTCGTGAAGCAGATCGAAGACACGCTCCACGAGCTGGACGACGTGCGCAGCATCAGCAGCCGGATCCGCCCCGGCGTCGCACGCATCCAGATCGAGTTCGAGCCGAACGAGGACGCCGACAAGAAGTACGACGACGTCGTGCGCGAGCTGAACGTCGCGCGCCAGACGCTGCCCGACCTGGTGCGGCTCCAGATCTACAAGGCGCGGACGCTGGACGTGAACATCGTGCAGGTCGCGCTGGTGTCGGAGCTTGCGCCGTACCGCCTCCTGGACTCGTTGGCGGAGCAGCTGGAGGACCGCCTCAGTGCGCAGCCCGGCGTGCGCACGGCCGAGCGCTGGGGTGCGCCGGAGCGACAGGTGGGCGTCGCCCTGGACCTCGGGCGGCTGGCGCAGCTCGGCTTGCCGCTGGGGCAGGTGCTCGGCGCGATCGGCGGCGAGAGCGTCGATGTCCCCGGCGGTGACGCCGAGGCGGGCCTCAAGAGCTTCAGTGTCCGCTCTTCTGGCGGCTACGAGACTCTGGACCAGGTGCGCCAGACGGTGCTGCGCGGAGGGAGCGGCCGGCTGGTACGCCTCGGTGATGTCGCGCAGGTCGACTGGAGCTATGGCGACTCCACCTACCGGGCGCGCTTCAACGGTCACCGGGCGGTGTTCATCACGGCGACGCAGCGGTCGGGCACCACCGTCCAGGCGGTCCGCAACCGCGTGTACTCCGAGCTCGACCGGTTCGCGCGCGAGCTGCCGCGTGGCGTGACCCTGGCCCGGGGGTTCGATCAGGCTGCCAACGTGTCGCACCGCCTGGCGCGGCTGGGAGAGGACTTCCTCATTGCCGTGGGGCTGGTGCTGTTGACGCTGCTGCCGCTGGGCCCGAGGGCAGCCGCCGTCGTCATGATTTCGATACCCCTGTCGCTGGCGATGGCGGTGACCGGGCTTGCCTGGACCGGCTTCACGCTCAACCAGCTCACGATCGTGGGGATGGTGATCGCGCTGGGCCTGCTGGTGGACGACTCGATCGTGGTGGTCGAGAACATCACGCGATTCCGGCGGGCGGGGCACTCCCGGATCGAGGCGGCGATCCTTGCCACGGGGCAAATCTGGGTCGCGGTGCTGGGTGCCACCGCGACGCTCGTGTTCGCGTTCGTCCCGCTGGTGTTCCTGCCGGGCGGACCCGGTCGCTACATCCGGTCCCTCCCGGTCGCGGTGATCAGCACCGTGCTGGCCTCGCTGATCGTGTCCCTTACCATCATCCCGTGGCTCTCGAGCCTGCTGCTCGGCAAGGACGAAGGACCCGAGGGGAACCGGTTCCTGCGGGCGTTCGAGCGCGCGATCCACTCGAGCTATGCTCCGCTGCTCGACCGGGCGCTGCGGCGCCCGGGTCGCACGCTCGCGCTCGGCGCGGTATTCGTAGCGGCGTCGCTGGCGCTCGTCCCCGTGGTGGGCTTCTCGCTGTTTCCGAAGGCGGAGACGCCGCAGTTCCGCGTGGACATCACGGCGCCCGAGGGCGCGAGTATCGCCGGGACGGACTCGGCCGCCCGGTTCGCCGAGCGGGTGTTGGGCCGCACGCCGGGCGTGAAAGCCGTCTACACTTCGGTCGGCCATGACAACCCCCGAGTCTACTACAACGTCGCGTCGCGGACCGACGACCCACGGATCGGCCAGCTGTTCGTGTTGCTGGACCGCTACGAGCCGGGGAAAACGCCCCGTCTGCTGGACTCGGTGCGCGCCGAGCTGGCCCGGTACCCGGGTGCCGAGATCGCGTTGCGCGAGTTCGAGAACGGCCCACCGATCGACGCGCCGATTGCCCTGCGGATCGAAGGCGCGTCGCTCGACTCGCTCCACGCCATCGCCGCGCAAGTGGAACGGCTGCTCAAGACCACGCCGGGCACACAGTACGTGACCAATCCGGTGCGCGTGGCACGCACCGACCTGCGCGTGGCGATCGACCGCGCCAAGGCGGGACTACTCGGCATCCCGACGCTCGAGATCGACCGCACCGTGCGGCTCGGCCTCGCCGGGCTCGAAGCCGGCAGGCTGCGCGAGGAGGATGGTGACGCGCGACCGGTCGTCGTGCGCCTGGCGCGCAGCGGGCGCGCGAGTCCTGCGGATCTGGAGCAGGTGTACGTCAGCTCGACGAACGGTCGCCTGGCACCCCTCGCGCAAGTGGCCGACGTCCGGTTCGAGCGCGCGGTGTCGGAGATCCAGCGCTACAACCGCACGCGCAGCGTTACCGTGACGGCGAACGTGCAGACCGGCTACAACACCGACCGCGTGACGCAGCAGGCGCTGGGCCGGCTCGGCGGTGTGACGCTGCCGCCCGGCTACCGCATCGTGCCGGCGGGCGAGATCGAGAGCCGGCAGGAGAGCTTCGGCGGCATCGGCGGGGCCATTATCGTGGCGACGTTCGCCATTCTCGCGATCCTGGTGCTCGAGTTCCGGACCTTCCGCTCGACGTTGATCGTGGCATCGGTCATTCCCCTGGGCGTCGCCGGCGGGGTCCTGGCGTTGCTCTTCGCCGGGCACACGCTGTCTTTCGCGGCCACGATCGGGTTCGTGGCGCTGATCGGGATAGAGATCAAGACGTCCATCCTGCTCGTGGACTTGACGAACCGGCTGCGCGTCGAAGGGATGGATCTCGAGGCGGCGATCCGCAAAGCCGGTGAGGTGCGCTTCCTCCCGATCGTGCTCACCAGCCTCACCGCCATCGGCGGCCTGCTGCCGATCGCCGTGCAGGGGAGCGGGCTGTACGCGCCGCTCGCCTGGGTGATCATCGGCGGTCTGGTGTCGAGCACGCTGCTCGCGCGGATCGTCACGCCCGTGATGTACAAGCTGCTCGCGCCGGTGGTATCACACGCATGAGGCCGCGTCCCACGCTCGGATTCTTCTTGCGGAGAATCTGGGCATCGTTCGTGCCTCGGCCAGGCGCGGCACCTCGGGTGTCCTACGACCGCGAGGCCATCGCGCGGAGCCCGACCCTCACCTGGATCGGCCATGCGACGTTCCTTGTGGGGATGGACGGCGTGACGTTTCTCACCGATCCGATGTTCTCCGATCGGGCCGGTCCCGTGTCGTTTGCCGGGCCCCGCCGGCTGACGCCACCGGGCGTGCCGCTGGACGCGATTCCGACGCTCGACTTCGTCCTGCTGTCGCACGACCATTACGACCATGCGGATCTCGCGAGCGTGCGGCGGCTGGCCGCTCGCGGCGTTCGCTTTGTGGTTCCACGGGGCCTGGGGGACTGGATCAAGAGCGCCGGTGGGGACGCGATGGAGCTCGACTGGTGGCAGGACGTTGAGCTCGGGGGCGTGCGTCTCACGTGTGTGCCGGCACGGCACTTTTCCGGCCGCTCGCTCTGGGACAGCGACCGCCGCCTCTGGGCGGGCTGGATAGTGGCCGGGCCGACCCGGCGGTTCTATCACGCGGGCGACACCGGATACTCCCCCGAGTTCGCGGCGCTCGGCGAGCGGTTCGGTCCGATCGACCTCGCGGCCGTCCCGATCGGCGCCTACCTGCCGGCGGCGATAATGCACCCGGTGCACACCACGCCGGAGGAGGCGCTGCAGGTCGGCTTGGACGTGCGGGCTCGGCGCATCGTGGCGATGCATTTCGGCACATTCGACCTGGCCGACGAGCCGCTCGACGAGCCGCCGCAGCGGTTCCGGCGTGAAGCCGAGCGTCTGGGCCTTGGGCCCGATCGCGCGTGGGTTCTCAAGATCGGGGAGACGCGCGAGTGGTAGTCTTCGCCCTCGGCGCGATGGCGGTCGCCCGCTATCTCTGAGGGGGACCCTCGCCGTGCCGGGGCTGCTGCGTGGCGATGTAGATGACGGCATCCCACGCGTTGTGAATGCCGATGAACAGCAGCACCAGCGCCGTCGCGGCGATCACGAGCAACCAGTGCGGCGCATCGCGCCGGAGTAACAGCGCGGCCACCAGCAGCATCGCGTACGCGATGAGTGGGAACAGGCAGTGCCACAGCCAGTCCTCCATAACCGGCGCGTAGCCTTTCTGCCGGAGTGCCCGCCTGATGACGACCAGCATGTACACGATGCCCGCCAGCCCGCACGCCTCGAGGGCGAGCCCGCCGCTCGAGATGGCGCGCCACGGCACGCTCAGGATCGCGGACATGAGCAACACGGCGCAGAAGTGGACGATCGTGGGCGTGCCGAAGGCGCCCACCTCCGGGCCGCGGATCGAGCGCGCCTCGGAGCCGAGGACGATCACGACGAATTGCAGGCCGGTCAGCGCCGCGGCCGACGAGCCGACGATCACGTAGAAACTCTCCCATGCGGCGAACGGCGACAGTGCGCTCCCTTCCACGACGGACCTCCCCTCACGAGGGTCAGACCTGCCGAGGCGTCAACATGCACCGGGCTCGGGCATGTGGCGAGAGAGCTACCCCGCCTCGAAGACAAGAGCCGCACGGAGGGGGGCGGGGGGGCGCCTCGCCGGGGCCCGATTCCCTATATTGCGTCCCCCGACTTCTCGAGCCAGCCCGTGACGCTACCCAACGCCCTCCCCGACGACTCCTGGGCGGTCGACGAGCGGTCCCTGATGCTGTTCGTCGAAGCGCTCAAGCAGCCGCCGGCCGAGCGGGCCTGGTACGAGCTGCGGCGCGAGGCGGAACGGATCGCCCTGGTCCCCGGGTTCGACCGGCTGATCACCCTCGAGGCCAACGCGATCAAGGAGCTGCCCCACCAGATCGAGGTGGCCCACCGCGTGCTGCGCGACATGGGCGGCCGCGCCATCCTCGCCGACGAGGTCGGCCTCGGGAAGACGATCGAGGCGAGCATCATCTATAAGGAACTAGCGATCCGCGGCCTGGCGCGCCGCGCGCTGATCCTCACGCCGGCTTCCCTCGTGGGCCAGTGGCAGGGAGAGCTCGAGGAGAAGTTCTTCGAGCGCTTCGACACGCCCACCGACCCCGACGACTGGCAGCGCGTCACCAAAGGGATCGTGTCGCACGACCGCGCCCGCTCGCGCCGGCACGCCGAGGAGATCCTGCGGCACCGTTGGGACTTGGTCATCGTGGACGAGGCGCACAAGGTGAAGAGCCATCGCGGCGCGACCTACCGGTTCATCGAGAAGATCGAGCGCGACTTCATCCTGTTGCTCACCGCCACGCCGCTCCAGAATGACCTGCGCGAGCTGTACAACCTCATCACCCTGCTCCGGCCCGGCCAGCTCGGCACCTGGCAGGAGTTCAAGAGCGAGCATCTGGTTTCGGGCGACCACCGCCAGCCCCGTGACCCCGAGGCCCTCCGCGCGCTCACGCACGAGGTGATGATCCGCACCCGGCGCTCGAGCGTCGTCGATGATCTGGATCTGCCGCCGCGCCGGCCGCGACACCCCGAGGTCAAGTTGACCCGCGCCGAGGCGGATCTGTACCAGCGCACCACGGAGTTCCTGCGCCGGCTGTATCGGGAAGGCTTCATCGAGCCGGCCGACCAGGAGGAGTTGGAAGACGGGGCCCGACGCCGCAAGCAGACGAAAAAGGGAGTCCTGCAGCTCGCCGTGATCCACCTGCGCCAGCGGTTGTGCTCCTCCTCGCGCGCGCTCGCCGAATCGCTCGCGCACCTGGCCGAGAGCGAGCGCATCAGCCCCGCGTACCGTGGCATCGCGAAGCAGCTCGCCAGGCGGGCGCAGGGCATCAAGACGCACGCCAAGCTGGACGTGCTGACCACACTCCTCAAGCAAACGCCGGACCGCCTCGTGGTCTTCAGCGATCACCGCCCGACGATTCAGCTGATCGAAGAGCGCGTCGCGAAGCTCGGTCGGAAGCCCATCGTCTATTGGGGCGCGCACTCGACGGCCGATCGGGACAAGCGCATCCGCGCCTTCCATGAGGACCGGACGAGCGTCCTGATCGCCACGCGCGCCGGCAGCGAGGGACGGAACCTCCAGTTCTGCAACGTGCTCGTGAACTACGACCTACCCTGGAACCCGATGGTGGTGGAGCAGCGCATCGGCCGCCTGCACCGCATCGGGCAGCAGCGCGAGGTCCACATCGTGAACCTCGCGGCGGCAGGGACGATCGAGTCCTACATCCTCCAGCTGCTCGACAAGAAGATCAAGCTGTTCGAGCTGGTGGTGGGCGAGCTGGACCTGATTCTCGGTGAGTTCGGCGGCGCGCAGAAGTTCGAGGGTCGGCTGGCGGAAGAATGGCTCGCCGCCGAGAGTGAGGAAGACTTCGCGCGCCGGGTGGAGACGATGGGCGCCGACATCGAGAAGAGCAGCGCGGTGGGCAAGGAGCAGGAACAGCTGAACTCCCTCATCGCGCCGGACGACAACGCCATGCGGCTCGAGCGCCGGATGGAGACGCTGTCGGTTCCCGCGCGGCTGCGGCTCGGGCTGGGCACGAGTCACCTCGTCAAGGCGCCCGGCTGGGACGCAAAGCGGCACAAGCGCGGCGTGCACGTCCAGGAAATCCTCGAGGCGCTCGAGTCGATCGAGCCGATGGGTGGCGCCCCGACGCAGCAGCCGGCCGGCCGTCATCCTCAGTACGGGGAGCTGGTGCGGCTCACCGGGTTGACCAGCACCGGGCGCGCGATCACGCTGGTCGCGCAGGTGGACCGGCTGCCCCTGGTGCTCGTGGACATGGAGGCGGACACCGCCGCGTGAACCTCCGCCGCACGGCGGAGGACCCACGCTCTTCCGTATCGGGCTTGCGGGCGGCGGTCCCCGCGTCCCATCTTGTCGGCGGACAGGAGAGATCCCCTTCGGCCATGCCCCGCGCGCGTCGCACTCTCCGCCTTCTCGCCTGCCTCGTGGCGGCGTGCTCGGCTCGCGCGCCGCGTGACCCCGGCGTCCACCTCGACCGCAACCTGCTGACGCAGGAACAGCTCACCGAGAACCACTTTACCACTGCGTACGAGGCCGTGGCGTCGCTCCGCCCCTCCTGGCTCGAGACGCGCGGCACGGACAGCTTCACCACTCCCAGCCAAGTGCTGGTGTACCTGGACGATAGCCGGTTGGGAGGTGTGGAGACGCTGCGCACGATCGCCCTGGCGAACGTGCTGTACATCCGGCACATCGACGGCATCACCGCGTCCGGCCGGTGGGGGTTGGACCACGGCCAGGGCGTCATCCAGGTATCGACGCGCGAGTGAAGGGCGGCACGACCGTCACGGCCGCGCGTGATAGGCGTACATCCCCAGCATCGTCCCCACGAATCCACCAGCGACCTTGGTGCTGAGGATCGTGCCGTCTGCGTCCCCCTTCAGCAGGACCCAGGCGTCCGGTCGCGTAGCATAGGAGAAGTCGTACATGGCTCCTCGCGCCCGGATCCTGAGGAAGACGTTGGAGTCGGCTGGTTCGAGCGGCGCCTCGGCCACGACGACGGTCGCGCCGCCGGCCCGCTGCTCGAGCTGGATCGCGCGATGACCGCCCGTCCGGGTCACGCCGAGGACGAAGAAGTGGTCGCTGTTGTGGAACGCGGCGAGCCCCGCCCGGTCGCCGTCCACGAGCGGCGTGTAGCGCATCGCCGCCGTGGCCGTCATGTCGTGATGCTGCTGGCGTCTCGCGATGAAGGACGGCTGGTCGAGCCCCTCGAGCGGCACGGCGCGCGCGTGCACGGTGAGCCAGCCGGGTGTCGCGGTCGCGTCGTACCACGGCTCACGTGGCGTCCGCAGCACCACCCAGGACGGCCGCAGGTCGAGCCCGTCGAAATCGTCCCGATCGGTGAAGTTCCCGCTCATGGCGGTGCCGGGGCGCTCATCGGGCGGCAGATTGGGCCGGCGGTGTACGTAGGGCACGGTCGCCGTGTCCTTCAGGATGGTGGGCCACCCGTCACGCCACTCCACCGGCAACAGGAACGTCTCACGCCCGATGTTGTACAGGAAATCCCGGTAGGGCCGGGTGGCGAGAAATACCGCCCACCACTCTCCTGCTTGGGTTTCGACGAAGTCGGCGTGCCCGGCGGTCCATACCGGGGTAGGCCGGGAGGGATCGAGGTGACGCTGCGTGAGTATCGGGTTGATGGGCCCGGGCTCGAACGGTCCCCACACAGAGCGGCTGCGGAACACCACCTCGGAGTGCTGCTCCGCCGTGCCGCCCTCCGCGCAGATCAGGTAGTACCAGCCGTCCTTCTTGAAGATGTGCGGTGCTTCGATCCAGATCGGATGCTTCGTGATATCCACGCCACCGTTCACGATCATGCGGCGCGGGCCGGCCATCTGCTTCGCGGTCGTGTCGTACCGCTGGACCCAGATGGCGCGGTGGCCCTGGCCGTAGAGCTGGGGACCGTCGGGCAGGCCGTTGTTGACGACGTAGACCTTGCCGTCGTCGTCGAAGAACAACGAGGGATCGATCCCGTCGAACCCAAGCCACACGGGGTCCGACCACGGCCCCGCCGGGTTCGCGGCCGTCACGAGGAAGTTTCCTCCGCGGTCCACGAGCGTGGTGATCATCCACATCCGACCCGGCCGACAGCTCAGGCTCGGGGCGAAGATGCCGCGTGACACGCCCGCGCCGTCCAGGTTCAGCTGCGAGGGGCGGGTGAGGATGTGCCCGAGCTGCGTCCAGCGGACCAGGTCCCGGCTGGTGAACAGCGGCACGCCGGGATAGTAGGCGAAGCTCGACGTGGCGAGGTAGTAGTCCTCGCCTTGCCGGCAGATCGTCGGGTCGGGATAGAAACCGCTGAGGATGGGGTTCCGGTACTCGCCGGGTCCGGCGGGCGTCTGGTCGTGGACGGGGTCGTGGCCTTCGTAGGTGAACCAGTCGAACCGCGCCTCGGCGCGAGGCGGGCGCTTCAGGCCGAAGTGGCGATCGGCGACGTGGACGTGAGCGCCCGCCGTGCCCACACCCAGCGCCAGGCACAGGGCTGCGCCTTTCACCCTCCGGCCACAGGATGATGCTCGGGGTCCCACTTCTGCACCGCCTTCACGACGCCCTCGATGTGCTGGCGCATGCGCTCCACGGCGAGGGCTGCGTCGCGCCGCTCGAGGGCGTCGATAATGCCGAGGTGTTCCGCGTGGTCCCGCTTGCGGGACGCCACGATGGCGAGGATGAGGCGCTGCTCCGCCGTGAACAGTTCCCGTAGCACGTCGAGCGTCTGCAGCATCACCGTGTTGCCGGAGGCGATGGAGATCTGGCGGTGGAACTCCATGTTGACCCTGTTCAGGACGTCGTCGTCGGCGATGTTCTGCTCCGCAGTACTGAGCAGCCGACGCATCTCCTTCAGCTGCGCGGCGGTTGCATGCCCGACGGCCGCCGCGATCGCCTCGATTTCGAGAGGCTTACGGGTACGGAGGAGGTCCAGCAGCAGCTGCTTGGTGAACGCGCCCGAGTGGTGCGGGCTGGCGAGCACTAGAACCTCGTCGGTGCGGTTCACGTACACGCCGGAGCCGTGGCGGATCGATACCAGGCCGATGGTCTCGAGGCTCTTGAGCGCTTCGCGCACGGTCGGATGCCCGACGCCGAAGCGGCGCGCCATCTCCATGATGGGGGGCAGGCGATCGCCCTGTTGGAACTCCCCCTGCTGTATCAACACGCGGATCTGCCGGGCAAGTCGATCCGGCAGACTCTGCTTCGATACGGGTTTCAGTGCGTTGGTCAATCGTGCCGTCCTTCCCTTGCCGGGGCCGCCTGGACGACCGCCGCCAACGCCGGCTTGGGCCGGCCGTCCCGATCGAACAACAATGGATAATTCGTGCGTCCCCGCACCGGCCAGTTATTGAGCCAGGAGTCCCGGTCGGTGACGCCCCAGAAGGTTACACGGGCGACCGTGCCTCGGTGCCGCACATACGAGCCGAACAGCTCGGCATAGCGCCGTGCCAGGGCCTGTTGCAGCGAGTCGGGGAGGCCGTCCGCGAACGGGTCCGCTCCCCGCGGCAGCACGTCCACGTCGAGCTCGGTGATCATCACCCGCACGCCCAGCGCTGCGAACGCATCGATCGTGGAATCTTCCTGCGCCGGCGACGGCCAGTCGAGACGGTCGTGGTTCTGCAGCCCGACGGCCGCGATCGGAATCCCCTGGTCCCTGAGCCGCTTGACGAGGTCCACGGCGCCGCGCCGCTTGGGCGCGTTCTCGAGCGAGTAGTCGTTGTAATACAGCTCCGCGTCGGGATCGGCTTCGTGGGCGAAGCGATACGCGCTGGCGAGATAGTCTTCGCCGATGATCGTGAGCCACGGCGTCCGCCGCAGCGTGCCGTCCTCGTTCAGGGCCTCGTTGACGACGTCCCAGCCGCGGATCCGGCCTCGATAATGCCCCACCACCGTGCGGATGTGGTCGCGCAGGCGCTCGAGCAGCGTATCGCGGCTCACGGGGTTCCCGCTCGAGTCCTGAAACACCCACCGCGGCGTCTGATTGTGCCAGACCAGCGTGTGTCCTACGATGAACATGCCGTGCCGCTCGCCGAACGCAACGTACCGGTCGGGGCCGGCGAAGTCGTACGTCCCGGGCCTGGGGTGGACCGACTGCCACTTCAGCACGTGCTCGGGAGTGATCGAGTTGAACTGCGCCGTGACGATGGCCGCCCCGAGCGTGTCCCGCCCGGAGAACTGGGCCGCGTTGAGCGCGGCGCCGACCAGGAAAACGCCCTCGAAGGCCGTGCGCAGCGTGGGTGACACGGGCGCGGCCTGGGGTGGGCCCGGCCCGGTGCAGTCGATCGCGAGCGCACCGATGAGCAGCGCACCGATCCAGTCCGGACGGCGCGCGCTCATGCGTGGCTGCGACTGGATCTTCAGCACCCTCCTAAGGCCTGGATGCGTTCGCCGGCCCGCCCACGACATCCAATTCTATCGTTTGGACGTCCGCGGAGCTGCCGCCCACCATGATGTCGAACCGCCCTGCCTCGACGACGCGCTTCATATCAGGGCCGTGATAGGACAGGTGCTCCGGCCCGAGCGCGAACGAGACCGTACGCATCTCCCCGGGCTTGAGGGTGACGCGCTGGAAGCCCTTCAGCTCCTTGACCGGTCGCGTCGCCATGCTCACCTGGTCACGGATGTACAGCTGCACCACCTCATCGCCCGCGCGAGCGCCCGTGTTGCTCACGTCCACCGACACGATCGCGCGGCCCTCGGCGGGGGGGCCGATCCGCTGGGGGGCGACCCGGAGATTGGAATAGGAGAAGGTCGTGTACGAGAGTCCGTACCCGAAGGGGAACAGCGGCTGCGTGGTGTCGAGCACGTAGCCACGACGTGCCGAGGGCTTGTGGTTGTAGAACACCGGCAGCTGACCCACGTGGCGAGCTA
>WNGE01013224.1_pt1 | contig 12993 bp, 7 predicted proteins | sample 5400651 | NCBI WGS metagenome assembly WNGE01 (sample SAMN13153370, study PRJNA577476) | soil metagenome | isolation source: 60 cm soil or saprolite under grassland replicate 2 | place: USA:California | collected 2016-06-15 | reverse complement strand
TCGCGCCGTTGGTGCTCATGCGCACCTGGAGCCGGTCGGGGAACTCCGGAAGGGTCACCGTGCGGGTATAGAAGGTGAGCACGTTGCCGTTCTGCAAGTTCAGAACAGGTGTCAACAACCAGTTGCTGATGGTAGCCGTGCCTGCGCCGTTATTGACGTCTGCGGCAATATAGGCGGTGGACGCGCCGTCAAACGCCGGAAACACAAAGTTATCGCCTTGGAACCAGTTAGTGGTTCCTAACGGCTGGCTGTGGTTTATCATAAACCAGCCAGGCAGCATAGTGATATTATCAAACCCTTCGTTGATGAGTGGTGGGCAGGTATGGACGGTGACACACACGTCATCCAGGTAAAAGAAAGAGGGCGGGTTGAAGAATATGAAATGCAGGTCAGCGTTGGCTCCGGGCATCACATTGTTAAAAGTATATAGCGTATACCCAAAGGCGCTCTGAACCGCCTCCGCTACGAGAGTAATGCCACCAAAAGAAGCCCCAAAACGATTGTTTCCAGTGCCGTCGTCATTTCTGAGCCAAAAGCTCACGTCATACGCCGTGCCCGCCACGGTCGGGATGACCTGATCAAGAAAACCGTCGCTAGTATCCGGACCGGCGACTAATGCGAAGGTTCCCGAGTGCGGGTTGCCGCCGACACCGGTAAACGAGGTATCTCCGCCTTGGGTCCAACCTGTTAAGTCACCGGTTTCGAAGTCACCGTTAACAACGAGGCAAGTCACTGTGGGAAGCTGCGACGCAGGCATCTGCGACACGCTCGCGGCTACAATGCGCTTCGTGGTCCCGCGACTGCGGGACTGCGCCAGCGCGAATGGGATCGCGCACACGGCCAGAAGCAGAAGCACATAAAAGGCGCTTCTAATAAGATGCGCTTTGATGGTGGGATTGATTTGTTTTTTCAATTTATGAGACCGCTTGTAGTTTCGAGATCATACAAAAGCAAGAAGGGCTCTGCGGTTTCCCCGCGGAGCCCTCATGCTGGGGGTTATCTTTTATTACAACGGACAAGTCACCAACTCCCCGCATTCGTCAAAGGCTCTGTTGATCGCGTCAACAACCGCATTAACGTCCGAGGGCTTGACAGATCCGGTCGACAGTCCAGCCAACTCCCGGTTCGCGAGATCCAGGAGACCGGAAACCTTGCCGCGATGCGTTGGGTCTGGGACATATGTGGAATTTAACGTCGCGTCGATGACCGCCTGCGAGATACGGATGCGACCGCCACTTGTTGTGCAAAACTCCCGGTACGCTCCGCGCCCTGTGCCCCCCGGCGTTCCGATAGTCGTCAAATCCAGATCCGCCAAGGTGGGATCAAGCCGGAGGTTGAGCCCCAGAGTGATCGTCTGTCCGAGCAACACGTTAACAAACTTGCCATTCTTAAGCAGAAGAGGATGTGTACCTGTTGCCAGACAATTGGGCGAATTCAGCGTTTGGTCTCCAAATTGGTTGGGCAATGTGTCCGGAGTTCCGTTCGCCGGCAGTCTGGTAATGATGCATTGCGCAGCGCTCAAGGGAATCGTCAGCGACCTCGTCCCCACAATACCCACTATCAGGGGGTCCGGATTTGGCAACCCGCAGTTCCTGATCGAGGTATCGCCGAGCAGCGCCTGAATCAGAGCGAGCGTTCCCAGGCCACTGTAACAGCTATCAGGGCTGGTGAAGACTCCACCCGGGTTGCCATAGGCGCCCATGGTCAATGAACAGAACCCCACACATGGGTCTACGGTAATTGAGCCGCTCTTGGGGCAGTCATAGGCGTCCTTGACCGTGACGCTGTGCAAACCCGCCGACACATTGTTAAATGTCGTCGGTGAAGTGCAAGCCCCAAACGAACCGTTATCGAGCTTGCACTGATATGCAGGCGTGCCGCCCCCGAAGGTGGCCGTGATGGATCCACTGTGGGCCGCGTTACAACCCGCCACAAGGCCGAGTGTTAACGCCGTGGGCTGGCGGATACTGCCCGTCGTGGTCGCCGTGCAGCTATTGGCATCGGTCACAGTGTACGAGTATGTACCCGCAGCATGGCTGAACGTTCCGGTGCCGTTGTAAGGCGCGGTCCCGCCGCTGGCATTCACTGTCACCGTTGAACTGCCGCCGTTACACAGGATCGCTGTGTTGGACGAGCTGGCTGACAGCACGTCCGGTTGCGTGATCGATCCAGTCGTGGTCGACATGCACCCATTGGCATCGGTTACCGTGTAGGAGTAAGTGCCCGCGGAACGGCTGGCCGTGCCCGTGCCGTTGTAAGGCGCGGTGCCGCCGGTCGCGCTCACCGTCACCGTTGAGCTGCCACCGTTGCACAGAATCGCTGTGTTGGATGAACTGGCTAACAGTGCGTTCGGTTGCGTGATCGTTCCGGTGGTGGTCGAGGTGCAACCGTTGTGATCCGTCACGGTGTAGGAGTAAGTCCCCGCAGCATGGCTGAACGTGCCATCGCCAGTGTAAGGCCCGGTCCCGCCGCCGGCAGTCACCGTCACCGTCGAGTTGCCGCCGTTGCACAGAATCGCACTGTTGGACGAGTCGGCCGTGACCGCGCTGGGCTGGGTGATGTCACCCGTCGTTGTCGAGGTGCAGCTATTGGCATCGGTCACCGTATAAGAGTAAGTCCCCGCTGGAACGCTGAACGTGCCAGTGCCGCTGTAAGCACCCGTGCCGCCGGTCGCGCTCACCGTCACTATCGAATTGCCGCCGTGGCACAGAATATCCGTGTTGGACGAGCTGGCCACTACTGAGCTCGGCTGTGTGATGTCGCCGGTCGTGGTCGAGGTGCAGCTATTGGCGTCTGTCACCGTGTAAGAGTAAGTGCCTGCAGCATGGCTGAACGTGCCCGTGCCGTTGTAAGAACCCGTGCCGCCGGTCGCGCTCACCGTCACTATCGAATTGCCGCCGTGGCACAGAATCGCTGTGTTGGACGAGCTGGCCACTACTGCGGGCTGATCAGCGATTGTTCCGGTGGTGGTCGCGGTGCAGCTATTGGCATCGGTCACCGTGTAGGAGTAAGTCCCCGCAGCATGGCTGAAGGTGCCCGTGCCAGTGTATCCAGGCGTGCCACCCGTCGCGCTCACAGTCACCGTTGAGTTGCCGCCGTGGCATAGAATCGCACTGTTGGACGAACTGGCCGCTACCGCGCTCGGTTGCGTGATATTTCCAGTCGTGGTCGCGGTGCAGCTGTTGGCATCAGTCACGGTGTACGAGTAGCTGCCTGCAGCATGGCTGAACGTGCCCGTGCCAGTGTACCCAGGCGTGCCGCCAGAGGCGGTCACCGTCACAACTGCGTTACCGCCGTTGCACGCGATCGGCGTCGTCACCGAAGAACCGCCCACTACCGCGTCCGGTTGCGTGATGTTGCCGGTCGTGGTCGTGGTGCAGCTGTTGGAATCTGTCACCGTGTAAGAGTATGTGCCCGCGGCGTGGCTGAATGTGCCGGTGCCAGTGTAAGAACCCGTGCCGCCGCTGGCGCTCACCGTCACTGTTGAAAGCCCGCCGTTGCAAGCAATCGCTGTGTTGGACGAGCTGGCGACAAAGCCGGCGCTGAAGGTGGTCGAAATCGGACTGACGAAATCGTCCAAGCTCGCATTAAAGGCTACAGCTGTCTTTGTCTTGACGAATACGCTCTTGACCTCAATGCCTACGCAGCGATCAATGGCCGCAGCAATAAGCGCTGTAACGTCAACGGACATCTCGACGAACTGATTTTGCAAATAGCTTGTACCGCCGAAGGCTCCATACGGTACCGGTAGCCCAGCAGCTGTGTTAGTGGCGACGAAAGCGGTGTTAGCCGGGATGAACGGAGTAATATCAACCCAGTCATAAGTGTTCGGTGAGACCTGCTTCCATTGAGCGATTAGCATTGTGGCTAAAGAGCCGCCACTGCCGTAATTAGCTGTAATCAGAAGATCATTCACGGTCCGTCCTCCGGTGGAAGCATTAAGCGGGCTTGTGACGAAATGGCCGCAAGGGGCGCTTGAACAGCCGGTATCGGTTACTTTTGTGATCTCAGCCTGGCTAAGCTCGAAATCGATATAGCTGGTGCCGTTATTTGACAATCTGTCGCCCGACGCGGTTATCCAGGTATGATCAGCGCCACCGACTACAGACTTCGAGATATGGACATAGACGTTATCGATGTCGGTCTTATCACCAGAGCTAGCAGTTTTCCAGTGATAGGTATTCGGATCGGCATTGACCTTGTTACTTTCGGCAAAAACATCATCGCCTGAGTTATACGCATCCGTGCTGCGGAACGTGACGATAGGACTTGTCGGCTTCACTGCGCCGGAATCGAATAGCAGGCCGGAACCGGTACCGACGAGCGGAGTGAGGTCCAACCAGTCGGTTACTGAATTCGTGGTGGCTCGCAGATTTGGCGGCGGTGAGGAGGCTGCGTCGATTTCGAATCCACCTGGATCTCCGTTCGGCGCGAGTCCGGGGCCGACAACGTCAGTGAATTGGGTGAAGGCCGTGACAGCTCCCTGGGTCGCCGTCAACGTAAACGCCAGGCCGACATCCTGAGGCTGGATCACAAACTCGGAGTTGGAAATGTTTCCTTGCCCATCAGCGATCGCAGATGAGTCCCATCGCGCAACGTTATTGCTGTCATCAATATGCAATGCGACGGCTACGTTTGGGATCCAAAGGGAACCGCTAATCACAACGGTTTCGCCCGGCACGTAATCCGGCTTGTCGGTGGTCACAGTGGCCCCACTCGATCCGGGCGCCTCCATCAAGCTAAACGTACTGTTCGATGCTCTTTGCCCGGGAAGCAATCCAGACGCCGGTGGCGACGCATTGTTATCATTGTTATTACTGGCCTGCGGGGCCTGGGCGGTTTGGGTCTGTGTTGCGCTCCTTTGCGACTCGCCCGGAGCGCCTGGCAGCGCCCCTAAGGCAGCCAATGCCAGAAGAGCGCCCCCTAAGCAGAGAAAGAGTAAGACACGGAAGTTAAAGAAGGCTGATTGAGAGGAGGACTTTTTTTTCATTGATAGGAGTTTCTTTTAGTTTGTTTTTTGATTGGGGAATCCTTTGGAATTTATTTGCCGTTGGGACTTCCTGCTGGTTGAGCGGACGCGGTCGCGGCGGAAATGGCGATTTGGATTGATGTTTCCATCTGTCACCATCCTTCTCCGGGAAGTGGGGAGCGAAGTTCTGAAGAAAATTTCATGTGGCCGTTGGGACTTCCTCCTGGTTGAGCGGACGAGGTCGCGGCAGAAATGGCGCCAAGAAGAATGCGGTCGAGCACTGGTTTGCGAAGGAAAGCTGATGCGCCGCCCGCCATGGCGCGCTCGCGAGCGTTCGGCAAATCGTGGCCGGTGAAAATGATGACAGGAAGCGCTGCGTGTTTTTGGGCGAGATGTGCTTGCACGCTGAACCCGTTCATGTGCGGCATGTGCAGATCGAGAACGACGCAATCGGGCAGACGCGTATCAAGCGATTGCAAAAATTCCGCACCGGAGCCGAATGTCTCCACGCTCAGGCCGACGGAACGCATCAAGCGCATCAGCGCTTTGCGAATGGGTTCTTCGTCGTCAACGATAGCAATGAGCGGACAAGCTTTGGTCACAACGCCGTGAGAATAGCGAGTAGAGGGAGTCCGCGCTATTAGACCTTAGGTTGTTATACCTAAGGCTACTATACCTAAGGCTGTTATACCTAAAGCTACTATACTTTAGGTTACTATACTTTAGTCTAGCAGGCGTCTCCCACTGTAGCGGCGGTCTCCGACCGCCGAGAGCATCGGAAGATCGCGTTCGGAGAGCGCCGCTGCAGAAGATCGGCGCTCGGAGAGCGCCGCTACAGAGAAGAATCGACAGTCGGAGACTGCCGCTACAGTAGTGCTCGTGCGCGAACGCCTGAAGCGTCTGGACATCATTTATCAGCACTTCCCCATGTATTTCGTCACCGCGTGCGCGGCAAAGCGGCAGAACCTCCTGGCTAATGAACCGATTCACAGCGCTTTCAAAGCATTCGCAGCTTCGGCTCCAAATTACGGCGCGTGGGTTGGAGCGTACATATTCATGCCTGATCATTTTCATCTCTTCGTCGCCATCGATGATGAGAAGTTGAGTTTGTCGGAATGGGTGAAATCTCTAAAAGGCATATTGTCTTGTGTGCTACGTCGTGAGGGCAAATCGCCTCCATATTGGCAGAAAGGATTTTTTGATCACATGCTCCGTAGTAAGGAGTCCTATTCACAAAAATGGAATTATGTGCGCGCGAACCTCGTTCGCGCCGAGTTGGTAAAACGCTGGGAAGACTGGCCGTATCTTGGCGACATATTCGCTCTGGAATTTCACGACGCACGCCTGTAGCGGCGGTCTCCGACCGCCGAGAGCATCGGAAGATCGACGCTCAGAGAGCGCCGCTACAGAGAAGAATCGACAGTCGGAGACTGCCGCTACAGAGAGCATGCGGATGGATAAGGAGCGAAGGAAAGTAGCGGCGGATTCTTCGCGTCGAACGCGACTGTCTTAAGCTGCTGATTTGAGTGAGTTAGTTCCTCTGATCCCGCAACGTTCCGTTAAGCGCGCCAACTCTGCGACTGATTGCACCTTCATTTTCGCCATCACGCGGGCGCGATGCATTTTGACTGTCGCTTCAGTGATCCCGAGATCACCAGCAATTTGTTTGTTCATCTTGCCGGCCACGACATGCTGGAGCACTTCCCGCTCGCGCGGTGTGAGTGTGTCGAGACACGCGTGGATTTCGGAAAACTTGGCCTGTTCTCCGCGGGCGACAGCGTCTCTTTCAATGGCGGCGCGAATGGCCGGAAGCAGATTTTTAGCATTCACGGGTTTGGTGAGGAAATCAAACGCACCACCTTTCATCGCCTGCACACTCTTGGAAACATCACCGTGGCCGGTGAGAAAAATAATCGGAAGACTACTGCCTTTCTCGGCCAGTGCCGTTTGGAGCTGAAGGCCATTGAAACCAGGCATCTCGAGATCAAGCACAAGGCAACCCGGCGTATTCGGATCGTACTGCGCGAGAAATTCCGTGGGTGACTCAAAGGCGGCCGCGGCAATGCCGGCCGAACGCAGCAAACGCAAGACAGCTTTTCGTATCGCTGCGTCGTCGTCCACGACAAACACGGTGGGGCTGGGAGAAGAAGGCATTAGCTAGTCAGTGATCACTGCCTCCTTTCGAGCAAGACGCTCCGACGCGCTTACCGCCAGTTCTTCCGCCCCCGATTTGTTCGCACCGGGCCCGAGCAAGACGCTCGGAGCGGCTACTCTGGGAGCCGATGCGTCGGTCGCGGTTAAGGCTGATCCATCGAGAACCTTGGACGACGCTGCCGAGAGGGCATCCGACCTAACTATCGGCAGACTAAAATGAAATGTCGCACCGCGCTCCGAATTATTCGTAGCCCAGGTTTCACCTTGATGCGCGTTGATGATGGTGCGGCAGATGGAAAGGCCAAGCCCCATTCCCTCCTTTTTCGTGGTGAAGAAACGCTGGAAGACTTGTTCTAGTTTTTTCTCCTGAATGCCGCCGCCACGATCCGTGACTGATACCTCCACTGCGCCGTTCTCCGATTTAGAAACAATGAGCAGTTGGCGCTCCGAAGGATCGCAATCGGCCATCGCTTCGCAGGCATTCAGCGCAAGGTTAAGCAACACCTGTTGAAGCTGGATCCGGTCGCCGGGAACTGGCGGCAAATTCTGCGCGAGGTCAGTATTCACGGTTACGTCTTGATTGATGAGATCACTGCGCATTAGTCTCAGGACATCCCGTATCACTTCGTTCAGATCGATATCATCGGAGTGCTTTTGCGCTTCTCCTTTTCTTAGTAGCCGGCGGAGGCGGTGGATTACTTCGCCAGCGCGCTGGTCTTCGGTTACAATGTCATTGAGGATCTCGCGGACCTCATTAAGGTCGACCTCGTCAGCATCCAGGAATCGCTGGGCAGCCTGAGCGTTACTGAGAATCGCAGTGATTGGGTGGGTTAACTCGTGCGCAAGCGAACTGGAAAGTTCCCCCAGTGCGTTCACACGCGCCAGGTGCGCCAGGTCATGGTCTTTTCGAGCAGTCACGTCCATGCTGATTCCCAGAAGACGTATCGGCTTCCCCTGTTTGTTTACCTGCACACGCCCACGCGATACGACCCAGCGCACACTGCCGTCCGCAAGGACCCTGCGGAACTCTTCGTTGTAATCTTTGCCGCTTTCGACCGCATCCCGGAGTGCCTGTCGAACTTTATCCCGATCATCTGCATGCCATCGCGAAATGAGGTCTTCGGATGTGATCTTTCTGGAAACAGGGAAGCCCAACTGGGCACGGCGGGCTGGAGTGACCCAGATCTCATCCTTGCTCAAATCCCACTCCCATAGCCCGAGATCCGCTGAGTCCGCGGCTAAGTTGAGCCTCTTATCGCTTAGTTCCAATTCGCGCGCGAGGCGCGCTCCTCTAGCCATATCGCTACTCAGCTCATAGCCCATCGCGGCCACGATCGCCGTATACGTGAAGCCGAGGAAAAAGGGGACATCGATGACGCCCCAAATCACCAGGGGAACATGCCACGCCAAGATCGCGCCGAAAATCATGCTACCGCCGACGAGCAAAGCGCTTCGGCGGTCACCGCGGCGCCAGACGGTGATTGTAGCATCCACGGAAAAGATGAGCAGCAAGAGCAGACTGACTTGACTAAGTAAGCCCCATGGATTCGGGATCCCGACGGGCACTGAGACGATCTCACCGGCCCACGAGAAGTGGCGAATGTCTGTAATCGCCCGGAAATTGATACTTACCGGAAAGATGAAATTGAGGATCAATACCAGCGTCCGCAGACCGTAAATGCTCCACGCCAGCCATGCTCGTCCGGCACGAAGATAGAGTCGCACGAAAGCCACGAACGACACTGTGAGCACCCACGTGGGTACGTGTACCCAGCGCATCAAAGTCTGGTATTGGTCGATTGTCTGGGCATTCATCATACCCAACTCGAATGCACAGATTGCCGCCGCCGCGACCGCGCTACAGGAAAACAACAAATACGCCCAAGTCTGGCGCTGTTTGCACCAGACTGCGCAATAGAACGCCGCAAGCGTCAAACACGCACCCAAATTTATCGACCAGGCGACGGGGATCCAACTCATCGGAATGCGGAGGCTGAGCGTTAGTCGCTATCTACTTCGGATTTTTACGGGTGAAGTTTCGAAAAAAAGTTAAAAATCTGACCTCAATCGCCGGGGAGCGTGTGCACATCTCACCTACTACTCCGGTAATCGCGGGTCGAAGTTCCGAAAAATCTCATCAGGCAGCTGTGCTGATTGAACCCCGGGATTTTTGACCTAGGGCAACGATTCGAAGCGCCTTAGCGGACCGTCAGAGTTTTTAACGGGACAGTCGCCCGCGACTCGCTAACTCTTGGATCGGGAAGCCGTCCAGGGTTCGGAAGGTGTCATGTTTTCAGCGGCCCATTTTCGAGCGAATTGCTTGAGTTCAGCCGCGCTATTCAGGCTTAGCTTGTGCTTAATTTTTTCGCAGTGCGTCTCGACGGTCTTACGGCTCAGGTGAAATTGTTCCGCGATCTCCCGCGCGCTGTACGCAGCGCCCAAAAGCTGAAATACCTGCATCTCGCGATCCGACAGGGATTCGACACCGATACGCGAGACGCTCGGTTTTTCGCGCAAGGTTCGCTGCACCACAGCGGCGGCGACTCTTTCGCTGAAATACAATTCACCCGCGAGAACCTTGCGTACTGCTCGCAACACCTCGTCCGTGGCGTTTTCTTTCATGATGTAACCGGAAGCGCCGGCACGAAGTGCACGCTCCGCAAACATCAACTCGTCGTATTGCGAAAGGACGAGCACCTTTACTTCCGGATGCTCAACCCGCAATGATTTGATTAACTCCAATGAATCGCCGCTCTTCAGGCGCAGGTCGAGAAGCAGGAGATCGGGTTCGCACTCCTCTACCAGCTGTTTCGCAGCCGCGGTATTCTCGGCCGTTCCTGCGCAAGTGAGGTCCGGCTGGCTGCCAATCAACTGCATGAGACCAGCGCACACCACCGGATGATCTTCGACCACGACGATGCGTGATTTTCTCGGAGCGTTCGATTTCGGTGTCATGGTATGGGGCGAATGTGTGCATCGGGTTGCAGCGGCACACGGCAGGTGACAATGGTGCCTTCGGCGCGATTGGACTGCACTTCACACGAGCCCCCGATACACTGTGCTCGGTATCGCATGATGCGGAGACCCATTCCATTTGAAGCGGCGCCGCCATCGAACCCCTTTCCGTCGTCTCGTACCGTCAGCACCATGCTGTCGCGATCAACAGTAAGATCGATCTGAACTTTGTGCGCGCGGCCGTGCTCCACCGCATTATGCAGCGCTTCCTGCACGATCCGATAAAGTTGGGCCGCCGCCGGCGCACTAACCGCGAAGAAGGAGGAATCCGCTGTCACGTTGGCGGCAACACGGCAATTCTTCCGGGCGTTCGCGGCAAGCGCCTCCAAAGCCACTTTCAAATCTCCAACTCCATCGGCACCCTCGAGGCTGCGTGCTGTAAGTCGCGTGTGTCGGGCTGTTTCATTAGCCAGTCGGACGATCGCCGAGGCCTTCCTGGCTTGTGCCGGGCGTTCGGCGCGCAATTCTTGCTCCAGCAGTTTCGCGCTCAAAGCAATACCCACCAGTTGTTGCCCAACACCGTCGTGCAAATCGTAAGCAATCCGCCGTTGTTCGCGGCCGCAACTCTCTATCACTTCACGCTCCAGCCGGGCGCGCTCGACGACTTCTTTCTCCAACAATGCAGTCTTCTGTTGCCTTAGTTGCTCAAGTTCAGCGCGCTGCTGTCGCGTTTGTAACTCTGCCTCTTTTCGGGGAGTGATGTCCAGGCTAATTCCCAGCATTCGCGTTGGTTTCCCCTGTTTGTTTGTCTGCACTGTTCCCCGTGCTGTCATCCAGCGCACACTGCCGTCCGAGAGCACAACCCGAAACTCCGAGTCGTAAACTTTACGCTCTTCGATCGCCTCCGTAATTGCTTGTCGAATCCGATCGCGATCATCGACATGCACTCGCGAAATATAGTGTTCGAATCTAATCTTTCCGGCCCGAGGCAATCCCAAAAGATCACGACGCGAACGCGTGACCGAGACCTCATCTTTGTTCAAATCCCACTCCCATACTCCGAAATTTGCGGACTCGGCCGCTAAATTGAGCCTTTGCTCGCTTCGTTCCAATCTGTGCGCGAGTTGCGCCGTTTGAAACATATCGTTGCCTAGCTCAGAGCTCATCGCCATGACGATTCCGGAATATGCGAAGGAGAGGAAAAACGGAACATCGAGAACCCCCCAGATCACCAGTGGGACGTGCCAGGAGATAATAGCGCCGAGGATCATGCTGCCGCCGACAACCAAAGCGCGTTGCCGCTCGCCCCGCCTCCAGACGGTAATTGTGGCGTCGACGGAAAAGATAAGCAGCAACAGCAGACTAACGTTACTGAGCAGACCCCAGGGATTCGGCACGCCGACAACCACTGAGACGGTCTCGCCCCACCACGAGAAATGGCGGATGCCTGTAATCGCCCGAAAATTGATATTCGGCACGGAGATGAAATTGATAATCAACACCAGTGTCCGCAGCCCATAAATGCTCCACGCCAGCCATGCTCGTCCGGCGCGGAGATAGAGCCGCACGAAAGCCACGAAAGACAGAGTGAGCAGCCACACCGGCACATGGATCCAGCGGATAAGTGCAGCGTATTCATCGACTGTCGTGCTATGAAGCATGGCTAATTCGATGAGCGCCATCACCGCCGCGGCGACAGCGCTACATGAAAAGAACAAATGCGGCCAGCTGTCGCGCTGATTGCACCAGACCACGAAATAGACTGCTGCGAGTACAAAACACGCACCCGCATTCATCGACCAGGCGACGGTGATCCAACTCATGGAGTTGTTATGTTCATAATCAGAGCGCGAATTTCTATAGGGTCGGCAAAGTTATGTAAAATACTTTTTATTTTGTTTTTAGTTTTTCTTAACAAAAAGAGCGGCTGCTGAACCGATGGCTAGTCTGCTTATAGGAAAGGCGCGTTAGGGGCCTGACAGCATCTTCTCCTCTGGAGCTTAGCCATTCCCAGGTAGCGTTCGCGAATACGCCAAAAGGAGTTCGGCCGTTTCAAATTTTTCGTTGCCAGCTGCGGCTTGAGATTTCTTCGGGATTCATTTGCTTTTTTGAGCCACACGATAATCGGCGACTTAGAACGGACGCAGCAACGGCACCCCTTAATGCACAAGCCGATCATATCTTTTTAGCAGCTCGCCCAACCGATCGTGCGGTAGCGCTTCGACGCGATGATTGTCGCGGCCCGTCATGGAACGATTGTCGACAAGCGCATTCACAATTGCTTCTTCCGTCGCTTGCACAACCCCTGCGAAAAGCGGATCCAATAGATCATTGGGAATTGTCTTCACGTCATGCGTGATTTGATTAGGATTCGCGACGTTGGGATTGGCAGTGGAAAAGGCGATGAATAGATCACCAGAGCCATTACCCGAAATTGTTCCTGTCCGGGCGAGACCCAGCGACACCCGGCGTGCGAGTCGCTTCAGCTGAGTTGGCAGCAACGGTGCATCTGTCGCGACCACCGCGATGCAAGAGCCGCTCTCTTCTTTGTAAACTTCGCCCGGAATTTCTTTGCCTACGGGTAGACCGGCGATTGTGAGCTGCGGTCGACGACCGAAGCTTGCCTGCAAAAACACGCCGACGATGAATGTCTGCGGCGAAGCGTCTTTCGAAGCACGAATATCGACCTTGCGCGAGGCCGTCCCGTTGCCGCCTTTGAACTCGTAACAAATCATCCCGGTTCCGCCGCCGACGCTCCCCTCCTCCAGTGCGCCGCCATGCGCGGTATCGAGCGCGTGCCAGACATCCTCCGCCTTAACGTGAAAGCCATTGATATCGTTGAGCCAGCCATCCCATGTCTCGGCTACGACAGGAAAGCTCCACCAGTAGCCGGTCGTATCGGCTGCGCCGTGTTT
>WNGE01006486.1_pt1 | contig 12993 bp, 9 predicted proteins | sample 5400651 | NCBI WGS metagenome assembly WNGE01 (sample SAMN13153370, study PRJNA577476) | soil metagenome | isolation source: 60 cm soil or saprolite under grassland replicate 2 | place: USA:California | collected 2016-06-15 | reverse complement strand
CTTCGCCACTGATCCGGATCGTTCGCAGGTAATGGCGGACTCTCACGCGGTCACAGTTTGGGTAGTTTGCTATTTTTGAGGTCTAGCGCTTTCGTTTCGTCGGTGGTCAAGAGCGATCTACGAAGTCGCACGAAATTTCACGAAGAAAGCTTAGTGTTGTTTAGTGTGAGTTAGTGGATCGTTTTTCTTGTCTTTTGAATAAGGACACCACCGAAGTTTGAGAAAGCTGTCATCCTCATAGGATTAGTGATATAAGCCGCGCCGTTGTTTCATGCCGAGAAGAATCGGCGGATAGCCGCTCTTGAATACTTCTCTCACAATCTGAGGTGATCTCGATGAAGGCATATGTCATGACTAGCGGTGCGGTCTTTGGGCTGATCACCTTGGCACATCTCGTGGGGATGATCGTGGAAGGGATGCACCTGGCTACGGAACCGATATTCGTTCTCCTCACAATCGCCGCAGGAAGTCTATGTGTTTGGGCTTGGCGCGTGCTCAGGCAGATACGATCATGAACACGTGAAGGAGAGGGCGGCCTAATCCTCCGAGCACCACACAATCACTCCACTACCTATTTTCTATGCGTTGATACAGAACTGAATACCGTGCTGAGCCCTTGAACACCACAACTGGAATGTTACCAGACGCCGCTTCAATGTTGGTTGCGCATCGTGTTCTACCGGCTTTCGTTAACCCTGGCGTTTGCTCGAGCGCGCGAAGTACCAGTAGACCGGTAGGCCCATAGCAATGATTGCCAGGCCAATCAGCGACTGCACCGGCGCGTTCCACATGGTCAAGACGATCAGACAAATTGTCACGAGCACGAATAACGCCGGTACGACCGGGTACCCCCAGGTTTTATACGGTCGTGTCGCATTGGGCTCGCGTACGCGAAAGACGAAAACTGAGGCAGCGACCATCCCATAAAAAAGCCAGAATGCAAAAATCGCATAGTCGGTAAGTTGGTCAAACGAACCTGAGAGCGCCAGGACACCCGCCCAAACACCCTGCACGACCAGTGAAATCACCGGCACGTGACTCTTGCGTGAGACGCGAGCCAGACTTTCAAAGAACAGACCGTCACGGGCCATCGCAAAAGGAATGCGCGCCGTTCCGAGGATCGAAGTCTGCAGTGAACCCCAGGACGAGAGCATCATGACCGCCGCAATCAGACTCACGGCCAAAGGCCCGAGCACGCGTCTTGTCGCTTCTGCAGCAACAGAAGAAGCCGTGGAAACACTCGCGACCTCGGTTGGTGTAAGGACGTAGTAGTAACTGATGTTAACGAGGACATAGAGAGCAATCACAATCAACATGCTGCTAATCAACGCGAGGGGCAGATTGCGTTCGGGGTGTTTTACTTCGCCGGCCACATAGGAGACGTTGTTCCAGCCGTCGTAGGCCCAGAGTGCTCCCAACATCGCCGCGGCAAAACCTGATAAACCACCGCCCACCACCGCCACGCCCTCGCACTTTCCGCCAAGATTGCTTATTCCGAGATTGGCCCAGGTGCCATTCTGGTAGAAAAAAGCTCCCAGGCCGACTCCCAATACCAGCAGGACTTTTAAAATCGTAATGAACGAAGCGACATGTCCGCTCACGCTAACCGCGGCGCAATTAATCAACGTCGTGATCGCCAGCGTTAGGAGCGCGACTACTTGCAAGCGGCCAAAAGGAACCTGGTAGCCGCCAGGCAGAGCGAGAGTGAAGTAGACTTCACTCAGTCTCCCTCCCAGCAGATCGTTCAGGAAGATCGCGAAGCCGACCGCGAGCGCCGCCGCGGACGCGGTGCGAGAGATCAGGAACTGCGACCAGCCGTTGAGGAATCCCCAGACGCGCCCGTAAGCGTCTCGAGTAATGACGTACTCGGCGCCCGCGTGGGGACGCATAGTTGTAAGTTCGGCGTACGTGAGTGCGCCGGCAAGGGCCAACAATCCGGCTGCAATCCAAACGAAGATCACGCGCAACGGTGTGCCCACGTTGCACGTCATCACGCGGGCCTTTAAAAAGATGCCCGTGCCGATAATGTTGCCGACGTTTACGGAAATAGCCGCGATTGGTCCAAGCCCGCGAACCAACTGACCATTGTTAAGCCCGTTCATAATTTAAACTAAAGTTTCGAGTTCCGAGTTTGGAGTTTCGAGTTTAAGAAGAAGTTATAGGCGTTTGAAACTAGTGTGGTGTCTCAGAAGAACTATGAACAAATATTGGTTAAGGAGCAGGTGTACGATCCACGAAATGACACGAAGGACACACGAACCCACATTAAAAGTGGCTTGGTTTCGTGAACATTTCGTGTTCCTCCGTTTCGTGTCATTTCGTGGATCGTCCAATATTCCACCTAATAAAACTGCAGCGAACTTAGGAAACAGCACACTAGTGAGAAATGGCTTTTAACTCGGAACTCGGCACTCGAAACTCGAAACCAATTTAGACAGCGACCCGCATCGTTCGTACCTTCCCCACCAGAGCCCTCGCAGCCGCTTCGCCAGTTACAACCGCGCCTTCCATGAAGCCTTGCCAGTCAGCCAGATGCTCTCCCGCAAAGAAAACTTTTCCATGCGGCCGATGCAGTATCGGCCGCAGCGTAAACCACTGGCCCGGTCGATAAAATGCATAAGCACCTTGCGTCTGCGGGTCGCGCTGCCATGCATACGATTGAATGTCAGCGGCGAGTTCCGGCGCGCGTTCATTTAAGGGCACGAGATCGCGAGTGATGATCTCTTTTCGGCGAGCATTGCTTTGAGCGGCGAGCACGTCTGCTTTTTCGCCGATGGCGTAACTGCACAAGATGCCTTGTTGTCCCGGCTGGTCTTTAGTGCTGTGAAAATAGTAATGCGAGGTAGCGTCACTGACGAGTGAAAAGTTTTCCGCGCCCCAGAAGCGATCGCGAAAGAGAACCGAGTTTTTGATGATACGCGCGTATTGAAGCTTATCGGCAGCCGCGCTCTGCGCAGCCGGAAGCGGCGGATCCCAATTGATCTTATCCAGAGTGCGCGCCGGCACCGTACAGATACAAGCGTCTGCAACAAAATCTCGACCCATGCTGGTAACGGTGATTGTGCCGGCCCTTTGCCTGATTCTTTCTACCGGCATCCCTGTATGAATCGCGTCGCCACCTATCCGCGCGGCGAGCGCTTTTATCAGACCTGAATTGCCGCCTTCCATCTTATAGTCCATCTCATTCGCCGGACTCGACTCAAAATATTCCGCTGCGGCAGCATAGGCTGAAACCATCCGGATGGTTTCTCCAAAGTCTGTGCTGTCTTGCAGGTCACGCAGTAACAGATCATCTTCCGTAAAACCTATCTCTTCCAGCCATGTCCACCAGTCATATTGATCGAGACGCAAGCGATCTCTTTCCGTATAAGAATGGTAGGTTTTCCTGAACTTCTCGAAAGCCGATTTCGCCTGCGGCGAGAAATCCCATTGACCGGGGCGCTTCACAACGCCGTCCCGCATCAGGGAAGCATCGAACCGGTGGTCCTTTAAAGGAATCCGGAAATCGTGGCAGAGCGCTTTCATCCGCTCGTGACTCTCGCCGACCCATTCGCCACCAAGTTCGCAAACTAGCTCCGGGTTCTCCCGAAACCGGAAAGAAAACACGCGACCACCGATGCGTTCTTTGGCTTCAAGAACAGTTACCTTCCAGCCTCCTTGCTTGAGGAGTTTCGCCGCTGCCAGTCCGGAAAGGCCGGCGCCAATAACAATGCACGAATATGCGCGACGTTGAACAAAAGGCCCAAATAAAAGGGGGACTCCGACCGCGGCCATTCCTGATGATTTCAAGAATTGCCGGCGAGTAGTGGTCCCGGCCCGAGATCCTGTAGGGGTGTCCCTCCGTGGGCGCCCCTGCACTGACCAGAGGCCCTTGTAATGTGACGAGGGGGCGCCCACGGAGGGAACGCCCCTACAAAGACGGTGTCGTGTCGCTGCCTTTGATCCCGGCTTCACCACATATCACCAGTCAACAAGTCTTCGTATGAATCTCGTCGTCGAATCAAATCAGCGCCGCCGTTTTTACGAACCATGACGGCGGCGGGAAGCGGACGACCGTTGTAGGGAAACATTTGCGAGAGCGAGTAGGCGCCGCTATTGAGTAGTGCCAAAATCTCACCCGGTTGAACTTTGGCGGGGAGCTTTCGGTAGTCAGGCAAGCGACCGCAACGCTCGATATCAAAATATACGTCGCCGGAATCGCACAGAGGACCGGCAACTTTGTAATCACTTAGGTGGGGTTCGCAGGCACGAGTGGCCGAGATGGTGTGGTAATACCATTTGTAATTGTTCATCGAAAGCATGAGGTTGTAACCCGCGTCTGTCAGCAGCCAGACGTCTTTGGTTTCAGGCCGCTGTTTCATATTCAAAACGGTTGTCAGCACCAAACCCGCGTCTGCGATCACGCTGCGGCCAGGCTCGAGCAAGATGGTCACGCGGTCGAGGAGATGTTCGGCGTCAACAACGCGAGCAGACTCGCGAGCTACGCGCAAAGCCTCAACCAGCACGGCAGCGGGTTCGAGGTTGGCGCCGAGCATTTCACGTTCATGTTCGGGAAGTTGATCCGCTTGCGAGCGATCTCGTAAATAGTTGACCGGGATACCCCCACCGAGATTTATGTGTTCCAGTGTGTGGCCGGTTTCGCGATGAATCGTAACGAGATGCTCCCACATGCTGCGGAAGGCTTGCGCGAAGGGTTCAACGTCAGGGGTTTGCGAACCCACGTGAATGTGTATGCCGCACACATGCAGCAGATCGGGATTCTGCAAAGCGCGGCGAAACGCCGGCAGCACTTCCGAAGACGAGATGCCAAACTTGGAAGTGAGCAAAGCAGTTTGCAGGCCGAGATGTGAACGAGTTCCGATTTCCGGCACCAGACGCAGAGCTATGCGTGCAGGTTTTGGCGCCCCATCCATTTTCGCTGATAAACGCTTTACGGATTCCTCAACCAATTGGATTTCATAAACCGAGTCGACGTTGATCGCGTGGATCCCCGCGCTTACCGCTTCGTCGAGCTCAACATCGCTCTTGCTCGTCCCGTTGAAAATGATCTGCTCGGATTTGAAACCAGCGCGAAGCGCCTTGAACAGTTCTCCTCCGCTGTTGACCTCCACATCAATACCCGAGTCGAGCACGGTCTTGAGCACAGCCATGTTTGAATTTGCCTTCGACGCATAAAAAAAGCGTATCGGTCGTTCGACTGCTGTTGAAGCGAGTTTCAGTCGTTCAATATTCGAGCGGATGCGCGCTTCAGAGAAGACAAAGAGGGGAGAACCATACTTACGAATAAGTTCCAGCGAATCAGATCCGCTGATGCTGAGGTGGCCATTGTTGACCTCAAGAAACTCCGGGATGGTCCAGGCCGGTGCGGTGACTACTTGAGATGACATTTATGCAAAACTCCAAAGGAAATCTAGCCGCGGATCTGCGCGGATAAACGCAGATAGGACAAAAGAATCAAATGGGAACCGCCCTTCTCGATTGTATTTGTTCGGATCCGCGTTTATCCGCGAAAATCTGCGACAAGCTTGTCCGGCCCAGAGAAGATTAGCCGCGGATCTGCGCGGATAACGCGGATAGGACAAAGACGGTAAATCAAAATTACGACCGCCTCCAGTTCTTTTTTGTTCGGAACCGCGTTTATCCGCGAAAATCTGCGGCAAGCTTGTCCGACGCAGAGAAGATTAGCCGCGGATCTGCGCGGATAACGCGGATAGGACAAAGACGGTAAATCAAAATTACGACCGCCTCCAGCTCTTTTTTGTTCGGATCCGCGTTTATCCGCGAAAATCTGCGGCAAGATCTCTCTCACGTTCCGAGCTTTTTCAGCACTTCGCGAATCTGTTTGTAATGCCTGAGTTCGTGATAACCCACCTAAGAGTTCGTAGCTAAGCCATGGATCTCCCCGAGAAAAGGATGTTTGAAGACTGTTTGCCTGATTCGCTTCTCGCCGTGCGTTTGATACAGCTCTTTGAGTCTGTTCCGCACCGCGTTGTATTTGGCGATATTCGCATCCTTTCGTGGCGCGTCCAGCGGATTCACAGCCTTTGGCGCTTTTACGCGAATCAGTCGAGACGCCACGATCGAAGTAGGAACTAGTGTCCGGAGAAAGCCGAGCTGCCGCGGCGGCTTTACCAGTTCCTTTTCAAGCTCGCCAATAACACGTTCTTCCACCAGGCACAGATGATGCACGATTTGCGAGATGCTCCATTGATTTTCTGAGGGAGACTGCGCGAAGACCTGATCATCGAGTGGACTGACAGTCTCGAGTAGTTTCGTGTGGATTGTATCCAGTCGCCTTAAAGTTCTTTTCATTGTGGGTGCCGGGCGGCATACACATCATTTTCCATTTCTAATTTCTCATTTGTACATTGCTTTAAAATGGAAAATGATCACTGTCAAATGACAAATGGAAAATGAATCCGTGCTACTGCGCAAAGTTGTACGTAATTACGCCAGTCACTTTCACGGGTTCGCCCATCATGAAAGTTGGCGAGAACCTTGCCTGCAGCGCCGCGTTGACCGAAGCTTGTTGCAACAACGGATGACCTGAGACGGCCTTTGCCGAGACTACATTTCCATATTCGTCGATCGTGACCTGGACCACGACGGTGCCCGCGGCCTTAGCATTGCGAGCATCCGCTGGATAGTCGGGCTTGGGTAAGCTGATGGCTTTCCCGTTTAATATGCCGCCGGAAATTGGGTTCCGCTTTCCAGGTTCCGTAGGCGGCGGCACGTCAGTAACCTTCCCGTCCGCTGACTTCTCCGTTGATCCGTCAGGGTCTTGCGGCTGGACGTCGGGCTTTTGTGCTGACTTATCCTGAAGCGGGTTGGGTTCTTCTGGTTTCTCCACTCTTTTCGCAGCGACTGCGGTTGGAGCTTCCGTGATTTTTTGCGGCAGCTCAAAAGAACTGAGAAAGCGATCGCTGAGGGCTTCCTCTTTCTTTGTGTTGAGCGCAGTGATTGCGTAGAAACGCTTTCTGGTGGCGTAAACCTGCGCTGTCCCTGAGAGTTCACCAATCGTCAGGCGATAATCACGCCCCGCATGACCATTCAGTGTCTTATTCCCGACGAGAGTCAGTTTAGCGACAGCGCCTTTGCCGCGGATCTTCGCAGGAAACCATTGCTTAAATGCATCCACGTAAGAGTTAAGCCGTTCCATCTCTGAATACAACGCTGGATTAGCTTTAATTCCGCTCATCGATACGATCGCGAAAATCCCGCCGGAAGGGTTAGACACGAAGTAGAGGCGAGTATTGAGCATCATCTTGTGATAAGGCTCGGTACTTGTTTCGATCGTGGAGTTTTTCGGCATCTGGATGGTGAACTCTTCACCCTCTGGCCGTAACGTCTCCCACTCAAGGACGCTGCCGGCCGATTGCGCCCCAGCCAGCGCCGGTAAACTTGCCACTATGATAAAAAGCGGGAATAAACGGATAGCGCGGTATGATTGCACGATTGCGGCTCCTTTCTTAGACGGGATTCGATCCCTACGACTAACGAGAATATATCGCAGATGGCCCGAACGCTAAAGCTGCGCGATCATTTCGGCGGGATTCCAGTACGCGTGCAGGGTTTCAATCTTTCCAGCTTCATTAATTACGAAAACATCAATACCTTCAAAGCGCACCTTGCGCCCCTGCTTGCTGACACCCCTGCCACTCCATTTTACGGCGGCACCATTTCCGGCGACGAAGACCTGGTCCTCCGTCAAGCCGACTTCTTTGAAAGCACCAGTAATTGACTGAAAGAAATCGCCGAGTTGCTGATGGCCTCTGATTGGCTGGGCTCCTACCGGATCGTGGCTGACTGCGTCCTCGGCAAAGGTATCGACCCATGCCTGCTGATCCATTGCACGTAGAGCTGCGAAATATGCTCTGACTGCTAGCGAAACTACTTCAGGTGACATTGAGTTTTGATTTCCTTTCTCGTTCAGCTTGTACCAGAACCCGGCGGAGTATTTTGCCTGAAGGGGACTTGGGAATCGTTTCTATGAATTCGAGGCTGCGAATCTTCTTGCATGGGGCAACGCGCTCGGCCACAAATTCCATGATTTCTTTTCCCGTTGCTTCTCCCTTCAGGACCACGAAGGCTTTGGGCACCTCACCAGCTTCATCATCAGGGCAGGGAATCACCGCTGCGTCTGCAATTGCCGGATGTGTCAGCAACACTGCTTCCAATTCGGCTGGGGGCACCTGGAATCCTTTATATTTGATCAGCTCTTTGGCGCGATCGACTACGTAAAAGTGACCGTCCGCGTCTGCATAAGCAATATCGCCCGTGTGCAACCAGCCTTCAGGATCGATTGTCGACGCAGTTGCTTCGGCGCGGTTAAGATAGCCTTTCATGATCTGCGGACCACGCACATAGAGTTCGCCTTCCCGGTTCGGCCCGAGCGCTTCGCCAGTTTCCAGGCTGATTATCCTGCATTCAGTGTTAGGTGCGGCGACACCGACCGAACCAAACTTCACTTGCGCCGGATCCGCAGGGGAGGAGTGGGTTACCGGACTTGTTTCAGTCATGCCGTAACCCTGGCGAATCTGACACTTAAGGCGATCCATGCATGCGCGCGTGAGACTTTCGTCCAATGGTGCCGCGCCGCAAAAGATCGTTTTTAATTTCGTCAACCGATAGTTATCAACGATGGGATGCTTGCTCAGGGCGAGCACGATTGGCGGCACCAGATGCGCCAGTGTGACCTCGTAATCTCTCACGGCGTTGAGAAACTGCTCGAGCTCGAATCGAGGTAGGGTGACGATCGTTGATCCTGTGTAGAGGCCCATATTCAAAATCACGACGAGACCATAAATATGAAAAAGCGGGAGGACACAAATCAACGTGTCATTTTTGCTGAAGTAGCAGAGACCCTCCATCTGGCACAAGTTTGCCACGAGGTTGTAGTGCGTGAGCATTACGCCTTTGGGCAGTCCGGTTGTGCCACTCGAATAAGGAAGCACCACGAGATCTTTACGTGGATTGATCTCAACTTCCGGAAATGTGCCGTCACTATCGAGCAGTGACGCGAAAGCCGTAGCTCCTGGCGCCTCACCGAATACAAATAGTTCTTCTATGTTCGCCTCTTTCGCCGCCTGGCGGGCCTTTTCGATAAACGAGGGCGCCGCAACCAGGAATCTGGCGCCGGCGTCTTTCAATTGATGGGCAACTTCTTGTTCGGTGTAGAGGGGGTTGACGGGCGTGTTGATTCCGCCTAGCGACGCAACGGCATGGAAAATAATGGCGTACTCAGGAACGTTAGGACTCAGTATCCCGAAGACCTCACCTTTCTTGAAGCCTCGCGCGGCCAGACTGGCGGCAACGCGGCCGATCGCGTCGTAGAGTTGAGCGTATGTGACGATTCGACCGGTGGGACCTTCGATCAGCGCGGGCTTGTGGCCACGGTCGGTCGCCTTCCCCAGTACAAACTGCGTAAGGGGAACCTCAGGGATGCTGACTTCCGGAAAGGGTCCGCGAAAAATCATTGGTCAGACTTGTAGGGGCGTCCCTCTCCGTGGGCGCCCCATGTTGCAATGACACAAGCGACTGTCCCTCCGTCGACCCCATGTTGCGATGACGCAAGGGGTCCCTCCGTCGACGCCTCATGTTGCGATGACGGAAGGACGTCCCTCGGTAGGCGCCCCATGTTGCGATGACGGAAGGGGCGCCCACGGAGGGACGCCCCTACAAAGGCGCGCATACATTAGCAGGGGTGACTAGGCATCTGCAAAAGGTTTATATTCACCACCTCGTCAAGCTGTAAGCATTGGTTCAAGAGCGCTTCATGGCGGATTTGGAATCGCATACATTGAATTTAGTGTGCCTCGCCACGTATTTTAAGGGCGTCGATTTTATTCGCGAATGTAAAAGCCACGGCTGCCACGTGGTCCTGGTTACCAAGGAGAGCATGCTCGGTGAAGACTGGCCTCACGAGAGTCTGGACGATCTTGTAACCGTGCCTAATGATGCCCACTCAGACCTCTTCATACATCTAGTGAGCCTTATGGCTCGACAGAACAGGATAGACCGCGTTATCGCGCTTGAGGAGTATGACGTGATCACAGCGGCGCAAATTCGCGAGCATCTTTGCCTGCCCGGCATGAGCAGCACGACCGCCCGACTCTTCCGCGATAAGCTTGCAATGAGTATGACTGCAAGAACAGCCGGAATTAATGTGCCCGACTTTGTTCCACTCTTGAGTCACGATGAGATTCGCCAGTTCATGGAGCGCGTGCCTCCGCCCTGGGTGATCAAACCGCGCGCTGATGTTTCTGCGATTGGTATCAGAAAAGTGCAGGAGCCGGACGAAGTATGGCGAGCTATCGATGAACTCGACGCGCGCGAAAGATTGCGCGAGCGCTCGCCACATTATCTTCTTTCAAAGTTTATTGCGGGCAATGTTTTTCACGTCGATTCTATAGTTAACAAGGGCCGGGTGCTATTCGCTGGTGCCAACCAGTATGGTCGTCCACCAATCCAGGTGGCCCATCAGGGTGGTGCGTATATTTCGCACACCATCGCTCGTGGCTCGGATGATGAAAGACACCTTCTTAAGATCAACCGGAAGCTTGTTAGGGCGTTAGGTCTTGATAAGGGAGCAACGCACGCGGAATTCATTAAACATGACGCTGACGGTCACTTCTACTTTCTGGAAATTGCCGCGCGCGTTGGCGGCGCATACATCGCAGACGTTCTTGAGGCAGCCTCGGGCGTGAATCTCTGGCGCGAATGGGCCAAGCTCGAAATCTCGGACGAACGTCCTGCGAAAAAGATTCCAACCGACGGGAAGAACTACGCAGGCATTATTTTGTCGTTAGCAAAACAGGAATACCCTGACACTTCGGCTTATGATGATCTGGAAATCGTCTACCGGGTAAACAAACGGCATCACGTCGGTTTGATAGTGCGCTCTCTGAAACTGGAACGCGTCACTGAACTATTGGACAGTTACGGACGACGTTTTGCGGAAGATTTCATTGCCGTGGTTCCACCGCTCGAGCGAGCGCAGTAACCACGCTCGTTATCGCGGCGTTGCGACCTTGTAGCGGAAGGATCTCTTGTTGTGCCAATCGCGAATGCCAATAGGGGACGAACCTTCTGCGCGCTTCCCGCCAACCCTTACGTCGTCACCGATCTCGGCATTGACGGCATTCTCTCGGGTTTGACTACACTTTTATTTGCAAACGTCTGCCTGCGGATTTGATTGACAGACCAGCTTTTTCAGTGCGTCAAGCTGCTGCTGTTGGTGTTGTAGCTGATTTCGTTGTTGTTCGATCTGACTTTGCTGTTCTTTGAAGGCATTGACGAAGACCGCGTTTAGACTTCCCTCCTTCACGTCTTCGACTTCGCCCTTGTCGTTGCGCGTGACAAACAGTGGTTCGACTTCGGCGACATCTTCCGCATTCAAGCCGAAATCGTCTTGTCCATCTCCTTTCCATTTGAAACTAACCGGCTTCAGTCGATTGATCACGTCGAGCCCACCCGAAAACGCCTGCACGTCGGTTTTGTCGGTCACGGATGAGGAAGACGTGGTGCAGCGGCTTAACATTTCTCCCCCGAACCCGCCCCCAAGAAATGTTGTGCGGATACATAAGTGAACCGGTGAAGGCAACACGTTGTTTAAGGCGTTGTCGTCCAGGACGAGATTAGCGGTAAATATGCCGGAGAAAGGAAAGAAACTAAACGATTGTGCGACAAAATTACCACTCATCATAGGACCACCCCCCATTAGTAGCTTGCCGGGAATCCTTGTCGTTTCCGCAGTCGTGCCGAGAACAATAGTGTTACTGGTCGACACCGCCGCATTCGAACCAATCGCCACCGAATTACTTACCTGCGTCGCGGTACTAGGATTTCCGGAGTTAACGCCAATGAAGACGTTGTTACTGCCCGTCGTGTTGTCGTTGCCCGCGAACTTTCCGAAGAATGAATTGCCTTCCCCCGTCGTTGTGTTGAAGCCCGCGCCGTGCCCGAAGAACGAGTTGTCGCTGGCGACTGTGTTGTTGAAGCCCGCGCCGCGCCCGAAGAACGAGTTACTAAAGCCGGTTGTGTTGTTGATGCCCGCAGCCCATCCGAAGAATGAGTTGTCGCCGCTAGTCGTTTTCTGTCCGGCGAAAGTACCGAAGAAAGAGTTACAGCAGGCTGTCGTGTTGGCTTGTCCTGCGCTGTGACCGAAGAATGAGTTATTGAAACCGGTCGTGTTACTTGCGCCTGCGTTCACTCCAACAAACAAGTTTTCGGTGCCGGCATCGCTCAAAATGCGCAAGCCGTCCAGGTTGTATTGCGTCACGGCATTCAAGATGTTCGCACCGAATGTGCCGCTCACGTTCAACCCGCCGGGAACTTGAACCGTGTCGGCGTTTCGGCCCAAAACGACCGTGTTGCTCGCGTTAACTATCGCGCCTGCGCCAATAGCGGTGGCGAAGCTGAGATTGTCTACGCCGACATTCGTGTTTGCGCCGATAAGGCTGATGTTGTTACCTGTCAGGTTTGTCATTGCTCCCCCGCCGGCATCACGTCCGAAGAAGGAGTTGAAGCTGCCTGACTTGTAGGCGAGACCAGCTCTCTCGCCAAAGTAGGAGTTTGCGTCACCCGTCGAGTTGTTGGCGCCGGCACCGGCGCCGAAGCCCGAGTTGAAGAAACCGGTCGCGTTCAGAACGCCGGCACCATTCCCGAAGAAGGAGTTCTGGCCGCCTGTTGTGTTGCGGGTTCCCGCCTGGAATCCGAAGAAGGAATTTAGGCTACCCGTTTGGGTAGCGAAGCCCGCGCCGTTTCCGAAGAAGGAATTCTGATCGCCTGCGGTATTGCTGAAGCCCGCGAAACTCCCGAAGAAAGAGTTGGAAAAGCCCGCCGAGTTTTGCAGGCCGCTACTGGCCCCGAAGAAAGAGTTGCCACCACCTGTCGTATTGCTTGCGCCCGCGTCTCTTCCCGCAAATAAGTTGTTATTTCCCGCATTGCTCAAAATGCGAGAGCCAGCGATATCGAATTGCGTGGTGGCATCCA
>WNGE01006485.1_pt1 | contig 12994 bp, 11 predicted proteins | sample 5400651 | NCBI WGS metagenome assembly WNGE01 (sample SAMN13153370, study PRJNA577476) | soil metagenome | isolation source: 60 cm soil or saprolite under grassland replicate 2 | place: USA:California | collected 2016-06-15 | reverse complement strand
CTACCTGTTGGCGCAGTACAACATGCGCTGGATCGCCCGCCGGGCCGGCGCCCGCCGGGGCCGCGTCTGAGGGGACGGCAGCCACCGAGGGCCCGCAGGTCCTCATCCTCTTCTCCGACACCGGCGGGGGCCACCGGGCCGCCGCCCACGCGCTGGGCCAGGCCATCGCCCAGATCGAGCCCAGCGCCAGCGTGGTCACCGCCGATCCCCTGATCGGCGAGGGCTCGGCCGTGATCCGGCGCCTGGCCCGGCTCTACTCCCCGCTCATCCAACGCTCGCGGCCGGCCTGGGGCGCGGTCTATCACGGCTCCAACCTGCGCCCGGTGTTCGCCGCCATCCGGGCCGTCTTCGGCGGCAACGTGCGCCGGATCCTGATCCGCATGCTGCGCGAGCACGACCCCGACGCCGTCATCTCAGTACACCCGCTGCTCAATCACGTCACCTACTCGGCCATCCAGCGCAGCGGCCGCCGGCGGGGCCTGATGACGGTGATCACGGACCTGGTCGAGTTCCACCGGGGCTGGGCCTTCCCGCGCGCCGACCTGGTCGTGGTGCCGACTGAGAGCGCCCGCCAGGCCTGCCTCAAATGGCGAGTGCCGGCCGAGCGGATCCAGCTCCTGGGGCTCCCCGTCGACCTCCGCTTCCGGCCCCCCGCGCCCGGGGAAAAGGCCGCGCTCCGCCGCCGCTTCGGCCTCCACGAGGACCGGATGACGATCCTGGTGGCGGGCGGCGGTGAGGGATCCGGGAACCTGCTCAAGCAGGTCCGGGCGCTGGCCTGGCGGGAGCGGCCCTGGCAGGTGATCGCCGTCTGCGGCCGCAACGAGAGGCTGCGCCGGCGCCTGGCGCGGCTCCGCTTCGCGACCCCGCTGCGGGTGCTGGGATTCGTGGACAACATGCCCGAGCTGATGCGAGCCAGCGACCTGGTGGTCTCCAAGGCGGGGCCGGGCGCGATCGCGGAAGCGCTGACCACCGGCCTTCCGATCATGCTCACCGGCTACCTGCCCGGCCAGGAGACCGAGAACGTGACCTTCGTGACCATGACCGGCTTCGGGGTCTACGCCCCCAAGCCCGAGCAACTGCTGGAGTCGATCACCGCACTCTTCGCGGACGACATGCGGATCTGGCGCGAGATGGTGGAGCGGGCCACCTCCGCGGCCCGGCCCTACGCCTCCCTGGACATCGCCCGCGAGGCCCTCGAGGTGGCCGCGCGCTACAGCGCCAGCGAGGCGTCGCAGACCGCCCGGTAGGGACACAGCGAGCAGCGGCGGCGCTCGGGGCGGGGCTCGCGGTTGCCCGCCCGAATGCCCGCCGCGACCTCCCCCACCACCCGGGTGGCCTCCGCGATCAGCTCCTCGCCAGCGGCCACCGTCACCCGCCGGCCGTCGCGCAGGTACACGATCTCGAGGTCGACCGGATCCAGGCCCAGCGCCTGCCGCGCCCCCAGGGCGTAGAGCGCCAGCTGGAGGTCTCGGCGCAGCCGCGCCGCGGGCAGCGGGGCGCCGGTCTTGTAGTCGACGATCCGCCAGGCCCCTGCCCGCCGCTGCCCATTCAGCCCGCCACCGTTGGCACCCGCCTCCCCACCCTTTAGGGAGGGGGGTGGGGTCGGTGGATCGATCCGGTCAATGATCCCGCTCAGCCGCCAGCTGTCAAGGTCAGTCGTAAAGGCGCGCTCCACCATCGCCGGCGGCTCGGTCAGGCCGCCCCCGGCGGCGAAGACCGCCAGCTGCGACCGACCGAGCGCGAGCAGGGCGGGCTGGCGCCGAGGATCGACCGGGGTGACCTCGGCCCAGGCCTCGTTCAGGAGCGCCAGCAGCCGCCCGCAGCCGACCGCCTCGCCGGCGGCGCGCAGGCGGCCGCCGCGCATCAGGGCGGCGTGCAGCACCGAGCCGTGCTGGGCCTCCGCGGAGGGCGGCGCCGGCAGGCCGACCGTGTAGCGGTACCAGTGCTGGCGGGGACATTCGCGATAGGTGCTGACGGCGCTGAAGGAAAGCCGGATCGGGTCTTCGGCCGGTTGCCGTCGGCGTTGGCGGGCGGCCGGGGCAGGCGTCATTGAAGCAGTCGCCGTGGCGGCAGCTATGACGCGCTCGCGCAGCGCGCCGGAGGCGGCGGCCTCGGCCAGAAAACGCGAGACGCGCCACTTGCGAACCCCCTCGTAGCGCTCCGCCCATGACACCACCAGCCGCCGCCTGGCCCGCGTCATGGCGACATAGAACAGGCGCCGTTCCTCGGCCACCTGGTCCTCGCGACCGCGGACCCCGGGCTCCATAACCGCCGCCGGCAGGTCGAAGCCCTCACCCCGGCGGCTGAGCGGCAGGCGGCCTTCGACCAGGGCGGGCACGAAGACGGTATCGAACTCGAGCCCCTTGGCCTGGTGAATCGTCATCACCTCGACTTCGCCGCCACTGCCGCTGCCGGCCGCCCGCCCACCCTGGAAGTCGGGGTCGGCCGCCGGCACCGCTTCGTCGAGCCCCGACAGCATGACCAGGTCGAGCCGGGCCAGGTAGGCGCCCAGGCTGTGGTCGGTCGAGCGCTCGCAGTAGGCGTCGATCAGCTCGCCCAGGCGAGCCAGAGCGCTGGCGGCGCGCGGGCGTTCGCCGGGCGCCACCCGCTCCAGGAGGCGGGTACGCGTCATCAGCTCGAAGAAGAGCTCGTCCACCCCCAGCCGCGCCACCTCTGGCGCCAGCGCCAGCAGCTCGGGGAGCAGCGGACGGGCCCAGCTGTGACGCGCCAGCGTGGCCAGCGGCGAGGCCGCCGAGCCCGCGTCACGGAGCGCGCTCAGGGCGACCTCGAGGTCGGCGCCCAGCGGCGGTCGGCTCACGACCCGGGCCAGCGCGAGCAGGTCGCCGGGGTCGGCCAGGCAGCGCAGCATGGCGACCGCGTCGCGCACCTCCGCGACCTGGTAGAGCCCCTGGCCGGCGTGGTGGCGGAAGGGGACCCCGGCCGCCCGCAGCGCCTCCACGATCGGGCGCGCGATGGCGTTGGTACGGCAGAGCACCGCGACCCCGTCGCCGGCGGCCAGCCGGGGCCCGATCGCGGCCGCCACCGCCGTCGCCTCGGCGGCCCCGTCGGCGCAGCGCAGTACCTCGACCGCGCGACCTCCGGCCCGGCTTCCGGATAGCGCCTTGGGAATCCGGTCGGGGTTGTTCTCGATCAGCGCCCGGGCGGCGGCCACCACCCGGCCCGAGCTCCGCCGGTTGCGGCCCAGGGTCAGGGTCCCGGCGTCCGGGAAGCTGCTCGTGAAGCGGTCCATGCTGGCCCGCGAGGCGCCCCGAAAGCGGTAGATGCTCTGGTCGTCGTCGCCGACCACGCAGAGCGAACCGCCGGCCGGCGCCAGCAGCTCGACCAGCCGCTCCTGGGCCAGGTTGGTGTCCTGGTACTCGTCGACCATCAGGGCCGGGAAGCGCCGCCGGTAGCGCTCGCGCACCTCGGGGCGCGATTCCAGCAGCCGCACCACCTCCACCAGCACGTCGTCGAAGTCGAGCAGCGCTCGGCGGCGGGTGCGGCGGCCGTGCTCCTGGAAGAGCCGGACGGCGGCCAGCAGCCGCTCCGCTTCCGGCTCGCCGGGGTTGCGCTCGCACCAGGCGGCGACCCGGGGTAGCGGGATCAGCTCCTGCTTCAGCCGCTCCAGTACCCGCAGCAAGGGCGAGACCAGGTCGTCGGGCCGCTCCTCGCCGACCAGGACCGGGTCGCCCATCTCCCACATCAACTCCCGGACCGCGATCCAGCGCTCGGGGCCCTCCAGCACCTGGAAGGCGGCCGGGATCCCGATCAGGGTCCCGGACTCCCGCAGCCAGCGCATGGCGAGCGCGTGGAAGGTGCCCAGGTGGGGCGGCGGTTCGCCGTCCAGCACCGCCCCGATCCGGCGCCGCATCTCCTCCGCCGCCCGTTCGGTGAACGTCATGACCAGGATCCGTTCCGGGTCCAGCCCCGCGCCGACCAGGCCCGCGAAGCGCGCGGTGATGACCGCGGTCTTCCCGGTCCCGGCTCCCGCCACCACCCGGAGCGGGCCGTCCCGCCAGGCTGCGGCCGCCCGCTGCTCGGCGCTCAGCCGGATCAGAGGCCACCGCCCGCGTGACCGCGGCCGCTGCGGACGCGCAGGGTCCGCACTGGACGCGGGAGCACGAGCGCATTCAGGCGGCGGACCACGTCGGCCGCGTCCAGGCGCAGCTGGTGGGCGAGCGCTGGGTTGTCGGTGGACACCGCCAGGGTGCCGCCGCGCAGCGACACCTCCTGGCAGCTGGCCGCCAGCTGCGGGCCCATCAGCTCGAGGAAGACGAGCCGGATCCGGAGTTCGGCGATCTGCCGGTTGTTGGGCTGCTTGGCGAGTACCCGGGGCAGCAGTTTGCCCAGCTTATCCACAGGCGCTGACCTCGCCCGCCTGGATGCAGTTGACGCGCGCCGAGTGCATCAGGTCGGGGGGCAGCGGTGCCGGCTCGGCCGAGGTCACCACTACCTGGCCGGCCGCCGCCACCTTTTCCAGGAGCGCCGCCCGGCGCTCGGGGTCGAGCTCGGACAGCACGTCGTCGAGTAGGAGGATCGGCAGCTCGCCGGTGCGGGCGGCCACCAGGCCGGCCTCGGCCAGCTTCAGGCTCACCACCGCCGTCCGCTGCTGGCCCTGGGAGGCGAAGGCGCGGGCGTCGCGCCCGCCGAGCTCGATCAGGAGGTCGTCCCGATGCGGCCCGACACCAGTCACCCCCCGCCGGACGTCGTGGTGACGGGAGTTATGCACAGCCACGGCCAGGTCCTCGGGGGGGCCCAGGTAGGCGACCGTCAGCAGCTCGCCGGCCCCGATCGCGCGATGGTGGCCGGCGGCCAGCGGGGCCAGCTCGGCCACCGCCCGGCGCCTGGCGGCCACGATCTCGGAGGCGCCCGCCAGCAGTTCCTCGTCCCAGGCCGGGAGCGTATCCAGCCCGCTCTCACCGGCGGCGATCTGCTTGAGCAGGTGGTTGCGCTGGTCGAGGGTCCGGGCGTAGCGGCCGAGCAGGCGGGCGTAGCCGGCCTCGACCTGCACCAGCATCTGGTTGAGGAAGCGGCGGCGGTGCTCGGGTCCGGCCTTGACCAGGTTCAGGTCTTCGGGCCAGAAGAGGGTGGCGCGGGCGATCCCGGGCAGGTCGAAGGCACGTCGTGGCACGCCGTCGACCAGGATCCGCTTGCGGCCCCGGCCCCCCTCCTCGCGGAGGTCGATCTGCAGCTCCCGCTCCCGACCGCCGCCCTCGACCGCGGCCTGGACCCGGGCCTCGGGGCCCAGGGGGCCGATCAGCTCGACCTCGCGCCGAGCCCGCGGCGAGGCAGAGAGCGCGAGCAGCGCGATCGACTCCAGGAGGTTGGTCTTGCCCTGGCCGTTGGCGCCCAGAAAGAGGTTCAGCTGGCTGCCCAGCTCGAGGTCGAGCTGGCGATAGTTGCGGTAGTTGCGGAGCTGGAGCCGCACCAGGCGCACGGCGCCTCTACATGGCCACCCGGACGGGCATGATCACGTAGAGGTACTGGTCGGAGCCCGGGGGCCGGATCAGCCCCGGGCTGAGCGGACCGTCGAAGAGGAGCTCGACCTGGTCCTCGGCGGCGACCGCCAGCGCGTCCAGGATGTACCGGGCGTTGAACGCGATCTGGATGTCTGAGCCCTCCACCTCAGCGGTGACCTCGGCCCGGCTGTCGCCAACCTCGTTGGTGGCGGCGGAGAGCACCAGGCCCCCGGTCTCGGTCTTGAGGCGGATCACGTTGGCCGAGTCGCGCGCGAAGAGGGAGACCGCGCGCACGGTCTGGGTGAGCTCGGCGGTCGAGACCTTGACCGTGGTCGAGCTCTTGGTGGGGATAACCTGTGTGTAGTTGGGGTAGGTGCCGTCGATCAGGCGCGAGGTCACCTCCGAGGTCCCGGCCCGGAAGAAGATCTGGTTGCGGGCCTTGCTCACGATCACTTCGACCTCGCCCGACTCGCTGCGGAAGGCACGGGGCAGTTCGGCCAGCGCCCGCGCCGGCACGATCAGCCGGGCTTCCAGCTCACTCCCGCCGCGGGCCTGGAGCTTGCGCACCGCCAGCCGGTGACCGTCGGTGGCGGCGAGCGTTTGGCCGGCCCCGTCGATGTGCAAAAGGACCCCGGTCAGGACCGGCCGCGCCTCGTCCGTGGAAGCCGCCATCTGCGTCTGCTCGATCGCCAGCAGCAGCTCGTCGAGCGGGATGGTCAACCGGTCGCCCTCGTCCGGCCGCGGACCGGGCGGAAATTCTTCGGCCTCGATGCACTTGACGTGGGTGTCGAAGCGCGCGCACTTGAGACTCAGGGTCTGGGTCGGCGGGTCGAGCACGAGCTCGAGGTCCTTCTCGGGCAAGGTGCCCACGAAGTCGGTGAGGAGGCGGGCGGGCACCGTGGTGCTGCCCTCCTCGGCGATCTCCGCGGCCACCACCTTGCGAATCCCGATCTCCAGGTTGGTGGCGGTCAGCGCCAGGCCCTCAGTGGTGGTCTCGAGCAGGATGTTGTTGAGGATGGGGAGGGTGGTGCGGGTCGAGATCGCGCGCGACACGATCTGAAGCGCCTGGCTGAGCGTGCTCGGCTGGCAGGTTAGTTTCAACGCGGCCTGGCTCCTTATCCCCATCAGTTGGCTATCTCCTCTATAGGGAGGCTTCGCCGCCCTATCCGTAGGCGTTGTGGACGTTGTGCAAACCCCGTTCGCGGCCGCTTCGGCGAAGCGGGGGAAAAGAATAGGTGAAACTCCCCGGCCGCCCTGTAAAGGCTGGGCAGCGGGTGTGGGAAAGTGGCGCCCGGGTGGATGGCGGTGGTTTGTGGGCCGGCTTTGAACAGGCGGATGGGGAGAGTCCTCACTCGGCGTAGATCCGCTCGCGGAGGACCTGGAGGTCGTAGCGCAGGCGCTCGTCCTCCTTCAGTTCGTTGGCGATCTTGTCGATCGAATGGAGCGCGGTGGTGTGGTCGCGGCCCCCGAAGGCCTGCCCGATCACCGGCAGCGAGGAGGGCGTCTCCTCGCGGACGATGAACATCGCGACCTGGCGCGGGAACACGATGTGCTTGTCCCGGCGCTTGCTCTTCATGTCCTCGGTGGAGACGTTGTAGTAGTCCGCCACCGTCTGCTGGATGCGCTGAATGGTGAGTGGCCGCCGGGTGCCGGCCGGGATGATGTCGGAGAGTAGGCTGGCCGCCTCCGCCTCGTCGATCTGGCGCTGGTGGATGGCGCAGAAGGCGAGCACCCGGGTGAGGGCTCCCTCCAGCTCGCGGATGTTCTTCTGCACCTTGTGGGCGATGAAGGTGAGGACCGGCTCCGAGATCAGGCCCCCGCTGGCGCCGAGCTTGGACTTGAGGATCGCCAGCCGGGTCTCGAAATCGGGCGGCTGGATGTCGGCGAGCAGGCCCTGCTCGAAGCGCGAGCGCAGGCGGTCCTCGAGGGTGGGGATCTCCTTGGGCGGCCGGTCCGAGCTGATCACGATCTGCTTGTTGATCTCGTGGAGGGCGTTGAAAGTGTGGAAGAACTCCTCTTTGGTGCGGTCCTTGCCGGCCAGGAACTGGATGTCGTCGATCAGGAGCACGTCCACGGTCCGGTACTTGTGGCGGACCTCGGCCATGTGCCCGTTCTGGATCGAGGCGATGACCTCGTTCACGAATTGCTCGGAGGTGACGTAAGAGACCCGCTTCTTGGGAAACTGCTTGCGCACCTCGTGCCCGATCGCGTGCATGAGATGGGTCTTGCCCAGCCCCACCCCGCCGTACAGGAAGAGCGGGTTGTAGTGCTCGCCGGGGGCGTCGGCCACCGCCTTGGCGGCGGCGTGGGCAAAGCGCGAGTTGTTGCCGACCACGAAGGAGCTGAACTTGAACTTCTCATTGAGCTCGGTCGGGGGGGCGGCCGGCTCTTCCGGGATCATCTCCTCGACCAGCCCCGGCGGCGGCTCGTCGAGCGCGGTCATCCGCAGCCCGGCCGGGGAGACCACGAAGTCGACCTCGACCTCACCCCCGGTGACGGCTTGCAGGGTCTCCTGGATGAGGCCGGCGAAGCGATCCTCGAGCCAGTCCTTGGCCAGCTTGCTGGGCACGCCGATCCGGAAGGTGCTGCCCTCCGCCGAGACCAGGTTGGTGTTTTTGAGCCAGGTCTCGTAGCTGGGCTTCGCGAGTTGGAAGCGGAGCTCCTCCTGCACGGCGGTCCAGATGTGGTCCTGATTCACTTCGATGCCCTTCTCCTCGGCGGTGCGATGGCCTGTGCAAAACGGTCGGGCGTGGCGGGGGGCGGCGGTTGGGCGCGCCCGCCTCGCCGGGTGGGATCTAGTCGCGAGCCGGTGCCGAAGGGTTTTCCACAGGCCCGAACGGCAACCATCGGCTGGCGCGGGGAGTGGCTGTGGATAACCCGCTTAGAGGCTTTCCGCTTACCTCTCGAAACCCGCCGGCCCGGCCCGTCCGAGACGGTCCACCGAGCCGGCAGGCAGGTTCGCGGCCTGGCCAGCAAGCTCCGGACTCCTGTGAAAACCTGTGTGGAAAACCCCCGGTCGACCGACCGCAGGCGGCACTTGCCGGCCGGTCTGATACCCCTGGGCGTGACCACAGGACATGGAAGCGAGGGACGGGGCTACCGCGACAACGCCGATGTCAGGTTGGTGGTGGAACGCAATGCGGCGTCGGAACGCTGAGGGGGGTTGTCGGCGGGCACCGGCCCGTTCCGGTGGGCAAGCTTAACAAAGGCCGGAGGGGGTCGCAAGGCACCTCTTGGACGGTCTTTGCTGATACCGAAGGCGGACCGTTGCCGCCGGTCTGGAGGCCGCTTTCAGGTATCATCGGGCGGTCCTGGCCCGCCGCTTGAGTGCGGCCAACCGTACTCGAGAGGTCCCACCATCAAGCGCACCTTCCAGCCCAAAAAGCGTTACCGTCGGCGCGTGCACGGCTTCCTGCGCCGGATGGGCACCGCCGCCGGCGCCCGCATGATCCGCCACCGGCGCCGCAAGGGCCGCAGCCACCTCACCCCGCGCTGAGTCCTCGGCTCAGCCGCGAACGTCGCCGTGCAGCGTCGCTTTCGGCTCCGGCGCCGGGATGACTTCCAGGCCACCCTGGCCGCCGGCCGCCTTTACGCCGGGCCGACCCTGATCGCGTTCGCCCGCCCCCGGGCCGAGCCCCCGACGCGGGTCGGCGTCACCGTCAGCCGGCGACTGCGGGGGGCGGTCCGCCGCAACCGCGCGCGGCGCCGGGTGCGCGAGGCGGCCCGCTTGCGCCTCCGCCTGGACCTCGGCCAGGGCCCCGATGATTTGGGTTCCGCCGGCTCGGGAATACCCTACGACGTGGTCCTGATCGCCCGCCCCGCCGCCGTCGACCGCGAGTTCGCGGCGCTCCTGCGCGACGCCGAGCGGGTGGCCGCCCGGCTGGCCCCGGCGCCCGCGTGACACGCGCCCTCCTGCTCTTGATCCGGGCCTATCAGCACACCCTCTCACATCTCTTCGCCGGCAGCTGCCGCTATTACCCGTCCTGCTCTCAGTACACTTACGAGGCGGTCTCCCGGTATGGCTGGCTGCGCGGTTCCTGGATGGGGACGCGCCGGATAGCCAGGTGTCACCCGTTCGCCAAGGGCGGCTACGACCCGGTCCCGTGACCACACAACCATGACCGAGCCCGCGCCCCTGAGAAGGCCCTCGCCTTGAACGAGCTCCGAAGCCTGTTCAACGTGTTCGCGCCCGTCCAGCACATCTGGTGGACGATCTTCGGCGAGGGCTTCAGCTGGGCCCTCAGCACGCTCTACCACTTCCTGGCCGGGATTCCCCTGGTGAGCGCGCTGGGTGCCTACGGGCTGGCCATCATCCTGCTCACGATCGTCATCAAGTCGGTGCTCTCGCCCCTCTACCACTTCCAGCTTTCGGTCAGCCGCAAGGCCCAGGCCGAGCAGCGCCGGATCGCCCCCGAGGTGGCGGCGCTGCGCAAGAAGTTCAAGAACGAACCCCAGAAGCAGCAGGCGGCGCTGATGGAGCTGTACAAGGAGCACGGGGTCAACCCGCTGAGCAGCCTGACCGGCTGTCTCCCGGCGGTGCTCCAGCTGCCGATCCTGACCGCCCTCTACTACGTCTTCTTGGGCAACGCCCAGCACAAGGCGTTCCCCGACCACTTCCTGTGGATCCAGCACCTCAACGACCAGCCCAACATTCATCCGCTGATCCAGGGCCTGCCGATCCCCGCGCTCCCCTACCTGGTGATCCCCCTGCTCGCCGCGGCGACCACCTTCGTGCAGTCGCGAATGATGATGCAGCCGCCCAACCCCAACGCCACCGAGCAGGAACAGCAGACGCAGTCGATGACGCAGTCGATGCAGGTGGTGATGCCGCTGATGATCGCCTACTTCGCGTTCGTGACCCCGGCCGGGCTCGGCCTCTACTGGTTCATCTCGAACTGCTTCGCTATCATCCAGCAGTACCTCGTGGCGGGGTGGGGTGGACTGCGGCGGCAGGACCCGCCGGCTCTCCCCGCGCCGGTCGTGAAACCCAAACCCAAGCCACCCGAACCGGGTCCGGCGCGCAAGGCGCCACCGGGGGCAAGACCCAGGAGAGCCAGGCGATGAAGTCGGCCGAGGGCCGTGGTCGCACGCTGGAGGAGGCCGTCGACAGCGCCCTCATCCAGCTCGGTGAGAGCCGCCGCAACGTGGACGTCAAGGTGATCAGCGAATCGCCGGCGGAGACCGTGGTCGAGGTCACGGTGATCGGCGCCGCCCCGACCCCCGGTGACGGCGCTCCGGGGGCCACCGGCCCGCAGTCGGCGGAGGAGGCGGTGCGCGACGCCCAGGAGGCGAAGGCCATCGTCGAGCAGCTGCTGACGCACATGGGGATCCGGGCCCAGGTCGGCGTCCGCGGCGCCGGGGAGGCGATCCTGCTCGACATTAGCGGACGCGACCTGGGGATGCTGATCGGCTGGCGGGGGGAGACCCTGCGCGCGCTGCAGACCATCACCAACCTGCTGGTGGGCCGCAAGCTCGGCCCCGACCGCCGGGTGATCGTCGACGTCGAGCGCTATCGGCAGCGCCGCGAGCACACGGTGCGCGAGATCGCCTTCCGGGCCGCTCGCCAGGTCAAGGTCACCGGCGACCCGATCACCCTGGACGCCATGCAGGCCTTCGAGCGGCGCGCCATCCACCTGGCGCTGGAAGACGATCCCGGCGTGACCACCAACAGCGTGGGCGAGGAGCCAGAACGGCGGGTCGTGGTGCTGCCGCGGAAGGAGGCCGCGGGCTGACGCCGGAATGACCGGCGCGAACGGCGGCGCCGTCACCTGCGAGGGCGCGGTCCGGCGGGCGCTGGCGCTCCTGGAGGCGGTCTCCGACGGCGCCGACGACGAGGAGATCACCCCGAGCGCGATCGCGGAGGCGATTCGGGACGCCCGCGAAGCCCCCGACCTCGACCGCATGGCGGGCCGGGCCCGGGTCCAGCGCTTCCTCGGCGAGGCCCTGGACGCGGTCTCCGACGGCATGCCGGGCGACTACGTGGCCATGATCCTCTACGCCGCCCTGGGCGCGATCCGGGAGGCCGACCGCCGACCCTGAGGGGGGCGCGGTGCAAAACGCTTTAGATGGCGACCCGGACAGGGCCTCCGGCCGCCTTTCTTATACTGGCCGGGCATGCCCTCGGCGAACGGTTACGCCCTCCACGAGCTTCCGGGAGGCGCCAGGGTGCTGACCGCTCCCATGCCCGACCGCATGTCGGCCAGCGTGGTCCTCATGTTCGCGGTCGGCTCCCGTTTCGAGGATGACCGGATCGGCGGCATCTCCCACTTCGTCGAGCACCTGCTCTTCAAGGGCACCCCCGGCCGGCCGACCGCCAAGGACATCGCGGAGGCGATCGAAGGCGTGGGCGGTGTCATGAACGCCTCCACCGACAAGGAGGTCACCGTCTACTGGGCGCGCGTCCCGATGGACCGCCTGGAGCTCGCCATCGACGTGCTCTCCGACATCGTCAGCCGCTCCCAGCTGGCGCCCAGCGACATCGACCGCGAACGGATGGTGATCCTGGAAGAGATCAAGATGTACCAGGATCAGCCCCAGGATTACGTCCACAGCCTGTTCGAGCAGGCGATGTGGCCGGGTCACCCGCTGGGCCGGGACATCGCCGGGACCGCGGAGTCGGTCTCCGGGACCGGCCGCGACGACCTGCTGGCTTACATGGCCGAGCACTACCAGCGCCGCCGGCTGGTGGTCGGCGTGTCGGGAGGGATCGATCCCGAGCGCACCGCCACCCTGATCGACCGCGGGCTGGGATTGCCCGAAGGCCCGGTCGAGAGCGCCTACGCACCGGCACCGCCCGGCCACGACACCCCGACCGTGGTCCTGCACGAGAAGAAGACCGAGCAGGCGCACATCTGCCTGGGCGTGCGCGCGGTCTCCTACCTGGATCCCGACCGCTATGCCCTCGACATCCTCAACACCGTGCTCGGCGAGGGCATGAGCTCGCGCCTCTTCCTGGAGATCCGGGAGCAGCGCGGGCTCGCCTACGACGTCCACAGCTATAGCAGCAAGCACCGCGACACCGGCTACTTCGCGGTCTACATGGGGGTCGATCCCAAGAAGGCGGGAGAGGCCGTCGAGGCCGCCCTCGCCGAGCTGCGCAAGGTCGCCGAGCAGGACATCCCGGACACCGAGCTGACCAAGGCCAAGGAGTTCACCAAGGGCCGTCTCCGGCTGGGCCTGGAGAGCACCAACGCGATGGCCAGCTGGCTCGCCCAGCAGCTGCTGCTGACCGGCACTATCCGCACCGTGGAGGAGGTGATCGGGATCATCGACGCCCTCACCGCCGCCGACCTCCGGCAGGTCGCCAATCGGGTGCTGACCGCGCCCACGCAGATGGCGGTGATCGGGCCCTTCGCCAGCGACGCCCCTTTCCGGAAGGCGGTCGGGGCCTGATCCGGCGCGGCCGGCGGACCGCCGCCGCCGCCGCTCGAGCTAGGTGCGGGCCAGGGTCGGCTTGACGTCCAGGAGGGTGGCGTGCGCCCAGGGCCAGACCCGGATCACGGCCTTGCCGTCGATCTGGTCGCGGCTCACCCAGC
>WNGE01006484.1_pt1 | contig 12996 bp, 4 predicted proteins | sample 5400651 | NCBI WGS metagenome assembly WNGE01 (sample SAMN13153370, study PRJNA577476) | soil metagenome | isolation source: 60 cm soil or saprolite under grassland replicate 2 | place: USA:California | collected 2016-06-15 | reverse complement strand
AGGGGCAATCACGTAGGAATAGCTAATAGAGGTTATAAGAATAGTACTATTTTAATAGTAGGTTATTTCTTTCTTTTTCATATATTACTTTTTATATAATTTCCTTTTTGAGTACTTGAGGGCAAGTACGAATAATAGGAGGGACAAATGTAGTAAGAGAGTTGGTCACGTTAATAAGGAACCTCGCTTAACTAGATATCACGTACTAAATAGTTTATCTATCATATGCTTATAACTAAGTAATAACATTTATCTTTTATTCTTTTTTATTAGAGTATTAGTTTTTTTTATATGTATATAGTCGATAGTTATATCTTTTGTTTTAGTTTTAAGTTGTAATTAAGCATTTATCTTTTACAAGAGCTATATGCGATATATAGCGTAATCAGGAGGCACTATACTCACTTTTCGTTCCTTTTACACTAGCCTTTAATAGAGTAAGTAAGGGGTGACTAACGTCTTGAGTATTACTTAGACGCCTCTAGTACACTTCTTTAGACGTACTCTTTACAGAGAAATACAATACTCAGTTACTAAGTTGCCTCTTTAAAGCTACTACTACCTTACAATATTAAATAACAAGCCTTTAGGCCCTTACCTTATCCTTTCTTACTCTTGTCATTTGACTTCTTCTATTGTCTTCTTTGTTAATCATATATTACTTATAGTTACTAACATCAGGACTTCTCTACTAACCTCTAGCCCTAAACACTAGCCTTTCTCCTAGTACTAGATTAGACCCTAGACTAGACTAAACTATAGATTCTAGGCCTTTTCTATGTCTTTTATCTTGCTTTTACTATCTCTTTCCTTTTTGGTCCTAGTAGGCTATAGTAAGGAACCTATTAGCTTTCTAAACTTATTAGACAGTTAATTAATTATTATATCTATAGAAAGACTATTTGAACTCTCTTAATAGACTTATACGCCTCTCTTAGCACAGAGTTGAAATTCAATTAGTAAGACTATAGAGAAGGCTCTCTCTTATCTCTGACTTATAAAGGTACTAGGGAATTCAGAGGGTTTTAGGGGCTTACTACTATTTTATTCCTTAGTTATAACTACTAACCTATTCTTAGCTTTCTAAAGGTACTATAGGCCTATACTATTAGGACAAGGAAGATTAGTATATATACTAATATAGTTCCTCTAATATCAAACTCTAAGGTCTATAGAGACATCTAATAACATGTTAGTTTCTCGTCTAGTAGGCTCTATTAGGGTCTATTAGGTTATTAACTAATAGTTGAATCTATCCTTAGACATTTAGGTATATATAGTATTATAGGAAGGCGTCTAGCTAGTACTAGAACACTCGTGTTATAGTACCTTATTTACTAGCCTATTAGGATAAGAGAGTAACCTCTAAACTTTAATTTTTATAAGGAATTCTGATTTTATAAGGACTTTGACTTTATTGCTTTTTCTCCTTATTCTTAGGTATCTAGGCTACAACTACTACCTCTATTCATATAGTAAGGTATATAAATTATACGTGTCCTAACTTAAAAGATAGAGATAAGGGCATTATAGTGTCTTAACTAAGCTTCTAGAGATTTATCTTTAAGAGCAAGTATTACTTTAATAGCTATAAGGCTAAGAATCTATCTTACTTTTAAGGGTTTTCTAGGCTTTGACTATCTAACTATAGCTCTTTTCTATTAAGAAGTTTATAGTCTGAATTTCGAACTTTCCTAGCTCTTTAATCTTTCTTACTAATATTCCTCTCTCTAATCGTTAGAGAATCGTACATATTATCCCTTTCTATGTTTAGAAATCCTAGGAGGCTAAATTACTAACCTTTTTACTAGCTTTAATAAGGTCTTAATCTCTTCTTACTCTTACTCTAAAGCACCTACTTAAGCTTCCTCTTCCTCTAATTATTACACTTCTTTCTTAATTATATACTAATGCTCTTCCTCTATAGTATTAGTTACTTTCTTATTAGAAGCTCTAAAGTATTAGTCCTATTCGACAAACTTCTTAAGTTAGTTACTAGAGAAGGTTCCTCTTAAGGTAGCTCTGTCTATGTCTTCTAGAGTATAAACCCCTTTTATACTATTAGTAGTTGTAACTTAATAAGGCCTTAGTTATCTCTAATTTAACTTTATAGCTTTAGACTTATTATAATTAATAGTAAAAGTATCGTAATATAAGATAGTGTCTTTGACATTAATAGGCTCTTTTTAAATGTTATATATCTTATCCTAATACTCTTATCCTTCCTAACACTTCTAAGTCTACTTAGTCATTGATTCTAAAACGTCCTTATCTTATATTTCAATCTACTGAGCTCAAACTACTAACAGTTCTTTATGTATATAAATATTATTCTAGCTAAGGGTTCTCTAAATTAGGTACTTTGTCTTAATTAGTAGTATAACTTTATAACTATATACTAAGTAGAATAATATGTATTTAGTTAGCTTATATATTAAAGTACGTTCTATAAGAAGAATAGTATGTAAGTATTATAGTTATTTAGTCTTTCCTCTTTCTATAAGTATTATAAGAGTATTAAGAATCAACTTATAGCCCTCTTTGATTTTCTTATTTACTTGAGTATTATATACTAATATTTAGACCTATCTTACTTTATATCTTTAAAGTATTTTAATGACTTCCTTTTTAAACTTAGCTTTACTATTAATAGTTAGTCTCTTGAATATTCTATGTCGACATATAACTTCTTACTAAATAAAGTCTATAATAGCCTTAGTATTAATAGTATAAAGAGCTTGAGCTTTAAGCTACCTAGAGAATTTGTCTTAGTATATAATAAGACTAGTATATTCTTTAGCATTTAGTAGATAAACTATATTAATAACAAGGTTAGTAAACAGTTGACTAGCTTGAGTAAGGAACAAGGCTTTCTCTAAGTATACTTTCGATTTATACTAATACTTCTTATAACTATCTATATACTTCTTAATATCAAGATATATTCTATTCTAGAAATACTAAGTAGTTAAACGACTATAGGTGCTTTCTCTTCCTTTATAGCCTACTTTATTATAGAGAGCCTTAAGTAGCTCTATATAATACTTATCTAAGTTAATTACTAATCTTAGTAGAAAAGTCTTACTTATGTTCCTCTATAGTTATTAGTCCTAAATACTATATTTAGTAGCTTTTCTCTTAAGTACATAGAACTTAACCTAAGTTATACTAGTAGGTTTCTTTAATATTATTAGGAATTAAGTAAGGCTTTATAAGTATTTTAAGAATCCTTTATCTAAGAGCTCTTTTTAATTACTAGTAGTTTCCTTAATAGATAAAGTTAATATCCTAAGGTAGTCTAGTTTGACTATAATCTAGTTATTGATATCTTCCTTATATAAGTCATCTAAGTTATTAGACTTAGTCTAAGGTCATTAAGAGAGTCTATTAGCTACTATGTATATTATACCCTTAATATAACAAATCTTAAAGTCAAAATTCTAAATTTATATAATTTATTAAGTAATAAGAGCTCTTAGAAGGTTTATAATAGTATAGTTAAGCTATGTAACAAGAACCTTAGTATCTGTTTTTAAAATAAAGTATACTCTATATAACTAGTACTAAAGTCTTTGAAGGTACTTAAGGACCTTATAGTACTCCTTCTTTATAGTATTATAGTTACGTTCTATCTTATTCTAGATTCTAGATTTATATTAGGACACCTTTTACTTCTCTTTCTTATTAAACTAACTTATAACTCTTCTTTAACCTTTAAGACTTATATCTACTCTAATATAAATAGTACTCTATCCTAGCTTATACTGAATTTTATAGAGGGCTAGTATAGTAATAAGAGTTATTTTAAGGCTATCTATAGCTTTTTCTTGTTCTATTCTCTAGTTCTACTTAACATTTTTCCTAAAGAGCTAATAGATAAGTATAGTAATTATAGTAAAACCTTTGATCTAGATCTAGTAATATATACAAACTCTAATAAATACCTTCCTCTCTATAATATTCCTATAAGGTAACTATTCTAGAATCTTAATAACTTTCAAAGTAATAAGAGTCTATTTATTATATTTATAGATAAAACTAATAATATTTATCTTATTATAATAAAACTGAGATTTAGCTCTAATATATACTCTTATATACTCAATCTAATCTATAGTTTTATTAAGATTTAGAATATATTTGTATATATACTATTAGATCCTAAGAAGAGTCTCTTTATTATTATATATAGTATAAGGGCCTTTGACCTTAATATTATCTAGAAAAGATATTATAACTATTAAGAACAAATTATTAAGGATTCTTATTACTACTTATATGAACTATACTACTAAATTTATTATTCCTTATAGTAGTATAGTTATTTAGAGAAGTCTAAGAGACGTTATAAAAGCTATTATATCTCTATACTTAGATACTAGAACTAGCTAGTTATATCTAGAAAAGAAGTTAATTAATAAAGCTATAGTATATCTAGTAAACTCTTTAGAGAATTCATTAACTAAGAGAGGTAGGTTTATATTATATAAGGTGACTAAATTAAGCTTTATTATAGTATTAATAAGTTGATATATACTAGTAAGTTTCTTAGTAACTAGGAACTATAGATTTTAATATAGCTTATTATAATATTCAAGTACTCTTCTTTAGAGCTAATCTCTAAGGATTTTAAGAACAATTAGTAGAAGTGCTCTTAGAACTAGAAAGCTTAGTTCTTATTATACTTTATATTCTATTATCTTAATAATAATTAAAGGGCTAATATCTTCGTGAATCTAAGAGCTCTTAGTCTAGTTAAATGTAATTACTACTTTATAATTAATCAACATTTTAATCAATATATCTCTTTCTCTTAACTAGAGCTAGTCTCTAATATCAAGCTTCTTAACTCGTTTAGAGGTTAACTAGGATCCTTATAGAATTATAACCCTTTATAGTAGTAAGTAATCCTTAAATTAGCTAATATGTTCTTGAGGAGTATCTCTTACAAATGATCGTTTATACTAGTCTAACTTCTCTCTAGGGGCGTTTTTAGTTCTATTGTTCTTATTAACTAGTTGTATCTTCTTAGCTTTAGGCTTATATACTATATTAAGGATAATCTATTCCTTTATTAGTTTTAGTTCTTTATCTATATCTCTTAACTCTTCTTCTATCTTTAGTACCTCTAACTAAGCTTTTGATTTCCTCTAACTTACCTTTTATATCTAGTCTACTAGTAAATCTAGACAAAATCGTATTAATATATTGTTGATTTTCTTTAAAAACTTATATTCTAGGTACTAGCTCTTTAATACTCTATGTATTCCTTTATATAAGACTCTTTTGTTAAGGAAGACCTAACCTTCCTTATCTAATATAGAATTAATAATCTTATTAGTAAGTATATAAAGACTATTATAAACTTCATATAACTCCTTTCTTAGAACTCTAGAACTACTAGAATTCTAATAATGAAATCCTTTTCCTTTACTTAATTCTTAGTCCTTCCTATTATTAGTATAAACCTAGAGAAGAGTACTAATAGCTAGTTTTCCTTCTTAGAGCTAGTATTCTTAACATAAGCCTATTAATAATGTTTTGTATAAACTGATTTCTTAATTAGAAGAATAACTAATATAGTATAAGTCTAGTAGTTTTAAAGGTTATAAAAAACAGTATTTATAGCTCTATAATCACTATACTTAAAGGTCATTTACATAGCTTATATAAAGGGCTATCTAAGAAGAACTATTAGTAGTGTCTATTCTTTTATCTCTTATACTAAGAAAAAGACCGTGATATACTTAACTCTATATTCAATTTTAATATCTACCTTAGTTATTCTAGTAAACTAAAGAACTTAACTAGAAACTGTCTTAAGCTTAAGATTTTCTATACTTAAGATTAGATATCTAAGGCATTTAGTAAGGTCGTATAATATAACATTAGCCTCTGCCTTAGTATTAAGTATTACTAATTCTAATACTATATCTATAAGTCTTATAATGTTTACTAATAGCTTAGGAGTCACTACAATCTATCCTTAAGTTATAAACCTATTTAATCTAGTAGATTAGACATTGACTACTACTTCTTCTATAATAGGTTTTCCTTTAATAAGAGACTTTAGTACTATCTAAGTAGTATTAGTAACTTTGAACAATTCTTAGTACTAAACTAAATCTACTAAGAGCTTCTCTTAAATAGCTTTAGTAGGATACTTACTTCCTAGCTAGGTAATAAGATCTCTATACTCTTTTGACTTCTTTAGGTGTTTTATAGTAAGCTTGATCCTACATAGCTCCTCTCTAACTATAGTATCTAGTAAGATATAGTTGAATTCTTTAAGAGATCTTATAACGTTAGTATCTTAGGAAAGCTTAGGCCTTAGAACCACTTTAATTGTCTTATTAATAGTTATGTTATCTAGTTCTATAATCTCTTTAGGTATATATATAGATAGTCTTCTTGATTTGAGTTAGGTTAGTCTAACCTCTACGTCTACTTTTCTCTAAAGCTCGGCCTTGTTCTTTTAGGCTTTACTCTAATCAACTAGCTTAGTAACTCTAGTCTAGATAGGGTTAGTTGACGTCTTAGTCCTAGCCTTGGCATTCTAGGTAGTATTAGTACTAACTATCTCTTTAGGGTTAGAATTAACTCTTATAGAACAAGTATGTATTCTATCCTTAAGAAGGTCGTCGATTTCTCTCTTATTATTATTAATTATAGAGTAATATCAAACTAGAATTCCTAGAGTATCTAGACACTTTATAATAGTCTTTAGAATAGTATTAGTACCTATAGTATTGATATTAGCTCGAGTCTAAGTAGCCTCTCGAGTTTGAACTTCCTCTATCTAAACGTTACTAGCCCTCTAAGAGATATTAGGGTCGTATCAAGTACCTTAGGCTCTTAAAATAATTTGCTATACCTAAGGGGTATCTTAATAGAGTATAATCTCTTTTATATCTTCTCTCTAAGGGCTAAAGTAAAGTCTCCTATTATTATTCTTATAGTAAACCCTATTTTAAATTAGTTCTTAAAGTTAAGGACATTGGTCTAAATAGCTATATAGGTATTATTCTAGATTTCTATTTTTATTAATATTATAATAGGTAAAGTAGTTGAACCCTAAGTTACTACTATAGCCTTCTCCTCTATTAAAGTTCTTATAAGCCGTAGACGTATTAACTGTGTTATTAATAAGATTCTAGTTACTATAAGTACTCTAAGAGTACTAAGGTATATTATAGGGTCACTAATTATACCTAGGTCTATGTTCACAAAACCCTCTATATCCTTAGCTACTTTGGTAATATTCTTGATTATTATAGTTAGAACTATTCTAGTTAAAGGTAGCTTAAATCTCTTAACTAACTTCTTGTTATACTTTACAAATTGTATTTATTTGAGTAATCTAAAGCTCTTCTAATTGTTAGGCCAAATTATCTCGTAGGTCCTAGCTTTACCTAGGAGGATCAAGCTTCGTTAAGAATATCCTATTAAGGGCTAGAGTACAAACTAGTACTTTTGATACTATTGACTTAATAGGAGGAACAAGCTATACTTTTAGAGGTACTAAGACATTACTTCTACTAGTATTTAGAGTACTTATAATATTATTCATAGTAGTAACCTTAGAACTCAATATTACTAGATTAGAGTTCTTCTTATATCTCTTAATTACCTTGTCTAATTTATATACTCTAAGAGTAGTTTTATAGAATTCTAGGTATATAAGTATACTCCTATTATCTTGATCTACATTATACTTCTTAATAATCTTTGAATGAATGTAGTCTAGTAGTACATAGAGGAATAAGTTGGCCTACTTGACCTTATCAAGTAGTTTTCTAGCCTTAAGGTTAACTAAGACCTAGTAAAAAAGCTTAATAAAGTCTTTTAGCTTAATTTATCTATACTAGACTAATAAGATCAATATATCTAGAAAAGGGCGTATATACTTAGTATAGTCGTTATTATAATCTTAGTACTTCTTTTTTAAGGTAATAAAGAAGATATTCTTATCGAATAGTGTTTTAGTATATTCTAGAATTACTCTAATATTATTATAAAGTATAATATTAATGTATTAAAGAATATGTTTATACTAGTCTATCTTAGAATAGCCCTAGTCCTTAAAGAAGGCTAGGATTTCATTAACTTAGTACGTTGTCTCTTTACTATTAAAAATAAGCCTAGTAGAGGCAAGTGTTAAAATAACTACTTGTAGTATATTAATATTACTAGTAGGGTTAGTCAAAGTATTAGGATTAACTATGTTAAGGGAAGTGGTAGATCAAGCCACTGATCTACGATAGGTGATTTAGAGGGCCACTAGTAGCACGGAGGAACGTAGTTCCGACAGGTGCATAAAGCCCCTGAATTCCTGTACCTTAATCATTAACTCTCTTAATTAAACTGCTCTATATGCTACTATTCGCCCTACTTCTACTCAGCCTGTTTAATAGGTTATGAGCCCAGCTCGTACGCGATAGGTAGTATCGAACGAGCTAACTAATTAGTATCAAAGACGATTAATAAGCCTGCTTGAACAGCCTGATCTAGACACTCGAATCAGTCTCCTAGTTAGAGGGGAGTAGAGTCGTGCATTGCACATAAGAGCAGAGCTTCTACTAGCTACAAATTAGCACTTGCTACTATTACAAGCAATTGTATATAACTTAGTAAAGCTATTTACCCACGTTTATTGCAAAGTAGCACAGAGCTACTATTCGTAGCAAAAAGGGGGAATTTAGTACCCTACTTATCAATTAGACTAAATTACATTCATTATAATATCTGATTCTCCTAATCTATTAACTCGACTAGCTCAACCTAATTATTTATTCCCTTATCGTATTTATTTACTCAATTCCTTATACTGTCGTTATACCTGAAATAGATTCTGATAGAAACTCTAAGAAACCGATTATGACCTTAATATATCAAAACTAGTGAATGTGGTTTGAACAACTAAGATTCTTTATTACTAGAAAAGAACTCGAGTTTGTGATTAATCAAACCCTAGTAGAATATATAACAATCATGAACCTATCCCTCTTCCTCTCGTACATGAACACTAAAGCCCTGAATACGCCTACGTCTAACATATCACATGGCTTTGTGAAGCTCTCTATTAAGACAAAGAAGCTAACCATAACCCTAAACATCAAGAAGGCTGTAAAATACAAGGCTACCTCTACAAAGATTATGTTTATTATTAATAACTATATCGACGAACTAGACCGCGAATTCGTTTAATCTTATAATGATGTAAAAGGAACATAGGATGTACTATAGGGGAAATACAGTGTATTGACTATATAAGCGAAGTAGGAGGACTTATAGCAAATCACGGACTTCAAGTATAGTAAGGACAAAGATAGTAACGATGTTAACATAAGCATCGAATCCGCCTAGACTACACTTATAGCCGTAAGAGGGAAAATTGTGACTACAAATCCCGAATTAGCTAAAAGCTTCAATAAGGCTGCTCTACTAGACTACCTGATAGTAGGGCTCTTAGAGAGCTTTAATACTATATGACAGACCCTAGACTCTAACCTAAACCTCAGCCTATACAACAAGCTAAAGATCCTTTAGAAAATCGAAACGTAATATAGGTTGACTGTAAAGGCAAAGACAGAGACAGTAAACCTTGCCACCAAACCAAGCCAAAAGGAGTACTAGTCCTAGTCACTAAAGGACCGGACTAGGTATTACTTCTATGACAAGAGACACGTCTAGAGCAAGTACAAACTCAGGACACTGCTCACTACAATAGTCGCCGATTTCCACCTAAACAAGGCTCGTAGTGAACTGAAAGACAAGCTAAAGTCAGGTACCCCTAAAAAAGAGAAACCTCACTACTAAAGTAAAAGACAGCGTAACAAAGGTCTCGTTACTGATAGTAGTAAAGGCAGTAGTAGTAAGAGTGTACAAGATTCGTTACCTGAGTCAGAGGACAACTAAGAAGACAAGGATAACATAGAAACGTACAACTTCACCAAAGATAGGCTAATTGACTATAAGATCCCTAAATCTAACTAGTGTGTAGATACTAGCTATACATCACATATAACTAACAAACCTACCTTGTTTAGAGGCCCTATAGTTAAGATCAGAAGGCGTGCTATTAAAGTTAGGGGTAGGAGGTTATATGTAGATTCTATAAGAACAGTTAAGATGAAAGTTACTAGCAAGTCTTTACTTCTTGACAATATATTATATGTCCTAAACTTAGGCGTCAATCTACTCTTAAGTCGTAGGTTCTATTCTAATAGGAAATGCCTTAGTATTTTCAACAATGATATAATGTAGTTCGTTAGTAACAACAAACAAGTCATTCTCTAAGCCAAAGTGAAGGGAGGGCTTTATATAGTCTCCTGTATTGTACTTAGGACTCATAGGATACAAAGTTCAGCTCTATTAGCAATACTCAAGAACTTAGGTGACGAGACTAACCATGCCCTATTTCCTGACCCTGGCTTAGGAAATAAGGAATACTACTACACTATAATGACTATAGACGAGTTAGAGGATATACACTTTCACCCTAACGATCAAGATAATAATAGTACAAGAAAGCCTAGCCGTAAAGAGAACCTAGCACGTTATTGACTCATATACCAACGATTTGCCCACTTAGGGCCTAAAAAGTTGCAGAACCTATACAAGGTGACGACATTAAAGCGCCCTGTCCTAGTTCTAACAGATAGAGAAATGTATAGAGTCTACAAGCTGACTAAGCTATAAAATCAGACTAGTAAGGTACTAAGCCTATAGAAGGAGTCAGTTCTAGTACTTGTCTCGATTAATATTATAAGGCCATTCTTACTAATAGTTTATAAGAATAGATAGTTTGCCTAAATAATCAACAACACTACACGTAAGACGTGGACAATCCTAGTCAAGACAAAGGTAGAGGTTATAAGAAGGTTAGACAAGTAAAAGGAGACAGAAGAGCAACGTACCTATATACGTATCAGCACAGTAAGATCTAATAACACTTCTAAGATCAGAGAGAAGCTCAATAAGTAGTCAAAGTTAGGTATTATCGAAGAGCCTATGACCCCCTATACAGGCTCTTACTAGAATAGAGTCACTGAGCGAAGCATCTAGTAAGCTGAGGCCAACGTAAGGGCAATGCTCAAAGACGTGGATTTACTACTAGAATTCTAGGACTAGGCTATTGAAGCCAATAGCTATGTCTAGAACAGATCCTTAGGGGGTCCCTTAGTTGACAGTATTAGACTATCCCTAGAGAAAGCGTATACTAGGGACAAGCCGTCCATTGACTATATATACGTGTTTAGGTCCATATACTACTCATATATTAGCCCTAAGTCGTTCCTAGCTAGTATAATGAACAAGAAGCTTATAGATATAGGCCAAGAGGGCGTATTTATTAGATATAATAACAAGACGACTAAACAGCTCTATATATATGCCCTAGACTTAGGCTATGCCATTATGACTTCTATACTAGATGTAGACAAAGAAAAGCAAGGAGGCTTACTAGACCTAAAGATTTATTATAGAGACCTACAAGGGACGTCTATAGAAAGCTTTACCTCCTAAGGCACATTAAGTGCCCTACTATAACGTCGACCAGTCGGCTAATCAAAGGACAAAGAGCTACTTAGGGTAGTCTCTTCACTCCTAAGCCAAAGGAATAACTTTGAGATTGTAATCCTACTAATAAAGAAAGCTTTATAGCCTGAAAGCGTATCAAAGACAACTATAGTGCATGTCCTAGTAAGTAAGGTAGAAAAGTCAGAGGGACCGCCATAGCCTACCCTAATAAGCAAAACTACTAACTATATCGACTATGACTAGTTAGATAAGGCTGAACTAAAGAAGACAAGTATACTAGACACAGATAGTAACTATACTCGATTTCCTAAGCTAGACCTAGGAAATCAACCACGCCTATAACAGGACTCACTCAATAAGTCGTATGATCTATTTTCTAGCCTAAGGCAGGGAAATCAACCCAGTACACTAGGCACCTCTACGACTACTAATATAAAGGGAAAGCGAACCCACGATGACGACGATATAGATATATAAGAGGCCAAACAGTTAAAGACCTTTTAGGAGTCTGAAATCTATGCTATAATTACGTAACGAATCTATGAGCTAGAAGAAGAAGTCGAGGAGTCTATATTCATTATAGTAGGAGGCACTATAAACATCACGATTCTAATAGGATATAATGAAGTCATTAATGACCCTAATCACAGTACTGAATAGTAAGCCGTGATTAAGGAGGAAATCTGATCTCTTATTACTAATAGTATGTAGAAGGAAGAAAAGGCCCTAAGAGACTCGAACTTAATATTAACCAAATAGGTGTTTACTATCAAGATAAATGTTAATAGGAGTCTTAAGAGATATAAGGCCTGCCTTATTACTAGAGGGTTTTCCTAGGTATATAGTGAGGACTACATAGATATGTTTATACCTATAGTATGTACTGATACCCTTCGTATTTTCCTTGCTATAGTAGCTACTAATGACTTAGAGTGTCAGAACTACGACGTCAAGAATGCCTTTACTAAATCTTCCCTAAAGGAAAGGATTTTTCTGTCTACGTCAAAGGGCGTGTCAGTCACACCTAGGTACTCATTGCACGTGCTACGTAGTCTGTACAGTCTAAAACAGTCTGCCTGCAACTAGAACACACTCTGTAAAAACGAGCTAAAGTGACTCGGCTTTCAATAAAGCCTAGTAGACCTATGCCTGTTTACCTATATAGAGCGCCAAATTATCCTATTAGTCTACGTAGATGATATCGCCACTACTGTAAAGAGTAATAAGGACCTGTCTTGGTTCTATGAACAATTTCGTCACTGATTTAATACTAAGGACCTAGAGGAGATCTCTAAGATCCTCGGCATATGAATCACATGAAACTGGAAGCAGTAGGAGTTATTTATTGACTAAGCGTAATACTTAGAAGAGAAGGTGCTATAGTAGATTAGATTACCTTTAGACTCGTCCTTGACCTTAAAGCCAAGACTAATACCTGTATTAGGATGATATAAT
>WNGE01009908.1_pt1 | contig 12997 bp, 9 predicted proteins | sample 5400651 | NCBI WGS metagenome assembly WNGE01 (sample SAMN13153370, study PRJNA577476) | soil metagenome | isolation source: 60 cm soil or saprolite under grassland replicate 2 | place: USA:California | collected 2016-06-15 | reverse complement strand
CAACTCAATCGCGCGCTGAAAACCGACGAGTGCGTGCTGGAGATTGAGCTCCAAAGTATCAAGTAGCCCGAAGGAAGCATGCGCTTCAGCCAACGAATCGTCGAGCGTGAGCGCCTTTTCTAGCGCGGCCCTCGCTGGAGGAAGCGATTCGCGTAGAGAGATATTACTGTAGGAAGAAAGCAGCAGGTAAGAATCGGCTGAGCCGATGTAAGCTAACGCGTAATCAGGATCTTTTGCGATCGCCTGCTCGAAATATCCGATCGCTTTGTGTAGGTCCTCGCCCGTCCGCTTGTTCCAAAAAAATCTGCCTTTGAGATAAAGTTCGTACGCTTCGGGATTCGCGGTCGGAGCTTTGGCGATCGAGTTTTTCTCCGAGCCCGTGATCTTTGCTTGCAATGTCTCGGCAATCGTCTTCGCGATGTCGCTTTCGACCGCGAAAATGTCAGTCAGTTTTCGATCGTAGGTCTCAGCCCAGAGATGCGCGTCGGTCAGCGCATTGACGAGCTGCGCATTCACCCGCACGCGATTGGCCGCGCGTTGCACGCTGCCTTCTAAAAGATGAGCCACACCGAGCTCATGGCCGATCTCGCGCAGGTTTTCAGGGGCGCTCTTATAATGCCGTGTGGATGTGCGCGAGATCACCTTAAGATCGGCGATCTTGGCTAACCGCACCAGGATTTCATCCTGGATGCCATCGGCAAAGTAAGCGTTCGCTTTGTCTTCGCTCCGGTTTTCAAACGGTAGGACGGCGATCGATTTACTTTCGACGGCAACTGCGAGTGGCGATTGTTTCGCCGCTTCGATGCCTTGCTGCGAATGTAAGAACCGAAAGACCGTCACTCCGGCCGCCACGGCCGCGACGATTACAACCAAAGCGGTTAGCTTGCGTCCGGTCTTGCGGGTGATTCTACGATCGATGTCTCTTTCAAGCTTGATCCCCTCCGCCGTCATCTCGAATGCCCACGCGCAGACCAGGGAGACGGGAAATCCAACGATGGTCAGCAGGACGACCAGCCTAACGACCCAGTTGGGAATATTGAAAAAGGGAAAGACCTGCGTCGCGACCTGGATGAGTAACCATGCCACTATGACGTAGGCCACTGCGACGTTGTAAACACGGCGCCGCTTCAGCTCTCCGAAGAATCCCTTCAGATTCATGGCGTAGGTTTTGCCACACAGCCAATTCGTGAGCAAGAAGGAGACGGTCGCAAATCACGCAAATGACCCGGAAGTTTCATTACACTCGTGAGTTTAGATTTGTTTTAGCGTGAATCGCGTGATTCGCGAGGCAGTCTTATTCCAAAGTGATTACGACTTTGCCTCGAGCGTGACCTTCTTCCAGGTAACGGATCGCGCCGGGCACTTGATCTAACTTGTAAGTACTATCGATGACTGGTGTCACCTTTCCGGATTGCATGAGATCTGCCAGGATCGTCAGGTCCTTTTTGTTCATGTTCGCCAGCATCGTGCCCATGTTCTGACTCACGAACGGTGACAACATCCGCATGTGAATTACTCGACCGAAAGGACCAATCCACCGGTGGTCGCTTGGTCCTCCGCCTCCGATCCCGACGTATATCCCATTAGGCTTTACGACCCGCCTGCATTCGGCCAAGGAACGGTTTGAAACATTGTCCAGCATGACATCGTAACGTTCCGACCCTTTGGCGAAATCCTCTTTCGTATAGTCGATAACATGGTCTGCGCCGATTGATCGGACCATGTCGATATTCCTCGTGCTGCATACGCCGGTCACATCCGCCCCGAACGATTTGGCGATCTGCACCGCAAAGGTGCCAATGCCTCCCGACGCGCCGTTGATCAAGATTTTCTGGCCCGGCTGAATCTTTCCCTTATCGCGGACACACTGCAATGCGGTGATCGCGGCCACCGGAACGGAAGCCGCTTGTTCAAACGTTATGTTCGCCGGTTTCAGCGCCACGGCTCGATCCGCACGAACACACACATACTCGGCGAAGGCACCGCTTCTGCCGCCGAATACCTCGTCGCCTGGTTTGAACTGAGTTACGTTTTTACCGATCGCGTCAACCGTGCCCGCAAAATCAACCCCCATTCGTATGTTCTTTGGTTTGCGCAGTCCGGAGTCCCTGCGCATGAGGTACGGCGTTCCTCTCATGCGATGCCAGTCAAGTGGATTGACGGATGCCGCGCGAACTTTTACCAAGGCTTCCTCGTCCGCGGGAGTCGGCTTTTCAACATCCTGAAGCGTGAGAACATCGGCTGAACCGTAGTCGCAATGAACAACAGCCTTCATTGGATTGGCCAGAGCAGTCGTCCTGCGAGCACAGTCGTTGGTTGAGGTCCAATAGGCGATCAACGCCCAAGCTATCAATGCGACTAGAACCGCACCTATGCCCCACTTAAGAGTACGTTTTAGTTTCATAAGCTTGACGAGTTCAGTTCCTGATGTTGCTGTTACTTCTTAGCTCCGATCTGTTCCGTTCCGGACAACAGCTGCTGGAAATCGGCACGATTGCGAATGGGATCCCACACGGGATCAATCTTCAAACGAGCTATGGAAACCCGCTGCCCTGCCGGGATCGAGAGCAAATATCGAAGTCTCTTCACGGCTTCCTTCGGAGCACCCGCATGCGCCTCGATTTGCGCGAGGCCGGTCTGAAATAACGTCCCGGAGAGCGCATCTCTTTCCACTGAAATGAATTCGGCGGCGTGTCGAGCAACACGCAAAGCATCAGTATTGCGTCCGAGGGCAACGTAAACCCAGGCTAGCTCGGTCATCACGAAAGTGTCATCGGGCGCCTCTTTCAATCTGGCTTCAAGTAGCGACAACACTTCCGCGCCAGAAGCTTTCGCCGCCTCGACCTGTCCCACGAGAACACCAAGGGCGGCGCGTCCAGCTAGCTGTTGCTTGAGATCACTGTTGCTTGCTTCCTTCTCGAAAGTTTGAAAAGCATCCGTAGGACGTCTTTCAATAACATTGACATAAACCCGCATTCCTAAGATCCCTGTGATGTCGCCGTGAATCGCTTGAGCACCAGGCGGAAGGCCCCCGACGCCGATAAACCCATCCGCGAAATTGCAGCGCCAAAGCATTGTTGGGTTGCAACTCCAGCGTGCGATTAAACTCCGCCAATGCCTCATCGTATTGCCTATAACCCCAATAAAAAAATAGCCCAATTACAAAGTGTGCTTCTGGCGAATCGGGAGCAAGCGTCAAAGCATGATCGACAAGCGACTTCACTTCCTCTAAGTCCCCCGGCGTCAACGGGGCGACGATCCAGTGACGCTGCAGCCGACTATAGGCAAGCCCGGCTGCCGCCTCGACAAAATTTGGATCGCGCGCGAGCGCCTGCCGGTAAAACGCATCTGCCCGGTCGAATGCGTCCGGTACCAGAGTGCTTTCCGCTTGGTGAAATTCATACGCGCCTCGAAGGAAAAGATCGTAAGCTTCCGTATCCTGCGTCGGCACCGCAGCCAGAACATGCGATTCACTCCGCGAGAGATTTGCTTTCAAGGCCTGTGCAATTTGCTCTGCAACCTCGCTCTCAACTGATAAGACGTCCTTAAGCTCACGGTCATAGCTTTTCGCCCAGAGAGGCGTACCAGCGCGTACATCGATCAACTGAACATTCACCCGGACCATGTCGCCGGCTCTTTGCACTGCTCCTTCGAGGACGGTCGAAACACCGAGCTCTTGCGCAACCGTCTTTAGATTGTCAGGCTTGCTTTGATACTTCCTCGTGGAGCTTCGCGAAATGACCTTGAGATCACGTACCGCCGCTAGCTTGGTCAAAATCTCGTCCTGAACGCCCTCGGCGAAATAGGCATTCGCCTTTTCTTCGCTCAAGTTTTCGAACGGCAGAATCGCAATCGATTTGTGGGGCGTGGCGGCTGCAACATTTTGCTTTGGCGCGGTATAACGTCCGAGGAAGAACAACGCGACCGAGATCGCTCCACCGATAACAACGATGTAGATCCAGGCGTGCTTCTTTTGTCCCGCCGCCGTTGGCATCGCGTCGGCGGTCTCGGTTCGTCTAATTCCTTCCGGCGTCGCTTCAAAAGCCCAGGCGATCACTAGTGCGACCGGAAATCCGATCACGACCAGAGCAATGACCAGGCGCACGACCCAGTTCGGGATTTCCAGGAACGGAAAAACCTGAGTTGCGACCTGAACGAGGAGCCAGCCGACGATCGCATACGCGACGGCAACTTTGTAAACGTTGCGCCGCTTCAGTTCCGCGAAGAGATTGCGCAGATTCATGGCTGCTTTCCCTGGCAAAGCTTCTGGAAGGTCGGGTCGCCGCGAATCGAATCCCAGGCTGGATCGAGTTTTAGAAGTGCTCGCGACAGAACAAAGCCAGCCGGTATATCGAGAAGTTTCCGGATAGGAGATAACGCCTCGTCAGTGTTGCCGACGCGAGCTTGAATTTCGGCGAGCTGCTCAAGATAAACAGGACCGTCGAATGCGTCGGCAGAAACCGGCAGTAATTCGACTGCTTTTAGACCTTCACGCACAGCGTCGGCCTTCCGTTCAAGTCCGGCATAAGCTTGGCCAAGCGACGCGTGGATCGATGAATCGTCAGCGCCCGAATTTATCGCTGCCTCCAAGAGAGGGATTGCATGTTCGTAGGCAACCTGCGCTTCTTGTGTCTGCCCCGAGGCTTCCAAAGCCTGGGCCCGCAAAACCAAAGTGGCGACCGGACGATGCCCTGGATTGTTCAGCAGCCAATCCGGTGCGCTATCGAGGATCTTCAACGCATCGGCGAAGTCACGCGCCCACATCGCGACTTTAAATCGGCTAAAGCGGCCTTGCCCTTGTGGATCGATACCTGCTGGAATCTGCGCAAGCGCCTCTTTTGCCTTATCGATTCGACCGTTCGACAAGACGTGAACTAATGCGGCATCGCAAAGCACGCTCCAGTAGCTCGGCTGGATTGCGAGTGAACGGTCGAAGAGCCTGAGCGCTTCGGAATAGCGCCGCATCCCCGCAGCTGTAGTGCCAGCCTCATCGATCACGGAAGGGTCTCGCGGGTCGAGGGCTGCAGCCCGATAAAATTCGTCAAGCGCCATTTGCCACTTGCCGAGCCGGCGATAAACCGATCCGATCGCGATGGTCACCGCGGAATTGTTAGGCAGCGCCTTGCGCGCCTGCTCGAATTCGGCAAGCGCGGTCGTATAATCACGCTTGCCCCAGTAAGCAACGTATCCCAGTGCGACGTGCGCCTCGGGCAACTGAAGATTAAGCGCGAGGGCGCGGCGCGCGGCATCCTCTGCCGATCGCATTTGCGCCGACGAATCATCAACGCTGAACCAATGCATCCACGAATGAACATACGACACCTGCGCCCAAGCGAGTGCGAACGAGGGATCTTTCGCAATTGCTTGAGCGTAAAGATCGAGTGCCTTTGGAAGCACGCTGGCCGGATCACTGTTTCCCGAGGTTGCTTCGCGTACGTAATAACCGGCTTTGAGGTAGAGATTGTATGCTTCTGCGTCGCGCGTTGGGACCTGGTCTAACGATTGCGCGGTCTCCGGCGTAAGTTTCGCTTTCAGCGCACCAGCGATACTTTGTGCAACCTCGCTTTCAACGCTGAAGATGTCTTTCAATTCCCGGTCATAGGTCTCCGACCAAAGATGAACATCGCTTTGCGCGTCTATGAGCTGGACGATGATACGCGCTCGCTCTCCAGACTTCTGCACGCTCCCCTCCAGCACGTTCCCTGCGCCCAATTCAGTCGCGACCTGACGCAAATTTTGCGGACGGCTTTTGTATTTGGCGGTCGAGGTGCGCGAAATCACCTTAAGATCGCCGATCTTTCCGATTGTGGAGAGGATTTCATCCTGGATGCCGTCGGCAAAATAGGCGTTGTCCGGATCGTGGCTCAAATTTTCGAACGGCAACACTGCGACCGACTTCGGCGGTAAGGATCCCGCCGTTGCGGGAGGCTGTCTATATGTCGGCGGCTTCGAAACTGTATAGCGCCCGAGAAAAAATAATCCGATCGATAAAACACCGCCGATAACGACCACATAAATCCACGTGTGCTTTTTCTGTCGCGCCGTTCCCGGCAGGGCATCGACCGTTTCGGTGCGCTTAATTCCCTGCGGCGTCAGCTCGAACATCCAGGCCAGAGCGAGCGCAATCGGCAAACCGATTATGATGAGCACAACAATCAAGCGGACGACCCAGTTCGGAATGTCAAAGACTGGAAAAACCTGTGCAATGCCTTGAGCGAGCGCCCAGCCGGCGACCGCATACGCAACCGCGACCTTGTAAACGTTGCGCCGCTTCAGCTCGGAGAAGAACGACGGTTTACCGCTCATGGCTTCGGGGCGGCAGTGGTCGGTACCGGCAACTTCAATTTTTGGCAGAATGCGGCGAAGCGTGGGTCATTTTTGTAAGTGAGAATGAAGGGCGTGACTAACAATTGCGTCAATCCGGAGTCGTGTTCGGTATAAGCGCGTTCGAGCCACTCAAACATCTTATCGGGTTCTTTGCGCAGACCGTAGACGTCGGCGATTTGGAAAGGGCCACTCACTGCATCGTTGTCGATGAGTGTTTGCAAGGCAGCGTCGGCTGTTGCGGGATCACTCTGCACCTGCTGCGCTAGAGCCAGCGCGTAATACTGCCAGAATCCTTTCGGCTCGAGCTGTGCATCGTGCAGCGCGGCCGCGGCGTTCCCACGTAATACGTCGACGATTGTCAGATAGGCATGCTGTCGAGCCGCCGCCGGTTGAAGCTCGATCGCTTTGCGCAGGGCGGCCTCGGCCTCGTCGTATCGGCCACCGGCAATCAGGATGCGGGCGAGATTCAAATAGCGAGTCACGCCTAACGGATCGAGTGCCAGCGTCTGTCGCATCATGTTCTCCGCCTCTTTTAGCCGACCTTGCGCAGCAAACACCAAACCTAGGTTGTTTTTGGGTCCGGCGTCGGCCGGGGCCAGTTTCTCGGCCTTGCGGAATTCGGCTTCGGCCGCGGCGAAATCGAGGTCGGGCGTCAGCAACACAAAGCCGAGCGCTCCGTGCGCAGCGGCGAGATTGGGTGCGAGCGACAAGGCGGTTTGTGCTGCGTTCCTTGCCTTCGCATAAGCCTCGTTGGCTTCAGCGCCACCCAACCATGTGGCGGCGAGTTGTCGCCAAGCGAAAGATAAATTCGCGTAGGCGAGCGCGTAACGCGGATCGAGCCGGATGGCTTCGCCAAAGAACTCTGTCGCTTTGCGCGTACCTTCCTCAGTGCTGAGCCCGAAGTAGAACGTTCCCTGCTGCAAGGCGTTGTAGGCCGCCAGATTGTCGTTGGACGGCGCTGCATCGGATTTCGCTGGTGCGCCCAGAAGCTTGATCTTGAGTTGTTCGGTCACCGCGACGGCGATCTCACTCTGAACGGCGAAGACATCCTTCAACTCGCGATCGTACGTTTCGGACCAGACGGCACGGCCATCGGCGGCATTGATCAACTCGGCGACGATGCGCACGCGGTCGCCCTGTCTGCGCACGCTCCCTTCGAGCAGGTTCGCTACTCCCAACTTCTCACCAATGGCCCGGCTGTCGTAGGACTTTCCCTTAAAAAAAAACGACGAGCTGCGGCCGATGATCTTGAGCCCAGAAATTTTGGCGAGAACCGCGATCAACTCTTCCGAGAGGCCGTCCGAGAAATAGTCATTGCCTGGGTCGCCGCTGGTGTTGACCAACGGCAGCACCGCGATGCTTTTCTCGGACATCCCTCTAGCATCGCCAGGCTGGTTGGCCGATTTCTGGTGGGACGTGCCACGAAGAAGTTGAAAAGTGAGCAAACCTGCCGCGACAACTGCAAGCCCGATCGTTAGCGCAACAATCTTCCGGCCGGTGTGCCTGCTGATCGACTTGTTAGGCTCAACTTCTGATTCACGCTTGATTCCTTCCGGCGTGATCTCAAAGGCCCACGAGAAAACCAGCGCGACCGGAAAGCCGAGGACGAGAAGCGACACGAATACTTTCATTACCCAGGCCGGCGCTTCGAAGGTCGGGAAGAGAATCGACGCCGCTTGAATGAGGAGCCACGCGACCACTACGTAAGCGACTGCAACCTTGTAAACGTTGCGCCGCTTCAACTCGGCGAAGAAGTTCAGAAGGTTCATGGCTTGGCATTTGCCAATTTCTGGAAGCGCGAATCGTTACGCACTCCGTCCCATGCCGCGTCCAAACGCAAGATGGCTGCAGTCGTGCCGTTCGGTTTTGAGAGCGAATCTTGCAGCAGCGGCAATGCTTTCTCCAGATCGCCGAGCAGTGCGTATCCACGCGCGGCACTGTATTCTGAACTAGGCAGTATCCATTGATTATCTCGGGTGTAGGCGAGAATAAACGCGATCTCGTCCTCGACTTCGGCGCGATCCCCCAATCGGGCAGCAAATTCAATCGATGGGCGATAAAGTTCCGGCTGAACGATATTCTGTGCCTGAAGTTCTTTTATCGCGCGACGTACCTTTTCCGCGTCCGGGGTCGCGAGTTCTCTTTGCCCTTTGAGCAGACGGAGGCTCCCAAGGGCAACCCGAAGCCACGTCACGACTATCGGTGGAAGGTTCTTGTCTGTAAGATCAAAGGCCCCAAATTCCGCGATTAATTTGTCGTAGTCCCGCCGCAAGTAATACTGCTGATAATAGATGAGGCCGGCCCACTCGGTTCGTGGGAACGGATGTGAACCAATTAGTCGCCACGCTGCGTCGAGATCGCCCTGCGCTTGGTAGAAGCTAGCTTTTCCGGCCAGCGTATCGAGATCGTCGGGCGCGATCGCCAGGGCGCGATCCACCATCACGTGAGCATCCTCGAATTGTCGCAAGCCGGCGTAGGTTAGGGCCAGCTGAATCCAGATCTCCGCGTTGAGCGGATCAAGATCCGCCGCCTTCTTTAACGTAGCCAGTGTATCCTGAATCCTCCCTTGCGCTCGCTGTAGGAGCCCGACGGCCTCGAGAACGCCCCCATCGTTTGGAGCTCGCTCGCGTGCTGTCTCCAGTTCTGCCAGGGCCGCACGATCATCTTTAAGGCAATAGCGGTAAAACAAACCCATCGCTTTATGCGCATTCGCCGAACTGGGTGCCAACCGCAGAGCCGTTTCGGCAGCCATTCGCGCGCGCTCTATTTGCTCTTTGCTCCGCCATGGGGTTTGGCTCTTATAGATCTCCGTCAGCGCAAGGTTTACCCACGCGTCGGCGTAATTGGGATCAAGCTCGACCGCGTGTCGGGAGAATTCGATCTGTTTTTCCAAATCAACCCGACTGGAGCTGTTTCGAAGCGCCAGGGCACGAAGCAGCGCGTCATAAGCCTGCGGATTTTTCGTGCCCGCGAATTGAATATCCTCTTTTTCGCGACCAGTAAGCTTTGCTTCGAGTGAAGCAGCAACCTTCTGCGCGATATCACTCTCAGCGGCGAAGACGTCGATCAACTTTCGGTCGTATGTTTCCGCCCAAAGATGTGAATCATTCAGCGCGTTGATAAGCTGCACGGTGACGCGCACTTGATCGTTCGCTTTCTGGACACTGCCTTCGAGAATGTTCGCGACTCCGAGCCGTTGGGCTATTTCCCGCAAATCGTTGGGAGCGCTTTTGTATTTTTGGGTCGAGGTGCGCGAAATCACCTTGAGATCGGCGATCTTCGATAATCGCGCCAGGATTTCATCCTGAATCCCGTCGGCGAAATAAGCGTTGCTCTTGTCTTCGCTCAAACTTTCGAAGGGCAAAACGGCGATCGATTTATTCGCGAGGTCGTTAGGCGAGGGGGCCTTGTTTGCAACGGTGTAGCGACCCAGGAAGAACAACCCGATGGATAAGACGGCGCCGATAATGACAATGTAAATCCAGGCGCGGTTATTCTCTCCGCTCGTCGCCGGCGAAGGTTGAGCGATTTCAGTTCGTTTGATCCCTTCCGGAGTTGCTTCAAAAGCCCAGGCGATCACCAGGGCAATCGGAAATCCGATCACGACCAGTGCAATCACCAGACGCACGATCCAGTTCGGGATCTCCAGGAACGGAAAGACCTGGGTTGCGACCTGAACCGAGAGCCACCCAACAACCGCATACGCGACCGCAACCTTGTAAACATTGCGCCGCTTCAGCTCGGCGAAGAAATTATCGGGCTTCACTATTGTGTTTTCGGCACAACGACTTTTTGCACCAGTGCTTCGAAACGGGGATCGCCGCGAAGTGGATCGAGCATTGGATCTACTTTGATCGCGCCAATGTTCGACCCGTCGCGGTCTGCGAAACTCTGTTCGAGCCAACGCAGCGCCTCGTCCTTGTTGTTCAGGCTTAAATGGAGAAGCGCGCGCGAATAGGCGAGCACCTCGCGGTTCTGACTTATCTTGTCGAGGTCGGTCAATGTTTGCAGCGCCGCATTCTTGTCCCCAGCCAGAGCTTTAGCAGCACCGCTAAGCGCCGAGATATGTGGATCGTCGCTGAATTGTTTTGCCTTTTCATATTGCGCAATAGCGCCAGGTAGATCGCCCTTCGATTGAAGGGCCATTCCGAGATTGTAGAGGGCGTAGGCGAACGTCGGATCGAGCACAAGCGGCTTTCGCAACTGCACGACCGCGTCGTCATAGTGGCGGGCAAAATATAAAGTTAAGCCCAAGTCCGCATTCATAATCGGCGACAGCGGATCCAGCTCGATCGCGCGCTTACCATGAGCAATGGCATCGTCGAATCGTCCGAGGTCGACCAATGGCCCGGCGCCGAGCCAGTGGTGGGCGGTGGCATAGTTTGGCTTCAGCTCGATCGCGCGCTGGAACTCGCGAATGGATCCGGCGAGATCGATTTCGGCAAAGTTCAGCACCTTGCCGACTGCGGCGTGCGCTTCGGCGAGATTGGGATCGAGGCGGAGAGCTTCGAGCGCGGCCTCTTTCGCTTTCGGGGAAGCATCGCGTTGGGCCGTGGCCGTGTAAAAGGGAAGGAGAATGTAGGCGTCGGCCAGACCAGCGTAGGCCAATGCATAGTTCGGATCACGCGCGATCGCCTGTTCGTAGAACGAGATCGCTTTCGGGATGTTATCTCCCGATCGCTTTTCCCACAGCGATCTGCCTTTGTGATAAAGCTCGTATGCGGTCGTATCGGTCGTCGGTTGCGCCGCCATCATCTGCTTCTCGGAGCCGGTCAGCTTCGCCTGCAACGTGTCGGCAATCGTCTTCGCGATGTCGCTTTCGACCGCGAAAATGTCGGTCAGCTTCCGATCATAAGTGTCCGCCCAGAGATGCGCGCTGGTGAGCGCGTTGATCAACTGCACGTTCACGCGCACCTGATCGTTCGCTTTCTGCACGCTGCCTTCGAGAATGTTCGCGACGCCTAGCTGCTTTGCGATGTCCGGCAAATTTTCGGGTGCACTTTTGAAACGTTGCGTCGATGTGCGCGCAATCACTTTTAGATCCGCCACCTTCGCGAGGCGAGTCAGAATTTCATCCTGCACGCCTTCGGCGAAAAAAGCGTTGTCCGGATCGCGGCTTAAATTATCAAACGGCAACACCGCGATCGATTTCGCCGACAATTCGGTGCCAGCCGCACTGGCGGTATTGCGCGCGGTGTAACGCCCGACAAAAAACAATCCAAGCGAAAACGCGGCTCCAACGATCACGACAAAAATCCAAGCACGTTTTCGTGGTTGGCGCGCCGAAGCTGCAAGATCGACATCTTCCGTGCGCTTGATTCCCTCTGGCGTGAGCTCGAAGGCCCACGCGATCACGAGAGCGATTGGGAATCCGGCCGCGACCAGAACGATTACCAAGCGCACGACCCAATTTGGGATTTCCAAGAACGGAAAAACTTGCGTGGCAATTTGAACCAGAAGCCAGCCGACAATCGCGTAGGCGACGGCGACCTTGTAAACGTTGCGCCGCTTCAGTTCGGCGAAGAAATTTGGCGAGCTCATCGCGCTGCTCGCCTAGCGTTCCGGCGTGATCATCGGAATCAGCTGCCGCCCATTCCGGCGATAAACGCGAAAATCACTGTCCAAAGTCAGGACGTGGCACTGCGGATAAATCTCCGACATGCGGACGAGGCAGGAGTCCGCCAGTGACATCGGAACATTAGCGTAACGGGTCATGAGCTTTTTCAGCTCGGCGCAGTGCTCCTCGATTTCCAAGGCGATTCGCAGCAGGCCATTCTCAATCCTTTCCAGTAGCACCGCTCCATTGACACCCCGTCGTTCGATCAAATAGCAGGCTTCCGCGATCACAGGCTCACAGGTGAGAAAAGGTGGGGGCAAAGCGCGAAATTGTTCGACCGTCCAGGCATGATCTTTGTCGCCCGCGCACAGGATCGCGACGAGCGGGCCGGTATCGATCAAGACCTCGCTCACGACTCGCCAAAACCCCTCAGGTGTCGGGAGTGACTGGCGTAATCTTTCGGGCCGCCTTTAATTATTCCACAAGCATCCTTGATCAAATCGAAGGCCGATACCGTGGGCTTTCTTTTTCGAAAACTGGCGGTCAAGGCTTCGCGCACGATTTGAGACTTAGGCACACGCCGCGCCCGGGCCGCCGCCTCAAGGCGGGCGCTGACCTCGTCTGGGATCTTGCAGGTAATTGTCGTCATGACTAATTGATAATACGCATTTGCACAGCGAGCAATACCTGAATCACCCGCCTTCGTCCACGGGCTGGGAGGCTATCGCCACTTTGTAAACATTGCGCCGCTTTAGTTCGGCGAAGAAGTTCCGCTGGTTCATTCTCTTACGTCCTTAGGCTTTGATGCAAACGCTCAACGTTCAACTCTCAACCAAAGCGAGCCTACGAGCGTTCAATTAACTATCGACCGTTCTGAGTCGGCGCGGGCGAGGCGACGAGTTTTTGGAAGCGCGGATCATTCCGAAGCGGATCGAACATCGGATCGAGCCGGAGCAGCGCAGGAGTGAGCGGGCCCCCAGGGAAAGGGCCGGCATACGAGATCGAGAGTAGTTTCTGTAAAGCGGCGATGGCGCGGTCGGGCTCTCCCATCTGCGCCGCCACGCGGGCGAGGATCTCGAGGAACCAAGGACCAGTCAAGGGGTCTTTCTCGAT
>WNGE01006483.1_pt1 | contig 12997 bp, 12 predicted proteins | sample 5400651 | NCBI WGS metagenome assembly WNGE01 (sample SAMN13153370, study PRJNA577476) | soil metagenome | isolation source: 60 cm soil or saprolite under grassland replicate 2 | place: USA:California | collected 2016-06-15 | reverse complement strand
GTGGGCTGCGGCCACTTCCGCACCGACCCGTCCTACCTGCCCGAGCTGCGCGGCTACCTCGACACGCTGCTGCGCAACCGCGAACGGGTCCGCGCCGCGGTCGAGCTGGAGGAGTGGGCCCGCGCCGAGGCGATGCCCTCCGAAGCCGAGATCACCCGGGTCCGGGCGCTGATCCGCAAGGTCGAAGCAGACCTCGAGCGGCTCGGCGACGCCGAGCGCTGCCAGGTCGATGAGGCCTGCCGCGTGGTCCGCGCCACCCGGCAGGTCGTGCAGCTGGGCATGCCGACCGTACGCCCTCCCGATCCTGATCCGGCCCTGGGGACCTCAGCATGACCGGCTCCGGTTCGGCTTCCGCCGAGGCGCTGGCCGCGGCCCGCCGCCGCGACTCCACCCGTCGCCGCCAGCGCGTCCTCAACGCGCTCGAGCGGCTGGCCGGCAGCGGCGAAGAACTTAGCGTCGCGGCGGTCGCCCGCGCGGCCGGGGTGGACCGTTCGTTCCTCTACCGCCATCACGACCTGCGCGCCCAGATCCTGCAGCGCGCCGCCCAGACCCAGTCGGAGGCCTCGCTGCCACGCGCCACCACGGTGAGCCGCCAGTCGCTGCTGGCCGACCTTGCCAACCTCCGCGCGCACAACGAACGGCTCCGCCGCCAGGTCGCCAAGCTCGCCAGGCGCCTGTCGGAGGTGCTTGGCGAGGAGGTCTTCCGCGCCAGCGGCCTCGGCGGGCCGGACGTCACCGAGCAGCTGCGCCGCCGCGTCACCGAACTCGAGCAGACCACCGTGGATCTGCGCCAGCAACTCCAGGAGCGCACCGAGGAGCTGGAGGCCGCCAGGGCGACCAACCGGGAGCTCATGGCCGAGGTCAACCGCCTGCCCGGACGGTGGCCTCCTGCCGACAAGCCACGGCCGCGAACGCCACGCCGATGAGGCCGATGAGCGCCCGCCACGAGAGCAGCGTCCCACCCGGTTCTGCGGCCGCTGCCGGCTGCGTCAAACCGGTCCTGCCCATCGCGCCACCGACTGGCACGTTCACCGGCTCGCTCCCCCGCAGTGTGGCAAGATGGTGCTCTCACGGGCACATGCGTGGGTCCGCGGCACCCCCGACGCCCCGCGCCCCGTGAGTCCCGCGGGCGCAGGCCCGGGCAGACATGGCATGGCATGGGCGGGGTTCGTGAAAGACGCCTGCCATTGCCTGAAGGTCTTGATCGTCTCATTCGGTGCCTGCGGATGCTTGAGACCGCCGCCCACGTGCTCTTGCTGGTGCTGGTTGTCCTGCTCGTGGCGGCCTGGCTGCTCGAGGAGTTCGCCGCCAAGCTCACGCGGGTGGTGGACAGCTTCCTCGTCCCGGCGGCCGAGCGCTTCGGTGACCTCGGCGCCGCATGGCAGCGGCTGGTCGCCGCCGTGCGCGCCGCACTGGCGCGGTGGCGCGGATAGCACCGGCAAGCACATCGAGTCGGGACATGGGCCGCACTCGAAAAACGACTGGCATCCGGCTCGCCTTGGTGGCACTATGCCGCCCGGGTGCTCGAACGCGCGTTTGGCCAGCCGCCGGGCTCCCCGACCCGGCCACGCTCGAGCGCTCGTCGCACTATCGCGGTCCCCACGTGCGCCACGCACATGGAGGCATGCCCTGAGGAACATAGGTTGCGTCGTGAACCTTCCATGGCACCCCCCACCCCCGCGCCAAGCCCCCCAGCGCGGCGATGCTCTGACCCTGCTGCACCGCCGCGGCGTGCGCCTGCGTGTCGCGGTGCACCAGCCGCCCGAGTACGGCTTCTTCTATGCGCGGTTCCCGGTCCTTGACGAGCCGCCGCGCTGGGCACAGCCACCGCTCGTGCCCGCCGGCAATGCGGTGGTGATCCCGCGCGCACTCCACCCCGACCCGGTGCTGGACGCGGCGCTGCTCACCATGCTCCTTCCCGCCTCGCTGGTCCCACCGGACCCCATCTTCGAACCGGCAGGGCCTGCCGGCCGTCTGCACCTGCCATGGCGGCAGGACCCCGTCACCGGCCTGCTGGCCCCTGATCACACCCTCCAGGACTTGTGGTGGGCTCGCTCGTTCCCGGTCTGCTGCAACATCACCCCCGGCGAGCTCGGCCTGCCGTTCGACGTGACTGACCTGGACGCGGTCGCCTGGGTGGTTCTGCGGCGCTGCCCTGTCTCGGCGCTGGTGGAGGTGCTCGCATGGTTGGCGTTCGGGGTCGACATCCTGGGCTCGCCCGGGCTGCTGGACCGCGCCATCGCCGAGCTGCTCGGCCTCCCGGGCGAGCTGCAGGCCCGGCTGCGTGGCGCAGTCCACCATGGCAGCCCGCTGCTTGACCCCCGATGCGTGCGCTGGATCATCCGCGAGCTCGCCGTGGCGAAGGCGGCCGGGCAGGCCGCCGGACGAGAGCCCCGCGAGCCGGCCACGCTTGCCCAGGAGGCGATCGCGCGGGTGCTGTTCCCGATCACCCTGGGGACCAGTGGGGCGCGCCTGCGGTTCGAGGAGGTGCTGCGCGCGGTGTGGCTGCTGCACGAGGGTTTCGAGCTTGGTGACGACACCGCCGCGGAGGCTGACCGGGCGATGTCGATGGTGGCGGCCATCACCTTCGGCGTCCACCAGTCGGACGGGTTGCTGCGGTTCCTGGACCGCGGCCGGCGGCTGCTTGCGGTCGACGACACCCACCCGGCTGTCGCCGGGTTCGCGCCGCTGCCGAGCGCGCTGCGCGAGGTGTTCACCCGCGAGACCGGGCTGACCACCAACCAGTGGGTGCACGGCGCGGCGATCCTGGCGGTGCGCTACTTCAACTGGGTGGCCACCAACCGCCCGCACCGGGCGACCCTGGACCAGCTGATGGAGCTGGAGCTGCCCGTGCGCCTGTCGAACAGCTTCCGCGCCCTGGTCGAGCGTGAGCTGGTCACCAGCGTCGACGAGTTGGGCCGCGCGGTCCTGGCCGAGATGGGTCGCAGCGGCGTCGCCTACGCCGGGTTCGGCTCCACCCCCAAGCACGACTCCCGGGCGATGCGCGACCGTCCCCTGCTCCGCTTCGACAACGGCTACCTGCAGCCGCTGGGGTTCGGGTTGCTGCTGGACCGGATCGTGGACCTGCCCCGTTATGTGGTGCAGCGCAGCGGCACCCTCGGCGGTGACCGGCAGGTGCGTAACATCCTGGGGCACATGTTCGAGGCCTACGTGACCGACCGGATCGCCCAGACCCGCGGCCGCCACCAGGTCCTCACCGAGCAGGACATCACCGCGGTTCTCGGCCAGCAGACCAAGCGGGGTGACGCGATCATCGGCTATTGCGGCGACTACCTGCTGGTGGAGGTCTCGGTGCAGAGCCTCGGCCGTCAGATCGCCGCCGGCGACCCCGCCAGCATCACCAGCCGCTGCCAGGGCTACCACGACGAAGCCGACCAGGCCGAGGCGATGGCTCGCCGGCTCGGGGAGCTGGTGCGCGCCTACGACCTACCCGGCGTGCGGAGCTGGACCCACCTGGTGGTGACCGATCAGGCCTTGCCGACCAGCCCGGCGCTGGCCAATGCCCTCCGCCGGATACGCCCTGCCCGCAACCCCCGCTTCGTCTACGGCATCGACGAGTTCGAGCTGCTCTTGGACGCCGGCGTGCGGGGCTGGTCCATCCCCGGGCTGGTCCGGGGCTGGCAGACCGGTCCGCTCGAGCAGACCCTCGGCCAGCGCCTGCAGGATGTGGTCCTCTCCCTCACGCCACTGGACGACCGTGAGACCGCACCCCTGACCCACGACTGGCTCAGCGACCTACCCACCGACGACCCGCAAGTCGCCTAGCAGGACAGCGGATCGATGACCGTCAGCCTGACTGACAGCCTGCTGCTCGGCAGCGGCGGCGGCCTGGCCCGCGCGGCTGTGGTCCTCGACACCAAGGCGGTGATCAACTCGGCCTGCCACCGGGTCCGCCGCGGCGCCCCGGGACGGCTTGAGCAGGCCATCCTGCTGCATCCCCTCGGCCTGGTCCCGCTGTTCGCCCCCCGCCATGTCATCGAGGAGGTCGACGAGCACGTGGTCGGGCGGGCGCTCGAGGAGGGCCTCGACCCGGCCGCAGTCGCCCGCGTCTGGAACGAGCAGCTACGCCCGCACATCCACGTGGTTGACCTGGAGATCCGCGACCATCTGGACCCACGGCTGCGTGGCGTGCTCGCCGCCGACCCCGACGACCTGCCCACCGCCGCCCTCGCGTTGCTGGTCGCGCCCGCGGTGGTGTTCACCGACGACGCCGACCTGGTCGACAACGGCTTCGCCAGCCGGGCGTGGTGGACCAAGGCCGCCGGCGACGTGCTCATCATCGCCATGGCCGACGGACAAGTCCTCGGCGTGATCATCGGGGTGGGCACCACCGTCACCGGGATCGGCTACGGCACGGCAGCGGTCGTGCGCGCCGTTCGTCGCGCACCCCTGATGACGGTCACGGTCGCCGTCGCCGTCCTCACCGGCGCCTGGCTGCTGGTGCGCCGCTACCCGCCCGGCCGCCTGCGCGCCGCGTTCAAGGAGGTCGGCGCCGCCGCCGGCACGGCATGGCGGGAGATGCAGGAGAGCCGGCAGGCCGCCGCTGCCCGCCTGCCCTGGGTCCCAATCCCGCCCGGTCGCGCCCCGACCCTTGAGGAGCGCTGCGCCCGCATCCTTGCCCGCATCACCGGGACGCTGTCCGCCGCCGAGGTCCACGAGCAGCTCCACCGCGACACGGCACACCCGGCCCCGTCGGTCGCCGAGGTCCGCGCGGCACTCCGCGGCCACCGCGCCTTCGTCCAGGTGGGCCGGGGCCGTTGGCAACTCGGCGTGTCTGCATGCGACCAGCTACCAGCAACAGGAGATGAACACCCGTGATCGAGTGGCTTCCAACCAGCGAGGACCAGCTTCGTGACGCACTCGACCAGGGGATCCTGATCGAGCAGCACACCCTGGACTTCAAACGCGAACTGCCGCCCGGCAAGGGGGCGAACAAGGAGCTCGCCCGGGACCTCGCCCAGTTCGCCGTCCACGGCGGCGTGCTGATCATCGGGGTCGACGACAACGCCCAGCTCACCCCGGTGGACCTCCACGGGCTCCGGGAGCGGATCGACCAGGTCGCCCGCGACCTAGTCGACGAGCCGTTGCACGTGCGCATCGCCACCATCCCCACCGCCGCCGACCCGAGCAGGGGCTACCTGCTGGTGACCGTGCCGCCCAGCCCCACCGCGCCGCACATGGTCGACGGGCGCTACTGGGGCCGCGGCGACACCACCAAGCACGTCCTGCCCGACGCCGAGGTCCAGCGCCTGCACCAGCTTGCCTTGCGCCGGCAGCGCGACGCCGGCGAGCTGCTGGATGCCGAAGTGGCACGCGACCCGACCAGCCCGGAGAACTGGCGACGGCACGCGCACCTGTTCCTGGTGGCCCAGCCGGTCACCGAGCAGCCCGACCGCTTGGAACGCGTGCTCGGCGCGGACGGCCCCAAAGGCTGGCACGACTTCCTCCACGGCCAGGTCCGCTCCGGGTCGGCGGGAGTGCCGCTCGACTCGTTCTGGACGCCGGATATCCCTTCGATCAGCAACGTTGTCCGGCGGGCCAGAGGGTGGGCGCTCAGCTCGGACTGGATTCAACCACACCGGGCCGCCCCGCTGGATGCTGGCCAACCCAGCATCCCCGACCTCGAGCCGCGGCTGCTCGACCTTGAGATCAACGAGGACGGCGGGGTGCGGTTGTTCTGCGCCCGCGCGTCGGACTCCCGCCAGACGAACATCGGCCAATCCGAATTCGCGAACGAGGCCGTAATCCTCGGGCTCACCATGCGGATGGTGCTGATCGCCAGCGTCATCGCCGAGACCACCAGATACCTGGGAAGCTGGGACTTCGGCATCGCGATCACCAGGCTGCGTGGCTGCCAGTCCGATCGGCTTCGTCAGGAAGGCTGGGAGGGAACGCCGTTCTCAGAGGACGACTACCGCCACTCTATGCGGGTCACCAACGAGCGGCTGGTCAAGGAACCGGACTCGATCGTGGAGGACCTCACCGGACGGCTCAACCGCGCGCTCGGCGGGTCGGCGCCCGTTCCACAGCCTCCTGGCAAGGCCTCCTCAACCTAGCGGGGCACCGTCCGCAACGCCTGTTACACACGTCAATCAGACGATCGCATAGCCGCTGACCAGCAAGATCATCAGGAAGACATCGTCAACGACCCCAACTCCCCAAGAGAACCAGCGGGAACAGGCCGACATCGTCGGGCATCGTGAGGCCTCCTCGGTGACGGTAGCGGGCGTAGGCGACAGCCAGACGCCAAGGCCAGTGCGCCTGCCCGCCTCAAGGGCTCGGCCAGGCTTCGGCGTCGCCTGCCGGTGACTGGTTGGAAGTGCCGGGGCCCGGGCCCGGAAAGCCCGCCGCAGGCGGCCGCGCAAGCGGCGCGAGTACCGACCGCAAGGGAGGACGCAGCGGCCCTGCAGGGTCTGGGGTGGCACGAGGCTGGAAGACGCTGGCAGGCAGCCTCACGGGGATCGGCGCGACGCCGGGAGGGTTGGCGCGTGCCGGGACCGGCCCCGGCAGGCCATCGGGTAGCGACGGTTCCGCGCTCCCGCCTCCGGTTGGGGAGCTGCCTCACAGCAGCAGGTGGTCCACTGGCCCTCGGTCGCCACGTCGAGTTCGTCCAGCTCCTCCAGGGTCAACTCGACTGATTCCCCCTGCTCCGGGTCTGATAGAGAGCACGCCGGTCCCCGGTCGGGCAGTGCTGGCGTCCCCGGCATCGGAGGGGTCGGCCGCGGGCTGTCCGCAGCGGCGAAGTGCCGAACCGAGCGGAGAGCAAGGGAGGAACGGGCGGGGGCCTTGCAGGCGCCGGGTGGCACCAGGCTGGACGGACCGGCGGAAAGACCCCTACCGGGGAGGGACGCCTGTACGGCGCTACGCGACGCGTGATGCCGCGGGAATCAGCGTGCTCGCGCGGGATGACGGCCGGACCCGGGGCGACGGCCGGTTCCGACGGTGCCTACAGCCGCCAGTCCGCGGTGGCGTAGGGACGATCGGTGTTGCACGTGGAAGCTGCCCGCCCACGCCGCCGGCCAGCTCGGCGCCGGTCAGCCCCAGCGGGCCGACGAACATCTGCATCTGGCCGGCGGACACCGGCTGATCGCTCCTACTCACCGACCTCATCGACAATTGGGTCGGGCGCGAAGCTGGCCTTGTGCCGCACGCCGACCACGTCCCAACCGTCCAGGAAGCTGCGGTCGTGGCCCTGTCCCCAGGCGTCGGCGTCGGCCTCGGTGGCGAAGCCGGTGTACACGCCGACGACGGCGTCGCCCTCTCCGAACTCGACCACCCCAAAGACCACCGCCGGCCGCAGGTCGCCCTGGACGGCGACCTCCTCCAGCGTGTAGTGCTCCTCGCCCTGCTCGAAGAACCGCCGCACGGCCTGGTCCTCGTCGTCGGGTATCGGCTGGCCGGGCCGGTCCTGCGCCCATGCCTGCACCACGAATGACCGCAGCGCCGCCCGGCCGTCCTCCTCGCTGCGATGCACCGACAGGTCGGTGCCGTAGCGGTCCTCGACCGACAGCACCCAGACCTGCTCTGCGGCGGGGCCGGGCGTCTGGCGGACGGTGACGGTGGCGCCCTGCTCGCTGGCGGCCCGCGCCAGCGCCTCCAGGTCGCCAAGCTCCGGGTAGGCGTCGCCGGGATCAAACGGCTGCGGGCTGTCGACGATGACGGTGTAAACGGTGCGGTACATCAGCCCTCCTTGCTTCGGTCGCCATAGCCGCACGAGCGCGTTGTCGTCGTGGTCCTGGCAGGCGGGCAGCCTATCTGCCTGGGGTCGAAGGCTCCCTGCACGCCGGGAGCATGCCGCCGATCAGCAGGCTGCCCACGGGCGTTGTCGGCGGCGGGGGGTCTCAGTTGGCGGAGACGGTGAACGGCTCGCCGCCCAAGTGGGGGCCGCTGGCGAACACGGTCACCCCGTTGCTGAGCGCCCGGTACACCACCGCCCGGCAGGCTGGCCTGGACCGCGTCGGCGAGCACGCGGCCCAGCGGCACCGGGCAGGCGACCGGTCGGCGGCCTCCGGGGCGTCGTCGCGGACCTCGTCGGGCAGGCCGTCCAGCACCCCGCTGATCTCGGCATGCCGGACGGTCCCGTCGACCAGGTGCAGGGTCACGATCGCGCCGGTGTAGTAGACGCTGCGGCTGCCGCGCAGGTCCTCCGGGGTCGCGGGGTCATGGTCGCTCACAGGGCGCCTCCTTGGGCTCGGCGTTGGCGGTGTTGGCCGCCCGCTCCCGCTCCTCGCGGGTGAACGTCCGGCCAGCTCCATGCGGGCGGCGGCGTCGTGCACGCTGCTCCGCAGGTTCGGCCGGCTGCGGGGTGGGCTGCCGGTTCCCTGTCGGGCAGTGCCAGGGACCCCGGCGCCGGAGGGGCCGCCCGCAGGGCGACACGCAGGACGGGAGTACCGGACCGAGCGAACGCGAGGGAGGAACGAACCGGCCTTGCAGGCGCCGGGGTGGCACTACGCTGGGGGAACGGCAGCCCACCCCGCCCGTACCGGCCCGTCATGCCGGTTGCTCCCGCTGGCTGTCGGCGTGGCTTGGCAGCCGGTGCAGCCAAAAGCCGTCGCCGTGGCGGTCGCTGTACTGGTCGCCAATGGTCCATCCCACAAGCCGGACGAGATCCAACCAGGTCCACCGGTAGGACAGCGACGCCCAGCCCTTCTCGGGGTGATTCATCAGGTGCGGCTGATGATCGTCAGGATGCAGGCGGACAAGGATCCGGTCACCAGAGGCATGGAGCTCCTTGGGGACCGAGAGGTTGTTGAAGATCGGGCACGCCGCGCACCTGCCACGCCGAACGCACGGGCCAAAGCCGCCCCACCGGGCGCGTCGCGTGTCGTGCGACTCGACGAGGGCAGCGTAGGAGCGGGGCTGGAGTGCGCACTGGTCATGGACGGGCAGGCTGACCGACAGCCGGTTCCAACCCTGACCGTCGGACCCGCGTGGATTGTGGGCTGGTTGGCGAAGGTAGATGGGCATGGCGGTCCTTCCTGTTGGCGAAAAGCGTGATCCGGGCGACCGGGCACAGTCGGCTGCGCGACGCCCACCAGTCGCGATCGGGCGTGCTCGACCTCCTCCTCAGCGCACCCCCTTGGGCCTACCGTCGCGGCCGCCGGCGATGGGAAGGGCGACGCGCCGGAACTCGGGCGGCACGCCGTACTTGACGAGTAGCCGGCGCAAACTGGGCGCGTTCTGTTGCCTCCCGCTCGGCCTCGTGCCTGGCGGCAAGCAGATCCAGCGCGCCGACGGACCGCAGCCACTGCTGCAGTGCAGCCTCCACGTCGCAGAAGGTGACGGCTGGATCGCCGGGGCACGGCCAGCGCAGCGCCTGGTCGACGAAGCCGTGCTGGTGGAAGGTACCCTCGAACCAGGTGTTGTAGAAGCCGTCCACGTCGGTGTGCGCCAGGTGCCCGAAGGTCATGCGGAGCCGCCGGTAGAACCAGAGCTGGAACAGGGAGCGATCGAAGCCGGCGGCGACGAAGCGGACGTAGTGGCTGGCGAAGCGTGCCTTGGCGGCGGCGGAGCTGTACTGGGTGGCCACAAAACGGTCGGCGCGGAAGCGGATCTCGGCCGCGGGCCCGAGCAGTCTGCTCATGGGCGTTCTCCTGGGAGCGTGGACCAATCGTCGTGGCAGGAGGTCGACCGAGGGCGCATGGCCGCCGAGGTCGTGCAAGTCGACGTCGAGGCCGGGGTGGGCCAGCCGCGGCCCGCTGAGCCTGGTCGGATCGAAGGCGACGGCGTCCGGGTGGGCGGCTCAGAAGCCTGGGTCTTGCCTGCTGGTTCTGGGGCCGGACGGCCACAAAAGGTCACCGCTGCCCTCCCCAGTCGGGACGGTCACGCCAGACCATCCACTGCCACTGGTGCACGAAGCCGCCCCCGTGCTCCAGGCTGGTCGCTTTGGTCTGCTCGATCCGGCGGTCAAGGGTGGTGCCGCGGGACTTGACGCGGCCGAGATGGTCCTTGCAGACACGCCGCACTCGTGGAGCCTTGGCGACGGCGTCGTTGCCGCAGCGGCGGTACCCGCACCGGCGCGCGGCAGGGTCGAGGCCTCGCGACCAGCCAGGCAGCCACCCGACCAAGCAGGCGGCGCAGGTTTCCTTGACGTTGCATTGGACGGTGTCGCAGGCCAGGCAGGCGACCGCCTGGTGCGCCTGGCCGGCCAGCGAGACGCCGCCGGCCCAGCCGCACCAGCGGCAGCCCGCTCCGGCGCGCACCAGGTGCCAGTTGGCCTCCCAGCCGACGCGGACCCACCGGGGCGTGGCGTACGGGTCGCGGACCGGGCTCGGCGCCTCCCGCCAGCTCTCGGTGAGCCCGTAGGCCAACGCGGCGGCGACGTCTGGCTGTTTAGGGCCGACCTGGCGGCCGTCGGGGGTGTACCAGCGATACGCCCGCCGCCCGCGGTACAGCCGCACCTGGCCCTCCGGCGTCTGGTAGCGGGTATCGCCGTAGGGTTCACCCCAGCCAGGGTGGCGGGTGGTCGCGGCCATGGGGTCCGGTCTCGCGTCAGGCCTGCCGTTGCATGTAGGCACCGCGGCTCCTTCGCGGCGGGCAGGCGCCTGCTGGCCTGCCGGTCAACCAAGCGGGCAGTGCCGGGTCCCCGGCGCCGGAAAGGCCGCCCGCAGGGCGTCCCGGAAGGGACGGGAGTACCGGACCGAGCGAACGCGAGGGAGGAACGGACCGGCCTTGCAGGCGCCGGGGTGGCACGACGCTGAGCGGACCGGCAGGCAACCAAACCCAGGCCACAGCCCGACCGGAGCGGGCGCCTGCTCCAGCAGGCCCGGTCTTTGGGTTGGCGGTGGCGGGCCGTCACCACCGCGCCCAGCGGGGTCCGCTCCGCCACGTGCCCCGCGTCGTCGTGGTTGGGGACTTCAGCCGCCTCCCACCCGGCTATGAGACCTGCTTGACCTTCGACGACGAAGTCAAAAGGATGGGTCGGCCACGGGGGGAAGGTCAGGCAGGGCCGAAGGCCAACAGCTCCTGGAGATCGTGGCGGGTGACGGCGACGGTCACGAAGCTGCTGTCGCGGTGCTTGGCGGAGGCCGCCAGTAGACGGCGTCCTCGGTCGTGACCTGGGTGACGGTCACCACCGTGACGCCGACCTCCTCGTCCGACCGCAACGCGAGCACCTCCGCCATGTCAAGCGCCGCCCAGTCGTCGTTCAGGAGCCGGCCGTCGCGGGTATCGGGATCGGTGCGCCAGCGCAGCGGGTTCAGCGACCGCTCCACGGCACAAATCCGGCCGTCGTCGGCCTTGAGACCGGCGACCTGCGCCATCTGGGCGAGCACCTCCTTCACCCACACCCACGCCGCATCGACGGTGAGCAGGGCGACATCAGGGTCCCACTCCCAGCAAGCGCCGCCGTCGACGCGCAAAGCGATGGTGGTGGTGGTCGGCTCGGGCATGGGTGACTGCTCCTTTCGGGCTCGTTGGCGAGGCGAGTGGGTCTGCTACCGGGGCCTCCGTGAGGTGGTCAGGCGCGGCCGCTTCCCGAACGCGAAGCTCGGGTCGTTGTCGGAGCGCCGCAGCGCAGCGGTGAGCGTGATCCGGTCACCCTCAGCGAGCGGGCCGCCGCGGCGCGGGACGGTGCACCACACGCGGAACTCGCCGTCGCCGTCGGTCGTCGTGGCGAGCACGAGTATCTTCCGCTCGGCGCGGCCCATGTACCCCGGCTGCGAGCGGATCGTGGCAATCGTGCCGGAGAAGGTGACCGTGCCCTCCGGGGCGGGCACCCGCCGCGCCTCAAGCTCCCGCTCCCGCTCGTTCTGCCTGGTCAGCTCCGCGACGCGGCGGACGTAATACTCCGCCTCGCCGTCGCTGAGTGCTTCGCGCCGACGAAGCCGCCGCGTCAGCTCCGCCAGGAACGGATCAAACACCAGCGGCGTGCGCGGCCTTGGCGCCTTGACCCCGGTTGGAGTCTCCACGCACCCGTCCCACGCCTCCCACGCCCGCAGGTCGGCGTCGGCCCGCTCGAACACAGCGGCAACCTCCGGGCGCTGCCCGAGCCACCCGTCGAACGCCGCGTGCAGCCTCGCCGCCTTCGCCTTGCGGCGTCGGGCGGCCCGCTCGTCCAGCTCCGCGCGGACGCTGGGCGCGTATTCGGTGGCGGGCCTGGGATCCACCCCGACGGCATGGCAGCGAACACAGCGTCCGTGCTCGACGTGGCCGAGCCCGGACAGGTCGCCGCTGCCGCCGCACCGGCGGCATGGCCGCGCGACCTGGCGCTTGCCGGCGGCGAGCTGCGCTTCGGTCCAGCCAGCGCCGCGAAGCTGCTCGCCCTCCTCGCGCGGGAGCGTGACAGGCTTGCGAGCCACCGAAAGGGCCGGAGGCTCCCGGCCCGCACGTGCCGCAGCAGTGTCCATGAACGCCTCCTTCCCAATGGGCGGCCAGCGCCGCGGCCGCCCCGCCCACCCGGGTGGCGCCGCTGCTCCTGGCCGGCGGAACCGCAGGACCCACCACGTTCTCGCCCGCCAGCGTGGAAGACATTGCTGCCAGGCCGTCCGCTGGCGGGCCCATACGGCCAAGACGCCAGCCCGAGCGCAACCGTCGGCCATCCGCCCTCGAGGCTGGCTTGTCAGCGATCGCCTCCAGCGCGGCGATCGTCGTGGCGGCCGTCGAAGGTCCGGGCGGACCGCGCAAGCTGGGCGTGTGCCCACTCCGGGCCCGCCTGGTCGACCATGAAGGCGATCTGGGACCGTAGCCCGCCGTTGTTGATCGCGCTGGCGTCCTGGCTGAGCAGGTCATGCACGGCGTCCGCGTCCTCCAGGAAGTCGCCGGTGGCGACGCCCTCCCCCGCATTGACGCTGGCGGTGGCCTGCTCGTCGGCCAGGTCATGGACGAGGTCGTCCAGATGCTCGGGCTGGAGGCCGAGGCGCTCGGCGAGCGCGACCAGCCGCTCCAACACCGCGCGCTGACCGGGGTCTGCCAGCAGCCGCTCCTCGGCATCACGGCCCCGCAAGCGGACCTCACGGCCAGTGCGCTGCGGTGACTC
>WNGE01011627.1_pt1 | contig 13001 bp, 12 predicted proteins | sample 5400651 | NCBI WGS metagenome assembly WNGE01 (sample SAMN13153370, study PRJNA577476) | soil metagenome | isolation source: 60 cm soil or saprolite under grassland replicate 2 | place: USA:California | collected 2016-06-15 | reverse complement strand
CCCTGCTCAACCAGCGCTGGCGCACCCTCCAGCACATCACCGCCAGCCCCAGCAAAATCAGCGGCATCACCCGCGCCGCCCTCGTCCTCACCCATTTCGAGCACGGCTACATCACATGAATTTCTCTGAGATCACCTCAGTGTGCGTGTAGCCGGGACGCACAATGGTGTCGCGGCCTGGCAGTCCTCCGTATCGACATGACGATCGGGCCTACCCAGGTGCATAACTATGCATGACCGCCTGGTGCCGAGATTGCCCGCTTCTGCCGCATACGGCGTGCGTCAGGTCAGGCGGGATCTGGCCACCGGCGGCCGGGGACGTTCGCTCGCATCATCCACGGGCGCCTGGACCCGGCTGTGACCACCAGGCCAGTCAGGCCGCGCCGAGTCGGCGGCCGACATCGATCGACAGCATCACGCTAAGTGACGGAGGGCACATGGAAGAACGCTCGCCGAGCCGCCGTTCTGCTCGGCCGCCTTCGCCTGCCGCAGCGCCGTCAGCGCCGCGCCGAACAAGTTGATCTGTGCAGCGGAGGATTTACAGCGGTGTGCCCGGCGGTCGAGTGCCTCGTAATGCACCGAGCGCCTGCCGGAATCCGCGAGCACCGCCTGTGCCTGCGCCGGCACGGGTGCAGCTGCGTAGTCCTCGCCTCTGACCTGCCTGACGCCGTCGAGGCTGCCGGACCACATAAAGGTCATGAACTTGGCGTGGTGTTCTCGGTCGCACCGGTCCAAGATGGCGCCAACCACGCTGAACCGGCCCGGCGCCGGGGACGTGTGAAAGGGAAGATCCGCGGGCCGCCTGGGGCCCCGCGGGGCGCTGCCTAGGTTCCGCAACAGGGAGGCAGAAGATGAGCAAGATCAGGTGGTTGCTGGCCGCGCTGGGCGTGGCCCTGGTTAGCTTGGTGCCGGTGCTGGGGGCATCCGCCCCGGCAGGCGCCGACCCCGGCACGATTCTCAAGTTCACCACGATGACGCCGGTCACCGGGCCCTACGTCGGCACCGCTAACCCGATCCGCACGGTGCCCGGTGGCGGGCTGCCGTGGATCATCACCGCCGCGAACGGCGCCCTCAACAGCGACGGTCATCTTCTGGTGCATGTGCGTGGCCTGGTCCTGGCCGACCAGGCCCCGGTTCCGCCCGCGCTGCAAGGCACCAACCCCATCCCCGGCTTCGAGGCCATCGTCAGCTGCCAGACCATCAGCGCGACCGGGGCGGCCACCGTCACCAACGTCAGCACCGCCCCCTTCCCGGCCAGCACCGCCGGGAACTCCGACATCAACGCCACGGTGAGCCTGCCCCACCCCTGCATCGCCCCCATTGTGTTCGTGTTTGGCGCGCCGAACGTCGGCTGGTTCGCAGCGACCGGGGGCTGAGCCGGCAGTTCCCTCCGGCCCGGCCGTGCGGGCCAGCCATACCGGCGGCTGGTGGCCAGATACCGCCCGGCGCAGTGATGGCCGCCTCCAGCAAGGGCTGGCGGTCATGACGGGAGTCCGGCTGGGAACCCTGGACGGGGCTCCTTGCCGACCGAATGTGACTGACCGCCGAGCCACGGCCGCGCTTGATCCGCCGATAGGCGCGGACATCGGGCGCGGGCTGCCCACGGTCGTGGCGGCGCATAACGAGACGATCGGCGTGGGCGCCGGTGGCCGGGTGCGGTGCTGGTGAGTCACGGTCTGCCGCAAGTGGTGCCCCGGGCCTGTGGTGCGGCCGGGCCGGCGGTAACAGATCACCGGTGGGCCGCGTTCCGCACCAGGAGGGGTCCGGCCGGCTGCGGGATCCCGGGCCCGGTTCGGCGTGGCCGGGGCTCATCCTTGCAGGGTGCGGCGTGGCCGCGCGGGGGATCATGCGGGGGAGGCCGGCGTGACCGCGAAAGCGATCCCCAGGCACGCCAGGACGGTGGGGCGGCAACACTGGGTTCCCGGTGCGGGCCGGCTGGCCGGCGGCGCGGGTGGTGTAGAGCAGGCCCTTCACGTTGATGGCGATCATGCGGTCCCACTCCTGGGGGTCTGCGCCGGCGATGGGGCCCAGGAGCATCAGGCCGGCATTGTTGACCAGGGTGTCCAGCCGCCCGAATCGCCGGGCGGCTTGCTGCACGGCGGCCTCGGCCTGGGTGCGGTCGGTGATGTCTGCTTCCACGGCCAGCGCGGTGCCGCCCGCGTTCTCGATGTCGGCGGCGAGGGCCTGCAGACGGTCACGGCGGCGGGCCACGAGCGTGACGGAGGCGCCGTCTTGGGCGAGCCGGCGGGCGGTGGCGGCGCCGATGCCGCTGCTGGCGCCGGTGACGAGCGCGGCGGTGCCGGCCAGTTTCGATGTCATGGGTGTTGTCCGTCTTCTCTGGATGTACGGCGCTGGGGGCAGGCGCCGGGCGTCGCCCTCACGTGGTGCATGTCTGGCAGCGCCGGCGGGCGGGCGTTCGGCCGCTCATCGATCGCGTCAAGTAGCTGACGTGCCGGCGTAGGACCTCGCGGTAAGCGGGCGCGCATTCTGCCTGTGCCTGTGCCTGTGCCTGTGCAGGAGCCGTTGGCCTGATTGTTTCCGGCAGGCGGTGACTCAGGCGTCGTCGCAGGCGAGGTTGCTGGACAGTTCGCGGTAGGCATCGGCCTGGGCGAACAGGTCCTTGGCCTTCTGCTCGAAGGCCCCCACGGCATCGGCGCCGGCCGCGAAGCGCAGCGGCGGCTCGTCCTGGCTTGCGAGCTGGACCAGCGCGCCGGCGAGCTTGGCGGGGTCACCGCTCTGCTGGCCGTTCATGGCGTTCCAGGCGGCGACGGTCTGCTTGGCGCGCTCGGCGTAGTCCTCGATCGAGGAGTCGGCGTAGTTCGTCGACTCCGGGGTGAGCAGCTCGGTGCGGAAGAAGCCGGGCTCGACGAGCATCGTGCGGATGCCGAACGGCGCGACCTCGGGGGTCAGCGACTCGATCCAGCCCTCCACCCCGAACTTGGCGGCGGCATACGCGGTGCAGAACTCTTGGCCCACGATGCCGGCGGTCGAGGAGATCGTGACGAGCAGGCCCGAGCGCTGGGCGCGCATGACCGGAAGTGCCGCGCGGGTGACGTTGACCGGGCCGAACAGGGTGGTCTCGATCTGCGCCCGGAAGTCGCCGGGGCTGATCTCCTCGAAGAACCCGGCGTTGAAGTTGCCCGCGTTGTTGACCAGGACGTCGATGCGGCCGAACCGTTCGACCGTCGCCTTCACGGCGGACTCGGCCGCAGTGGGGTCGGTGACGTCTAGCTTGACGGCAAGGAGGTCGTCGTGCGTGCCCAGGGCGGCTGTGACGCTCTCGGCCTTACGGGCGGTGGCGACCACCGCGTCACCGGCGGCCAGGGCGGCCTTGGCGATGTCGACGCCCATGCCGCGGCCGGCGCCGGTGATGAGCCAGACTTTCTTGTCCCTCATGTGGGTGAACTTCTCTCTGGTTGATGTGCCGCAGCCCGCGTCTTTCGCGGTGGCACTGTCCACAGAACCAGCTGCCGCGGCGAGGTGGCAGACCCTGATGACAGGGGTACTCTCAGGGACCCCCAGCCAGGCGGGACCTCTCGTACAGTGGCAGGCATGGCAGGCACGAGCGACCCGGCCGACGTCCGCGGCGAGATCCGGGCGTTCCTGAGCACGCGCCGGGCCAAGATCAGTCCCGCGCAGGCCGGGCTGCCGGTGTACCGGGGAGACCACCGGCGGGTCTCGGGCCTGCGCCGCGAGGAGGTCGCCGTCCTCGCCGGGATCTCAATCGAGTACTACACCAGGTTCGAGCGCGGCAATGCCACTGGCGTCTCGGAGAGCGTCATCGACGGCATCACGCACGCGCTGCAACTCGACGACGCTGAGCGGGCGCACCTGCTCCAGCTGATCCGGACCGCCGGGCGCACCCGCCGGCCGCGCCGTCGGCCTGCCCCGCAACAAGTCCGGCCAGCGGTCCAGCGCATCATCGACTCGATGACCGGCACGCCCGCGCTCGTGCTGAACGGCCGGCTGGACATCCTGGCCGCCAACGCCCTCGGGCACGCGCTCTACTCACCGGTTTACGCCGACCCGGTCAGGCCGGCCAACAACGCCAGGTTCCTGTTCCTCGACCCGCACGCCACCGAGTTCTTCCGCGACTGGGACAAGGTCGCCAGCGACACTGTCGCCCTGCTGCGCGCCGAGGCCGGCCGCGATCCCTACGACCGGGGACTTTCGGACCTGATCGGGGAGCTGTCCACCCGCAGCGACCAGTTCCGGGTCCGATGGGCCGCCCACAACGTCCAGATCCACACCACCGGCGTCAAGCTGATCCATCACCCGGTCGTCGGAGATCTTGAGCTCCCGTTCGAGTCCTTCCCGATCCCCGCCGATCCGAGCCAGAGCCTGCTCGCCTACACCACCGAGCCCGATTCCCCGTCGCACGACGCACTGAGCCTGCTCGCCAGCTGGGCCACCAGCCCAGCGCACGACAGCCAGGCGGCCCTGCACGACAACGGCCAGCAGTCCCCGCGGCAAGACCAGGGATACAACTCGCGCAGCGGATCCGCCTCACGGCCCAACGACGCGTGAGGGTCCCAGACTTTGGGGGCAGCCCTCTCCGCCGCCGCGGGCAGGGCACAACCACCGAACAGGAGACACCTGATGCGCGCAGCAGTGATGTACGGCGCCGGCGACATCCGCGTCGAGGACCGGCCCGACCCGAAGATCCACCAGCCTGCCGACGCGGTGGTCCGCGTGCTGAGGGCGGCGATCTGCGGTAGCGACCTGTGGCCGTATGCCTCCATGCCCGCCACCGATCAGGGCCGCCCCATGGGGCATGAGTTCCTCGGCGTCATCGAGGAGGCCGGCTCGCAGGTGTCCGGGCTGAGCCCGGGCGACCTGGTGATCGCCCCGTTCACCTGGTGCGACAACACGTGCGAGTTCTGCCGCAAGGGCCTGCAGACCTCCTGCCGGCACGGCGGCCGCTACGGCTTCAACGGCGTCGACGGCGGTCAGGGCGAAGCGGTCCGCGTCCCGCAGGCCCAGGGCACCCTGGTCAAGCTGCCCGTCGCGGAGGACTCCGCGCTGCTGCCCTCGCTGCTGACCCTCTCCGACGTCTTGTGCACCGGCCACCACGGCGCCGTGAAGGCCGGCGTCAGCCGGGGCGATACCGTGACCGTGATCGGCGATGGCGCGGTCGGCCTGTTCGCGGTTCTGGCCGCGCGCCGGCTCGGCGCCGGACAGATCATCCTGATGGGCGGGCACACCGACCGCACCAGCCTCGGCCGCGAGTTCGGCGCCACCGACGTCGTCGCCGAGCGCGGCGACGAAGGCGTCGCGAAGGTGCGGGAGCTGACCGGCGGCGACGGCACCGGCAAGGTGATCGAGTGCGTCGGCACCAGGCAGGCCCTGGACACCGCGTTCGGCGCCGTCATCGACGGCGGAGTCGTCAGCCGGCTCGGCGTCCCCAACTACGCCGAAGGGCCCATCGGCCCCGCCATGCTGCTGCGCAACATCACCCTCACCGGGGGCGCCTGCCCTGCCCGCGCCTACATCGAGGAACTCATGCCCGACATCCTCGACGGCACCATCGAGCCCGGCCGCGTCTTCGACCGCACCGTCAGCCTGGACCAGGTACCCGACGGTTACCGCGCCATGGCCAACCGCGAAGCCCTCAAGATCCTCATCCGCAACTGACCCGCCAACACCGCCACACCTGCCGGCCGTTCATCCTCATCGGCACGCTTGCGGCTCTAGCACCTGACTCATGATGCGCCGTCCTGCACGGACTGCCCGGTGACGGCTGTCACGGTCACGCGTTGTGACGGACCGCATGGTACCGACGCGCGATATCCGCCGCTATGAGCGGCCGGCGCGGATCTAACGGGGTTCGTCGCTGGAGATACGGAACTGGGCGATCTGCACGGCCACTTGTGGGGCAGTATGAGCTGGTCAGGCGGAGCCCGGCTGGTGTTTATGCGAGCCGGTTCAAACCATCGACCGTGACCCGGGTTCAGTCGTCGGCGATCTGGGGGCGCCACATCTTGATTTCGGCGTCAAAGTTGCCGTCACGGACGTCGCCGAGGGCGAGGCAATAGCCGGTCTCGATGGCCTGGACGAGGAGTTGCTGGACGGCGAAGGGCGCGCCCTGCCAGCCATAGCTAGACCAGAGCGTGGCGACTGCGTGGCCGGCTGCGGCGTCGTCATGGGGGTCGCGGATGACGTTGTGGTTCAGGGCGCTGATATGCGCCGTCCAGTCTTCGACTTCCCCCGCGGGTATCGGCTCATCGTTCATCCGTCCATTCTCTGATCCTCGGCGTCCGGTGGCTAACCATGCTGTCATGGCATTGAGAGATCCTGTGCGGGCGTCATAGCAGCCCCCACGGGACGCCTGGTGCATGTTCGCAGCACAGCGCGCCACATGGGATCCGCCGTTACCTGCGTCGTGGTGTTCAGTCAGTTTGATGACGCGCTGCGCGCCGAACGGTCGAATATGGTCTGTTCCCCGAGCGGCGGGAATCTCGGGATCGCAGTTCGTTATCGTTCGCGGGAATACGTCAGCTTCCGGTTGCAGCCGCCCGCACGACCGCCTCGAGTGCGTCGAATGCCTCCTGGGCGTCACGGCGGCCAAGGACGAGCCGTTGCCCGGACTGCAGCCGGGCGCCGGGGACGCGCTGGATGTACTGCTCGTCGACCATCCCTTGCCTGTGAACGAGGATGTGGCGCTGCTGGAACACAATCTGGAGCCGCGACCAGGCCACTTCCGGGACCCGTGCCGAGATCGGCGCTCCGGTGTGCTCCGCGAACAGGTTGTCGGCGTCATCGAGGCGCTGGAAGACGCCCCGGCCATGGCGCTTCACGATCGCCTCGTGTCCGGGCACGCGCGCCGCGAACTGCTCGCGGGTGAAGACCTCGAAGAGTGTCACGACCTCCGTGACGGCATCTGCGGCAGTCTTGTCGAAGACGCCTGCAGCCCGAGCCTGCTCACGCAGATCAGCGGGTAGGGCGTCTTCCAGCGCAAGCGATCGCCGCCCACGCTCGATCGCCTCCAGCACTGTGTCGGCTGCAGCGCGGGGGCCGCAGGCTGGGCAAAAGGCAGTGGCACCGTAGACGGCGTAGACGGTTTCGCACTTGGCGCAGGTAATCGTCCGCCGTACCTGCTCCTCCACGTACGCTGGCAACGACCGGACTGGAGGCGGCGGGTCGTGGCTAACCCTTATCTGCAACCCTGATCCGCGCGGACGCGGCCTTCGGTTTCCGAGCCCTCTGAATATTTCGTTGACTTTCCGGTGCAGGTACTGCTCGGCGAGGGCCTCGGCGGCCGCCTGGACGCGCTGATTCTGCTGCGGCGACATGAAGTCGTTCGTGTCCTGTGGCCTGTGGCCGCAGTACGGGCATGTCACGATAGCGTCGTCTGGAAGCGCCTCCCACTGCTCGACCTGCATCTTGAAGAACCGCCCGCAGTCGGGGCACCGGCGACCAAAGAACCCCTCCTCGTCCGCCGGGATCGAGACAGACGCCTCAAAGCCCTGGCTGGTGCGCCTGAAACCGGAGACGCCGTGCGGAAGTCGATGCTGCCAGCTCACCCAGCCATTCAAGCACCCTCGCGCTCGTCTCAGCCGACGCGAGATTTCGGCAGGCTGCTGACGCGTCCCTGCCACGGCCTCATGATGCGGCACGGCCTGTTACGGAGCGTGGCCAAAGAGTCCGGATGACAGCGCGCACTCCGTCGTTCGGTGCGGGACCAGATCACGACGGTCTACCTGCGGCGCCGTTCAGATCTGGACGATCGGCTTGGCAGGTGCACGCTCGGGTAGCCAATCTCCCTTTGCTGATGATTTCACACAGGGATCGGCCGTAGCGCACGCAGGTGACCCTATGCGGCAGGTATCCGGCTCAGCCGCATTGCCCTACCTGCTTGCTTCTTCCAGGGCTGCCCGCGCGGCCTCCGGCAGGAATGACAACTGCACGACTCAGCCTTCAGCTTGCTGACGTGGTGCGGCAATCCGGGCCTTGTACGTCACAGGAGTTAGCGCTAGGACGTTTGTGATGTCACCTTCCAGGCTGAAGAACCGGGGCTTGCGCCGCACGTCGTATACCCGGTACAGGGCATAGCGGTCAGCGTGGCTTTGCGCGAAGGCCAGTTCGGGGGAGGTGATGTAGAAGGGAGTTTCTGCGCCTAGCGCTGTAGTCTTTACCTCGATGTGGCGTTCCTGCCCGCTAAGGTCAAAGGAAAGGACGTCATAGCCTAGCCCGTCTCCATCGTCGCGAGCGGCCCATTGGACACGGCTGGCCAGGTCCGGCCTGCCGTGGTCGCGCAGCCAGGCGCGTTCGAAGTCAGCGACGAGTTCCTCGCCTTGCTGCCCGAGGCGCCTGTTCTCTTCTTGCAAGAGGCCGTAGTCCCGGTGACGTCCCTTCTTCTGGTTGCCCGGCGCGGGTTCTGCGCGTGCCGCCGGGGGCGCTGGTACTGGCGTGCGCTGCAGATGGCTGCCTGCTGGCGTGCCCTCATCGGTGACAGTTTTCAGCGCGCGCAGCAATTGCGGGCCGACCCGCAGCCGACGCTCGATTTCAGCGGCGAGCGCTGCCTGGTAGTTACCTAGGGGCTTATAGCCGCGGATGTAGGGCAGCCCGAGGTCGAGCATGGCCGCGCTGATGTTCTGATGCTTGAACTCGATGGCTGAGTCGGTACGGACTGGATTCAGCTGCTGGCGCAGCCTCCGCCGGTGGTCGGCTTTGGAGTAGCGCTGGCCGGCCGTCTCGGCGGCGAGCCGCCGATCCCTGGCCACAGATCGTATGGGACACGCCGGCCGAAATCCCCGCACCATCGCGCGAGCGGTGTAAGGCTGGCGGCAACCGATAGCCTTTGAGGGGCATTCCTGCCCTTGGGCGTGCGCTGAGCATAGTAAGCAACTATCTGGTCCACGCCGACACGCTCGCCAGGGTGATCCGTAAGGAAATCAACAAATAGCTTCGTCTGACCGTTCAGCAGCGCGTAGATTTTCTCAGCGCGGACGCGGTCATCAGACCTCCATTCAGCTGCGGGATTCAAATTTTCCTCCGGGATACTGGGGGACAACAGCGGATAATTTCGAGCATCAAACGGCAGGCATTCTGAATGGGAGCCGACCTTCGTTGAGCGGTAGCAGTTCGACTCGGGGACCTCTTACGCCAGTCCTACACCATCCCGCGGGCGATACATAGGACACAGAGTCGCCTTGATGACAGCAGGCGACTGCAGCCAATGGCGCAGGTAACACCGGGAACGGCCAGCAACGGTCCCTTGCCCGTATGTCATACGCTCATGGCCGATCCCGCCGGCGCCCCTTCACCGCCCAGCTACCTCAGGGCATGGCCAGACGGCCAGGAAGATGCACGGCGTCGAGGCCGCACCAGCCAGCCCGGCCACGGCCCTGGTTGCATGGGTCGGCGACGCCGACGCTGCCTGCGGCCAGCTCGCGGCTACCGGGGGCCCGTGCTCCAGCCGCCGCGCGACACCGGCAGCACCCTGCTGCTAGACCCGGACGGCAACCTCGTGGAGATCGTGACCAAGGTCTCCTGACCCGGCCGCCATCAGCGCCCGGTCCGGCTATCCGCTGCCAAGACACCGCGGCTCCGGCAAGCAGGACCCTGGGCCAGGAAGCTCCGGTCGGGTGACGTCGTGCCAGTAGTTGCCGAGGATCCGCGCCGCTGCGGTCGGCCATGATGGCTGCCTCGTCACCGACCATGTTCGCTCGTGGGCGCGCGGAGCCGCCGTTCTGGGCGGCAGCCCGATCGCTGGCATGGCTGTCTCCCTGTCACGCCGATCGGGATGTTCGGGGCGGCCCGGGAAAGCCGTGGCGTGTGCGGTCAGGTGTGCGACGCTGCCGGGCGGGTAGTGGGATTGCCGTGGCGCTGCGGTACATGCTTACACCGTTCTGGCAGGTGCAGAGCCGGCCACCGCTGACCACTGTGCGGCGCTCGACCCGGTGGTGTCCCGCAGTTGCAATACTGAGCAGGGACACAACTTAGGCGCCTCATGTGGGTTGACCTATTGACTGGCCAGGCACACTCGTATGAGGTTGTGGCGGCGATGATCGCGGCGGTGCGGGTGAGCAGCCCCAGAACGTGTGCGCGCCGTGGCGGGCGAGTTCCATCTGGCCGGTGATCTCTTTGAAGGTGGTCTCGATCCGGTTGCGCCATTCGGCGATGATTTTACGAGCAGGTCGCGGGGCGGTGACCCGGTGTCCAGCAGGTCATTGCCGACGTCGCGCTCGTTCACCGCCGCAGGGACGATGCTCCAGGCGCGGACGATGCGGCTGCCCAGGTCCGTCTTGATGGCCAGCCGGAAGCCGTAGAACCATTCGGCGTGCGCGGCGTCGCGGCCGGACCGGGCGTGCAGTCCATCGGGCCCGGTCCAGGAATCGGGGCCGCGGACCCGGGAGGTGTGCTTGACCGGCAGCGCGCTGGTGTCGATCTGCTGGCAGTCATCCCCGGGAAGCTGCGCTGCCAGGTACCTGCGCAGTTGCCCCGGACGCACCCCACAGCCAGTGAAAACGGCGGTTCGCCTCGCTTTGTGCGGCAGCCTTGGAAACAGGTGCGCCCAGTCGCGGGCCACCTCGGCCAGGAGCCCGGCCTCGCTACGGCGTCCCAGCACGTGGCGCGTCGTGGCGATGGTCAGCAGTTCGGCGTCACTGCAGCCAGGGCCGGGCCGGCCGGGCCGCGACGGGACAGCGATGGACCCGGCGGTGATCAAGTCATCGATGAGCACGTAGACGTAGACGAACAGGTCTTCTGTCGGCAACATGGGCAATGGCCTCTGCAGGGACAACGGTCTTGGTCGATCACTTGTCTGTCGCAGAGGCCGCTACGTGATCAAGGTGACACGCCGGGATCAACCCACATAACCCGCCTTAGGCCTTAGGGGATCTGCCGTGCCAGATATGGAACGGGCGTTGTCCGGGAACGGCCACGCGGTGGGTGGCCGGCTTTGCGGCGAGGTGGGGTCATGACTGCCGCGGCCGGCCGGCCGGCCGTGACGGGGTCGCTGCGGAGGGTGCTGGTGCCGCTGGCTCTGGCTCAGTTCATCTGCAGTTTCGCGGGCTCGAACATGAACGTCATGATCAATGACATCAAAACCGACCTGCACACCACCGTCCAGGGCGTGCAAGTGTGCATCACCTTGTTCCTGCTGGTGATGGCCGCGCTGATGATCCCGTGCGGGAAGCTGACCGACCGCTGGGGCCGCAAGCGGTGCTTCATGATCGGGCTGGTGGTCTATGGGATCGGCGCCGTGCTCAGCGCCCTCTCGCCTGGGCTCGGCGTGCTGATTTTGGGCAACTCGATCTTCGAGGGAGTCGGCACCGCGCTGCTGATCCCGCCGGTGTACATCCTCACCACCATTTTGTTCCGCGATATGAAGTCCCGGGCGTGGGCGTTCGGGGTGATCAGCGGCATGGGCGGAATCGGCGCCGCTGCCGGGCCGTTGATCGGAGGCGCGATCACCACCGCGATCACCTGGCGGGCCGCGTTCATCTTCCAGGCCCTCATCATCGTGATCATCGTGCTGCTCGCCCGCGGCATCAACGATCCGCTGCCCGCCGACCCTGACCGTCCCTTCGACACCGTCGGGGCGGTCCTGTCCGCCGTGGGCCTGGTCGTCCTGGTCGGGGGGATCATGGCAGCCGACAGCAATCTGGCGCTGATGGCGGTGCTAGTCGTCGTGGGGGCGCTCATCCTGGCCGGGTTCTTCGCCTGGATCCGCAGCCGGGAGCATGCCGGGAAGGAAGCCCTGCTGTCGACCAGCCTGTTCCGCAACCGCACCTCGAACCTGGCCCTGGTCACTCAGAACGTGCAATGGGCGGTTCTGCTGGGCACGTCGTTTGTCGTGTCCGCCTACCTCCATAGTGCGGCACTACGACGCCGTCCAGACCGGCGTGATCTTCACCGCCGCCACCGTGGGCATCTTGCTGTCCTCGCTGGCCGCTGGCCGCCTGGTCAAACGCTTCCAGCAGCGGACGCTCATCCTGGCCGGTTTCGTGACCACCATCGCCGGGATCATCGTGCTGCTGGTCATGGTGAAGGGCCACCCCGGCGCCTGGTACTTCGCCCCCGGGCTGTTCCTCATCGGCGTGGGCGTCGGCGTCATGCTCACCCCCTCGGTCAATATCGTGCAATCCGCCTTCCCCGAGAACCTCCAAGGAGAAATCTCCGGGCTGTCGCGCAGCGTCTCCAACCTCGGGTCCTCGCTCGGCACCGCGATCGCGGGCACCATCTTGGTCGCCGGTCTCGCTGACCCCAAACGGTCCTACGGGATCGCCATGATCGTCCTGGCGTTCATCGGCCTGATCGGCCTGGGCGCAACCGTCTTGCTCCCAAGGGCCGGACCTGCACCCGGAATCGGTGCGCCCAGCCCGGCCGCCGAACACCCCACCTGAGCGAACCGTATCCGCTGCCAAGTCAAACGGCGCGGGAAGGCTCATCCCGCCGCGCCCTGCGAGCGGATCTACTGGTAGGCGTTAGCACCAGTAGCTGCAACCGGCACCTCGCCCTGTTGCTGTTGCTCAGCCATCTGATCCGCCCTATGCAGCCGCGCAACCTCGCGCAGCCACGTTCCGGCTCGCATCCCACAGCAGCCCTCTCGCGCCGGGCACCACCAGGACCCGTATAGGGTCCTGGTGCCATCGGTTACGGCATCAGCTCCGGGGGCCGGGCGTCTCCGCGTCGTCCCACTGCCCAATCCGGCCGCAACACTGCGCGATGGGTATGACGGTGCGGTGGCAGCAGCGCGCCTGGTCGCGGCGTGGCGAAGGTGGCCGGGCTTCCTGTTTAATCGCCTGTGAAGGTCCGCCCGTGTTTTCCTCAGCCTGGGAAATCACAGCTTTGTGCCCGATCCCGCAGCCAGAAAGTGCGGTGGCACCGTGATGCACCCGCTTGCCGCCGCCGGCTCGGCTAGTTCGGCTGGCCTGTGGGCCTACCTGGCTATCTTCGCCCTGGTCGCGATCGGCTGGGCGGGGGTGCCGGCCATCGGCGGGGCCGTGATCGCCGGTGCCGCCGTGGCCGCCAGCCAGGGTTCTCTCGACCTTGGTG
>WNGE01006849.1_pt1 | contig 13001 bp, 9 predicted proteins | sample 5400651 | NCBI WGS metagenome assembly WNGE01 (sample SAMN13153370, study PRJNA577476) | soil metagenome | isolation source: 60 cm soil or saprolite under grassland replicate 2 | place: USA:California | collected 2016-06-15 | reverse complement strand
GCTTCGCTCGCCAGCGCACCCCCGGGGTCGCCAAGGTGCGCGTCTACAGCCCGCGCTTCGAGGAGCACGGCTGGCGCTCCAGCCACTCTGTGGTCGAGATCGTCACCGACGACATGCCGTTCCTGGTCGACTCGGTGTCGATGGAGCTGAACCGGCAGGGCCTCACCATCCACCTGCCGATCCACCCCGTGCTGACGGTGCGCCGCGGCCCCGGCGGCGAGCTGCGGGAGATCCTCCCGAACGGCACCGTCCCCGGGGACGGACTGCGCGAGTCGGTCATCCACATCGAGGTCGACCGCCAGACCGACCCGGCCGTGCTGGAGCGGCTGCACCAGGGGCTCGACCGGGTCCTCGCGGACGTGCGCGCCGCGTTCGAGGACTGGGCGCCCATGCGCCAGCGGGTGCGCGAGGTCCTCACCCAGCTCGCCGACCAGCCGCCGAAGGTGGACCGCGACGAGCTGGCCGAGGCCAGGGCCCTGCTCGAGTGGATCGACCAGGGGCACTTCACCTTCCTCGGCTACCGCGCCTACGACCTGGACGTGCAGGACGGCGAGGACGTGCTGCGCCCGGTGCAGGGCACCGGCCTCGGCATCCTGCGCGAGACCGCGGACAAGCCGCTGTCGCCCAGCTTCGCCAAGCTCCCGCCCGAGGTCCGCAGCCTGGCACGCGAGCCGCACCTGCTGGTGCTCACCAAGGCGAACTCCAAGGCCACCGTGCACCGGCCCTCCTACCTCGACTACATCGGCATCAAGCGCTTCGACGACCACGGCAGGGTCATCGGCGAATGGCGCTTCCTCGGCCTGTACACCTCGGCCGCCTACAACCGGAACCCGCGCGATATCCCGGTGCTGCGGCGCAAGGTGACCCGCGTGCTCGGGCGGGCCGGCCTGCCGCCCGGCGGCCACGACTGGAAGGCGCTGCTCAACATCCTCGAGACCTTCCCCCGCGAGGAGCTGTTCCAGGTCTCCGAGGACCAGCTCTTCGACGTGGCCATGGGCATCCTGCGACTCGAGGAGCGCCGGCGCGTGCGCCTGTTCCTGTGGCCGGACCGCTATGGCCGCTTCGTGTCCTGCCTGGTGTACGTGCCGCGCGACCGCTACACCACGGACGTGCGCCGGCGGATCGAGGAAGCCCTGACGCAGGCGCTCGACGGCGAGAGCCTCGACTTCTCGGTGCGGCTGACCGAGTCGGTGCTGGCTCGCCTGTACTTCATCATCCGGGTCCGGCGCGGCAGCCGCGCCGGCGGGGTGGACGCGCGCGAGCTGGAGGCAAAGCTCGCGGAGGCGACCCGCTCCTGGAGCGACGAGCTGCACGACTGCCTGCTCGACCACTGCGGCGAGGAGCGGGGCAACCTGCTCTTCGCGCGCTACGCCGAGGCCTTCCCGGCGGCCTACCGCGAGGATTTCCCCGCGCTGAGCGCGGTCTACGACATCGACCGCCTGGAGGAGCTGGCCGAGCGCGGCGCCTCCAGCATGAGCCTGTACCGCCCGCTGGAGGCGCCGCAGGGGACGCTGCGCTTCAAGCTGCTGTGGTCGGCGCGGCCGCTGCCGCTGTCCGAGGCGGTGCCCATGCTCGAGGCCATGGGCGTGCGCGTGGTCGAGGAGCGTCCCTACGAGGTGCGCCCCGTCGGGATGGCGCCGGCGTGGATCCACGATTTCGGCCTCGCCTACGACAAGCACGGCGAGCTCGACCTGCACGAGGTGCGCGGGCGCTTCCAGGACGCGTTCACGCGCGCGCTGCGCGGCGACGCCGAGAGCGACGGCTTCAACCAGCTCGTGCTCGGCGCCGGCCTCACCTGGCGTGAGATCGTCGTCCTGCGCGCCTGCTGCAAGTACCTGCGGCAGACCAAGCTCACCTTCAGCCAGAGCTACATGGAGGAGGCGCTGGCCGCCAACCCCGCCATCGCCCGCAAGCTGGTGGAGCTGGTCCGCGCACGCTTCGACCCGGCCGCCGCCGGCGAGCGGGCGGTGCGGGTCGCCGAGCTGGAGCGAGGGATCGACGGCGCGATCGACGCGGTCGCCAACCTCGACCAGGACCGCATCCTGCGCGCGTTCCTCGCGCTGGTGCAGGCGATGACCAGGACCAACTTCTTCCAGTCGGACGCCGGCGGGCAGTCCAAGCCGTATCTGGCGTTCAAGCTCGACCCGGCGCAGGTGCCGCGCCTGCCCCGCCCGAGGCCGATGTACGAGGTCTTCGTCTACTCCCCGAGAACCGAGGCGGTCCACTTGCGGGGCGGCAGGGTGGCCCGCGGCGGGATCCGCTGGTCGGACCGGCGCGAGGACTTCCGCACCGAGGTGCTCGGTCTCATGAAGGCACAGATGGTGAAGAACGCGGTGATCGTGCCGACCGGCGCCAAGGGCGGCTTCGTGATGAAGCGGCCGCCCACCGGCGGTGGCCGCAAGGCGCTGGACGCCGAGGTGGCCGCCTGCTACCAGACGTTCATGCGGGGGCTGCTCGACCTGACCGACAACCTGGTCGGCGGCGAGGTGGTGCCGCCACGGGAGGTGGTCTGCTACGACGGCGGCGACCCCTACCTGGTGGTGGCGGCCGACAAGGGCACAGCGACCTTCTCGGACCTGGCCAACTCGATCGCGGCCGAGTACGGCTTCTGGCTGGGCGACGCCTTCGCCTCCGGCGGCTCCACCGGCTACGACCACAAGCGCATGGGCATCACCGCCAGGGGCGCCTGGGAGTCGGTCAAGCGCCACTTCCGCGAGCTGGGCCTGGACGAGCAGACGACCGACTTCACCGTCGTCGGCATCGGCGACATGTCCGGTGACGTGTTCGGCAACGGCATGCTCCTGTCACGCCACATCAAGCTGGTCGGCGCCTTCAACCACCAGCACGTCTTCCTCGACCCGGATCCCGACCCGCAAGCCTCGCACCGGGAGCGCGCGCGACTGTTCGGCCTGCCGCGCTCCTCGTGGGCCGACTACGACCGCAAGGTGATCTCGGCGGGCGGCGGGGTGTGGCCGCGGAGCGCCAAGTCGGTCCCGCTGTCGCCGGAGGCCCGGCGCGCCCTGGCGGTCGAGGCCGAGGCGCTCACCCCCAACGAGCTCGTCAGCGCGCTGCTGCGGGCCCCGGTCGACCTGATGTGGAACGGCGGCATCGGCACTTACGTGAAGTCCGGTCGCGAGCGGGACGTGGACGTGGGCGACCGGGCCAACGACGCGGTCCGGGTCGACGCCTCCGAGCTGCGCTGCCGTGTGGTGGTCGAGGGCGGCAACCTGGGCTTCACGCAGCTCGGGCGCATCGAGTACGCGCTCGCCGATGGCCGTATCAATACTGACTTCATCGACAACTCCGGCGGGGTCGACTGCTCCGACCACGAGGTCAACATCAAGATCCTGCTCAACTCGGTGGTCGCCGCCGGGGACATGACCCGCAAGCAGCGCGACCGCCTGCTCGCCGAGATGACCGACGAGGTCGCCGAGGCGGTGCTGCTCGACAACTACCGCCAGGTGCAGGCCCTCAGCATCACCGAGTCCCACGCCGCCGACGTGCTGGGCGACCACCTGCGCCTGATCCGTGGGCTCGAGCACGCCGGCCACCTGGACCGCAGGCTCGAGTTCCTGCCGAGCGACGCGGAGCTGATCGAGCGGCGTGCGGCCGGCCGAGGCCTGACCCGGCCGGAGCTCGCGGTGCTGCTCGCCTACAGCAAGGTCGTGCTCAAGGACGCCCTGCTCAATTCGGACGTGCCCGAGGACCCGTACCTGTCGGACGACCTCGAGCGCTACCTGCCCGCCAAGCTGCGGGACCCGTTCCAGGAGCAGGTCCGGCACCACCCGCTGCGCCGCGAGATCATCGCCACCCACGTCACCAACAGCATGGTGAACAGGGTCGGCAGCACCTTCGTGCACCGCCTCGGCGAGGAGACCGGGGCGGCCGCACCTGACATCGCCCGCGCGTACACGGTGGGGCGGGAGGTCTTCGAGGTGCGGCGACTGTGGAAGGAGATCGGCGACCTCGACGACCTGGTGCCGGCCGACGTGCAGACCGCCCTCATGGCCGAGGGCAGGCACCTGGTGGAGCGCGTCACCCGCTGGCTGCTGCGCAACCGGCACCAGCCCCTCGACATCGCCGCCGAGGTGTCGCGCTTCGCGCCCGGCATCGCCGCGCTGGGCCAGGAGCTGCCGAAGCTGCTCGCCCCCACCGACGCCGAGGCGCTGGGGCGGAGCGCCGAACGGTTCGGCGCCCAGGGCGTTCCCTCGGACCTGGCCACACGCGTGGCCAGCCTCGACGCCCTCTACTCGGGTCTCGACATCATCGAGGTGGCGCGCGCCAAGGAGGAGACCGTGGAGGCGGTGGCCGCGGTGTACTTTGCGCTCGGCGCGCGGCTCGACCTGCACTGGCTGCGCGACCAGATCGGCAGGCTCCCGGCGGGGACGCACTGGCAGGCCCTTGCCCAGGGTGCGCTCCGCGACGACCTGTCCTCTGAGCAGCGCCAGCTCACCGCCCAGGTCCTGCGGCACGACACCACAGGTCCGGACGCGGAGGCCATGATCGACGCCTGGGTGGCCGGCAACCGTGGCTCGGTCACCCGCTGCCTCGAGATGCTGGAGGACTTGAAGCAGGTCGAGCGGGTCGACGTCGCCATGCTCTCGGTCGCCCTGCGCGAGATCCGCAGCCTGGGCCAGACCAGCGGCACCGGCTGAGCCGGCCGCCCGCACGGGGCCCGGGCACGGCGGCGCCGGCACGGCCGGGGCGCGGCGGCCCGGCACGCGGCGGCGGGCCGGTAGCACGCCGGGACGCCGGGCGCTACCGCTCCCCGACCGATCGTGCGGACCTCACCTGCGCCACGGACGGGACCAGCGAGACGAGCTGCTCGTTGAAGTCCCGGACGGCAGCCAGCGAGCTGTGCGGCTCGAGCGCGGCGGCGAGCTCGGCCGCCCGCCGCACGATCGGGTCGATGAGGTACTCGGCCGGCATCCGGAGCACTTCCGCGCCGATCTGGCTCGCCTCGGCGGGCCCGCCGAGCTGCGTCTCGGCCGTGGCGATGTCGAGGCGCGCGAGTGCCTTGGCCGCGGCGGTGTCGCGCAGCTCGAAGGCGTGCTCAGCGTGCCGCTTGGCCTCGTCGGGCAGGTCCAGCCACAGGCAGGCGGTGCCGCAGTACTGCTCGAACTCGCCGACGCCGAAGGAGAAGACCCCGCCGGGAGACCGCGCCGCCTCCGCGGACTCGATCGAACGGCTGCCGCGGGCAATCGCCTCGAGCACACCGCGCCGGTCCCTCATGCGTGCCAGCGCCCGCGCCTCCCCCCAGCTCGCGAGCTGCGCGCGGACCAGGGGGTCGGGGGCGAGCGCCTGCCCCTCCCGAGCCATGGCCAGCGCCTCCTCGGGGCGGCCGTCGTACAGCGCGACCATGCTCTGCGCGCCACGCACCCAGGCGACCATGCCGTGGTGGCCGGCGGCCCGGCCGAGGCGCCAAGCCGTGGCGAGATGGGCCCTGGCGGAGGTGTAGTCGCCGAGGTGGAACGAGAGGTTGCCGAGCAGCGCGGACAGCCATCCGCCGACCAGGTGGAGGTGGCGCCGGCGGCTGGAGGGCTGCCGCTGGTCGAGCATGCCGTCGACCAGCCGGCGGCAGTGCCGCACCTCGTTGAAGAGCACGGCCGGCGGGGTCGCCCAGTAGACCCGCGCGAAGTGCTCGACCGCCAGCTCGAGCTGCTCGTGGGCCACGGGGCCACCCGCGGGCCCCTCCACGCGCAGGGTGAGGTGCAATGACTCGAGCACGGCGCCCAGCCCAGCCCAGAGCGTCGTGTGGAGGAACTGCGACCGGTTCGCGGCGGACCTCGATTCCTGATCCAGCGGTTCCTGGTTGAGCGGTCCCTGGTTCGGCGCCGTACGGCGCCCGGTCCGATCGTGGCTCGATGAAGTCGTTTGCGTTGCTGTGCTAGGTGGAGTGTATAGGCCGGATTCGTCGAATAGCTGCGGCTCATCTATCAGCCCCACTGATGGCGAGTGGTCGTCCCGACGCTGCCGGTGCCGCTTGCTCCGCCGCTTGGCGGTCTCCAGCAGCAGCACCGGCAGGCGCTCCACCAGTGCGCGCTCGCCTCCCAGCAGCGCGTCCATCACCTCGACGAAGTCGGGCGACGGCGTCACGTCGCCGTTCTCCACCCTGCCGATGTGCGAGCGGGACCAGCGCCCGCCGGTCAGGGCCGCCAGCTTCTGCTGGGTCAGGCCGGCCCCGACCCGAAGGTTGTAGAGCGTGTCACCGAGCTGCCGGCCCGCCGGGCCGGTCGGATCGATGGAGCGAAGCTCCCAACGCCGCGCCACCCCCCAGTCACCTCCAATGCTGCTGACCGGAAGCATCGCTATTTGTTGGCCGCGCGCGCCGAAGGTGTTTTCCTCTTTAGAACGAACATTGCGTTCGCTGGACCACCTTACCTGACAAGAGTAGTTTTTGTGTCACGAACAACGCACAGCAGTCGATCAAGACTGTCGGCCAGAGCGCCGCTACAGCGGCGAAACAGGTCGTCGACCGCGGTGACAACGCGGTCGGGGCGGTCGAAGGGGGACCCACCATGCTGCGTACGGGTGCCGCCGGCCAGGGGGCGATCGGTATGAGCGAGCGAGAGGAGCGTCCTCGCCGCAACGGCCGGACCCGCTCGCGCGTCCGGCACGAGGGCGAGTGGCCGGAGCGGCTGCTTCGAACCTCGGAGGTCGCGGAGCTGTTCAGCGTCAGCTCGAGGACGGTCAGGGAGTGGGCCAGGCGCGGCCTGCTGCCCACCATCCGCACACCGGGGGGGCAGCACCGCTTCCCGGAGCGCCCGGTGCGGGAGCTGCTCCACCGCGTGCGGGGGCTCCCGGGCGAAGGGGAGCCTCCGCGGCCGGACACCCGGTAGGCCCACGGCCGGACACCCGGTAGCGGCCCGGGGTCGCCGCGCGGCGACCGCTACCCGCGGACGGGCAGGCCAGCCCCGGCCAGGCCCCGCTTCACCTCGGCGATGGAGAGCTGACCGAAGTGGAAGACGCTCGCCGCGAGCACCGCGTCGGCGCCGGCCTGGCAGGCGGCGACGAAGTGGTCGACGCTCCCCGCCCCACCGCTGGCGATCACCGGCAGGTCGACCGTGCTGGTCATCGCCGTGACCAGGCCCAGGTCGTAGCCGGTCCTCCGCCCGTCGGCGTCCATGCTGGTGACCAGCAGCTCGCCGGCGCCGCGGCGGGCGCCCTCCTCGGCCCAGGCCAGCGCGTCCCGGCCTGTGGGGGTGCGGCCGCCGTCGACCACCACCTCCCAGCCCCGGCCGTCGGGCCGGCGCCTGGCGTCGACGGCCAGCACCATGCACTGGGCCCCGTACGTGCCCGCCCCGGCCGACAGCAGCTCGGGGTCGCGCACCGCCGCCGAGTTGACCGACACCTTGTCGGCCCCGGCGCGCAGCAGCCGGCCCACGTCCTCCGCCACGCGGACCCCGCCGCCGACCGTCAGCGGGATGAGCACCTGCTCGGCGGTGCGGGCGACCACCTCGTACAGGGTCGCGCGAGCCTCCACGGTCGCGGTGATATCCAGGAACACCAGCTCGTCGGCGCCCTCGGCGTCGTAGACCGCCGCCAGCGCCACCGGGTCGCCGGCGTCCACCAGGCTGACGAAGGAGACGCCCTTGACCACCCTGCCCGCGGTCACGTCCAGACAGGGGATCACCCGCCGCGCGAGCGTCACGACGCCGTCCCGGCGGCGGCCAGGGTCCCAAGGGCGTCGGCGACGGTGAACCGGCCGTCGTACAGGGCCTTGCCCACGATGACGCCTTCCAGCCCCCGCGGGGCCAGCGGGGCCAGCGCGCGCAGGTCATCGAGGCTGGCGACCCCGCCGGAGGCGATCACCGGCCGTCCCGTGGCGGCCAGCACCTCCTCGAGGCTTGCGAGGGCAGGCCCGCTCAGCATGCCGTCCCTGGTCACGTCGGTGTAGACGAAGCGCCGGCAGCCGCCGCCGTCGAGCCGGGCCAGGGTCTCGAACAGGTCCCCGCCGCTGGAGGTCCAGCCCCGTGCCTGGAGCGCACGACCACGTGCGTCGAGGCCGACCGCGACCGCGTCGGCGTGCTGCCCGCAGGCGTCGAGCACCCATTCGGGGTCCTCCAGAGCGGCCGTGCCGATGACCACGCGGGCGGCCCCGAGATCGAGCAGGGCCTTCAGGTCGGCCGCGGCGCGGACCCCACCGGACGCCTCCACACGGACCGGCGCGACCGCCTCGACGATGCGGGCGATCTGCTCGCGGTTGCGCGGCCCGCGCCCGAACGCGGCGTCGAGGTCGACCACGTGCAGCCAGCTCGCGCCCTGGGCCACGAACGCGCCGGCGGCCTCCACCGGGTCGCCGTAGGCGGTCTGGGTGCCGAGCGCCCCCTGGACCAGGCGGGCGGCCTGGCCGTCGAGCAGGTCGACCGCGGGCAGCAGCTCCAGGCCGATGCGCGCCTGGCTCATGCGCGCCGTGCCTCGCCGACGAAGTTGGCCAGCAGGGCGAGCCCGCTGGCCGCGGACTTCTCGGGATGGAACTGCGTGCCGAACAGGTTGTCGCGCTCGACCGCCGCCGCGAACGGCGTGCCGTAATGGCAGACCGCCGCCACCGCGGGGTCGCCGGGCTCGGCGGCGTAGGAGTGGACGAAGTAGAAGCGGGTGCCGTCGGGCAGGCCGGCGAGCAGGCGGCTGCCCGGCCGCACCTGGACCTCGTCCCAGCCGATGTGCGGGACCTTGACCGTGCCGGGCAGGCGGCGGACGGTGCCGGCAACCGCGCCGATCCCGTCCCGGACCGGCCCCTCCTCGCTCCCCTCGAACACGAGCTGCATGCCGACGCAGATGCCGAGCAGGGGCTGGCCGCCCTTGATCCACGCGGCCACCGCGTCCGCGCCACCGGCACGCCCGAGCCCGGCGAGGCAGGCTCCGTAGGCGCCGACGCCGGGCACGACCAGGGCCGCGGCGCCGGCGGCCCCCTCCACCGTCCGGACCACGCGGACGTCGGCCCCGGCCCGGTCGAGCGCCTTGGCGGCCGAGTGGAGGTTGCCGACCCCGTAGTCGAGCAGGGCCACCGGCGGGCGTCTCGGGCCGGTCACGCCAGCGTCCCCTTGGTGCTGCCGCTGCCGGCGCGCGGGTCCGGTGTGCAGGCGTCGCCGAGCGCGCGGGCGAGCGCCTTGAAGCAGGCCTCCAGCGCATGGTGCGGCAGGTCACCGGCCTCGAGCACCGCATGCACGGTGCAGCGGGCCCCCGCCACCAGCCCCTCGAGGAAATGGCGCGCCTGCCGGGGGTCGAAGTTGCCGAGCTCGCCGGGGCCCACCTGGACGGGCACCTGCCACACCAGGTAGGGGCGGCCCGACAGGTCGACGGCGACCCGCGCCCGGGCCTCGTCCAGGGGCACGGTGGCGTCGCCGAAGCGGCGCAGCCCGGCCTTGTCCCCCAGCGCCCGGCCGAGCGCCTGGCCGAGCGCGATGCCGGCGTCCTCGACGGTGTGGTGCGAGTCGACCTCGAGGTCGCCCCTGGCGCGGACTGTGAGGTCGAAGCGGGCGTGCCTGCCGAGCTGGCAGAGCATGTGGTCCAGGAACGGCACGCCCGTGTCCGAGGTCGCCTTGCCCTCGCCGTCGAGGTCCAGCTCGACCAGGACGTCGACCTCTGCCGTGCGCCGCTCCACGCGGGCGCTGCGCGGGGCGGCCATCAGGCGAGCTCCGCGGTGAGCGCGTGCAGGAAGGCGTCGTTCTCCGCCGGCGTGCCGATGGAGACGCGCAGGTGGCGGTCGAGCGTCGGGTAGCCGGACACGTCGCGCACCAGCACGCCGCGGTCGACCAGCCCGCGCCACAGCCGCTTGGGCGCGACCGCGGTGGCAAAGCACAGGAAGTTGGCGTCGCTCGGCATGACCTCGACGCCGGGCAGGCGGGCCAGGGCGGCGGCCACCCGCTCCCGCTCCCGCTCGATCACGGCGACGTGGGCCATGAGCTCGCCGGCGTGGGCCAGCGCGCGCAGCGCCACCGCCTGGGTGACCGACGAGAGATGGTAGGGCAGGCGCACCAGCCGCAGGCCGTCGACCACCGACGGGTCGGCGAGCAGGTAGCCGAGCCGCAGCCCGGCCACGCGGAACGCCTTGGAGAAGGTCCGGGTGACCGCCAGGTTGGGGAAGCGCGGCAGCAGGTCCGCCGCACGCGAGCGGCCGAACTCGCCGTACGCCTCGTCGACCACCACCAGGCCCGGCGCCGCCCGGCAGATGGCGGCGAGGGTGTCGCGGCCGCTCGCCTCGCCGGTGGGGTTGTTCGGCGAGCACCAGAACGTGAGGTCCGCGTCCGCCTCGGCCACCAGGCCGGCGGCCACGTCCGCCGTGACCGGCCGGTCGCGCGGCTGCACGCGGGCGATGACCCGGGTGCCGGTGGCCCGCGCGATGAGCGAGTGCATCCCGTAGGTCGGCTCGACCACCAGCGCTGAGCGGCCCGGCCCCGCGAACGCCATCAGGAGCTGCTGGAGGACCTCGTTGGAGCCGTTGGCCGCCCAGGTGCCCTCGAGCCCGTGGCCGGCGTGCCGGGCCAGGGCCTCGCGCAGGCGGGCGGCCTCGCGGTCGGGGTAGCGCTCCAGCCCGAGCCCGCGCACGGCTTCGGCCATATCGTCCAGGACGGCCGGCGGCACCGGGTAGGTCGTCTCGTTGGTGTTGAGCCGCACCGGGACGTCGAGCTGCGGCGCGCCGTAGGGGACCAGGCCGGCCAGGTCGTCGCGCACCCGCACCCGAGCGGCCCGGTCGGTGGTGCCGTGCAGGCTCATCGGGGCACCCGCACGGCGACCGCGCGGCCGTGGGCGGGCAGGTCCTCGGCCCTGGACAGCGCGGCGACCGTCGGCGCCGCCGCGGCCAGCGCCGCCCGGTCGAACTCGGCCACCTGCACCGGCCGCAGGAAGCTGTAGGTGGACAGCCCGCCGGCGAAGCGGGCGGTGCCGGCGGTCGGCAGGACGTGGTTGGTGCCGGCCGCGTAGTCGCCGAGGGCGACCGGCGTCCACGGGCCGACGAACACCGCGCCGGCGCCGCGCACCCGCCCGGCCGCGGCGGCGGCGTCGGTGACCAGGAGCTCCAGGTGCTCGGGCGCGAACGCCTCGACGACCCGGAGCATGGCGGCCAGGTCGTCGCAGAGCACCACGGCGGACTGGCCGGCGAAGGCGCGCTCCACCCGGTCCCGGTGCGCGGCGGCCGTGACCTCCTCGACCAGGACCGGCTCGACCGCCTTCCAGAGGTCGGGCTCGTCGGTCACCAGCAGGCAGGCGGCCAGCGGGTCGTGCTCGGCCTGTGCCACCAGGTCGACGGCGACCAGGCGCGGGTCGGCGCTGGCATCGGCCACGACCGCCACCTCGGTCGGGCCGGGGAAGCCGTCGGTGCGCACCCGGTCGGCCACCTCCTGCTTGGCGAGGGCGACGTAGAGGTTGCCGGGCCCCGTGACCGAGTCCACCGCCGCCACCGTCCGGGTGCCGCAGGCGAGCGCGGCCACCGCCTGGGCGCCGCCGAGCAGCCAGACCTCGTCCACGCCGAGCAGCGCGGCGGCCGCGAGGACCGCGGGGTGCCCGCGGCCGCCGGGGCCGGGCGGGGTCGCCAGCGCGATACTCGGCACCCCCGCGGCGCGGGCGGGCACCACGTTCATCACCACGCTCGAGGGGTACGCGCCGAGCCCGCCGGGCACGTACACGCCGGCGCGGGCGAGCGGCTCGAACCGCTGCACGAGACGCACCCCGGGCAGCCCCTCCCAGACCAGGTCGGCCGGGCGCTGGGCCTGGTGGAAGGCGGTGACCCGCTCGATCGCGTCGAGCAGCGCGGCACGCAGCTCGGGACCGAGCGCGCGCTCGGCCGCGGCCAGCTCGCCGGCGGTCGCTCGCCAGGCCGCGGGCGCAGCGTCCACCCCGTCGAAGCGGCGGGCCGCCTCGGCCACCGCATGGTCGCCACGCTCGGCCACGTCCGCGACCAGCGCGCGCACACTGGCCCGGGCGGCGGTCAGGTCGGAGGCTGGCGCTCGCGGCAGCAGCTCGGCCGGGTCGCGGGCCGAGCCTCGAAGGTCGATGACGGGTAGCACTGGCACGCTCCATGGGTCCCGCACGGTCGTGCGGGGTCGGTACCGGTTCGGGACCTCACCCTACCGCAGCGCCACGACGGCGACGAAAGGATGTCCACAGGCCCCGAGGGTTCTCGCTCACCTTGCGGGACCTCGCTGACCAGCGGGGACCGTGGAATTCTGCGAGGAATGGGTTGGGCAGGGCCGGTCAGGGCCGTACCATGACCACACAAGGTTCTACCACCCGGTCGGCTGCGTCGCCGAGGTCCGCGAGGTGCGGCGCCACCCGGACGGCCGGCTGGACGTCGTGGCCCGGGGCGAGCGCCGCTTCCGCATCGAGGGCGTGACCCAGGCGGCGCCGTACATCGTCGCCAGCGTGGCCACACTGGGCGAGGCCACCGGCGAGTCGGCCACGGAGCGCATCCTGCCCGCCGCCCGGCTCTTCAACCGCTACGTCGCCACCCTGCTGGAGATCGCCGGCGAGGACGAGATCGAGCAGGTCGACCTGCCCGACGACCCCGTCACCGCCTCCTACCTGGTCGCCGCCGGGCTCCAGGTGGACCTGGCGGACAAGCAGCACCTGCTGGCCATCCCGTCCGCGGCCGAGCGCCTGCGCGCCGAGGCGGCCCTGCTCCGCCGCGAGCTCGCCCTGCTCGACCACCTCGGCATCGCCGGCCCCGCCCGCCTCACCGTCTCGTTCTCCCTCAACTGATCAACTTAGGGTCAACGAAGAATCGGTGAAGAGCTGCGATCAAGCCGTTTATCCCTGGCGTGGGCGTGTCCACCAGAGGTCACAGAACCACCACCGAGCGGAGGACCTCGCCGCGCTGCATCTTGGCGAAGGCCTCCTCGACCTGGTCCAGGGCGACCGTCTCGGACACGAACCGGTCCAGGTCGAAGCGGCCGCGCAGGTACAGGTCGATCAGCACCGGGAAGTCCCGGCTCGGCAGGCAGTCGCCGTACCACGACGGCCGCAGCGCCCCGCCCCGCCCGAAGAAATCCAGCATGCGAACGTCG
>WNGE01006478.1_pt1 | contig 13003 bp, 8 predicted proteins | sample 5400651 | NCBI WGS metagenome assembly WNGE01 (sample SAMN13153370, study PRJNA577476) | soil metagenome | isolation source: 60 cm soil or saprolite under grassland replicate 2 | place: USA:California | collected 2016-06-15 | reverse complement strand
CTTGCAGAAAACCTACCAGTTGTCCCTGAGAATTCACTACTGCGATTGAGCCCACGCCGTTCTCCCTCATCAATTCTTGTGCGGATTCAAGTGTAGTCCCAGGTTCGACAAAAAAACCCTGCCCGACGGGACGCATAACGGCTTGCACGTGTGTCGTGGACCAACGATCGCGCGGGAGCGATTTCAAATCCTCGAGCGAAAGAATTCCATGAAGACGTCCTTTTACAGCTACAGGAAAACTCGTTTGCCGGTGCAGCGGAAGAATGTCGTCCACTAGTCTTGTGACAGTGAGCCCCGGCTCAATCGCCACTGGCGGCGACATCGCGTCAGCCACTGTAGCCAGCCTCGCGTTCTGCGCGCTCTTAACAACTTTCGTTGCGGTGTCGAGTAGAAAGAGTCCCACCAAAATCGACCATCCGCCCATGAAGTAAGGCTGGGCTGGCCGCCAGTTTGGCGCGATCATTATGTAAATTCCGAATAGGATAAGCACACCGCCGATCAAAACTCCGCAAATACCCGCCTTGCGCGTTGCGTCCTTAATGTCTCCACTTCGTCGCCAAAGAATGGCTCGCAAGACGCGACCGCCATCAAGCGGATAGCCGGGAAAAAGATTGAAGAGCGCGAGCAATAGATTTCCCGAGCCGATTAAGAAAAACACGACCACCGTTCCTTCGTAGTTTCCCACAGCCGCTATCTTGGCGCCGGCAAAAGCAAGTAAGGCAAATAAAAAGCTCGACGCTGGACCGGCGAATGCAATGCGAAATTCAGCCCGCGGATTCTGAGGTTCAGTTTTGAGACGAGCAAGGCCTCCGAAAGGGTGGAGAACTATCTCGTCAATTTCAATGCCTTCAGCTCTGGCCATTAAGGCGTGAGAGAGTTCATGGCCAAAGACGGAGAGGAAAAGTCCTGCCGTGGTAATCAGTCCCAGCATCCATGCCGTAGCCTGCGCATGCGGCGGCAGGCGGACGTTGCCAACCTGGATGGCGTGGCTTTGGAGATTGCTTTCAATCAGCCAAACGCTCAGCGCGAAGACGGCAAACCAACGATAGTCTATGCGGACTGGGATGCCGTAAACGCGCGCAATTGTTAGTTGCCGTTTGAAGAACTCAGGAAAACCCATAGCGAGTTTCGAAGGCAAAGATTTTTGTTATTAGCCTCGCTTGTCTTGATCTTCTTTGCGAACCGTTGCGCATTCCGTACGAGAGCTTTGCGGCCGAATACACCACTGTCTATTGATGACGTCAACCGCAAAGCGGAGAAGAATCGCGAAGTGCCCGCAAAGGTTTGCTTCGATTTGATTGGGGGGAAGACTAAGAAACTAGAAAGCGCCGCTGGCACGCTGCCAATCAACTTCCCACAAGATAACCGGTTGCTCGCGATTCTTGACGGTAATAGGTTCGCGCGGATGCAGCTTGTAGCGGCTGCGAGCAGCCTTGGCAGTTGCGTCACTAACCAGGATCTCGCCACCCTTCGCATTTGATTCCAATCTCGAAGCCGTGTTAACTGAATCGCCGATGGCTGTATATTCAGAACGGCGCTCAGATCCGATGTAACCCACGGTCACTTCACCAGTGTGCAGTCCGATGCCTACACCAACTTCTGATAGACCCTCCTTGCGTAATTCCGTGTTGATACTAAGCAATCGACGTTGCATCGCCACGGCTGCATTCAGGGCGTTTGAAGCATCTTCCGGCGTAGTTGTGGGCGCGCCAAAAAGAGCCATCAGACCATCGCCGAGGTATTTATCGAGCGTTCCGCCGTGAGCGAAAATAATATCTGTCATAGCGGAAAAATAGCGGTTGAGCAGGCCGACAATTTTTTCCGGGGGTGCATGCTCGGAAATACTCGTGAAGCCGCGAATGTCGGCAAAGAGTATCGTGATTGTCTGGTTAACTCCACCGAGCTTAAACGATTCGGGATTCTCAAGCATTTGTTTGACGACATACTCGGGCAGGAACCGGCTGTAATTTGCCCGCGCCACTTCTTCGCGTGCGAGACGCTCGTGGGCTCGAGCATTTTCCACCGCAATCGCCGTTTGTGCGGCAACCGCACTAATCAGCTCCAGGTCATCCGGTTTGAAGGCCGCAAAAGGATCGAGTCGATCGGCGTAAATAGCGCCGTGGACTCTCGACTCACCGACGAGCGGAGCGCAGATAGTCGAACGAACTCCCTGAGACACGATCGAATCGACCCCGGCAAATTCTTCGTCCGAGGCGGCGTCCTGTGAAAGTAGTGCCACTCTATCTTTCATCACTTTCCGCGTTATCGTCCGACCGATTGACAACTTGCGCGCGTGATTATTGAGGCTTTCATCACGAGCACGCATGGCGATCGGATTCAACTTCACGTCCTCAGGGTTCTCCATACCGTTGCCTTCGGCGAGCAGGGCCACAACGCGATCAGCCGGAGTCGAACGGAAGATAACGTCTGTTGCTTTTGCAAATATTGCCTCGAGATCGAACACAGATCCCAATGTCTTACTCATCTCATAGAGCGCGGAAAGTATGTTTGCTTTTCTTTGCAGGGCCTCCAGCACTTTATCTCGCACCGGGCTCAGCGCGGCTGTTGCCGTAGCCTCAGGCTTTGAATGCAGCACTGTCTGCATCACATCGTTGGCGGAGACGACCAGCTGTGTATGGCCGAGCGGCTTGTCGTCGTAGCGCACATCGGTCGTTCGTTCTTCGGCGCGTTGTTCAAACCGCAACGTACTGGCACCAATAGTTATGCGATCGCCGTTTTGTAACTGGTATTCATAATGTGCCCCACCGTTAACGAACACCTTGTTGGCGCTTCGACGGAGCTCTCCATTAATTATTGCGCCGTCCACCAGCGTGAACGAGCCGTCTTCGGCTGGTTTTACGTGCGCGTGATAGCGCGATGCCCGCGGGTCATCAAGCACTATTGTGTTGTCTGGGGCACGGCCTATGGTGCACGGGCCGTTGGGTAGAAAGCTGTACTCCCATTGGCGGCCGCTTGCGTCGGTGATCTTCAGGAGTGCCATGATGAATTAGTCAGATTCAGAAACGAGCGAGAGGTTCAACACCCCAATGCGGGGCCTGTGCGCAGTTGGGACGCCGGGTTTGTCACTGAAACAGAACACGGCTAAAGAACTTGGAAGACAACAATCTGCAACTATTCTTCGTCGATCCTAACATGGTTTAGCTCTAACAACTAAATACGTTTAGCCTGGCTACCAAAACAAATTTAGATCGCGACAATGGATCGCGTATTGAGTATTATTTACCCCTCCTCGTAAGCTGGATTCGCAGGATTGCTTTAATGAGTAACCTCCCTCGCCACGCATTCGTTTTGGCCCTCATCTTTAGCTGCGCTGGGTTCCCGATGGCGGCAAACTCTCAATCAAAGACGCAGAAGAAAACTCCGACGAGCGGCGTCTCGGGCCGCATAACCATTCACGGAAAGGGCGCTGCTGGCATCGTCGTCAGCATACGCAATTCAAATTTTTCGCGGCAGCTGGCCCCAGCACCCAAAGCTACAACAGACCAGGACGGCAATTACCGAATCACTGACATACCGGCCGGTAACTATCAGGTATCGCCACTGGCGCCGGCATACGTCGCCCCGGATCTGTTTTCGCCTCCAGCAGGAGGCAAGACGCTTCTGCTCGGTGAAGGCGAGGACGTTCAAGGCATCGACTTTTCGCTGGTCCGCGGCGGAGTGATCACCGGCAAGGTAACTGACGCTGACGGTCAGCCGGTTATTGAAGAACTTCTGACCATTGTGCCGCAAGAGCAGGCTAATCCTCGTGGTCAGATGTCCCCCCTGTCCATGGCAGGCGGATTTCAAACGGACGACCGCGGCATCTATCGAATTTACGGCATACCCGCCGGTCGCTATAAAGTTTCTGTGGGCGTAGCCGACGATGGGCGTGCTGAAAATGTCAGGCCAGTTATGTACAAGCGAACTTTTTATCCCGACGCTTCCGATCCAGTTGATGCCGGGGTCATTGAAGTCACCGAAGGCACTGAAACGAAAAACGTCGACATCACCGTAGGTCGAAGTTTGCCGAGTTTTGCCGCGAGCGGAAAAGTTGTTGATGGTGAAACCGGTCAGCCCGTGATGGGTTTGAGGTTTGGGTTGCGACGAATAGTCAATGAACGCGAAGCTGAATTCACCAACCTATTCACAGCGTCAAACAGTCAGGGGGAGTTTCGCCTGGAAAACGTACCACCCGGAAAGTATATGGTTTTCATCTACCCGCAACCGGGTAGCGAAGGACGTGCTGATGCCGTGCCTTTTGAAGTGATCGATCAGGATGTGACTGGACTACTCGTTAAAACTCTCAAAGGACTGACCATCACCGGGACTGTCGTCCTTGAGGGCACTTACGACAAGAGTGTCCTCGCGAAACTTGCACAGTTGCGTCTTCAGGCTTATGTCCGCGACGAGACTGCCTACTCTGGTTCCTGGCAAGATTCTCCCATCAACGCCGATGGAAGCTTTCGCATTGGTGGCGTAGGACCGGGCACTGCAAACTTTTCGCTTCGCTCTCAGGATCGTAGTCCGCTCATGGCTTTTGCAATCCTGCGAGTCGAGCGCGATGGAGTTGTGCAGCCGCGCGGTGTCGAGATCAAAGTCGGTGAGCAGAATAACGGCGTGAAAATCTTTGTGAGTTACGGGACGGGCTCCATTCGAGGTGAAGTCAAGTTGGAAAATGGTCCGCTACCTCCGGGCGGACACATTGTCGTTTTGATTAAAAAGGTGGGTGACACGGAGTCGAACACCAGACCATACAATCTGGATATGCGCGGACATTTCCTGATAGAGGGGGTAGCAGCCGGAAGTTACGAGCTAAACGTTAACGCTAATATTCCAGGACGCCGCGCGCCGCCAACCGCTAAGCAGCTGATAGATGTATCGGACGGAACGTCTACCGAGGTCGTTGTCAGCCTGGATTTGAAATCGAATCCGGGACAAATGCCAAACCCCTAAGCCTGCGGACGGCACAGGATCTCCATGAGTCTCGCCAAACAAAACTTTCATACGATCCTGATTCCACTGCTCGCTGGCGTCGCGCTGCTTTTGGCTTTGTCCATCGACGTTGCCGCACAGACACGGGATGACGAAAGCAAAAGTGCCGCGCCCAAAACGGGAGCGCTTAGCGGACGCGTGCTCAATGAAAACGGACAGCCTCTTTCCCATGCCACAATTTCCATAACTGCTCCGACGGCACTTCCTCAACTTCGTATTACTTTCACGGATGACGGGGGAAAGTTTCAGGTCAGTGGTCTTGATGCGTTGGTTTACACGGTCTGGGCCTCAGTCCCCTCTTATGTCACTACGCCTCGCGAGCCTGACAGCATGCCCACCTATTATCGGATCGGTGACTCAGTGACGATCAGTCTGCTCAAAGGGGGCGTGATTACGGGAACAGTTACATCCGCTACAGGCGAGCCGATCGTTCAAACCGAGGTTCGGGCGATCCTCATACGCGACGGTAATGGGAAGGCGCCTGCTGGTCCTCGATTCCCGATTCAGAGGCCAACTGACGATCGTGGCGTGTACAGAATCTACGGGTTAGCACCCGGCACGTATTTGGTTTCGGCTGGTGGGCGTGGTGCTTATGGTTATTCTATAAACGCTTACGATACGGATGCGCCAACTTATGCGCCATCCGCAACACGTGATGCGGCAGCTGAGATACTGGTGCGGGCCGGCGAAGAGACAAGCGGTGTGGATATTCGTTATCGCGGCGAACCGGGCCACGCAGTTAGTGGCATTGTTAACGGACCAACTCTGCCAAACTCTCAGATCTACATGACCCTGACGCAAGTAGTAAATGGTGTTCCCCAAGCAAGCATGTTTTCGTTTCAGTTACCTTCCAGCAAAGGGTTCGCGTTTTATGGAGTCGCGGATGGGGATTATGAGCTGATTGCGCAATCACGTTTGGGCCAGGGCGAGATGGTCGCATCCGAGCCCCGACGCATTACGGTCAAGGGCGCGGACATTACGGGACTTGAACTGTTCGTCAAAGGGCTCGCGTCGATTAGCGGGCATGTGACTTTGGAAACCTCAGCCGCGGCTGAGTGTAAAAATAAGCGCCAGCCGTTGTTTTCCGAAACCTTGCTGGTGGCGCGTCGAAGCGAGAAGAGCACGGCGAAGGATCAATCAGCATTCCCAAATACCTTCACTCAGATCTCACCCGACAAGTCCGGTGATTTTGTGCTGCGTAATCTTGGGCCCGGGCAATTTAGTTTGACTGTACGGTTCTTTGCGAAGTACTGGTATCTTCGTTCGCTCGCGCGTGAGGCGACCGCCGTTGATCCCGTTACCGGAAGAGTTGGAATAACTAACCGGCCAACGGATGCTGCTCGCAGTGGAATCGATCTGAAGTTTGGTGAGCGCGTTAGTGGGCTGACAGTCACGCTCGCTGAAGGAGCAGCCTCGTTTCGCGGTGCAGTTAAAACTGCGACAGGCGAAAGCGTCCCGGCCAAACTTTATCTATACCTCGCTCCGGCGGAAAAAGAGAATGCCGAAGATGTATTGCGATTCTTTATTACCCAGGTGGCCGCGGACGGAACGTTTGGAATCAACAACCTGCCGCCCGGTCGCTACTGGGTGCTGGCTCGCGTTGCAGCCGATCATGAGCCACAGTCTCTTTCAAAACTGCGTGCGCCGGAAGAAGCGGATATGCGTACACAGATTCGACATGCCACCGAAGGCGCCAAAACAGCCGTTGAATTTAAACCTTGCGAGAACGTGTCGACCTTCGAGTTTCCCTTCAAGAATTCGTTGCTCAAACCCTAAACCAGTGGCTTTTCATGGACGAATTTGCTAAAGGCTGTCTGGGGTGTTCACACGATTGATTTCAGTCGAAACTGCTGGGATTTTCGATCTCCACTTTGCGATCTCAGATCTCAGCAAGCCGATCTCAATGAGGATTCAGTCTTTAGGAAGGCTTTTCGTGGATTCGACAGCTCAGGTTTCAGATTTGGCGGAAAGTCAAGGTTGCAAATTCAAAAAGTTTGTTCCGCTTTTCACTTGCGGAAGTTGGTCATTGAATAGCTTGACGCTTAGCAAGAGCAGTTGCTAGACTCAAATCACTTACCAAGATAGGGCCCCGGCGCTTTACTGCGTCGCTCGGATTTCCCCCAGACCCGCGCGTGCGGCGCAGTCTGATTTTCAAACTCAATGGAGGTGCTGCGGTGGGCTTCAAAGTCGGCCAGAAAGTTGTTTATCCAAATCACGGTATCGGAACCATCGAGCAGATTGAACAGAAGCAAATAGGCGCTACCCTACTACCTTTCTATACGCTTCGGCTCGCTGCTAACAATTCCCTCGTGCTTGTTCCCGTTTGCAACGCCACGGAAGTCGGACTCCGATCCCCAATCTCTTCAGGTGAATGCGAAATGCTCTTCAAAGTGTTAGCGGATGACTTCTCGTTTCCTGCTAACGACTGGAAGGATCGGTTTAAAGACTTCTCGGAAAAGATGCGCACCGGCGACATTTTTGAAGCGGCGGACGTGCTTAAGCACTTGACGTACCTCAATCACCTCAAGCCGCTGTCTTTTCGTGAGCAGAGGATGCTTGAGCGGGCTCGTTATTTGGTGATTTCCGAATTAGCTGCTGTTTGCCGCCAGCCGGAATGCAATATTGAACCTCGCGTAGAACAGGCTCTTACCCGCGCTTGCGTCAAACATGATCGGCGCCCGGCTCGCGCGCGCGCAGCAGCCGCCGCCGCCGGTCACTGACCTGACCATTGTCCACGTGACTTGCCCAGCGTGGGACTCGGAACCGGCTGGCAAACCTCGCCGAAATGGCGAGAATCTGAAGGCGTGCGAAAATCATTGGAGTCTCATTCTCTGATGAGCACTTGGCGCGCCTTTGTTCCTGGGCCAACCTTCGCGTGCTATAATCCCCAAGCCTGAATCAACTTCCACTTTTACCAATGGACGAACCCGGTAGTAATCTCACCGACGTTTTTCAGCGAACGGCTTTTCCGGCCACGCTGCTTCTATGATTGCACTCTTAAAATTGGCTGCGATCGCTCTTCTCGTTGCCACAAACGGGTTTTTTGTGGCGTCAGAGTTTGCGCTGGTTTCCGTCCGTCACGCACGGCTGGAAGCGCGCGCGGCGGCCGGCAGTAAGAACGCGCGTTCGGCGCTTCGTCTGTTAGATAACCCAACCATTTTCATCTCCGCCGTACAGTTTGGAATTACGCTCGCTTCGCTTGCTCTGGGATGGATAGGCGAACCGACGGTTGCGGCACTTTTGGCGCCCATTGCCTCGAGCATCGCTTCAGAAGGGCGAGCGGGCTATGTGGCCCATGTGCTGGCGATTGTCATCGCCTTTTCGTTGATCACCTTCCTGCACATTGTTCTGGGTGAGTTAACGCCCAAGATGGTAGCGCTTGAACGCGCCGAGAGAATTGCACTTTTCTGTTCGCGTCCGCTTGAGTTATTCGCGAAAATCTTTAAGGCGCCGCTGTGGATTTTTAACTCAGTAGGATCCGCGCTCGGCCGTCTTATTGGCCTCAAATCGACGCTCGATCACGCGGCGGTTTACACGGAAACCGAATTGCGGCAGTTGATCGATGTAGCGCGTGATAGCGGCTATCTGAGAGCAGAGGAAAGGCGCTTGATTCATCGCGTGTTTGAGTTTTCCGATACTTTGGTGCGCGAGGCCATGATTCCCCGAACCGAGATGGCCGCGATTCCCGAGGACAGCCCACTCGAGCAAATCACCCGGGCGTTCGAAAAGTTTCGGTATTCACGTTTGCCGGTCTACCGGGAGTCGTTGGATAACGTAATTGGCTTTATACATAGCAAAGACGTTATGCCCTACCTGCTACAGCCACAAAAATTTCGTCTCCAGGACGTGCTGCAGCCACCACTGTACGTTGTCGATACTGCCCGGCTCGAAGATGTTTTACGGCAGATGCAGAAAGCAAAGGCGCATTTTGGTTTCGTCGTCGATGAACACGGTGGACTTGAAGGGATCATTACGCTTGAAGATTTGCTGGAAGAAATTGTGGGAGACATTTCTGACGAGCACGACGAAGAAGTCAATGAACAAATCGTGCCTCTGGGTGACAACAGGTATTCGCTGGCAGGCGGACTGGCAGTGCGGGATCTTAATCGCCGGCTAAAGCTTTCGCTGCCCGAGTCTGAAAGCTACACAACTATTGCCGGCTTTCTTATGACCGAGGCGGGCCACGTTCTCAAACCGGGTGATAAGGTGAACTACAACGGAATCCGCTTCGAGATTGACCGAGTGGAGCGGCGTCGCGTCATAAGCGTGCGACTCGAATTACCCGCCGACTCGCAGACCGCCATCACGGGGACAGCGAGCGAAGGCGCGCACGCGGCCGGCTGATTATTAACGTTATTCGCTTCACGCGCTTCGATTCCTACACTGACGATGATAAAGTTGCCTCGTCGGCGCTACCCAAAGTCATTTGCTGGTCGGAGTCTAACGAGATGAGCTGGATTGAGGACATACACGCGCGCGAAATTCTGGATTCCCGTGGCAATCCCACGATTGAAGCGGAGGTAACTTTGGTCGGTGGTGAAGTCGGCCGCGCGGCGGTACCCTCAGGCGCATCGACCGGTGAGCATGAAGCTGTGGAGCTGCGCGACGGGGACAAGAACCGTTACAGCGGGAAGGGCGTTCTAAAAGCCGTGAGTAACGTAAAAGAGATTATTGCGCCCGAAATCTGCGGCATGGATGCCCTCGATCAAGCGGAGATTGATGCCGCGCTCATTGGTCTCGATGACACGCCCACAAAAAAGAATCTGGGTGCAAACGCACTACTCGCGGTCTCTATGGCTACGGCCCGGGCTGCAGCTGCTTATCTGGAAGTCCCACTGTACAAATATCTTGGTGGTCCCAACGCGCGGACACTGCCAGTGCCGATGATGAATATCATCAATGGTGGCGCGCATGCCGACAACAACGTCGACTTTCAGGAATTCATGATCGTGCCGGTGGGTGCTGAGAGTTTTAGCGCGAGCCTGCGTATTGGCTCGGAGATCTTTCACGCCTTGAAGGGCGTACTTAAAGATAAGGGCTACGCCACCAGCGTCGGCGATGAAGGCGGCTTTGCTCCAAATCTTGGCTCCAATGAAGAAGCGATTGAAACAATACTCGAAGCGATCGTTGAAGCCGGGTATGCTCCTGGGAAAGATTGCCTGCTCGCATTGGATCCTGCAGCAAGCGAGTTTTATGAGAACGGTTCGTATATCTTCAAGAAGAGCGACCAGCGGAGACTTTCAAGCGATCAGATGGTCGCATTCTGGAAAGGATGGGCTGAGAAGTATCCCATCATCTCTATTGAAGACGGAATGGCTGAGAACGATTGGGAGGGCTGGAAAACTTTGACCGACGAGTTGGGCCACCGCGTACAACTCGTGGGCGACGATTTATTCGTAACCAACACTGAATTCCTGCGCAAGGGGATTAGCCTGGGCGTTGCAAACTCCATTCTGATTAAGGTAAATCAGATCGGCACATTAACAGAAACGTTGGATTGCATTGAGCTTGCCAGGACTCACGGGCGCACGGCAGTCATCTCCCATCGCTCCGGCGAAACGGAAGATCCTTTCATCGCCGATCTGGCGGTAGCAACGAATGCAGGCCAGATAAAAACGGGATCGCTTTCTCGCACTGATCGCATCGCTAAATACAATCAACTACTGCGCATTGAAGAAGATCTGCGGGGAGTTGCTCGTTATCCGGGACGCTCCGCGTTCTATCAGTTAAAACCCGACGGTTCAAATCACGTCTCAAATCAAGCTTCAAATCAAATACGGGAAGCCGCTGCGAAAAACTAGAGGAGCAGGAAGCAATACATGACGGAAGCCGGAGAGCGCGACTGGCAGCGAGGCGAATACACAATCAGCACCGATAACAACCGCCTTGATATTCATACAATTCATGACTTCATTGCCAATCAGTCTTACTGGGCACAGGGTCGCTCGACCGAGACTATGCAGCGTGCCCTTGATAATTCTTTAAACTTCGGACTCTATAAACACAATCTGCAGATTGGCTTCGCGCGCGTCGTTACGGACTATGCGACGTTCGCCTGGATTGCCGACGTTTTTGTACTGCCGGATTACCGTGGGCGCGGCTTGTCGAAGTGGTTGATGGAAGTGATTTTGGCACATCGGGAACTGCAAACGTTTCGCCGTTGGGTTTTGGCAACTAAAGACGCACACACCTTATATGCGCGCTTTATATGCGCGCTTTGGTTTCATCCCGCTCCATCGGCCTGAGCGTTGGATGGAGCGTCCCGATCCGAACATGCAGGAAAGTCCCGATTATTGGAAAGATGATCTCTCAAGTTAAGGCTATCTTAGGGGTTAACCTTTGACTAAAAAACAAGGACCGCTGGCATTAATCATTATTGACGGTTGGGGCTATTCTTCGCGGCGCGAGGGGAATGCTATTGCCATGGCAGCAACGCCTTATTATGACGAGCTTTGTGAAAACTACCCACAAACATTGCTGGAAGCATCAGGTTCGCGAGTGGGTTTGCCCGAGGGCGTGATGGGTAATTCCGAAGTGGGACATTTAAACATTGGCGCCGGACGGGTCATTAGGATGGACGTTTCGCGAGTCGATCACGACATCGCAACTGGCGAATTTTTCCGCAATCCGGTCTTACTGGCCGCGATGGATCGGATTAAGAAACCAGGGAAAGCACTTCACCTGATGGGCCTCATTTCGGATGGCCAGGTGCATTCATCACAAGAGCACCTCTATGCCCTCCTTCGCCTCGCGAAGCAATGCGGCCTGGAACGAGTGTTTATACATTGCTTTCTCGATGGCCGCGATACACCTCCTTCTTCTGCGGCCCACTACGTTGCTGCATTACAGAAGAAGACCGAGGAAATCGGTTCCGGCCAAATCGCTTCCCTCATAGGGCGTTACTATGCGATGGACCGCGACAAACGGTGGGAAAGAACCCAGCGTGCCTTCGAGCTGTTGATAAAGGGCAAGGGCGAACCAGCTGCCGACCCTGTCGCCGCGATTCTCCGTTCTTACGAGCGAGGCATTACTGACGAGTTTATCGAACCCACGGTGATCGTCGACGCTGACAGCGAACCGGTGGCGACGATCCAGGATGGCGATGCAGTCATATTTTTCAACTTCCGGCCTGATCGCGCGCGCCAGCTTACGAGGGCGCTGGTGATTCCAGGGTTCGTTGATTTTGATGCATCCAATCGCCCGCAGATCGATTTTGTTTGCTTTACTCTCTACGACCGTTCGTTTCCACTCCCAGTTGTCTTTGCGCCACACGACCACAAAAATGTATTGGCCGAAGTTTGGGGAAAGATCTGTGTGCGCAATTACCGGCTGGCAGAAACTGAGAAGTATGCCCATGTCACTTATTTCTTCAATGGCGGAGTGGAAAAGGAACATGCCTGCGAACGACGTTTGCTGGTTCCGTCACCAAGAATTTCTACTTACGACCTGCAACCCGAGATGTCAGCTTTCAAAGTCACCGATAAAGTCTTGCGCGCGATCGGAGAAAGAGAGACAGACATCTTCATTATCAACTTTGCGAATCCTGACATGGTTGGTCATACCGGTAAACTCGATAAGACAATTGAGGCTTGTCAGTTCGTTGACACTTGCCTGGGTTGGATAACGAAAGGTATTCGACAAGCTCGCGGTTCGACAATAATCACGGCGGATCATGGCAACGCTGAACAAATGATCGATCCGCAATCGGGCGAACCGCACACTGCACATACGACCAATCCAGTGCCATTCCATTTGATCGACGATGCATCTCGAGGCTTAAAACTTCGAGAAGCCGGCGCGCTGGAAGACGTGGCCCCCACACTGCTGGGGTTGCTGGGTAACGACAAACCAAAAGAGATGACCGGGCGCGATTTGCGCGATTTGGATTGACCCCAGACTTGCCGACTAAAGTGTGATTGATAGGGAAGTTATTAGAAGATTTGATAGTGTTCGATCCTCGCAACATCCTGGTAATCGATTTTGGCCAACTCGGCGATGTGGTGCTAAGTTT
>WNGE01006477.1_pt1 | contig 13003 bp, 11 predicted proteins | sample 5400651 | NCBI WGS metagenome assembly WNGE01 (sample SAMN13153370, study PRJNA577476) | soil metagenome | isolation source: 60 cm soil or saprolite under grassland replicate 2 | place: USA:California | collected 2016-06-15 | reverse complement strand
TAGGCCTCTCGGGCCCGGGAGGTTCCCCGGGACCGGGCGTCAGTCGGCCGCGAGGTAGAGCTCGAGATCCGGAGCGACGACCCGCAGCTCGCGCAGGGCGCGCGCCTCGAGCTGGCGGACGCGCTCGCGGGTGATCCCGAGCCCGTCCCCCACCTCTTCGAGCGTCTTCGGATCCGAGCCGGCGAGCCCGAAGCGAAGCTCGAGCACGTGTCGCATGCGCGGATTGAGGCTCTGCAGCGCGACGGCCAGCTCTTTCCGGCGGAGGTTGATCGCCGTCTCCTCGTCGGGACGCTCGCTCTTCGTGTCCTCGATCAGGTCGCCGTAGAGCGACTCGCCGTCTCCGACGGGAGTCTCGAGGCTGACGGGATCCTCGACCAGGTCGAGCAGCTCGCGGATGCGCTGCGCCGGGAAGCCGCTCTCCGAAGCCAGTTCGGTCTCCGACGGGTCGCGGTTCAGCTTCTGCACGAGTTGCCTGCGTGCGCGCAGCATTCGGCGCACCTGCTCGGCGACATGGACGGGAAGGCGAATCGTCCGCCCCTGGTCGGCCAGCGCACGCGTGATCGACTGCCGGATCCACCAGGTCGCGTAGGTCGAGAGCTTGTAGCCCATGCGGTAGTCGAACTTCTCCACCGCACGGATCAGGCCCAGGTTTCCCTCCTGGATGAGGTCGAGTAGCGGCACGCCGGCCCGCGTGTAGTGGCGGGTGATCGACATCACGAGCCGCAGGTTCGACTCGATCAGCTTCCGCTTCGCCGCCTCGTCGCCCGCGTCCTTGCGCCGGGCGAGCTCGCGCTCTTCCTCGCGCGTGAGCAGCGGTCCGTCACCGATCTGCCGCACGTAGAGCCGCAGCGGATCGCTGGTCGGAGCCTTCTCGGCCGGAGCGGCCGTCTCGCCGTCGTCAGCCGGCACTTCGTCCGGGGCGACGATCTCGAGCGGTCCGTCCTCCGCAGGTTCCGGAAGCATGTGAGGTACTTCCACGACCGTGCTATCGGCTCGGGGCCCCGAGGGCTTGAGCATTCGAGGTACCCCGCACGAGGGATAGCCCGAGTCTCCGCGAACCTTCAGAATTCGTTTACGAACTTCGACTAACGTGAAGCGTCAGAAGGTCTGAGAGGTCGTCCGAGGCGCCTCGTACGTTTTACCCGTATGTGCGGAATCGCTGGCTACAGCCTGAGCACTGATTCGAGCGTCGATCGGACGCTCACTGCCCAGGCGCTCCTGGCCGGGATCGCCGACCGTGGCGCGGATGCCGTGGGGTACGCCTACCGGGCGCCCGGCGAGGGCTTCTCGACCGTGGTCAAGCAGCGAACGCCTGCCAGCAGCCTCCTCGAGCGGATCGAGGTGCCGCAGCGCGCCGCACAGGCGCTCGTCCACGTCCGCGACTACACCAAGGGCCACCCTTCGGTCTCCGCGAACAACCATCCCGTGCGGCACGGGCCGGTCGTAGGGATCCACAACGGCATCATCGTCAACGACGACGAGATCCTCTGCAGCTTCGACTGTGCGCGAGCCGAGCCGCGCATGACGGTCGACACCGAGGCGATCCTGGCGCTTGCGGCGCATTCCCGGGCGGACGCCCGCGCGTTAGAGCAGCTGCGCGGGTCGATGGCCACCGCCTGGTTCGACGAGCGAGCGCCGGACGTCCTGTACATCGCTCGCGGCGCGCACCGGCCCCTCTGGGTCGGCAGGAGCCTGCAGGAGCTCGTCTTCGCCTCCACCAAGCACGCGCTCGAGGTGGTCGAGCGGTACGCGGAGATCAAGCTGCGCAAGCAAGAAGTCCGTGAAGGGACGTTCATGGCTATCCGCGACGGCGAGATCGTGCGCCGCGAGCGCTTCCGGCCGGACCACGAGTTCGTGGACGAGCCGCTACCGGCGGTTCGCGCCCCCGGCGAGAGCGCGGCCTGCCTGAGCGCCCTTGCTGCGCTCGCCGCCGCGTAGCTTAGCTAGCAATTCGGTCTGACCGACCGCGCCGCCGGGCCGAGCGGAACGCCGGCGCGCCGGGCTCGCCGCGCCAGCGCGGCGCGATAGACCTGCATGTCGGCGTGCGTCCAGTCGCCGTGCGTCTGGCAGCGCCAGGGGCGGTAGTTCTCGCGGTGGTACGGGCTCGTGAGACTCTCGTTGTGGCCGATCACGTTGCTGAGCTGGATCCCGAACGTGCTCATCAGCCAGAGCGCCAGGGACAGCGATGCGGAGAGCTGAGCCCTGTTGTCGAGGATCGCGCGATCGCTCGTGCCGACGTGCTCGATTCCGAACGATGTCCAGTTCAGGCCGACGGTGTGCCGGCACATGGTGTCGAGGCGAACGAGCTGGTAGATCGTCCCGTCCCGGTCGATCACGAAATGTGCGCAGGTGCCGGGCAACTCGCCCAGCTCGGCGTCCGGTGTGTCCCGAGCGAAGGTCGAATACGTCGACGAGAAGCTGTCCGACGCCGTGTAGTGCTCGACGATCACGTGCGGGTGCTCGAGGCGCCATCGACCGATGCCGTAGTGGCGGCGGGCGTAGGCGGCCATCTCGGCCCGCCTCTTCGCGCCGAACGGGATCAGCTTCGACACGATGTGCGGCCGGGGCACGTGGGCAGCCGCCGGGCGCGAGCTCACGGTCTGGGCGCCGCACGCGGCGGCGACGCAGGCGACGGCGACCATCCCGGCGACCCGCCGATACCTCGGGCTTGCCTGGCTCAAATCTGCCCCGCCGTCCAGTCGCTCTTGAGCCCGAAGCGCCTGGCCAGCCGGTTGAACGCCGTCACGAAGCGGGTCTTCGCCGACGTCGCCCGTCCGTCCGCCTTCGCGGCGTCGTCGAAGTACTGGCTCTTCGGAGGGCATTCGGTCGCGTTGCGGAAGCCGCTTCGGTAGAGGAGGTCGGCCTCGATCGACTGGTTGACCGCGGACTCGAGGTACCTCAGTGCCGGCTCGGCCTCCGCCGGGACATCGGTGACGCGAGACACACGCTGGAGGACGCGGCGCCGCTCGTCGACGACCTGTTGCATGCGCTCATGCGCGAGGCTGAGCGGGATCTCGCAGTTGAAGCCGTGCGAGAGCACGTTGCCGATGTTGCGGCGGGCGGCGGCAGACTGCGTGAGGATGGTCTCGATCTTCGAGACGAACGATCGGATTTGCGGGTCGTGTGACTCCGGCGGCGGCTCTGCCGGCGAGCGCAGCGCGAGCACTGCGATCGCCGCTCCCGCCGCCGCCAGCGCGGCCAGCACGAGCGCGGCCGCGATCCACCACCGGCGGCGGCGGCGGTGGGGCCGCGGACGGACGACCGTCGCCTCCGCGGCGTCCCGGTCCGGAACCGCCGGCGCCGCGCGGGTCGCAGCCTCGTCGTACCGTGGCAGCGCTGCGCCGAACGCGGCAGCGAGCGCACCCGCGGTCGAGTAGCGGACGTCCGCGGACTTGGCCATCGCCTTGGCCATCACGCCGTCGAGCGGTCGCGGCAGGTCCGGCCGCACGTTCGACAGTGCCGGCGGCGGATCGTGAAGATGCGCGTTGAGCACGGCGTACTCGGTCTCCCGCCGGTACGGCGGCTGGCCCGCGAGGCAGTGGAAGAGGACGCACCCGAGCGAGTACACATCGGCGCGCCCGTCGAGCTGGCGGCCCTCGATCTGCTCGGGCGCGCTGTAATCCACCGTTCCGAGGAACGACCCCGTCCTCGTGAGCCCCTCCGCGCTCATGCGCTTGGCCAGTCCGAAATCGCAGAGGTAGGCGTGGTCGCTGGACGCGGCGACGAGGATGTTCGCCGGCTTCACGTCGCGGTGCACCAGGCCGGCCTCGTGGGCGGCGTCCAGCGCCCCCGCGATCTGCTGCGCGACTCGTAGTGTCTCCACCAGCGGCAGCGAGCCGCGCGACCTCAGCAGCGCCTGCAGGCTCGGTCCGGTCACGTAGCGCATGGCGAGAAAGAGGACGCCGCCGATCTCATCGGCGTCGTAGATGGGGATCACGTTCGGATGGTCGAGCGAGGCGGCGAGCTGCGATTCGCGGAGAAACCGCGCACGGAAGTCCCGATCGTGTGCCAGCTCCGGGGCAATCACCTTCAGGGCGACCTTGCGTGCGAGACGCGCGTGCGTCGCGAGGTACACGGTGCCCATCCCGCCGCGTCCCAGCAGCGACTCGATCGTGTAGCCGCCGAACGTGTCGCCGACGCCCAGAGCCGTCGGCTCAGTCACCACACGTCCGCATTCGATAGCCGCGCCTGCGTTCATTCTCGATCAGGTGCTCGGCGCCGAACGGTTCCAGCTTCTTGCGCAGCTCCCAGACGAGCTTGGCGAGCTCGACGCGCGTGTGCATGGGCTCGTCCGCCCAGACGGCGTGCATCAGGTCGTCGTGGGTACACAGGGCGGGCGCGCCGCCCAGCGCTGCGTTTCGCTCGACCATGTAACGGACGAGGCGGTGTGCCTGCGCACGGATCTGGATCTCGTGCCTCTCTCCGCCCCGAACGAGCACCAGCCGGGCCTCGTCCAGGTCGTAGCTGAGGCACTCGGCCGTGGCTTCGGACGTCACGGCGGCCCGCGTCGCCTGCGAATCCCCGCCGGCGTGGAAGGCGAGCTCGAAGAAGCGGCGCTCGCCGCTATCGCTGACGGAGGCGAGAACGCAGACGACGTCGCCGTTGTGGAGCGCCACGCGCTCGGTCACCCGCTGCAGCGCGCCGCCACGCCGGAGGAAGGTGCCGTTGACGCTGCCGCCGTCGACCACGAACCAGAGTGCGCCCTGACGCTCGAGCGTGAAGTGGCCGGCGCGCGTGACGAGCAGCTCGGGGTCCGGCTGGAGGGCGATGTCGTTGACCTCCGGCAGGCGGCCGACGGACGCGCGCGAGCCTGAGAGGATGACGGTGACCGGTTCTGCCCCGTCGGGGCCGGAGACGACCATCTCTGCCCCCTGTGCTTGCTCCCCCGATGACGATCCAGATCCCATTGACCGCCTATCTCATGCTCATGGATCGGTGGATTCCCCGCGCCGACACCCGTTGAGCAAGGCTATACCGATGAACGGAGGGCAACCAATGTTCAGACTCGGCAGGCTCCTCGCGCTGGCCTTCCTGCTGGTCCTCCCGCCGGCGGCGCTTGCCGCCTCGGTCTCGAGCTCGGTGGCCGGCACCTGGCACGCTTTGCCCGCGGCGCCCGCCGCCGTCTTCCCGAGCGCGAGCGTCTGGACCGGCAAGCAGCTGATCGTCTTCGGCAATGTCCCCAACCAGTCAGCCGACGTGACGGCAGCCTACGACCCGGCGGCGAACACGTGGAGCCGCCTGGCCGACCCGGGCACATCCGTGCGAGAGCCGGGCTACAAGGCGCTCTGGACCGGGAAGCAGATGCTGGTCTGGGCGGCCTTCCACTCCCTGGCGTTCGATCCGCACACGCAGAAGTGGAGCGCGCTGCGCCGCTCGCTGCCCCTGGGTACGGTCGTCTGGACGGGTCGCGAGGCGATCGGCTGGGGCGGCGGCTGCTGCGGGGACGCGCAGTCGAACGGCGCGGCGTACAACCCGGCCACCCGGAGGTTCCGCAAGCTCGCGCCCTCTCCCCTCGCCCCAAGCCAGCGGCCGCTCGCCGTGTGGAACGGCCGCGAGCTGCTTCTCTTCGTGAGCGGGTACGACCCGGAGGGGAAGCGCTTGCCGGCGCGGTACGCACGTGCCGCCGCGTACAACCCTGCAAAAGACACCTGGCGCAGGATCGCCGCATTGCCGGATAGCGGCCTTCGCTTTGGCGACAGCGCCGTCTGGGACGGACATGAGGCCGTCGTGACGGCCGTCGGTGCACATTCGCGCTCCGCGTATGCCTACGCGCCTGCGACGAACCGCTGGCGCCGCCTCGCCTCGCTGCCGGCGGGCCGTGTCGGAGCCGCGGCCGCCTGGACGGGGAGGCGGCTGTTCCTCTGGGGCGGCCAGAACGCGACCGCCACGGCGGGACGACGCAACGGCCTCGCCTACGACCCGCGCGCCAACCGCTGGTCGTCTCTTCGGGCGGCGCCTCTGCGCACCCGCAGCGACGCGACGGTGGCGTGGACGGGTCACTCGCTGATCGTCTGGGGCGGCGTGATCGGCACTCCGGCGGGAACCACGACCCCGCCCAGGTTCCCGCGAGACGGCGCCTCCTTCACGCCTGCAACTGGGTAGAACGCGGTTCCATCGAACGCCCATGTGGCGTCCATGGATCGCCGGTGCCTCCACATCCACACTCGAAGAGCAAGCAACGCTGGATCCTCAAAAAGGGAGGCACCATGTTCAAGCTCAACAAGAAGGCGCTGATCGTCCTTGCGGCGCTTCTCGCCGTGACGGTGTCCGCGTCGGCGCGCCTTTCGGCCGCGTCAGCATCTTCGCCCGCCGCTCGCCAGACGGACGAGCAGCGACTGCCCGCGGCCACGCCGGCGGGCCAGACGACCCTGTACGGCCACGTCGCGTCGCTGGAGCGCAAGGGCAGCCGCTTCGAGCTGCGCTTCGACCCCGCGCTGTGGCTCACCGGCGTGCCCGCAGAGCGCGCGTGCGGCTGCCGGCCGGTTGCGAACGACTACTTCATCCTCGACGAGAGCCACCGCCTGCTGACGTACGTGGTTCCTGCGACGGCGCAGGCCACCATCCTCACCGGCGGGACCCACGGGACGCCCGTCAGCGTGTCCGAGCTGGCCCAGATCGTGAAGGGCAAGAACCCGAATCACCGCCGGCTCTCCGAGCCAAAGGCCGGGTTCTGGATCCGCGTCGGCTCCAACTACCCGAGCCCGGTGCTCGCGCTCGATCAGCAGTACCAGCCGTAGGCGCGTTCGACGGCTTTGGGCCGGGCGCCGGTCCATAGCATTGACGACGTCGAATGAATGCCCAACGCTCGAACCATCCGAACGGCGCCGCGGAGCCTGAGCTTGCGATCAGGCTCCGCGGCGCCGTCAAGCGCTACGGCAAGATCACCGCGGTCGACGGGCTCGACCTCGACGTCCCGCTGGGGACGTGCGTCGGCCTGCTCGGGCCGAACGGCGCCGGCAAGTCGACGACGATGCGGCTCCTGACGGCGCAGTCGATCGCCGACGAGGGCGAGATCGAGGTGCTGGGCTTCCGGCTTCCCGGCGAGTCGAAGATGGCCCGCGCGCAGTGCGGGGTAACGCCCCAGCTCGACAACCTGGACACGACGCTCACCGTCGAGCAGAACCTGCTCGTCTTCGCGCACCTGTACCGGATCGGCCGGGGCGAGCGGCGCGAGGCGATCGAGCGCGCGCTCGTGATGGCGAACCTCGTCGACCGGCGCGACTCGCGCGTCGACAAGCTCTCAGGCGGCATGCGCCGCCGGCTGCTGATCGCCCGCGCGCTCGTGCATCGGCCGCGGCTCGTCCTGCTCGACGAGCCGACCGTCGGCCTCGACCCGCAGGTTCGCCAGGAGCTCTGGGCGCTCATCGACGCGCTCCGTTCGCAGGGGACGACGATCCTGATGTCGACGCACTACATCGAGGAGGCGCAGCGCCTTGCCGACACGGTGATGATCATGTCGCACGGCAAGGCGGTCGCAGCCGGGCCGCCGTCCGCCCTCGTCCTCGAGCACGCCGGGCACGAGGTCGTCGAGGTGTACGGCCCGCCCGCTCGCCTGGCGGAGGTCGAGGCAGAAGCGGGAGCGGCGGGCCTGCGGACGCGCCGCACGGGCACGAGCGTCTCGATCCTCGGCGTCGATGGAGGCAACGGGTCGCCGGTCGAGGGCGAGCGGCGGCCGGCGAACCTCGAGGACGTCTTCGTCCTCCTGACCGGCGAGGAGATCGAGTGACGGCCGCCGACGTCGCACCGGAGACCCGGCGCCTCGGCCGGCTCGAACGTCCGGCGCTGACGGGAGTGCTGGTGCGCGAGGTGGTGAACTTTTCCTCGTACTGGCGGTCGTCCACCTTCTCGTCGACGGTCGAGCCGACGATCTACCTGCTCGCGTTCGGCTTCGGCTTCGGCTCGCTGGTCAGCAGGATCCAGGGTCGCCCCTACGTCGAGTTCGTCGGCACGGGCACCGTCGCGACAGCGGTGCTGTTCTCGAGCGCGTTCCCGGCCATGTTCGGGACGTTCGTCAAGTACCAGTTCCAGCGCACCTACGACGCGATCCTCGCTGCCCCGGTCGACACCGAGGAGCTCGTCACGGCGGAGGCTCTGTGGATCGCGACGCGTGCCGGCGCCTATGGCTGCGTGCCGATGCTCGTGGCTATCGCGTTCGGGCTCGATCCGTCGTGGGGAATGCTCGCCGTGCCGCTGATCGGCTGGATCTCGGGCTTCGGCTGGGCGTGCTTCGGGATCATGATCGCGGGCTTCGCCAAGTCCTTCGAGAACTTCAACTACGTCGTCAGCGCCGTCCTGACGCCGCTCTTTCTCGTCGCGGGAACGTTCTTCCCGATCAGCAACCTTCCCGGCTGGGCGCAGTTCCTCGCGAACTTCAACCCGCTGCACCACTGCGTCGAGCTCGTCCGGCACGCCGCGTTCGGCTTTCAGGGCTGGGCGGATCTCGGGCGAGTCGGCGCCCTCCTCCTCTTCGGACTGATCACGTGGCGGATCGCGATCCGCGCCATGACGCGCAAGCTGATCGACTAGGGCACTAACGCAACCGGCCGTCGGGCTCCACCGTCACGTCCTCGGCGAGCAGCCGCTCGCGCACGAGGTACTGGAACGTCGCCCAGGCGCCTCGTTTTGCGTCGAACATCCGGTAGACCTGCCACTCGGTGAAGAGCGAGTCGTCGCTGCGCCGCGCCTCCGCCCAGTCCGCGAACTTCGGCAGCCGCTTCAGCCGGCGTGCGAGCGCCGCGCCCTGCTCGACGGCACGCTCGACGCGCTCCTCCCCAACCGGCACGTCGAAACCGGCTTCGCGGAGCGCATTCGTCAGCGAGCCGAACGTGTGCCAGTAGAGCGACTTCGACGGGACGGAGCCCTTGCGCGCGTCGAGATCGCGCGCCGTCGGCGGCCGTCCTAGCTCGTCGCCCAGCTCGCGCAGCAGCCGCACGAGCTCGGCGCGGGTGGCAAAACGGCGCGGGACGAGGCCTGCATCGCGCTTCGCCGCGTTCCAGCTGCCGAAGTGCTCGATCACCGTCTGCGGATGGACCGTGGTGTGTGGATCGGCGGAGAACTCGCGCATGGTCGGCGAACGGCCGAGCCGGCCCGCACTCGCCTTCAGCTCGTCGAGGATCTGCGTGTCGCTGTAGCGCTTCCGCAGGCCTGCCTGGAACTCCGCGAGCAGCGCCGGATCGATCCGGCGGGTCGGCCGTGGAGCAGGCTTCCTGGGCATACCAAAAAGGATAGAGCGAATTGGCGATTCCGCAAGTTGGGCCGAGCAGACGTGCCTCAGGAGGCGGTGGCCAGAAGCGGCGGGCGGTACGACTCCTGCCCGGCGAGGACCGAGTCCACCGCCAGCACTCGCTCGAGCGCTGTGACGCACCGCGGGCAGAACTGGCTGCCTGCTGCGCGCCGTAGCTCGTCGAGCGCGTCCTCGGCCTGGCGGGCGGTGCGATAGATCCGGGTCGTGAGCATCGAGTCGAGCGCGTCTGCCACGTGAATGATCCGAGCGCCGAGCGGGATCTCCTCCCCGCTCAGCCGGTCCGGGTAGCCGGCGCCGTCGAAGCGCTCGTGGTGGTGCTTGATCGCCGGGACGGCGTCGCCGAGAAAGCCGAGCCGGCCGATGATCCGCGCGCCTTCGGCGGCGTGATTCTGCATGAGCGCCCACTCCTGTCCGGTCAGCGTGGCCGGCTTCAGCAGGATCGCGTCGGGGATGGCCAGCTTGCCGATGTCGTGGAAGAGCGCCGCGTAGCCCAGCAGGTCGAGCTCGGCCTGCGAGAGCCCCAGCTCGCGGCCGATCGCGAGCGCGAGCTGCTGCACCCGGCGCGAGTGCCCGGCCGTGTAGGAGTCGCGCGCGTCGACGGTCGCCGAGAGCGACTCCATCGCGGCCGTGGAACGTTCCTTCAGCAGCCGGTTCGCCTGCTCGAGCGACACGTTCTGCTCCTGGATCGTCTCGGCGGCCTCGCGCAGCTTGTGCGCCGACTTGCGCGTGTGCGCGAGGTACGACTCCTGCGTGTTCCGCATCACGAGCAGCGGCACCGTGAACACGGCCAGGGCGTAGAGCCCCGCAGCGTCGTACGCGATGGCCATCACGCCGCCGATGAAGCCGTAGACGACGTAGTGCGGGAGGAGCCACGCGAAGCGCTTGCGGAACACACTCGGCCACGGTTCATGGGCCTCGCTGGAGATCGCCAGCGAGTAGAGCCCCGTGTTGACGACGAAGTACGCAACCCCGGCGAGCAGGCCTGCGCCCGCGACGACGATCTGGCGATCGCCCGCCGCCGTGAAAACCGCCGCGGCCGACAGCGACGCCAACGTCAGCGCGCCGATGTAGAAGAGGACGTGCCGAAGCCCGGTCCGGCGCGCGCTCCAGTCGACCGCGACCGTCGTCAGTGCAAGCGCGAGGCCCGCGCGCGGCCCGAAGAGCGCCGCCCCTGCCAGCGCGCCGACCGCGCTGAACGAGATCGCTCCTTCGTCCACCTCTAGGGCGAGCGCCTGGCCTCCGCCGACGAGCCCTACCATGACGAGCAGCCCCAGGAGGTCCCGGTTCGTGCCCCAGAGGATCCCGGCGATGCCCGCGGCGACGCCGACGGTGCTGACGAAGACGATCAGCACGCCCAACCGGAAGGAGACCGAGAAGAAGCGTGGCTCGCGCGTCGGGCGAGGGCGCGGATCCGTCGATTCGGGCGCCGAGGGCTTCGGCGCGCGTGGCAGCTTGAAGGCGCCGGGGACGACCACCGGGCCGGGTACGGGCGGCTCTTCCTCCTCGGGAACGAACGCGAGCCGCTGGGGGTGCTCGGCCCCCGTCAACAGGAGCGACTCGGGGTTTGCGGCGAGCACGCGGTTTCGGCCCTGGAGCTTGGCGCGGTAGACCGCGAGATCCGCCTGATGGATGAGCTCGTTGGCGCCCGTGCCGTCGGCGGGGAAACCGGCGACGCCGATCGAGACGGTCGCCTGGATCGGCTCGCTCGAGGTCTCGACGTCGAAGCGCAGGTCGGCGAGAGAGCGGCGGATCCGCTCCGCGATCTCGAGCGCCTGTTCGGGCGTCGTCTCGGGAAGCAGGATCGAGAACTCCTCCCCTCCGAAGCGGGCCGGGACATCGTAGTGACGGAGCTCCTGCCGGAACACGTCGGCCAGCCCGCGCAGGACGGTGTCGCCGGCGAGGTGGCCGTAGCTGTTGTTGATGTCCCGCAGGAGGTCGAGGTCGGCCATCAGCAGCGACAGCGGCCGGTCGAAGCGTTGCGCGCGTGTCAGCTCGTCGGACAGCGCGGCCGCGAAGTGACGGGCGTTGAAGAGGCCCGTCTTCGGATCGATGCGTGCCTCCATCTGGAGCGCCGGCACGGACAGCGAGCGGTTGATGACGAGCAGCGGAGCAAGCGCGAGCGGTATCAGCCAGGGATTCGAATGCCAGAAGGCGGCAACGGCGACGCCGAGCGCGGCCAGCACGAGCTCGGCCGAGATCGACTCGGCCGTGAAGAGGCCCGATTCGGCCACCGAGATACCGCGGCCGAGGCGGAACATTGCGGCGAGCAGCAAATGGTTGACGAGCACGTAGACGACGCATGCCGCGAGCGCGGCGATCGCGATGCGCAAGTTGGCGTTCGGGATCAGGCCGTGACGCGCGAGCACCCACCGATCCACGGCGAGCGTGCCGAGAATCGTCAGCGTGTAGTTGAAGATGTTGAACGTGCCGATGTACCAGGGGTGGCGCTTCTTCAGCCACTCCGGCACGTGCTGGGCGATCGGGACGAGCGCCGCGAGCGGCGGCGCGAGCAGGAGCGCCGCGGGCAGCAGGAAGACCGCCGTCGTGTGGTAGGAGAGCGTCCCCCGGCTGGACCCTCCGCGCCTCGTCGTCATGACGACGAAGAGCTGCGCGAAGGCGGCGCCGGCCGCCAGCGCCAGGAAGGTGAACCAGCCGTTCCGCTCGTGCGAGATCCGGGCGACGAACGGGCCCGCCGCCGCGATCGCCGCCGCGCCGACGAGCAGGTAGAACGCGAACGCCGCCTTCGGCAGGCCGTCTGAGGAGCCCTCGGAAAGAGGTGGCTCGTCGAGTTCGAACGCGGTCGGGACCGCGTTCATCCCACGACGGCCTCTGCCGCTGAAGCCGAAGGAGAAGCGCCGCACACTGTCTTCGGACGCTACGCGGGCCGAGCGCGCGGAGTATCCCCTTTTCGGGTCATTAGCCTGGGAAATCCCGCTGACGGGTTACTCTCGAAGCGATGCGCCTGCCGCTTTCCGCCGAGATCCTCGCTGCGCGTGCCGCTGCACGCCTCTCGCGCTTGACCGGCCGGGGCGGTGGGACGACGGTTCCGGGGAAGCTGCTCTGGAAGCTCGATCCGGCGGCCGTCGAGCGGCTCGCCGAAAGGCTTCCGGCAGGGTCGGCGGTCGTGTCGGCGACGAACGGGAAGACGACGACGGCAGCGATGACGGCCGAGATCCTGCGGCCCGCCTACGAGCTTGCGCACAACGCGTCGGGCGCGAATCTCATGTCAGGCGTCGCGTCGACGCTGCTCGCCTCCTCGGGCGCCGAGCTGGGGCTCTTCGAGGTCGACGAGGCCGCGCTCCCGGAGGTCGCAGGACGGATCCGGCCTCGCGCACTCTGCCTCGGCAACCTCTTCCGCGACCAGCTCGACCGGTACGGCGAGCTCGAGCTCGTCGCCGAGCGCTGGCGCGCGGCGGTCGCCGGGCTCCCCGCCGGTGCCGTACTCGCCGTCAACGGAGACGACCCGCAGGTGGGCGAGCTCGCGCGGGCGCGGCCCGGGGCGGTCGCCTTCGGGCTCGACGATCCCAGGGTTGCACGGCCGTCCCTGCAGCACGCCGCCGACTCGAAGTACTGCGTGTCCTGCGGGACGCCGTACGAGTACGCCGCCGCGTACGTCGGCCACCTCGGCGACTACCGCTGTCCTGCCTGCGGACACGCGCGGCCGGCCCTCGACGTCGTCGCGCGCGACATCGAGCTCGCGGGCCTCGAGGAGGTCTCGTTCTCGCTCGTGACTCCCGAGGGCTCGCAACGCGTGCGACT
>WNGE01006476.1_pt1 | contig 13005 bp, 10 predicted proteins | sample 5400651 | NCBI WGS metagenome assembly WNGE01 (sample SAMN13153370, study PRJNA577476) | soil metagenome | isolation source: 60 cm soil or saprolite under grassland replicate 2 | place: USA:California | collected 2016-06-15 | reverse complement strand
AGGAGCGGCCGGGGCCTGGACGGTGAGCCTCTCGCCCCGAGGCAGCGCGATCTGGAGAATCCACTAGGAGCGTGTCGGAGTCATCCCTGTCATCCTGAGCGAAGCGAAGGATCTGCTCCCGTCCGGGCCAGTAGGGGCACATTCTTCGTCGCTTCGCTCCTGAGAATGACAAGGGCGGAAGCCGGCCCGCTCACTTGAGGTCCTTCGGCACGACTCCCGGCAGCCGGACCGGTTTCTCCTTGAGCACGTCCTCCTGTTTCTTGCCCGGCGGAACGACGATATCGACCAGAGGCGGCTGGTTGGGGTTGTCCTCGTCACCGCCGCCGAACCGATCCGACCACGTGGACCCCGGCGCGACGCCCAGGATGAAGAGGCTGTCGGGGGCTTCCGCCCCGACATTCAAGAGGTTCCCGAGGTCGATCTTCTGGAAGACGTCCGCGCCCGAGACCGCGACGACGTAGCTCCATTCGGGCTTCGCCCATCCTCCCAGGAAGGAGACAGGCACGAGGAATCCGATCTTCGATCCCAGGACGCGGACGCGCGTGGGGAAGAAGATCAGCTTGTCGATGTCGCGGTTCAAGTCCGTGAGCATCTGTTTCTTCTTGATGGTGTCGAGCTTCTCGCCCCGGGCCTTCGCGTTTCTCCAGGCGTAGGAGGCGATCATCCGGCCGACTGCCTGCCGCGCGTCGAGCGGGCGGGGCGTCAGGCAGATCGCCTTCTCCCAGGCGCTCGACGGATCGATCTCGGCCTTACGGCCGGGCAGCGTGTAGGTCAGGCCCGAGCCCGGGACACGGTCCGTGTCGATGTAGATGTCGATGTTGAAGGTGTAGAAGTTGGAGCGCGCGATCTCGTCGAGAGTGCCGCCCCCGGCGTCGATGACGCGCCGGCCGGTCGGCGTGATCCGGCGGGCGAATGTCGCCTCGAACCAGGTGCCGTCGGACTGGCGTGTCGCTGTCAGTGAGAGCAGGTCGAGGTCGCCCGGCGCGAGGTCATCCCGATGGGGGTAGACGAAGTCCCCGTCGCCGTGATCATCGCCGCGCGGGTCGGTGATCGTGAAGAGGCGCGTGTCTTCGGCCAGGGCGGAAAAAGCGAGCACGAGTGCGGTGACGAATAGAGCGATGCGCAAGCGATCTGTCGCCGGCACGAGGGATCTTCCGCCTCTCTGAGAAGAGGCCCGGCGGCCGTCGCCGCCGGGCCGAAGGATTGCCGAATCCGTGATCAGAAGGCCACCTTGACGTACGCCTTCAGGCGCTGCTGGTCGAAATTCCGGTCGAGCAGGCTGTTCCATCCGCCGAAGCGTCCGGTGAAGCCGGGCGATCCGACCGGGAATCCCAGGTTCTTGTTGACGTCCGCCGAGGCGTATTGAACGACGTAACCTCCGCCGAAGTCTGGATGAAAGGTGCCCCAGTTGTACTGGTACTCGAGGCCGCACTCGGAGATCCCGGCGATGTTGTACTTGAAGCGGGCGACGAGTTGGTTCTTGCGGTGCCGTCCGGAAGTCATCTCGTGGAGGTTGTAGCCCTGCATGGCCGTGTCCCCGTCCAGGAGATTGGCGTGGAAGTAGTTGTAGGAGAGGGATCCATAGAGGTCGTTGGTGAGCTGATAACCGGCGCCGACGTTGACCATCCAGTAATTGAGCTTCCGGTCGTCGTCGGACAGGCTGTCGAACGGCTTCCACTGGTAGCCGGTCTGAGTCTGGCCGGTGACCGGATTGGTGACCGTGATCACGCCGACAGGGTTCCCATAGAGATCCGAGGTCGTATTTCCGGTAGAGTAGAAATTCTTGTTTCCCGCGCAGGCCGTGCCGCCGCCCGGACAGTCCCCCGCCTGATACGGTAGAAACCGCGCGTCGTTCATCCGGTTGTCCTTCTCGTGGATCCCCTTGAACTTGCCGAAGATCTCGATCCCCTTGCCGGCGTTGATCGTGTACTTGGCTTTCGCCACCCCGATGTAGGTCTTGCGGTCCTGGAAGGGCGCGAAGGCGCTGCGGTAGCCGTGGTTGACTCCGGTGTCGAGCTCGGTCGTCGGATAATCGGTGCTCATGATCGAACGGCTGGGGTCATCGAAGGCCTGCCAGTTCGTGTCATACGTGATGTAGGAGAGCTCGCCGGAGACTTCGAGCGATCCCTTGGAGTAGACGGGCACGAACGTCACACCCTCCCAGCCGATCACCGTCTCGGCCAGGGGCTCGTCGAAGTCCGTAAAGTCGTTGTCCACGTTGATCGTGGCGACCTGCTGCATGGGGCCGTCCCAACCGCCGTAGCCGATACGGGTCCGGTTGCCGCCGAAGACGCCGTAGGAGGCGTTCGACGGTCCGGGGAAGGAGAAGGCGGCGTCGTGGCCCTCGGTCAGCAACACATCTGCCTCGCGCCGGGCGGCGAGCAGGGATGAGTAGTTGGCGCCGATGCGGAAGCCTTCGAGGTTGAAGGAGAGGCCGATGCCGAAGGGATCGTTCAGGTCCACGTCGGCCTTCCCCGACCACCCGGTATGGTGGCCGCCGATGACCGGCGAGTAGCCACAGCCGGTCAGGCAGAAGTTCGTCGGCGCGAACGCGGCGTTGGTGTCGTTGGAGGAGTAGTTGCCCTGCAGCCGGACGTCCACGGCCGAGGTGGGATGGATGCCCACCTTGGCGCCGTAGACGTTGTTGCGGTAACGAGTCAGGAGATTCAATCCGTTGTCGAAGTTCTTGTCCGCGGGATCGATCTCGACGTCATGGATCCAGTTGAAGATGCCGCCAATGTCGAACTGCGGGTTCACGATGTATTTCATCTGCGTCGTGTACGCGGCATCCTGCGCCACGAACGTGCCGGTCGTGAAACCGGGACCCTGGTAGATCCGCGCCAGCGAGATCCGCGCGGCGTCCCAGGTCAGCTGGCGGTTCATCGCCGAGCCCTGCAGGAGGATCCCGCCCTGGTTGTCCCGGTCGATGTAACGGATCCGGCCGACGACGAAGGGATCGAAGTTCCCCCAGTCCTGTTGCCCGATGACCGCCGTGTCCATCCAGCTGTAGCCGGGGGTCAGGGTCAGCGCGACGCCGCGGAGCTTGACGTACTGGTTGGAGCGCGGGTCGTATTCGCCGCAGATCCCGCCGATACAGGGCGTCTGCTGGCCGTCATTCTGGAAAGCCGGGTTGGTGCCGCCGAAGCCGCCGTAGTTGGTCCAGTAGTTCTGGTTGAAGCGGCTGTGAATGCGCGCGCGGATCGCGAGCTTCTTCGACAGCTTGCCGTCCACGAGCAGCTCGATCTCCGTGCCCTGCCCGTTGTCCCCGTAGCCTTCTCCAGGCACCGTTGTGAAGTTGTAGAGTGCTCCCTGGTCGCGCTGGTTGCCCCAGAGGAATTTCGTGTAGGTGGTCCCGCCGATCGTGATCTGCGCGGCGAGCGGCGCCGCTGCAATGAGTCCGATCAGGAGGATCGCCCCGATGAGGAGTGGCCTTCGCATTCGCATTGGTTCCCTCCTTCCATGCAAAAGAAAACTCGGGCTCGACTACTTGCGCACCATCTTGAGCGTCGCCATCTTCTTGGACGTGCCGTCGGAATTGCACTCGTAGGCGAGCATCTGTTTCTGGTCGTCGATCTCGCTCTTGGCGCCCGTGCCCTTGCCCGCCAGGATGTCCATGACGTGCGGGTCGCATTCGCCGTCGTTTCCGCCGCCGAAGCGGTGCTGCCCTTCATACTCGTTGACCTTGCGCGTCAGCAGGTCCTTCTTGTCGGGAAAGCCCTCGTTGGACTGCATGACGACCTGCCATCCCCACTTGGCCGGGTCGCCGGCGCCGACGTCCTTCATGTCCACGGTCGCCGAGATCGTCCGGCCCGACCCGCGGACCTGGTTGGGGATGATGATCATCTTCTGGAGATCGGCGGCCTTGATCTCGACCTCTCCGCGGACGCGGGCGGAGGGCTGCGGCGAGAGGATGATGCAGCGATTCCAGCCGTCGTCCGGCCCGAACTGGATGTTCAGGCCCGGAAGACCCTTGGTCGTTCGACTCGCCGTATCGTCGGTCTGGATGAAGACGAAGACCATCTGGACAGCGAAGCCGACTTTCATCCCCCAGGGATCCTCCAGGGCGGAGTTCACCGTCACGGCGACGTCGGCCTTGCTCCCCTTGACCGTGAACTTGAAGTCGGTCAGGTCGAAGGAGCCGGGCTTGTAGACGGGGTCGGTCGGATACGTATAGTTGCCCGGCCCCTTGTCGTCGCCCGTGGGATCCTTGAACGCGACCTCCTGCGCGGAGGCCGCCGCCGCGGCGACAGCGAAGACGGCGGCCGCGAGCATTGCGATGCGGAATCCGGTTCGATTCATGGGGTTCCTCCTTTCCATTTCGAATCAGCCCTTGACGCTTCCGGCCGTGAGCCCGGAGACCAGGTATTTCTGGAGATAGAAGAAGAGGGCAACGACGGGGATCGAGACGATGATCGCGCCGGCAGCGAAGTAGCCCCACTGCTGCGAGAAGCCGCCGACGAAGAAGCCCAGCCCCACCGGGGCGGTGTACATGTCTTCCTTGTCGATCAGCGTGGCCGCGAGGATGAACTCGTTCCACCCCCACATGAAGGAGAAGAGCGCGGTGACGGCGATCGCCGGCTTGGCGAGCGGCAAGACGATTCTAAGGAAAATCGTCGGCGCCGAGGCGCCGTCGATCAAGGCCGCCTCCTCGAGGTCCTTCGGAATCGTGTCGAAATACCCCTTGAGCATCCAGACGCAGAACGGAATTGCGGTCGTGGCGTAGCACAGGACGAGGCCCGTTCGCGTGGAACCGAGGCCGAGCCACTTGACGACGATGATGTAGAGCGGGATGAGCGTCAACACGCCGGGAAACATCTGCGAGACGAGAAAGGACATCAATCCCACGCGGCGTCCGGGGAAGCGAAAGCGGGAGAACGCGTAGCCCGCGGTGCAGGCGAGGAAGACCCCCAACGCCGTCGTCGCCAGGGCCACGATGGCGCTGTTGACGAGCCAGCGCCCGAAGGGCTGGTCCGTCATGACCGACGCGAAATTGGAGGCGTTTGGATGAGCGGGCCACGGCAGGATGGCGCGAAGCCGGTCGGCGGTGGTGGGGTTGGCGGGCAGATCCACGAGGGCCAGGTTCTGCTTCCCGGAGAAGGCGATCGTCAGCACCCAGAGGATCGGGTACACGGTGATGAGTGTCATGACGATCAGGACCGCGTGGAGAATCCAGCGGGGAGCCTCCTCTTCCCGTTTCGACCGGGCCATCAGATCGCCTCCGTGGCTCGCGTCGCCCGGTTCTGGATAGTGCCGTAGATGAGCAGGATGAGGAAGATCACCACCGAGTAGGCGGCGGCGTAGCCGTACCGGTATTTCTGGAAGGCGAACTTGTAGGCCTGCGTGATCAGGATTTCGGTCGACCCCGCCGGCTCGCCCGCCGTGACGAGGTAGATGATGTTGAACATGTTGAAGGTCCAGACGACCGAGATGATGATGGCGGGGATGAGGGCAGGCTTCAAGGAGGGCAGCGTGATCGCGCGGAACTGCTGCCAGCGCGTCGCGCCCTCGACGCGGGCGGCCTCGTAGATCTCCCCCGGGATCGACTGCAGGGCGCCGAGCGAGATGACCATCATGAAGGGGAAGGAGAGCCAGCCGTTGGTCGCGAGCGCCGTCAGGAACGAGCTGAAGGGCTTCTCGAACCAGGAGACCGGTTGTCCTCCGAAGATCTGGATCATCTGGTTGACGACTCCGAACTGCTGGTGGAACATCCCTTTCCAGATGAGCGCGGTGATGTAGTTGGGCATGGCCCAGGGCAGGATCAGGAGCACCCGGTAGACCGGCCGCAGCGCCAGCGCGGGGGTGTTGAGAATCAGGGCCAGCAGGAGACCCACCGAGACTCCGACGGTGACGTTGGAGATGGTCCAGACCACAGTGAAGAGAAAGGTCCAGTAGAAGTTCAAGTAGTTGAAGACGAAGGCGCCGTCGGCGGCCCGCCGGGCGATGTGGAAGTCGCCCAGGATCTGGGCGTAATTCGTGAGGCCCACCCAGATCTCCGAGAGAGGCTTGGAGGTCGTGTAGATCGTCTGGTCGGTGAAGGAGATCACGATCCCGTAGAAAAACGGGAAGAAGACGAGCAGGATCATGCCGAGCATCGCCGGCGTAATGTAGAGGTACGCCTCGCGGTGCCGGGTGAGCGTGGTCCAGAGGCGGGCGGCTCCTCCGAAGCCGAGAGAGAAAAGAACTGCCAGCGCCAGGAGTCCGATCGCCGCCACCGCCTTCTCAGCCTCCGCCGCCTTCGAGTCGATCTCCCGTCGGAGTTTCGTCTCTTTCAGGCGTCCGTCCGAACCGATCATGCCGAAGGGGCGGCGGAACTGGTCGCTGTCCCACTCCGCCGGGTGGATCTCGGGCAACACGGACATCGAGGAGAAGACCGCCGGGAGGGCGGCCGCCTGGGTCGCGACCTCCGCGGACACGGCGGTCCCCAAACTGCGCCGGTCGGTCTCCAGAACCTTCTGCGAGGACTGGGTGTAGCGCGCCATGCCGCCGACGAGGAGAACGGCGGCGGCGAGCGCCAGAAGCCACCGGCGCTCCTTGACGGCCGGCGCGAGCAGAACGAAGAACGCGACCGGCGCGGCGAAGCAGAGGAGCGCGACGGCCCGGTTGGGGCGCGTCCGGTGCACGACGGCCGGCATCTCCATCTGGACCATGCCGACGACGGAACCATCCTTCTCGATCGGCGAGGCGAGCGCGAGACCCCCTGAAGGAGTCCGCCCGATCTCGATCTCCTGGGCGCGCGGTGCTCCTTCGGACCGGTTCGTCCCGACCGCCGCGCGAAGACGGGCGGCCTGATCGAAGAGCGGCTTCTCTTCTCGCGCGAGCTGCCGGGGCGCCGCCTTCTCCCCGACGTCCTGCGGAAATGTCGAGGCCTCCAGCCGAATCCCCTGCGTCGCGATGACGCGTGCCGGCGGGGAACCGGGCAGGCGCGCCTTCCACTCGGCCAGCAGGGACTGCAGGCCGTTTTCGCTCGGCACCGGGAACTTCTCGACGGCTTCCGTCAGGGCGCGCAGACGGACGACGGCGAGGCGTTCGTCCTTGGCGTGCTCGCTCTGCCGGCGCTCGGCTGCCAGGAGCGCATAGGCCAGGCCGATCGCGAGCGCCGACGCGGCCGCAAGACCCATGCCGAAGCGGATCTTTTGCGAGACGGTCTTGATCAAGAACGCTTCCGCAGGCCGGCGATATCCGCCTCGACCTTCTTCTGCGCGGCTTCCAGGGCCGCCTGCGGCGTCGCCGCTTTCTTTGTGATCGTGTTCATGGCGGTGGTGGCGGGCGACCAGACCATCGTCATCTCCGCCAGGTTGGGCATCGGCACGGCGACATCCACCTGTTTGCGAAAGGCCTGGAGCACCGAGTCCTTGGCGACCTGCGGGTCGTTGTAGACCGCCTTGTTCGATGGCGTCTGGCGCCCGTCGATCGCCAGGACTCTCGCCGCCGAAAGATCGGTCAGGTACTTGGCGAACTCGTAGGCGGCGTCCTTGTTCTTCGATGGAGTGGCGATGAAGACGCCCTCGACGGTCATCCAGGGCCGCATCGGCTTCCCGCCAGCCTCGTCCAATGTCGGCAGCAAGGCCAGCCCGTAATCGACTCCTTTCGCGATCTCGCCCAGGAACCACGGCCCGGAGAAGACGATTGCAGCCTTCCCCTCGTTGAAGAGCGACGTGATGAGCGCCGTCGACGGCTCCGCCGGCAGGATCCTGTCCTTCTCGAACCACTTCATGAGGAGCTCCAGAGACTGCACGTTCTGCGGGCTGTTCAAGACGGGCCGGCCCTTCGGGTCGAACACGCGGCCCCCGAAACCATTCATCAAGCAGGCGTGGTAGTAGAAGTCGGCGTAGGAGTAGGCGAGTCCGAAATGCCCTGCCTTCTGGTTGGTGAGCTTCTTGGCCACCGCGACGAGCTCTCCCGAAGTCTTGGGCGGCGCCGTGACGAGCTTCTTGTTGTAGATCATCGTGATGACCTTGTAGTTCAAGGGCAAGCCGTAGACCGTTCCCTTGTAAGTCACCGCGTCCAGAGTGGTCGGGATGAAGCGCTCGCGGGTCGCCTTGTCGAGAAAGAAATCGACCGGATCGACAGTGTTGCCGGCCTCGATCCAGCCGCCGAGGCGGTCCTGAGCGTAGATGAAGATGTCGGGACCCTTGCCGCGGGGCACGGCGGCGGTGATCTTGTCGGCGAAGGCGTCGTAGGGAACAGCCAGAGTCGTGACCCGATTACCCCTGGCGGCCGGCGAGGCGTTGTACTGGGCGACGACCTTCTCGAAGGCCTCCTTCTCTTCGGCGCGGTACGCGTGCCACACGACGATCTCCGCGGCCCCTGCGGCGAGCGCGCCGGCGAGCGCGAGGACGACGGCGAAGAGCGCGACGCGGAACGGTTTCATGGTCCCTTCCTTTCTCGATTGCTCGATCAGGGTCTGAGATTCATTCAAGGCTCCTGGCGGGGGACCTCGCGGTCCCCCGCGCCCCCGAGGCGTTTCTCGGTTTCGGCGTCGAAGAGATGCAGGCGGTCGAGCTCGACGGCGATCTCGAGCTTCTGGCCGACTTCCGGCGTCAACTGAGGCTCGACCTTGTAGACGAGCAGGTCATCTCCGACGCGGGCGTGCACGATGACCTCGTCGCCGAGCGGCTCGATGACCTCCACTTCGGCCTCGAGTTTCGCCTTCTCGCCTCGCGTCGGAGTCGAAGGCTCGAGGATGTGCTCCGGGCGGATTCCTACCATGACCTTCCTGCCGTCGTGCGCCGCGGTGACCGGCTTGAGCGACGCGGGCACCGGCAGTGAGAACTTCGACGCCGCGATGGTGGCCCCTCCGTCCCGGATCGCCGCGTTGATGAAATTCATCGGCGGCGCTCCGATGAAGTTGGCCACGAAGAAGTTCTGGGGGCGATCATAGATTTCGAGCGGAGTGCCCACCTGCTGGATTCTTCCGTCTTTCATGACGGCGATGCGGCTGCCCATCGTCATCGCTTCGGTCTGGTCATGGGTGACGTAGACGGTGGTCGTCTCCAGACGCCGCTGCAGCTTCTTGATTTCCGCGCGCATCTGGACGCGGAGCTTCGCGTCGAGGTTCGAGAGCGGCTCGTCGAACAGGTAGACGGCGGGCTTGCGGACGATCGCGCGGCCGAGGGCGACGCGCTGGCGCTGGCCACCCGAAAGCTGCTTGGGCTTGCGGTCGAGCAGGTGGGTGATCTCCAGGGTCTCCGCCGTCTCCCTGACGAGCCGGTCGATCTCGGTTCTGGGGAGCTTCCGGATCTTCAAGCCGAACTCCAGGTTCTCGCGGACAGTCATATGAGGATAGAGGGCGTAGTTCTGGAAGACCATGGCGATGTCGCGGTTCTTGGGGGGAAGATCGTTGACGACCCGGCCGCCGATCTCGATCCTGCCCTCGGAAATCTCTTCGAGCCCGGCGATCATCCGCAGAGCCGTGGACTTGCCGCAGCCGGAGGGCCCGACGAGAACCATGAACTCATGATCCCGAACGTCGAGGTTCAAGTCCTCGATGATGGAGACCTTGTCGTACCTCTTGGCCACGTGCTCGAACCGGACCTGCGCCATCAATTCCTCCCTTGCCGGGACTTCGCGGCCCCGGCCTTTCCGGGGGCTCGCGTCAGGATGCGCGCCGACAGGGGCGCGATCGTCGTCTCGATCGTGTTGCCGCTTCTGGCAACCGTGCCGCCGTTCCACGCATCTTCGGGATCGCCCTCGCCCCACTCCGCCTGGACGGTCATCTTGAGCGTCGCCGGCGCTTTCCCGCGATTGACGGCGACGACGACGGCGTCTCTCGATTCTGCGTCGCGCCGGATGAACGCATAGAGATCGCCCTCCGTGGCGGCCGCGCTATGCGTTCCACGGGAGAGGGAGGCATGCGCGCGCCGGATGGCAATCAACTTCTTGTAGTCGGCGCGGAGCGCCTCGTCACGGGGAGCACCGGATCCGGGGAGGATCTTGCGGTCTCCCCATGGCATGTCGCTTCGGTTGTCGGGCCAGTCGCCGCCGGGCCGCGCCACGTCTTCGCCGTAATAGATCATCGGGATCCCGGAGGTCGTCAGTTGCAGGAGCGCGGCGAGACGGAAGAGTCCGACATCTCCATTGAGCTGCTTGAGCGCGCCCGTCACGTCGTGTGAGGAGAGGAAATGCGAGACGAGATACCCCGGGCGCACTTGCTCGCGAGACTGAAGATAACGGTCGAAGGCGACGGTTCGACCGCGGCCGAGGAGCCACCCCACGACGCTCCCCGCAAACGAGAAATCAAACCCGGCGTCGATCTCGTCCCCTTCGAACCAGGGATCGAGGACCTTGGCGTCGCCGCCCCAGACCTCGCCTAAGAGGAAGAATCCCTTCGGGAGCTCCTCCCGGGTCCGCTTCCGATGCTCCTTCCAGAAGGAATGGTCGATGTGCTTGACCGTGTCCAGCCGGAAGCCGTCGATGCCGGAGTCTTTCGCCCATCCGATTTGCGCCTTCATCAGGAAGTCGGCGACCTCGGGCAACTCCGTCTTGAAGTCCGGCAGGCCGGCCACGCATGAAGTGACGTCGTCCTGACCGCAGGTCCCTGCCGCCTCCGTCCGGAACCAGCTCTTCGTCTTCGGGTCGGTCAGGTAGTGAGAGTCGTAACCGGCATGGTTGTACACGACGTCGAGAAGGACCCGGATGCCGCGCCGGTGGCACGCCGCGACGAATGACTTGAACTGAGCCTGGGTTCCGAAGCGCCGGTCCATGGCGAGGAAGTCATCGGCCCAGTAGCCGTGATAGGCCCAGTCCGGAAACCCCGCTCCGGTGACGAACCCATCGATGTTCTTGACGACCGGGTTGATCCAGAGAGCCGTCACGCCGAGGTCGGCGATCTCGTCGAGATACTCGATGAGCCCCTTCAGGTCTCCCCCGTGGAAGGTCCCCTTCGAGTGGATGTCCACGGCGACGTCGTTGGACGGGTCTCCGTCGGCGAACCGGTCAATGAGGACGAAGTAGAGGACGGCATCCCGCCACTCTGTCTTCGAGGGCACTGCCGGGGAAGGAAGGGTTGCGGCCGCAGCCGGGGGAATCAGGAACAGGAGGACCGCGGCGACCAGCGCCGCGTGGTGGAAAGCGCGCCCTCCCCGCGAGCCGCGGTTGATCTGTTTGCTCAAAACAAGCTGTCTACGCTGTTCTGTGCCGTTCTCTCACAAAAACCGGCGGCGTTCAAGCTAAACAGATATTGCAAGCCGTGTCATGATTCGCTCTCACCAAAGTCGAGCCGGCGCCTGCGCGCCGGCTAGTGAAAAGGGGTACCGGCGTGCCTCGACGATTACTTCAAAGACGTCTCCGGCAGGTGGTCCCGCTCGCGGCCGCGGTTCTCATCGCCGTTGTCCCATTGCCCGCTGCCGATCCGCCGCCTGTCCTGCTCGTCGTGCCGGCGGGTAGCGACGTTGCCAGAGTGGAAGCGGCGCGCGCCTCCGTCCCCTCCTCGCGCGCTTTGCTCACGGTCGGCGCGACCGAACGCGTTGCGTTGCGGGAGGGTGTCGAGCTCCTGGCGGATCGCAGCTTCTCGGACGCGCCGCCGTGCGATCTCGTGGTCGTGCTCCCGGGAGAGGCCGCGGGCGAGGAGGCGTTCCTGGTCGCGCGGCGCAGGACGGCACGGGTCATCCTTTTCCTCGGAGATTCGCCGTTGCTGCGCCGCCTGAAGGGAGACGGGTCGCGCGGCGCTCTCGTCCTCGTCGGAGGACCGGAGGCGGTCAAAGCGCTCGCCGGCGCGCAAACCCCGGCCCCTCCCGAAGCGGCCGTCTCCGCTTCGCCCGAGACGCCCCGCGCCACCCAGGTCGCGACTCCACGGCCGACGGCGGCCCGGCAGGCAACGCCGACGCCGCCGCCGCCGGAGAACGCCGCCCGCCGGTACTTCTCGGCGAAGAGCCCCACGCCGACACCGGCGCCCGGCCCGCGGTAATCCGAATGCTGGAACGAGGGACATCGAGACGGGAGCCGCGAGGATCTGCCTTCTCGTGGGGTCGGGGTCTGCGGCGGCAGAAGAGGCTCCGACGAATCTCTTGCCGCGCGCCGGCATCTGATATAGGGAGGAGTGCGAAGGAGGGGTGTCATGATTCTCGCCAGACGTCTTTGTCCCGTTTTCGCTGCGCTGCTGCTGACGGTGCTGATAGCGCCCGAGGCGCAGGGCCAACCCAAGCAAGCCAAGCCTACGGCGGCTCCGGCGATGTCCCCGCAAAGCGCCATGCGACGCATCGGCGTCATGATCACGGGTCTCTTTGAGGGATCCACGCCCGGCAACGGCCTGACCCTGGAGGTGCAGAGCGCCGGCTCGTTCGAGACCTCGATGACGAGCGACTTCAGGGTGAGGAGCTTTGGGAGCTTCAGAGGTCAGGGGGAGCCACCCCGACAGGGAATCCTCCGGCTCGAGGACCACGGAAAAGAAGTGATCCTAATCTACCTCCCGGTGACCGGCGACCCCAGGGCCGGGTTCCTCCCAGGCGGAAAAACCATGAGCGAACAGGATCTGTCCAAGACCTGTCGTACCGAGCTGATGAGCGCCGGGGACGGCTATTCGGGCGAAGTGAAGATCGGATCCGGCTGCCAGAACGCGCTTCCCGACTTCAAGGGGAAGTGGACAATGGAGCTGACGGCCGACTCGATCGGGTTCAAGGACGCGTCCGGCCAGCTCGTCGGCTTCAAGCGGAAGACTTGACCCGGCACGGCGGGCTCGAAGTCGGCAGTCGAGGGCCGCGGCTGGGCCTCGCCGCTCGCCTCCACTAACCTACAGCGGCGCCGAAGCGGAGAGGATCAGCAAGTCGATGCGACTCGGGTTGTGGATCGCCTTCCTCGCGGCGGCCGGCCCGGGAGCCAGGGCCCAGACGGCCGACGAGCTGATCGCGAAGAACATCGAGGCGCGAGGTGGTCTCGAGAAAATCCAGGCCATCCAGTCGATGCGATTGACGGGTACGCTGTCGGTCGGCGATGCGGCGATGCCCTCGCTGCTCGAGGTCAAGCGGCCAAACAAAACGCGCTTGGAGTTCACGGTCAATGGCCAGACGG
>WNGE01019478.1_pt1 | contig 13007 bp, 12 predicted proteins | sample 5400651 | NCBI WGS metagenome assembly WNGE01 (sample SAMN13153370, study PRJNA577476) | soil metagenome | isolation source: 60 cm soil or saprolite under grassland replicate 2 | place: USA:California | collected 2016-06-15 | reverse complement strand
CTTCCAGCCTGCAGCAGACCCAAACCGCGCCGGAACCGACCACGGCGCCGACGACCAGCGCAACGACGGCGACCGCCCCCGCCCCGCCTCCGCCGCCGCCCCCCGCGAAGGCGCTCGTGCCGTGGCCCGCGGCCCGCAGTGGCTGGACCATCGTCCTCGACTCGCTCCCCAGCGTGAACGGCAAGGCCCCTGCGCTCGCCGAGGCGCGGCAGGCGCTCCACCTCGGATTGAAGAAGGTCGGCGTCCTCGACTCGGCGCGGTTCTCGAGCCTTCATCCGGGCTACTTCGTGGTCTTTGCGGGCGTTTACGACAGCCAGGCCGCCGCGCAGAGCGCCATCATCGATGCCCACCAGAAGGGCTACGGGGGCGCGTACCCGAGGCGCATCACGCCGTAAGACTTAGTTAGCAATCTTGCAAACTCGGGCCGGGACTTTGTAACACGGCCCGAGTTCGTTATATTCGACCTCGCAAGCCCAGACGCAGGCACCGGATTAACCGCTAGTTAACAAAGCTTTGCGGGAGATTAATAGGCAGCGGAGATACTGACGGTGGACGAAAGAGCCCTCCAGATTCAGGCCTGCATGTATCAGTACTCACGCGCGATCTACAGGTCGATCAAGGATCTGATCGACCCGTACGTGGACGACGCCACGCGAATCCAGTTCAGGCGCGAGGTTCTCGAGGCCTGCGAGCAGACGATGGAGCGGCTCGCGAAGGATCCGCTCTACTTCGCCAAGCCTGACCGCGCACTCTTCCAGGACATCCGCCGCTACTTCCCGATCACGTGCCAGGCGCAGGTGGCCTGGGCCGTCCGGGAGGGCGTCGCTGCGGCGGTGGCGTTCATCGAGAGCCAGATCGAGGCGGGCGCATTCGACGGCGGCGTCGCGCGCTGCCGTGCGACCACACGCAAGGGCAAGCCGTGCCAGCGCACGCCGCTCCCGGACCGCGACTACTGCCCGTCGCACCAGCACCTCGAGCGCTCGCAGGTCGCGGCCTAGTAATCCGTTTGCGAGCGGATAAGCTCGCAGACGGCGCGTGAGTCACGACACTGACAAGCTGATCCGCCAGCTCTCGCTGGTCGCCTTCCTGATGGCAGAGCGGCGTCCGGTCACCGCGCGCGAGATCAAGTCGAGCGTCGAGGGCTACCAGGAGATGTCGGACGAGGCATTCGCGCGGCGCTTCTACTCCGACCGCGCCGAGCTGCAGGGCCTGGGCGTGCCGCTCACGTCACAGCGCGACGAGTACACGGGTGAAGAGCTCTACAACATGCGCTCGGAGCGGTACTTCCTACCGGAGCTCGAGCTGAACGGCGAGGAGCTGTCCGCGCTGCAGACCGCCTTCTACCTGCTCGAGGGCCAGTTCGCGTACGCGGAGCCGCTCCGTACGCGCTCTTCCAGGACGCCGGCGCCTGGTACGTCGTCGGGCAGGACCTCGAGGCCGAGGACGAGCGGACCTTCCGCGTGTCGCGGATCCGCGGCGAGATCCGCTTCGCCACCCGGCGCGAGCGCGACTTCCGGCTGCCGGCGGAGCTCGACGTCGACCAGTACCGGGGCCGCCCGCCCTGGCAGATCGGCGATTCGGTCGGCGAAGCCCGGATCGAAGTCGGCGGCGACACCGCGTGGTGGGTGCAGCGCACCTACGGTGACAGCGGCCGGGTCGAGGACGGCGTCTTCGTGACCGAGTACTCGAGCCTCGCGCTCCTCGGCTCGTGGGTGCTGCGCCAGGACGGACGCGCGATTCCTCGCGAGCCCGAGGAGCTTCGCCGTGAGCTTGCTCGCGCGCTGCGGCTCGTCCGCGAGCGGCACGAGAAGGAGCCGCGGCGCCTCGCTGCCGAGTCGGACGGGCATGACGAAGAGGCGGTCGAACGCCCCGCGGCCCCGGTCGCGCCGGAGCGGTTCGCGGTCCTGCAGGCGCTGCTCGCCTACCTGCTCGACAAGTGCGGCGACGACGCCGAGGCCGAGATCCCGGCGGGCGATCTCGTCGAGCGCTTCCACATCCCGGAGGAGGAGCTCGAGGAGCACCTCTCGCTGCTCAACCTCGTCAACTTCGGCGGCGGCTGCTACGCGGTCTACGCCGAGCTCCACGACGACACGGTGCGGGTCGACAAGGAGCTCTTCGGCGACACTTTCCGCGCTCCGCCGCGCCTGACCCCGCTCGAGGCGCGCGCGATCCGGCTGGCGCTCGAGTTCGTCGGGCCGATGATCGCCGCCGACGCGCGGAGCCCGCTCGAGCGCGTACGGGCGAAGCTGGAGGAGACCTTCGGCGAGTTCGAGCTCGCGCAGACGCCCGAGCCGCACGTCCAGCGCGCCGAGGAGGATCTCGTCACGACGCTGAGCCGCGGCTCCAACGAGCGTCGCCTGGTCGAGGTCGACTACCTGAAGGAGGGTGAGGAGGAGACCTCGACGCACCTCGTCGAGCCGTACTCGCTCGAGCGCAGGCTGCCGTACTGGTACGTCCACACGTGGGACCGGACGCGGGACGGCGAGCGCTCGTTCCGGCTCGACCGGATGCGCTCGGCACGGCTTCAGCGCGGGCACTTCGAGCCGCGCGAGGGCTTCGATCCACACGAGTTCCGCGACGCGAGGCCGGCGCGGATCTGGTACTCGAAGGAGATCGCCCGCTGGGAGGTCGAGAAGGGCGCGAGCCCCCTGGATGACGGCTCGGCGGTCGCGGAGAAACCGGTCGGCAGCGCCGAGTGGCTGGTCGGCGAGATCCTCAGCTACCGCGGCGAGGCGGTCGTGCTGGAACCGGTGGAGCTCCGTCGCGCGGTGGCGGAGCGGGCGAAGGAGCTCCAGCGAGAACTGGGCCTCTCCCGCATGCGCGTCCCCGCCAAGTCTTAAGCGTGGAGCTCGAGCCTCGGCCGCTGACCCCGGAAGAGCAGCACGTCCACGACGTGGTTCTCGAAGCCACGGCGAACGCCATCGAGGCTGGAAAGGCAAATCTCCACACACACTGGTGGCTGGAGATCGGCGACCCGGATTTCGTCCTGACGCCAACCAATCCACGCGCATGTCAAGTGTGGATCGGGGAATCCGGAACGTGGAACAACTTCGGTTTCGGCCCCGAAGGCGCGGGGACGACCTTCGAGCTTTGGGCGAAACGCGAGGACGAACGCGACGCTCTCTTACGAGACTCCCTTCGTGCAGTGATCGATGGTCGCTTCGAGATCGAGCTTCGGTCGCGCCGCAGCCTCTTCCGTCGCCGCCCGCTTCCGTCGTGGTGGATCTTCGGAACCTTCCACGGCGTCAATTCGGGCCGGCTGACGTACAAACGCTTTCCCGCAGATCCCGAGGACTTCCGCTTCGCGTTCGGCGATCAACGCCGACTAGCGGCGAGGCCCAAAGCGTGGGGCCGCATCGATTCGAGCCGTATTAGGAGACCTGCCGCCCCTCGCGCTCCTTGCGATCCAACTCGGCCTGGGCCTTTTCCGCGAGTCTGCGCGTCCGCTCAGCGTTTTCCCGCATCTGGCGGCGGGCCTCGAGATCAGCTTTCGTCGGTCTCTTCTTCGCCATCGTCACCTCCGATCAGCGCCTCGATCCGTTCAAGTGAGCGAGCGATATCGCTTACGTTGAACAGTAGCGCCGCGACCTCTGCGCGATTGATCGCTTCTTCGTCGATGTAACCACTCTCCCGTCCCGGCGCCGGCGGCGCAAGATGGCCAGACTAGGCCTGGCCGGGCAGGTCGAGCGTGAAGACTGCACCGTGTTCCGGCGCGGACGAGACCTCCAACGTGCCGCCGTGCGCCTCCGCGATCGAGCGGGCGATGAAGAGACCCAGCCCGGTACCGGGCCTCGTGTTTCCCGACGTGACGCGGCCGAACTTCTCGAAGATCAGGCGCTGGTCCTCGCGCGCGATGCCCGGGCCGCGGTCGCGCACGTCGATGCGGACACGCGTGGCCTCGGCGTAGGCGTGCACGTCGACCTGGTCGCCGGCGGGCGAGTACTTGATCGCGTTTTCGATCAGGTTCATCAGCACCTGGCGCAGGCGCTCGGGGTCGCCGCGCACGACGGGAAGCGGATCCCGAACCTCGGCGCGCAGGCCGACCTCGTCCGAGCTGACCTCGGCTGAAGCGACCGAGTCGCGGACGAGCTCGGCGAGATCGACGTCGCTGAAGCGGAACGTGAACGTGCCCGCGTCGATCCTGGAGGTATCGAGGACGTCGCTGATCAGCGTCGCCAGGCGGCCCGTCTCCGCGGCGATCAGCTCCAGGAAGGACTCCCGCTGGTCGGCGGTGAGCTCGCGCCAGCGCTGCTGCAGGGTTCGTGCCGAACCGATCACGGCGGCCATCGGCGTCCGCAGCTCGTGCGAGACGAGCGAGACGAAGTCGGCCCGCAGCGCCGAGAGCCGGCGCAGCTCCTCGACTGTCTTCCGCTCGGCCTCGTAGGCGCGGATGTTCTGCACCGCGCTCGCGACGAGCCGCCCGAGCAGGCCTGCGAGCTCCATCTCCTCGTCGGTGAAGGCGTCCGGCTCGCGGCGCACCAGGGAGAGCATCCCGATCGTGCGCGCCCCGAGGTAGAGCGGAGTGACGAACCGTGAGCGCAGGCCGAGCTCGCGGAAGCGCTCTTCCTCGGGGTACTCGGGCTCGAGCATGTCCTTGCGGTAGACCGGCTGCCCCTTGCCCAGGATCTCCTCGAGCAGCGTGCCCTTGATCGGCCGTGCCGACCCCGGCGGCAGCACGCGCTCGGCTCCGATTCCCGCCACCGCCATCACCTGCGCGCTGCCCTCCTCGCTGAGCACGATCGCGATCCGGTCGAAGGGCACGAAACCACGCACCTCCCGGATGAAGGCCTCGAACGCCTGCTCCAGCTCGAGCGAGGAGCTGAGCGCGCGGGCGCAGCGGTTCGCGGCCTCGAGGACGTCTGCCCGCCGGCCGAGCTGGTCACGGAACCGCTCCGCCTCGCCGGCCCTCGCCTCCGCCACCGAGGTCTGGCCCCGCAAGCGGCTGACGAGCCAGCCGACGATGAGGGCCATCAGGATCTCGACCCCGATCTGAAGCGAGACGTAGTCGGCGCGGAAGTAGTGCGGCGCGACCCGGTGCTCGCGCAGGAGCTCGAAGCCCGCCATCACTGGGATGCTCGCGAGCGCCAGGGCGAGCGCGCCGGGAATCGCGTAGCGGAGCCCGGCCTCGATCAGCGGCAGGAACATGATCTGCCGGATGGGCGTGCCCTGCTCGAAGGTGTAGACGAGGATGTAGCCGGAGACGATCCCGAAGTCGAAGGCCAGCGCTCCTACGCCGAGCGCGATCTGCCGCCGGAACGACCACTCCTTGCGCGAGAGCCAGAAGAGGAACAGCGTGCCGGCCGCGAAGCCGCCGGTGAGGACCCATGCCCAGCGCTCGTAGCCGCGCGGGTAGTTGCTGCCGATCGCGACCTGGAACGCGGCGAATGGAACGGCTGCCAGGCGGACCCAGGCAAGCCACCGCTCGGTCTCGCGCAGGCGGCGCAGCTCGGTCACTCGGCTACCAGCCGCTCGAGCGCCCACTCGGCATGCTCGCGCAGGAGCTCGTCGTCGTTCTCCGCGTACCGCCGGGCGAGGCTCGGGTCGCCGCCGGTGTTGCCGAGCGCGACGAGCGCGTTCCGGCGCAGGTAGCGCGGATCGTTGCGGGGCACGAAGAGCCGGTCGTAGCGCTCGGCCAGCTCGTCGTCGGAAGCCTCGAGCCAGTCGACGAGCGAGATGTGCGGCTCCGCGCCCGCCGGCGGCTCGAGACCCGCACGGCGTTTCTCGATCCCGCGGTTCCACGGACAGACGTCCTGGCAGATGTCGCAGCCGTACACCTGGACGCCTAACTCAGAGCGATAGCTGTCGGGGATCGCGTCCCCGCTCTGCGTCCAGTACGAGAGGCAGCGGTTCGCGTCCAGCACGCCCGGCTCGTCGAGGGCGCTGGTCGGGCACGCCTCGATGCAGAGCGTGCAGGAGCCGCAGTCGAGGTCGAGCGGCGGCGTCGGCTCGAGCTCGGCCTCGGTGATCAGCGTCCCCAGCACGACCCACGAGCCGAAGCGGCGCGTGATCAGCATCGTGTTTTTGCCGTAGAACCCGACTCCCGAGCGCGCCGCGGCCTCGCGGTCGACGTGCTGGTTCGCGTCGACGAGCACGCGGTACGCGCCGCCCCGCGGCGTCGCTTGCGATGCCGCTTCAGAGGCCTCGGCGGCTTTGCCGGCGAGGCCGGCGATGGCACCGCCGAGCGCGTCGAGCTTCTCGCGCAGCTCAGAGTAGGCGTCGTACCACGTGTAGCGCGGAAGCCGGCCGTGGCCCGGCGGAACCTCCCCGCCGTCGGCCCAGTAGCAGAGCGCAGCCGAGACGACGGTGCGCGCGCCGTCGAGCAGCGTCTCCGGATGACACGAGACCTCGGGCCGCGCCATCGTGAAGCGCATGTCCGCAAAAAGGCCGCGGGCCCGTCGCTCACGGATGTGGCTTTCCGTCTGCTCGTACGCCGAGACGGGAGCCGCTCCGACGACGTCGATGCCGAGCTCCTCGGCGAGCCTGCTCAGCTCAGCTGCCCGCATATGGGAAATTGTGCCCCGCGTGAAGGCAATTCGGATTCACGAGGACGGCGGGCCGGATGGATCCGCGAAGGCCTGCCTTCGGTGCCGAAGCCCCGGATCCTCGGCGCCGACGGTGCGGGCATCCGCGAGGACACCGGCGAGCAGGTCGTCATCAATCCCGGGCTCGAGGACGGCGACCGGATCCTGGTGATCGGCGAGCACATGGACGGGACGCACGCCGAGCTCGTCGCCGTCCCCGAGAGCAACGTCTACCCGTTGCCGGAGGGGCTCTCCTTTGAGGAGGCGGCGGCCTTCCCGCTCGTGTTCGAGACGGCGTACCGGATGCTCGTCACCAAGGCAGGGCTGCAGGAAAGCGAGTGGGTGCTCCTCTGGGGAATCGGCAGCGGGGTCGCGACCGCCGGTCTCGCGATCGCGAAGGCCCTCGGGGCGCGCGCAATCGTCACCTCCTCGAGCGACGAGAAGCTCGAGCGGGCGCGGGAGCTCGGCGCCGACGCGGCGGTGAACCACGCGGACGGCGACGTCATCGAGGCAGTCAAGGAGGCGACCGGCGGCAAGGGCGTCGACGTGGTGCTCGAGCACGTGGGCGAGGCAACCTGGCAGCGCTCGCTCCAGGCCGTGCGCACCGGCGGGCGGATCGCCGTCTGCGGCGCGACGAGCGGGCCGAACCCTCCCGCGGCGCTCCACCGGCTCTGGTGGAAGCAGCTGACGATCTACGGCTCAACGATGGGGACGAAGGAGGACTTCGAGGGCGTCTACGAGCTCGTGAAGGCCGGTCGGGCGAAGCCGGTCGTCGACACCGTGCTGCCCCTCGCCGAGGCCCGAGCCGCGCACGAGCGGCTGGAGGCAGGCGAGCAGTTCGGGAAGATCGTGCTGCAGATAGCTAGGTGAGCTGAAACGGCACGCTCGTCAGGATCACCCGCGGCTCGAAGAGGAGCAGCCGCTTCAGGTAGAGCGCCCGCTGGTTGTGCAGCAGGCGGTCCGTGCCGCGCGCGACGAGCTCGGGCATGACGACGACCGCGACCGCCTCCGGGTCGGCCGTGATCCGCCGCAGGTAGGTCAGCAGCGGCTTCCCGACATCGCGGTACGGCGCCGCTTCCACCTCGAGCTGCACGCCGGTCGGGAAGCGCTGCCAGTCCTGCTCGACCCGGCGCGCGTCCGCGTCGTCGAAGGCGAACGAGACCGCCTTCGTCTCACGGAAGCCGAGCGAGCGCGCGTAGAGGACGGCGCGCAGCGACGCCGCGTGGACCCCGGCGAGCGGCACGATGCACGTGACGCTGCCGGGCTCGACGAAGCTCTCCTCCGCTTCAGCAAGGCGCGGCACGTCCGTGATGGCGATGTCCGGCTCGCGCAGGAGCCCGAGCTTGAGCCGGAACGTCGGCCGGCGTAACGCCGCCAGCAGCGACGGCTTCCGGAAGAGCTCCGGCACCACCACCGTCACGAAGTTGTTGTCGCCCTTCGGGAAGCGCCAGACGTACTCGAGCATCGCATCCAGCGGCTCGTCCTCCTCGGCCGAGAGGATCTCGAGGCGCGGCTCGCCGTCCGTCCAGCCGAAGAAGCGCGGGCCGATCCCGGGGTCGCTGCCCGGGAAGGGCACGTGGACGGCCCGGAACGACCCGCCCGAGACGGTGCGCGCATACCAGAGCGCCTCGCGGGCCGCTGCGTCGAGCCGCTCGACGTACAGCAGGACCGTGTTCTCGACCTCGCGCCGCGCGAGCACCGCATGCGCCTTTGCCCGCAGCCGCCTCGCGACCGCGCGGTAGTGCCGCCGCACCGCGTAGAACATGAGGATCAGCACCGGGATCGCGACGATCACCATCCAGGCCCCGGCGAGGAACTTCGTCGCGATCACGATCACGGTGACCACCGCCGTCGTCGCGCCGCCGACGCCGTTGAGGAGCGCGCTCCAGCGCCAGCCGGGCCGCCGCGTCCGCAGCCAGTAGCGCACCATCCCGGCCTGCGCGAGCGTGAACGCAGTGAAGACGCCGATCACGTAGAGGTGGATCAGCGAGTTCACGTTCGCCCGGAACGCGAGCACGAGCCCGGCGGCTGCCGCCGTCAGCACGATGATCCCGTTCGAGTACGCGAGCCGGTCGCCGAGGTTGACGAACTGCCTCGGCAGGAATCCGTCGCGGGCCAGCAGCGCGGCGAGCCGCGGGAAGCCCTGGTACGAGGTGTTCGCCGCGAGGACGAGGATCGCGAGCGTGAACGCCTGGATGAGGTAGTACATCGTCGAGCCGGTCGAGCCCGCGGGGAAGGTCGCGCGGGCGATCTGGGAGAGGACCGACGCGCTCGAACTGGGGAGCGCGTGCATCTGGATGGCCAGGTACGAGACGCCGAGGAAGAGCGTCACCGCCGCGCCGGCCATCAGCAGTAGCGTCCGCGAGGCGTTCCTCGACTGCGGATGCCGGAAGGCGGTGACGCCGTTCGAGATCGACTCGACTCCGGTAAGCGCCGCCGAGCCGGACGCGAACGCCTTGAGCACGACGAACAGCCCGAGCGCGCCGGCGCCCGTTGGCAGCTGATGCGGGACCGTCGCGGTCGGACACGTGCCGACCGTGCACTTGCCGATTCCGACGGCGAGCATCGCGTACATGACCGCCAGGAAGGCGTAGGTCGGGAAGGCGAACATCAGGCCCGACTCGCGGACGCCGCGGAGGTTCCCGAGCGTCAAGACGACGATGGACGCCAGCGAGAGGAGCAGCCGGTGCGAGGCCAGCGAGGGCACGGCAGATGTCAGCGCGAAGACGCCGGCGGCGACCGAGACCGCAACGGTGAGGACGTAGTCCGTCAGCAGCGCCGCGCCCGCCACCAACGACGGCAGCACGCCGAGGTTCTCCCGCGCGAAGACGTACGAACCGCCGCTGGTGCCCTCATACGCCTTGATTCCCTGGCTGTAGGAGACCGCAACGATCAGGAGCAGCGCCGCGATCCCTGCCGAGATCGGCAGGACGTCGTGGCGGGCAGTCAGCGAGGCCGCCACCAGCACGGCGAGCGCGGCCTCGGTCGCGTACGCCACGGACGAGATCGGGTCGGAGGAGAAGATCGGCAGCGCGAGCGTCTTCGGGAGGAGCGTCTCCCCCATCTCGTGGGTCGCGCGCGGCCGCCCGATCAGGCGCCGCTTCGTGCCGCCGAGCAGCCCGAGGCCGGCGCCGATCAGTCCGGTTGGTTGGGGTGGCGGCTCCTCGAGGTCGAGCCCCGGAACCTCCGCGCTCACACGCGCGGCGGGAGCGCGTCGACCATCACCCTGCACGGCACATGCCTGAGGACGTGGTTGACGGTCTTGCCGAACATTTTCCAGCGGCGGCCGGAACACGGCGCGCGGAGCACGACGACGTCGGCTTGCGAGCGTTCGGCCTCTTCGACGATCGCCTCTCCCGCAACGCGTGCGCGCAGGACTTCGGTCCGGACGCCGACGCCGCGTGCGTACGCGATCGCGCGGGCATCCTCAAGCGCTCGCTTCGCCGCCGCCTCCTCCTCGAGCATGTGCGCGTCGAGCGGTAAGGCGGGCGGGACCTCGACGACGACCACCGCGGTGATCCTCGAGCCACTGTCGTCGGCGAGCTCGGCCGCGAGGGCAACCGCGGTCTCGGAAGACTCGTCCGCGACGAGCGGCACGAGGATCCGCCGGTACGCGACCGCCGGCCTGCGTCGAAGCTCGGCGGCGCGAACGGCCATGGATTCACGCTAGTCGGCACCGCCTCAATGCCGCCTCAAGCGCGCGGCCGCCGGCCTCAAGCACTGCTCAAGGCCGTCGCAGGGTTGACCAGGCGGTAGCCCGCTCCCGGCTCGGTCAGGAGGTAGCGCGGCCGCGTCGGGTCGCGCTCGATCTTGCGCCGCAGCTGCGAGACGTAGACGTGCAGGTAGTGAGACTCGTCGTCGTAGGCAGGACCCCAGACCTCGCGCAGGAGCGTCGGGTGCGTGAGCAGCTTGCCTTCGTTCTGGACGAAGACGCGGAGGAGCTCGAACTCGTGCGGGGTCAGCTGCACCGGCTTTCCGGCGACCTCGACCGAGCGCTTGTCGAGATCGACGACGAGCTCGCCGATCTCCAGCACCGGCCCGCCGGACGGGGCCGCGCGCCTCAACGCCGCGCGGAGCCGCGCCAGCAGCTCGTCGATGCCGAACGGCTTCTCGACGTAGTCGTCCGCGCCCGCGTCGAGCGCGGCGACCTTCTCCCGCTCCTCGCCGACGACCGAGAGCACGAGGATCGGGGCCGAGCTCCAGCGGCGCAGCTCGCGAGTGACCTCCGTGCCGGTGCGGTCGGGGAGCACGAGGTCGACGATGACCGCATCGGGCGGCTTGAGCGCTGCCGCCGCGAGGGCCTGCTCGGCCGTCGCCGCGGTCTCGACCTCGTAGCCCGCACCGCGGAGGTTTGTCTGCAGCGCCCGCAGGATCTGCGGCTCGTCGTCGACGACGAGGATGCGCTGTTTCACGGGCTGACCGTCAGGGGCCGAGGAGCCGCGGGCAACGCAAAGACGAACGAGGCGCCCGAGCCCGGACGCGGCTCGGCCCAGAGCCGGCTGCCGTTCGCCTCCGCGAAGCCGCGCGCGATCGCCAGGCCGAGCCCGGTGCCGCTGCGTCCCTCGAAGGGCTCGAAGATGCGCTCGAGATCGTCGTGCCCGAGGCCCGGGCCCCGGTCGTCCACGCGCACAAACACCTCCGGGCCCGAGGCGGAAACCGTGACCGTGACCTCGTCCGTCGGCGACGAGAGCCGGAGCGCGTTCTCCAGGACGTTGGCCAGGGCCCGCTCCAGCTGGGCCGCGTCGATCCGCACAGGCGGCAGTCCGCCCGCTTGCCGCACCGAGACGCGGGCCGCGTCGGCCCCGACCGCCTCGAGGGCCCGCGAGATCAACTCGTCGACCGGCCAGAGCTCGGGCTGCGGCCGCGCCGCGCCGGCTTCGAGCCGCGAGAGGTCGAGCAGGTTGCCGACAAGCCGGTCGAGGCGCGAGGTCTCGAGGCGGATCGTCTCCAGCAGCTCCGCCCGGTCGCGCTCATCGAGCTCCAGCGCCGAGCTCTCGAGCCCGTCGCCGGCGGCGCGGATCGCGGTCAGCGGCGAGCGAAGGTCGTGACTGACCGCGTGCAGCACGGCGGTCTTCACCGCATCGCTGCGCCGCAGTGCCTCCGCATCCGCGGCCGCGATCGCGAGCTTGCTCACGACAACCGCGGTCACGAGGAAGACCGCGAGCGCGACCCAGTTCTCCGACTCCCGCAGGGCGAGCGTGTGCAGCGGCGGCAGGAAGAAGAAGTTGAAGGCGAGCATGCTCACGAGCGAGACGCCGACGGCGTAGGCGAGGCCGTAGAAGATCGCCACCGGCAGCACCGCGAAGAGGTAGAGCGCCCCGAGGCTGAGGATCGGCGCGATCTGGTTCAGCCCGTGGATCGCGCCGCTCACGACCGCCACAGCCGCGAGGCTCACCGCTATCCGCGCGGCATGGGCCCTCACGTGCTCAGGATACGCCCGCTAGGTGAGCTCGAAGAGCAGCTCCTCGACATCGGTTGTGCGAGAGCCGACCTGGACGAAGCCGCACTTCTCGAGCACGCGGATCGAGCCGACGTTGCTGGTCGCGACCCAGGCGTGCAGCGGTCGCACCTTCAGCTCCTCGGTCAGCTCGGCGAGGGCTTCCGTCGCGACGCCCTTGCCCCAGAACTCGCGGCCGATCCAGTAGCCGACGAGGCGCTGTCCGTCCTGCTCCCAGGAGAGCACATTTCCGGCCACCTGGCCCTCGTGGACGATCGTCCTCTTCGTCAGCGAGTCGTCGGCGAGGATCTTGCGCCAGTGCGCGTCGAACGTCTCTCGGTCGCGCGCCGGGAAAATCGCCATCTCGTTGGCTTCCGGCTCGAGCTGATGCTCGAAGAACGCGTCGAGGTCGCTCTCGGCGACCTCCCGCAGGACGGCGCTAGCCAAAGCCGAGAATGAACTTCGCGTCCTCGGACATCTTGTCCGGGGTCCACGGTGGGTCCCACGTGAGCTCGGTCTCCACCTGCTCGACTTCCGGAATCGACTGCGCGACCTCCTCGATCGACTGCTGGATCAGCGGCCCGGCCGGGCAGCCCATCGAGGTCAGGCTGTAGCGGATGTGCACCCGCGGCCCCGCGACCTCGACGTCGTAGAGCAGGCCGAGCTCGACGATGTCCATCCCGAGCTCGGGATCCTCGACGGCGCGCAGCGCCTCGATCACGTCATCACGTGTCGGCATCAGGAGGTCCAGGGTATCGAGGCAGGCCGTCCTGCGGGAGCTCGTCCCACGGCGCACGCGAGTCGACGAACGAGTGGTACTGCGGCCGGATCTGCGGATCGCCGTCGAGCGAGCCGAGCCGGATCGAGATCTCGTCGCCTTCGGGCCAGTGCGCGCCGAAAAGCGACGAGCCGCAGACCGAGCAGAAAGCCTTCACCGCCGTCCCGCCTTCCGGCTCGAATACCCGCAGCAGCTCCTCTCCCTGCAGCAGCCGAAACTGCTCTCGCGAGACGCGTCCCTGCGTGAGGCCGAACGTCCCCGAATGCTTGCG
>WNGE01017201.1_pt1 | contig 13007 bp, 12 predicted proteins | sample 5400651 | NCBI WGS metagenome assembly WNGE01 (sample SAMN13153370, study PRJNA577476) | soil metagenome | isolation source: 60 cm soil or saprolite under grassland replicate 2 | place: USA:California | collected 2016-06-15 | reverse complement strand
GTGCGTCCGACTCCGCGCCCGACTGATCTCGATGCCGTCATCGGCTTGCGTGGACCGATCGCTCCTCCGGAAATGTGTAACGGGCTGATGGTTCCCATTGTCTTCTTTGACCAGATTTACTCGTTCGACCGTGATGCGCTTATAAAGTCCATCCCACGCCCGGAGAAGGTTACCGCGAAGGAATTTCAGCCGGCGGCTGAGGAGCTTTTCGACCGGATTATGCAAATGACGGATAATGCAGGCGCGACCGATGAGAATCGCGCGCTGAACTATCTCGCTGTCCGCTATCCGGCGATCTATGCAAAGGTCGCCGAACAATTCGCGACTAATGCCTCGTTGAGCGCGGTAGAAGTTCGTCCATCGCCCTTGAGCGCCGTGCGAAAGATAGTGGATGTGATCTTGGCTTTCACTAATCGAACAACGGACGTCACGGAAAAGTTTTTCGTCCGCGTCGATGTGACCGAGGAGTTTCCCTTCCTGGCCACCAAGATGTCGCCTTACTATGATCGGTGAAGTGAAAACCTAAACAGGAGATAAATAAAAATGAAAACACCAGGATTTAGCGCAGAGGTTGTTTTGGATCCGGCGATCCAAAATAAGCATTACGGGGGGTTGTTTGCTGAAACGTCGGATCAGGGTGGAGTGATTCCGCAATTGATGATGTCCGACATCTGGGATTTAATTGATGGGCTGTTTGGGAGAGGCGGTGGCGGGGCGGTAGGCGGAGCCGCAGGTGGGGCAGTAGGTGGGGCAGTAGGTGGACCCGTAGGTGCGGGTATTGGTGCGGCCCTAGGTACAGTCTTAGGCAGAGAAGTTCACTGTTTGATTAGAACGGGGAAATTCTGCGACTGAGGCAAACCGTTAGTGGTATGTCTCGGTGAGGAGCTTGACCAAAGACGCCTATGATCGGTGAAGTAAAAACCTAAACAACAGGAGATAAATGAAATGAACATTCCAGGATTTACCGCAGAGGCCTCGCAGTCTAAGACGACTAGGCATTACGGACTTGCAGCGGCTTTTGTTCAATCGTCGCTTGCTGCCAATGTTGTCCCTGCGAAGTGCTTTAACGAGGGGTGGTGCGGAGACTGCGACCCTGTGAAACACGCAATGCCTTGCTGCATTAACAGAGAGATTGAATGGATAGAGTGTGAGCCGTCGCCGTGGAAACCAGGTACGCCGCCGCCGACAACCTCCTCTTGCCGGAAAATCTGTTGTGTGGATGGCCAGCCGCAATTGACTTAACTTACTGGTTACAAAGATGTCACCGTATTACGACCGTTAAACCTAACTAGCCGAAAGGAGATACGAAATGAACACAATAAACATGCCGGGATTTACAGCGGGAGCATCACTATATGGAGCGAGCGCTGGCGACCGCTACATCATGCATTCAACAACGACTGGTAGCATAACCAACGAGGTATTACCGCAGATGAAATTCGATCGATGCCTACGCATGTGGCGGCATTTGTATATTGGATGCCGATTGGACGGTGGAGATATTGGTTGGTGCAGTGACTACGCTGATATGTATTGGGATGCCTTGCAATGTGATGGATAAAAAAGGAGGTAAAGATTTGCTGGTTTGAGAGCTGCACCCCTGATCGTGTATCGAGTGGCTTGTTCTCATTTTAGACAGGACAAAACTTTCAATTATCGGGCGGGCACGGGTCTTCTGCCTGTCATTCGGTGTTGTTATATTTGAGGTGTGAAATGAACATGCCTGGATTTACAGCGGACTCATCGCTTGGCCCAACCACCGGCACATATCGGGTAGATACTGTTTTCGGCAGATCCGGTAGCATTCTCCCCATGTTGAAGAAACAAAGATCATGCACGACGACGTACGCCGGGTTCGTAGTGTATCCGATGACCGTGTGCTTCCCATGGCCCGACTTGGTGACCGGTCTGGTTGCTGCTAGCTCAAGGATTCCGAATTCGACGCCTGCTGCACAATCGGTGAAGCACCTTAATCTCTCCGCGGCTCGGACCACCGCATCTCGGCTTTCGCCGTTTTGTCGCGTTAGTGGCGGTCCGTGGTTCGCGCAGGTCACCACCACTGAGTCCTGCGATGACGCGATTCCCGATTTCTCTATGCTAGAGATCATCGCCGCGCCTGAGCCTTTTTCCATTCAGTGGACCGGTGACCTTCGGGACATTCCGGCGCCCTTCAGCGAGCAACAATTTTTTCTTTGGGGAGCGCCTTCATGTAGTTGCTGCGCCGGGTTCACCCAATGTCCGGATGGCAGATGTGTGCCCCACGGGACTAGCTGCGACATTCACCCAGCCTGAAATAAAACTACCACCGACGCTATGGAACAAGCCAGCAAACATAGCCTAAGGGCCGTTAAGTTAAGCGCAGGGTTTGGAAGCCTTGCGGCAGCCTTGAATGAAAGGGGATGAATGAAATGAAGACACCAGGATTTACCGCAGAAGCCTCGCTCTGCAAGACGAGCGGGTGCTATTCTCCTGTAGAGACGCGAGCCTACAAAGACGGAGGGCAAGGCGTTATGTCTCAGCTTTCCGTTGGTCGATTTCCGGGATCGCACGGTGTTGGCGTTTTCGGTGGCATCGGAGACTGGCTTTGTAGGTTTTGGTGCGAGCTTTCGTACTCCGCGTGTCTGGACGGTTGCGAAGGCACTTTGGACAATCCGAAGCCATCCCTCAACTGCGTGATTTGCGATCAGCAGCACACTGCATGTCTGCAAGGATGCGGGGGGAGTAATGCGGGACCCGTTACTGCATCATGCGGTTGAATGAACTGTTGTTTCATCGGCGACGGCTTCGACTTCATGACCCAGTTGAACTGGGCAACGCCGAGGGGTTGCTACGCTGACCAACCCGGAAACGGATGCCGCGGATAGTTTTCATTCGGGAACGTTTCTTCAATTTTCGCAGGATGCCGATTTTGGACAAAAAACGGTCACGGGCCCTGCCAACTTGACTCTTATCGAGTTCCGGCGTTGGCCTATTGCCGACGGCGGTACTCTTTTAGCAACTCGCGCAGGCGATCGTGCGGCAGCGCTTCGACGCGATGATTGTCGCGGCCGGTCATCGAGTGGTTATCGACTAACGCGTTCACGACCGCTTCTTCAGTCGCTTGTACCACAGCAGCGAAAATCGGGTCCATCAGATCATTTGGGATTGTCGTCACACTATGCGTGACTTGATCCGGACCTGCGACATTCGGGTTCGCAGTTGAAAATGCGACGAACAAATCACCGGAGCCGTTCCCCGAAACGGCTCCGGTGCGAGCAAGCCCGAGCGACACGCGGCGGGCGAGTCGCTTCAATTGATTTGGTAGCAACGGAGCGTCCGTCGCAACCACTACGATACACGAGCCGCTTTCTTGTCTGTAAACGTCACCCGGAATCTCTTTTCCAACAGGTATGCCGGCGATCGTGAGCTGCGCGCGCCGGCCGAAATTTGCCTGTAGAAACACACCAACAACGAAACTTTGTTCTGCAGCGTCTTTTCCGGCATCTTGCGACCGGATATCGACCTTTCGGGAGGCGGTCCCGTTTCCTCCTTTAAATTCGTAGCAAATCATGCCGGTCCCGCCGCCCACGCTCCCCTCCTCCAGCGCACCGCCGTGGGCACTATCGAGCGCGCGCCAGACATCTTCCGGCTTAACGTGAAAGCCATTGATATCGTTAAGCCAGCCGTCCCAGGTCTCTGCGACAACGGGCAAGCTCCACCAGTAGCCAGTCTTATCAGCAGCACCGTGTTTGACACGCCAGGCAATCACCGCGTCGCGCGCGACCCCTACGCTGTGTGTGTTCGTGATGACGATCGGCCCTTCAAGAAATCCGCTTTCGTCGACCCACGCGGTGCCGGTCATTTCACCATTACCGTTTAAGCTGAAGAACCCGGCGTAGACCGGATCATTCAGCGAAGCGTGTCCGCGCGGCAGGATCGCAGTAACACCGGTGCGGACTGGTCCTTTCCCGACTTCTAGTTTTCCTTCGCCGCTGATCAGAGTCGTGTAGCCGACTTCGACACCAGGCACATCGGTAATTGCATCTAACTTTCCCGGTGTCCCTTCGAAAGGAATCCCCAGATCGCGCGCCCGAACTGTTTTGCTGTCAGCAGCGGGTGTGGCAGGCGGACGCTTTATCGGCTCACGCGCGTAGGAATCGAGCGCGATTAGCAGCGAGAGTAGGAATACAAAGACCAAACCAGATGCCGACGTTCTAAACATGCGGAAAACGTCCAACGCTCAACGTCCAACGTCCAACGCTCAATTGAAATCACAGAATTGTGGTCTTCTAAATTCGTGTTCATTCGTGTCGATTCGTGGTTAGAATTCTCTTTTCTGTTTCCCGGACACGCTGACGCAGTTAGATTGAACGCGTGAGTTACGAGGTTTTCGCCAGAAAATATCGGCCGCAGACTTTCGATGATCTGGTCGGGCAGGCGCACGTCTCGCGCACGCTGAAAAACGCGGTTGCCCAAAATCGCCTCGCTCACGCGTACCTCTTCGTCGGTCCACGCGGCGTCGGGAAAACATCGACTGCACGGATTCTGGCAAAGTCGCTCAATTGCGTGAAAGGACCTACGGTCACGCCGTGCGGTGAATGTGATAACTGCCGCGAGATTGCCGGCGGCAATAGTCTCGATGTGATCGAGATTGACGGCGCCAGCAACAACAGTGTCGAAGACGTCCGGCAACTCCGTGAGAACGTTCGATACGCGCCGGCCAAGGGGCGTTACAAGATATATCTGATCGACGAAGTTCACATGCTCTCGCCGGCGGCGTTTAATGCGCTTTTAAAAACTCTCGAAGAGCCGCCCGAGCATGTGAGGTTTGATCTCCACCGCATCGCGGCAAACCTCATCGCGAAACATCTACAATTCATTGCCGAAAAGGAGAACATTACGCTTGAGCCCGCCGCTGCGCATGCGATTGCGCGTGGAGCCGAGGGCGGTTTGCGCGACGCGGAATCGATGCTCGATCAACTCGTCGCGTTTTGCGGAGAGAAAATCAGCGAAAACGATGTGCTCGATGTTTTCGGATTCACAAGCGAACAAACCGTTGTCGATCTTACAGGTCGGATTTTGCGACGTGAAACTCCGGACGCGATCGATCTGCTGCATCAGCAAAGCGAAGCCGGTAAGGACATGATGCGACTGATGTCGGACTTGATTGCTTACCTGCGCGACCTGCTTGTATTCAAAGCAAAGCCGGATGCACTTAAAGAAGATGTCGAGGCTGATGTGCAAACATTACTCGCAGCGCACGCCGAGCTTCTCACGACAGACCGCTTGCTTGAACTCGTCGATCAATTTGCCGCCGCTGAAGGCCGCATGAAATGGGCGCCGAATAAAATGCTGCATTTCGAAGTAGCAATCATCAAGGCGATTCAAAGCCTGGGACAGGCAACGCTGGATGAGGTAATCGAAAAACTTAGCCAGTTACGTGATGGAAAATCTGTTTCACAAAAACAATCTCCATCTGTGGTGACAGGTGGGCCGCCTGCATCCGGGAAGCAAGCAGCCGACACGGCTGCCACTACAGCAGCTGCCGTCACCGATAGCGGCTATAACGAGAGCGCTCCCCGCGTAGCCGAAACTTCACCGGACGCGAATGAGCTTTGGCAACAGGCTCTGGTCAAAATTCCCGCGCAAAAGGCCTTCGTGCGAAATTCTGCTGCGGCAGCCCATGTCCTTGGGATCGAAGGGCGCAATTTCCAGCTTGGTTTCGCGCCTGGCGACAAAGCGATGATGGAAATCCTGGGGACGCAAGCCAATCGCAAATTTCTTGAGACATTGCTACATGAGATCACCGGAACGGACTGGAGTGTGAAGCTTACCGTCAGGGAAGAACTTCCTTCCAAACAGGCACCGCCCTCAGAGGGTTCTCGACCTGAAAATTTTAAAGGAGATCCGCTTATTGAAGAAGCGATCGGGTTGTTCAATGCTCAGATAGTCCAGGAAAGCTAAAGCGCGACCGCCCGGCATCGCAACGCAAACACCATGAACTTAAACAAGCTAATGAATCGAAAGCAAAACTGTTGAAGTGAGTGCGGCTGGCGGAAAAGTGAAGGTGACAGCAAACGGCGCCGGTGACGTTCTCGCCATCAAGATCGAAAAAGAAGTCGTTGATCCAAATGACGTGGAATTTCTCGAAGAAATGGTTCTCAGCGCGGTTCAGCAGGCGGTGGAGCAAGGAAAAGCGCTCGCGCAATCAGAGATGAGCAAGGTCACTGGCGGTCTCGGCATACCGGGACTGCAATAATGACGAAATCCCAATGACGAATCCAAAATGACAAAAGCGCAAACCAAACGGGACTGCTATTCCGCTTCGTCATTTTGTCATTCCTTCGGCATGCGGCATTCGTCATTCGTGCTTCGTCATTCCTATTACGTCTGAGCCAAAATAAGGTCGTAGTTTTTCTGGAATCTGAATGGAGCCATCCGGCTGCTGATAGCTTTCAATCAACGCTGCGAACAACCTGGGCAGCGCAACGCCAGAGCCATTCAGTGTGTGGCAGAACCGATTTTTCCCGTCGCGATCCTTGAATCGAAGCTGCATCCGGCGCGCCTGGAAATCTTCACAGTTTGAGCAGCTTGATACCTCCAGATACGCATCTTGTCCCGGCGACCAGACCTCGATGTCGTAGCTCTTGGCCGCAGCAAAACCCAAATCGCCGGTGCAAAGCTCGACGACTCGATAATGTAAGCCGAGCAGCTGCAATACGCGTTCCGCGTTAGCCGTAAGCGATTCCAGTTCGTCATACGACTTTTCAGGTGCCGTGACTTTGACCAGCTCCACCTTGTCGAATTGATGCACCCGGAGAATGCCACGGGTTTCGTGGCCCGCCGCGCCAGCTTCGCGCCGGAAACATGGCGCATAGCCAACGAATTTTCTGGGAAGATCGACTGCGCTGACAATTTCATCGCGATGAAGGTTCGTTAGTTGAACCTCCGCAGTTGGTGCAAGAAACACCTGGTTCTCCTCCAAACCGTACATGTCCGCTTCAAACTTGGGCAGCTGAGATGTGCCGATCATGCAATCGCGCCGAACCAGAAATGGCGGACTGATTTCGGTGTAACCATGCTCTCGCGTGTGCAAATCGATCATGAAATTGATCAGCGCGCGCTCCAGCCTCGCGCCCGCACCAGTGAAACAAATAAAACCGCTACCGCTCAATTTCGCGGCCCGTTCCATGTCTAAGAGATTCAGTTTCACGCTGAGCGCGACGTGATCGGCCGGTTTGGTCAATCGGGGTTTCTCGCCCCAGGTGCGCACCACGCGATTCGCGGCTGCATCCCTACCGATCGGGACACTCTCATGGGGCAGGTTCGCGATCCGAAGCAGCAAATCATTTTGCTCTCCCTCGGCAGCCGTTGCCTGCGCATTTAGGTTGGCAATCTCTTCTCCGATTTGTCGAACATGCTGCTCCAGTTCCTCAGTCGGTTCTCCACGCGACTTTTTGACGCCGATTTCCTTGCTCAATCGTTTGCGATCAGCGTTTAATTGCTGCAGCGCAGTTTCGGTCTTCCGGCGCTCTGCATCTACGCGCAATACATCGTCGATTTTGGCTTCGTCTCCCCCACCCCGCGCGGCAAGGCGCTCGCGAACGAAATCCGGTTTCTCTCGAATCAGACGAATGTCGAGCATGGCGCAGTATGAATGACGAATATCGAATGTCTAATGACGAAGAAATGACGAATTGCTGTAGCGTCCGCTGTCCTCAGCGGACGAAGGCCGGAGATGTGCCGAGCAGTGCGCCGGGGACAGCGCACCCTACAGCATTCTGGAATTCCTCACTCTTTTGTCATTCGGAATTCGAACTTCGTCATTCGATCCTAACTAAAGCTAGTGCGTGACAACGAGTGGCCTCGTACGATATTCTCTCCGTGGAAAAACTGGATCTCCTCGCCGTCGCCCTCGGTCTTGCCGCGCTGGCCGGGATTAATCTTTATCTGACAGTTTTCGTCACCGGCCTGGCAATTCACTTTCACTGGATCACGCTTGCGTCGCAGTACCAATCGCTCGAGATCCTCGGTAACCCATGGATCATCACAATTGCCGGCATTTTGTATTTCTTGGAATTCTTCGCGGATAAAATTCCGTGGGTCGATTCGGTCTGGGACGCCGTTCACACCGTGATCCGTCCCATTGGCGGCGCGCTGCTTGCAATTCAGGTGCTCGGCCATCCAAGTCCCGCATACACTATAATTGTGGCGTTGCTCGCGGGCGGCACCAGCTTGGTGGCGCACACCGCAAAGGCGGCTACGCGGCTCGCCAGCAACTCGTCACCGGAACCATTTTCAAATATCGGGCTGAGCCTCGGCGAAGACGCGGCCGTGCTCGGTGGACTCGCTCTCGTTCATTTCAATCCCATCCTTGCCCTGGTCATCTTTCTAATCTGTATCGGCGCATTCTTCTACTTTGCGCCGAGGATTTGGCGCGGGATGAAAGTTAAAATCTGGCTGGCTTGGCGGAAGCTGAATGGACCGGCCGATCGCGACGTGGTCGTGAAATTACCATCGACGTTGCCGGCACGGCTCGCACCGGTTTTCGGCAAAGAAAATGTTCTCGGCGAAACGATCGCGTGGGCTGTGCCATGCGTCAGCGGACGCGGCGGGCCTGCCCGCCGTAGCCTTGGCGGAGGCGGGCGGATTCCAGCGAATTTGTTCGGCGCTCTTGTGGCCACGAATGAGGAGCCGCGCAGGCTCATTTTTGTCGCACGAAAAGGTGGACGCCCACTCGCGCGCGCAATCGATCTAGAGGGGTTAAACGTCGCTCGCGAACCGAAATTTCTTGCCGAGAACCTTGTCATTTTTCCTGAGGCTGGAAAAGGCCCCAGGTATTTGTTCGTATTCGCGCGACCGCATGCGGCCTTGGTCGAGCAAATCGTTCACGATCTGAACCGGCGATTAAGCGAACCGGTGCTACAGGAGCACGTCACCGCGGACTCCGCGAGTCCGGTTGGGTAGGGCACGCGTCTCGCGAGTTAATACCAGTCCGGCTCGGACCTTCGGCGTCGCGCCGAAACAATCTTTGTCTAAAATGCCGCCTTGGCGTCAATGGTAAGCGCTGCACAAAGTCCGCGAACCCGAGACGGCTTCGCCAGCACACGAGACGCGTGCGCTACCCAGAACGCGCGGCACGGCGCGCGTGACATTTCGGACAGTTGTTCTCATAATCTTCGCGTGACGACTGTCGCCGATCGTTACGCACAATTGCGCGATACCGGTCGTGTTCGTGAACTGGCGCTGTTTGTCTCGCCGCAAATCCCATCGGAGCTGGAGCTGCAAGCTCGCTGGTTTGCCGGAGATTTCGGCAAGCATTTCGTCAGCACCGCTGGAGATGAAATCGAGGTCGTCCAATTTGGTACGTGGAATCGCGAAGCTGGACCGGACTTTCGTGATGCTGCGATTCGAATCAAAGGCGGTGATCCAATCCGCGGTTGCATCGAGATCGATCTTCTGGATCGCAGCTGGGAAACGCACGGTCACGCGACCAACCCGGCTTTTGACGAGACTGTGTTGCACGTGTTTGTCGAGAGAGGCGATCGCGAATTTTTCACGCGGACGAAATCGAACCGCAACGTGCCGCAGGTCCATATTGATCCAGCGGTTCTACCAGACGCATTCAGTGCGAATATTCCGCTGGCGCGACCGGGTCGTTGTCAGGCGCCGCTCAAAGATCTGCCTGAAGAGCGCGTCGGCTCCGTGCTGGACGCAGCGGCGCAATTTCGCTTGCGACAAAAGGCTGCGCGCATTCGCCACAAAATTGACAGTCGGGGACGCGATGAAGTGCTCTTTCAAGAGCTGGCAGCCGCGCTTGGTTACAAGGAAAACAAGCTGCCTTTCACGCTGATCACGCAGCGGCTGCCATTGAAATTCTTGCGCGAAGCCACGTCGGACATCGAATCGATGTTGTTTGGCGTGGCTGGTTTCCTGGAAACCGCGGATCTCGATGTCTACGAGAAATCGACACGCGAATATGTGCGCCAATTATGGGACCGCTGGTGGCCGCATCGTAACGAGTTGCAGCGGCTAGTCTTGCCAGGCAAAATCTGGTGCCTCAGCAGCACACGGCCGTTGAATCATCCACAGCGCCGGCTGGCGGCACTGGCAATCCTCGCGCGCGATTGGCCCCGTCTTCAGCGCGCCTCTGGGAAAAGTAGTGTCAGTGCGGCAAAATATTTCTTTCAAACGCTGGACCATCCGTTTTGGAATTTTCACTACACACTCACTTCCAAAGCTGCGCCAAAAAAAATGGCCCTGATTGGCGAAGCGCGCGTTGCGGACATCCTGGCCAATGTGCTGTTTCCGTTTTGGCTGGCGCACGATCTTGATCCTTCGGCGTCGCTCGGGAAAAATCTGTGGACGGAGTATACAAAGCTTCCGGCGCAGTTGTCGAACCGCCGGCTCGAAACAGGGGCGACGCGTCTTTTTGGAAACGATCCGCGCCGGAAACAATTCCTGAAAACCGTCGCGCACCAGCAGGGCTTGCTTCAGATTTACGAGGACTTTTGCATGCGCGATAATTCCGATTGCGCGCAATGCCCGTTCCCGGAGCAAATTAAGAAATGGGAATGAATTACACAAATTAAAACGCTCGTTCAGCAAAAACATGCGATGAAGAACTTTAACGATTTCGCCGCTTTGCGCGGCGCCCTGCAGGAATTAAAAGAGATGGAACGTTTTGACTTTTTTAACCGTTTTAACTGTTTTAACCTCCCCGCCACCAAGGTGAGATTCTTGAATCGAATCAGAACTAACCGTCTGCCCACACAAAAGGGCCAACAAGAGGCGTTCACCCTCATCGAGCTGCTCGTTGTGATCGCGATCATTGCCATTTTGATCGGTCTGCTCTTTCCCGCTTTCCGCGCTGTGCAGGATCAAGCCAAAAGAACGCAGGCGAAAAACGATCTCACCCAGATCGTAAACGCGGTGAATGCTTACTACACCGATTACGGCAAGTACCCGCCGGCAACTGACGATGTGGTGATTGCAGATAATTCCACTTTATTCAATGTTTTGCGCGCAGCAGAACCAACTCCAACTTACAATCTGCGCCAGATCGTTTTCATTAATCCGCCCTACGTCAAGAATGACACAGCGGGGAATAGACGATCCGGTGTGAGTCCCACGGATGGGAAATATTACGATCCTTGGGGAACGCAATATCAAGTCGCCATCGACACTAATTACGATAATCAAATGACGAACCCGTACAGTTTGAATGCTGGGCCAACAACGCTTGGAATAGGTGTAATCGCTTGGTCCTTTGGCAGTGACGGTCAATCGCAAAGTGTTCCAGGCCCTGCTCCCGATAAGAATGCAGGCGTGAACTCTGACGACGTGATTTCTTGGCAGTGATTTATTTTGGCGTGCCTCCAGCGGAGCCGATTTTGCGCGCATGCTTTGTTTCGGTTGCAATCCGCAATCGAAAATCTAAAATCGAAAATCACATTGCGGGTGTAGTTCAATGGTAGAACGGCAGCTTCCCAAGCTGCACACGAGGGTTCGATTCCCTTCACCCGCTTTCCAGTGGCGCAGTCATCCTGAACGAAGTGAAGGATCTCGCCCGTGATGATTGATCACACCCCTTGGCCTGCGCGTTCTATACGCAATAGTGAAATCCCTCGCTCTCTGCGCGATTCGGGATCACAAATTCATCTCCCACCAAAAAGTTTGCGAAATGACTTGAAGACGCGACCAGGGAAGGAGAACGCTTTTTGGGGCACACCCTGGAATTGTTGAGCAAACGGCCACTGCTGGCCGCCATGGACCTGGCAAGCGCCTGTGGGCACTTTATCGGCGGGCAAATCGATGTCATACGCCGTCCCGGCGGACATGCACCCCGTCGTGGCGAGTTGATTCGAGAGCGAACAGACCGTGGCGTGTTGGATCGGCATCGTCGGTTGCAACTGCTCGGCCGGATAATGTTGCGCCGCCTTGTTCATTACCTGCGTCCAGACCGGGAGCGCGAGCGCGGCACCGTAACCGCGTGAAATAATTGTTGTCGGTTGATCGAACCCGACCCACACACCACACGTCAGCGTGCTGGTGTAACCCAAGAACCATGCATCCTTATAATCGTTCGTGGTACCAGTCTTGCCGGCTGCCGGCAGTCTGAATCCCAGGGAACGCGAGTTGGCGGCAGTTCCACTCGTCAAAACTTCTTCCATTAGTTGCGAGGTCATCCAGGCCGCGCCCGGATCGAGCGCCGGCACCGTGATATGCGCGGCGCGATAGACTGGCTTGTGGTTCGCATCGTCGATTCGTTCGATGACGTACGATTGCTTGCGCACTCCGGCATTCGGAAAAACCGAGTACGCCGCAGTCAAATCTTTCAGGTCCGTCTCGAAGGAACCGATGTAAATGGCCGGACCGTGCGGAACGTTTTGGGAGATGCCGAGAGTGTTCGCCACCTTTTGGACAGGGTCGAGCCCGGCGAATTGGCCAACGCGCACGCTCATGGTGTTGCGCGAATGAATCAGACCGTAGGAGCAAGCAAGAATCCCGCCGTACGTTCCATCGGAATTTCCCGGCGACCAATTCCCGGCTCCTTCTATTTCACCGGCGCGAATTGGACCGTCGCTGATCGCAGCGCCCGGCAATAGGCCGTGAGTGAATGCAACCGTGTAGACGAATGGCTTAAATGCGGAACCAACCTGCCGGTTTGCCGGCGCCAACGCGCGATTGAATTTGCTTTGAGCGTAATCACGGCCGCCGACGAGCGCACGAATTCCGCCGCTGGCATTATCGATTACAACCACCGCGCCTTCCAAATAAGGCATGGCCGAATCTCCTTCCCCATTTTCAGGGGGATGATAGGTCGCTTTTATCGGATGATGAAAATTGGATTGATGCTCGATTTTCGTGAGCTGCGTCTCCAGCGCGTCTTGTGCGGCGTTTTGCACTGCCGGATCGAGGGTGGTGTAGATCGACATACCACCGTCATCGATCTGGTCTTGCGTTAGCAACAGATTCAAATCGCGCTGCACCGCGTCCATCGCGTAGTTCTCCTGAACAAAAGGCAT
>WNGE01013012.1_pt1 | contig 13007 bp, 16 predicted proteins | sample 5400651 | NCBI WGS metagenome assembly WNGE01 (sample SAMN13153370, study PRJNA577476) | soil metagenome | isolation source: 60 cm soil or saprolite under grassland replicate 2 | place: USA:California | collected 2016-06-15 | reverse complement strand
GACGCGCTTGGCAATCTCGATCGCGCGGTCCGCTCCTTTTTCTGGCGAGATCCGTCCTAGAAAAGCCAGATACTCTCCGGAGCCGGGCCGAAAGCCGAATAGGTCCCCGGGCAAGCCATGATAGATGGTCGCCTGCCAATTGGCCCAATGTAGCGGTTGCCGTTGAGCATTCGAGATCGAGATAAGTGGTTCGTCCCGAAACCGGTCGAACACAGGAACCAGGTCGGGAACATCAAGGCGTCCGTGCAAGGTCGTAAGGTGCGGAACTGGCAGGTAGCGAGAAATAGGAAAATGAAGGTAACCGGTGTGAAAATGGATCATATCGAACTCGCTAGCGTGCTCGACTACGTGATCTAACAGCAGAACTTCTCGTGCCACGGGATCTTTGCACCGCTCGTTTTTACGGAGCGAGCGCCGGCACGGCGCAATCAGCCGGGCGTTTGTGACCGAGTCGCCGCTGGCAAAGAGGGTCACCTCGTGGCCGGAGCTAACCAATTCTTCAGTAAGATAAGAAACGATCCGTTCCGTCCCTCCGTAATGTTTTGGAGGCACACTCTCGATTAGCGGCGATACTTGAGCGATTCGCATAATTCCCTTTTCCGTCGCGAGATCCAAGCTCCACTTGACGCACTGCTGACAGCAGAATGCGCTTAAGGTCGGAAAGCTCTAATCGCGATATTGATTCCCATAAATTTAACTTTCTGTGCTTACACTTCGAACCCGACCGCAGCTTTGGTTCTCGCGTGTTGTGGAAAATGAAGCGCGTCTCAGGCAACAGGCTTAAGAGCAGCAATTGCCTTATGTAATGCTGCTAAAAACTCCTAGACACACGAGGTAGAAGACTTAGGAAAACTCCTTCCTTCGCCAGGATATCTGATCAATCAACAAAGCCGCATGGGATTTAAGAATCTAACTAAGAAATTCCGCCAGCGGCTCCATCGGTTTGATGTGCCCGCAGAAAATCTTGAAAGCGGCCAGAATCGGCACGGCTAAGATGATGCCAACGATTCCCCACATCCAGCCCCAGAAAGTGAGCGAGAGCAAAATGATAACAGGATTCAAAGTAAGAGCGCGCCCCATAACCCATGGGGTGATGAAACTACCCTCCAACGTTCCAAAAGCCAGATAGACGGCGGGAAAGATCAGGGCGTAGCCAAGGCTATCGAAACTCAAGACCGCACCGATGGTCATGCAGACGATCCCTGTGAGAGCTCCAAGATAGGGGACGAAATTGAGGAGCGCGACCATCACTCCCCACATTACCGGGTTGCGCAGACCAAACAGGCCGACTGCGGTTCCGACGGCCAATCCAAGGCAGATATTAATCGCCGTAATGGTTAAAAGATAACACGAGACGTGCGATTCGATGTCATGCGCAATACCGACTGCGGTCTTCTTATCTGAGAGCGTGGGCAGTAACTTGACTAGCTTCGCAATGAAGACTTGGTCGTGAACGAGCAGGAAATAGAGCAAAATCACCGACAGCACAGCGCTGGCTATAAACTCGGGCGTGCGCGTGAAAAACATCTCACTAAGCGGATGCCGCTTAACTTCTACGGCTTTACTTTCCGCGTTGGTTGAAGCCAGCTTCTCGATTTCGCCAGTCGCCTGGGTTACTTGCGCTACCGTTTTTTTTACGGGCATCAACTTATGTTGTAGAGCCGTCAAACCTTCTGGCGCTTTCTGGAGCCATCCCGCCGCTGGCGTGGCTAGCGCAGAAATCCCATATCCGACAAGTGCAAGAAGTCCGATAAGAATGAACGCCGAACCAACCGGCAGCGGAATCTTCAATTGGGCGAGCCCACGCACTATCGGCCTCAACAGATAACTCAGCAGCACCGCAAGAATGATCGGTAGCAGGATAGAACGCATGAAGTAGACGGTGTAGAAGACTGCCAGGACAAAGAGACCAGTGAGGGCAATCGACCTGACACCGAAAGGTCGCTGCAATAGCTCGGCGATGCGTAAGCGGGCACGCGATGTGACCTGCTCCGCTTCGCGTTCGTCATCGGAAACGTCACTGCGCAATTCCACCCTTGCCGCACGCAAACTCATGTGTTCATGAATCGCATGGTACTTTGTATCTACGTGTCTCAGTCTTCTATTGGCACCCGTTCCCGGCAGCATCTGAATTTTGCCGCGAGTTGCCAGCGTTTCGAGTGAGGTATTCCACGCAATGCGGTCGAAGAAAATTGACGGGTTGTCAGGCCGCAGAGTCTCGCCGCTATCGCCAGTCAAATTTTTGCTTGATTACATCACTAACCTCTGTCGCAATAACGGACTTAAACCAACTCAATAGAAAGGCGTATCTATGCTCTGGACTATAATAGTCATCCTAATCGTGCTCTGGCTTCTCGGCTTCATCGGCCACTTCGGCGGCGCTCTCATCCATCTCCTGCTCGTGATTGCCGTTATTATCCTCATCATCAATCTGCTCCAAGGCAGACGCGGACTCTGAACGAACGCACCTCTCTTATTTCGCAACGATTTGTTCTGGGTCTACGCGGGACATTCGCGTACTTGGAATTTTGCTAGAATGAGCGCTCGACAAACCAATGCCGGAAAAAAATATCGATCTACATGGCAGCGTACCGGACAAGCATAAGTTCGCCCTGCTTTTAATCGACGTAATCAACGATTTTGATTTTCCCGAAGCAGATCAGTTACTGAAACATGCACGACAGATGGCGCCAAATCTCTTGCGCTTAAAACGACGCGCCCAGGAAGCGGGCGTCCCGGTGATCTATGTAAATGACAATTTCGGCCGATGGAAATCCGACCTTAGACACACTGTTAACCACTGTGCACAACATGGCCGTGGCCGTGACGTAGTGAAACTATTGCAGCCCGAAAAAAGCGACTACTTCGTGCTCAAACCAAAGCATTCCGGATTCTTTTCGACCACTCTCGAGACCCTTCTCCGGTATTTGGAAACACAAACTTTAATCCTCACAGGCATTGCTGGGAATTTTTGCGTCCTTTTCACAGCAAACGATGCCTACATGCGCGACTTCAATTTGTTTGTGCCCTCGGATTGCACCGTATCGAACACAAAAAAAGAAAACGAATCGGCGCTTGGGCTCATGAAGAAATTCCTCAAAGCCGATACGCGCTCGTCCTCCGGAATCGTGCTGCTCGGGACGCAAAAGACAAAACTAAAGGATCGTAGCCGCTCGGGACGTACCAGATCTCAATCGAAAAATTCGATTCGGTGACTTGCCATTCTGCGAAGTCACGGTCGAGACCTGGTCATTCCAGCGAATAAGGCGCCGCTGTTTTACAGGTGTCCCGTCAAGGCGAGAATTATTACAATCAAAAGAATCAGACCTATTCCGCCGCTTGGATAGTATCCCCAGCCGGAACTATGCGGCCATGCTGGTAGCACCCCTATCAACAGGAGGATTAGGATGATCACTAGAATCGTGCCCATGGCTTCTCCTTTCTTAACACTATCTTCGTCGGCGCGAGATATTTTGGACGTTTTATCAACATAAGCTAAGGCCTCTCCACTTCTTTCATCTCTACTCGCACTGCGTATTCGGTTGGCTTGAATGCACGACCAGCTCGCGCCGAATAAACCTGGGTGAATTCAGCGCCGAAAAGCAGAATCTGCGATGAATAGTAAACCCAGAGTAATAACGTAATGAGCGAGCTCGCCGCTCCATACGCTGATCCCGCAGCGCCGCTGCCCAGATAAAAGCCCAATAGCCATTTCCCGATGCCAAATAAAATCGCAGTGATGACGGCGCCAATCCAAACATCTCGCCACTGAATTTTGACGTCCGGCAGGAACTTGAAAATCATCGCGAAGAGCAGAACGACAACGGTGAAATCAAAAACGAGATAAACCGCGAGAGCGATCACCATGCCACCCGGCAAAAGAGATTGTATGTAATGGCTAAACCCTTTAAGCAAGGCTTCGATCGCCAGCGAAACGAGCAGCAGGAAACAGATGCCGCCAACCATTGCAAATGAGAGAAAGCGGTTGCGCAGAAATCCCCAGATGCCGCGACCGGGCTTGGCTTTCACGCCCCAAATCGTGTTTAGCGCATCCTGGAGCTGGCCAAACACACCACTCGCGCCGAAAAGTGCGAGCGCGATGCCGATGATGGTGGCGATCGTGCTCTTTCCGGGTTGCGAGGCCTTTTGAGCAATGCTTTGAACGACCTCCACAGCGCTTGGATCGAGAAAATAGCTCATTTGTTGCGTGATCTTGGTCCAGGCGCCTGCCGGGTCCTCGCGGAAAATGACGCCAACAATCGAAAGCAGAACCAGAATCAGCGGCGCAAGCGAAAACACTGTGTAATAGGCAAGCGCCGCTCCTAGTTGCGGCGCTTTGTCCTGCAGCCATTCCTGAAATGTTTGCTTTACCAGGCTAAGAGCCTCGCCAGGAAAAGATGTTGAGTTGCGCTGATCTGCCACGAGAAGACTTCCAGTAACGTTCGCTCGTGATGTTATGTTTGGTCTTCATTAAAGAAGCTCTTTGCCAGATGAACGGCTCGACTGTTTTGAATCGAAGCGTCCAGTAATGGTTGCGATGCGAACCTGTATCAAACCATGCTGCTAAAACCGCCTTTGCCGCCGATGGAAGCGCGTTTGGTCGAAGAAATTCCGACCGGTGACGGCTGGCAATACGAGCCAAAGTGGGATGGCTTTCGCTGTCTCGCTTTTCGTGATGAAAAGCAAACTTATTTGCAATCAAAGAACGGCCAGCCGCTGGCCCGTTATTTTCCAGACGTTGCCGATGTTATCGCTGCGTTGCCTGCGAAACAATTTGTTCTCGACGGCGAGCTTGTGATCCCAGTCGGTGGCGCGCTTTCCTTTGATGAATTGCAACTACGTTTGCATCCGGCGGCTAGTCGCGTTCAGAAGCTAGCCAAGGCACATCCGGCAAGTTACATCGTGTTCGATCTGCTCGCGGAGAATGGGCAAGTGTATTTGCAACGAGTGTTGCGCGAACGGCGACAACTTCTCGAAAAACTCGCGCGTTCGAATTTCAGGTCAGCCAAAAACGTGCGGCTGTCTCCGGCAACGACTGAGCTGCGGGTAGCCAGCGAATGGTTTAACAAAGCCGGCGGCGATCTTGATGGAATCATCGCGAAGCTTTTGAACGTTCCGTATGCTTCCGGCGAACGCACCGCAGCGGTGAAGGTAAAGCAAATCCGCACGGCCGATTGCGTTGTTGGCGGATTTCGCTACGCGCGCGACTCGCGGCTCATTGGTTCTCTTTTGCTGGGATTGTATGGCGAGGATGGCTTGCTCCATCATGTCGGATTCACGTCCGCTTTCACCAGAGAACAACGCCGCGAGTTAACAAAAAAATTTGAAGCATTGAAGAAACCACCTGGATTCACTGGCAATGCTCCAGGCGGAGCGAGTCGTTGGAGCACCGAGCGCACCGGTGAATGGGAACCAGTTGATCTGAAAATTGTTATAGAAGTTGCTTACGATCATTTTACCGGCGGGCGATTCCGCCACGGCACGAAAGTCATTCGCTGGCGTCCCGACAAAGATCCTCGCCAGTGCACGATGGATCAGGTAGAGCACCGCGAAGGCAAATCGCTCGCGCTTTTGAGACGGTAAAAAATGTCGTTACTCGCTGAAACCGAGATCGCGGCGGTGTTTGGGTCGGCTGGTGCTCGAAGATGGTTCTTGGAGGCATTTGGGCGTGAAAATCAGGGTCGAAAAAGCTTGCCCGAGCGGCGTCTGCGCTCAAATGCTTCGCTAGTCCCGCATTCTGAGCTTTTTATGCGACCAAACATTCTGCGTCACTCGAACTGAAACTAACAACCTATGAACAAATACGTATTGTGTTTAATCGGCGCCATCATCGCTATGGCGTTCATCGCTTCTTCTTGTCAGCAGCAAGGAACAACTGCCACTACCACAACAGCACCAGCAGTTGCCAAAGCGACGCCGACGCCATCGCGAACGCGGCACAAGGCCGCTGGCGCAAAGAGAAATCCGCCAAAGACGGAGGGTTCAGCATCTGAGATGCCCTCGCCGTCGCCTGCGGAGTCGCCTGCGCCGACGCCGTAAAGTACGGGCAGACGTGCCTTAAAGGCGCATTGGGGAAGTTTGCGACGAGCTAGCCACGCGGCTAGTGAACTCGACGACTGCCTTCCTCTTGCCGTGGCCTCTCGTTACAATCGCTCGAGCAAAAAATTAAGCCGTATCAGTGGACTATCGCCCGCGGAGAAATTTAACAAGGGCGCGCTCCACCGTGCGGAGATTGATCTTGTCAGGATTCTTGATCGCCGGCTCCAACCCGGCGATTTGCGCTCGACTTAGGTAAGTTTCGACAATGGCCGGATAAACGTAACATTTGCGGCAAATAGCCGGTGTGTTGCCCAGAAGTTCCGCCACGGCGCAAATCGCCGTTTTCACATTGGCTTTCGCCTGTTTCTTTGTTTCGAAATTGCCCTGAGCGCTGAGCGCGATTGCCGTCAGCACGGTCCCGGCCCACGTCCGGAAATCCTTTGCGGTGAAATTTTCGTTTGTGATTTCCCGCAAGTAATCATTCACATCTTGCGATGTTACGTCCTGTACTTCGCCTTCACCATTGACATATTGGAACAACTCTTGACCCGGCAAGTCCTGGCACTTTGAAACAATTTTGGCGATGCGCCGATCCGTCATATCCACTTCGTGTTGTCTCCCGCTCTTTCCACGAAAACGAAAACGCAATCGATCTCCCTTCACCGTGACATGCCGGGTTCGCATGGTGGTTAGCCCAAATGATTTGTTTTCACGCGCGTATTCCTCATTGCCGACGCGAATGAAAGTTCGTTCAAGCAACCGCACAACCGTCGCCAGGACCTTTTGCCGCGGCAGACCGGGCAATCTCATGTCCTGAGCAACTCGCCGACGAATTTTTGGCAGTGCCTTGGCGAAATCTGCCAGGCGACCGAATTTGTTTTCGTCGCGCAGCTCCCGCCAACGCTCGTGATAACGATATTGCTTTCGCCGGCGTGCATCGCGACCCGTGGCCTGGATGTGTCCGTTCGGCGAAGGACAAATCCAAACATCCGTCCATGCTGGAGGAATCGCCAAGCGTTTGATTCGGGCGAGACGTTGCTCGTCGCGGATTGCTTTGCCTTGCGTATCTAAATATTCGAACTCGCCGTTGTTCCCCCTGCGGGTATAGCCTGGACGATCGTCGTTAACATATTGCAGACCGGCTTCCTCCGCCGCCTCGGCAGACTCAATTGCGAAGCCCGGTTCGGTTGACTTGCCGTTACTCGTTTTTGTCCCAGGCATCCCCATTAGAAAACGATCATTCTGAGCTATTCGTTCCTGCAAAAGCTTCGAGCGCTCCCCGAATCCGTTCGGCTTCTATTCGTTCAACTTGTTTTTCGGCGCGATGCTGTAGTCCCTCGAAGTCATAGCCGCTCAGCCGCGGCAAATTCGCCGCGGCCAGTCCACGCCACAGCAGTTTCTTTCCGACAATTCCCATGATTAACCCTTCCAATGTGAGCACCAACCCCAGGCTGCCTGGGTCATCGCCTGCGATCTTCAATCGCGCGCGGCCAACCTTTTCCGCTATCCATGCCCCGGCCTGGCGCACCTTGCTTTCTTCAACGCGGAGGGAACGCATGACATCGCACAACTTATCCTGGTCTGCTTTGATCTCCGCTTCCAAGTCCGCAAAGAAAGCGCCCAGTGGCTCGCCTTTATGGGCACTCGCCCAGTGGCCAATGAGCTCCAGCGCGCTGACAGAGCCAGCGAGATGATCGTTTAGATACGAGTCCAACTCCTTCATGGGCGAATGGTAGGCGGCAAAATTCAAATCGACGCCAGCGCTTCTTCAGCGGGTCCAGCAATCACTTCACCGGTAGGTTTGAAACGCGAGCCGTGACACGGACAATCCCAAGTCGATTCAGCTGAGTTCCATCTGACAAGACAGCCAAGATGCGTGCAAACAGGCGAGAGCTGGCGAAGCTTCCCATCTTGGTCACGGAACACCGCACGTTTCTTACCGCGCGAACCGATGATCATACCATCGCCACCTTTTAGTTTTCTGACGGAATCAGCTTCGGGACGAGCGAGCCAATCTTTAATCATGTAGTAGGGATAATCCTTGTTTTCCCGGAGATAATTCCACGTGGCGCCTTTGATTTTTTTCCGGTCGACGGCAAACAAATCGGTCCAGGGATTTTTTCGTCCGATGGTCCAGTCGCGTGCCATCATTGCCGCTACGGTTCCGAATGTAATGCCGTTACCGCAATAACCCGTCGCCACAAACTGATGTTCGGCATTTTCTCCGAGAGCCGACCGCCAAGCGCATAGCTGGTATAGAGAGAGAGTTTTGTCTGTAGAAGTGTCGCACTGACAACGCTGCCGAGACCGACGAGTGGATTGTTCGTTGCCATGACCACCCGATCGAAACTGATCCAATTGCGGTTGACCTTAACGCGCCGCTTTTTCTCATCGAACTCGGTCGCCGCGCTCTTCTCGAAAACGTGCGAACCGTTGCCGGGAATTTTCTCAATCAAAAAGCGAAGATACTTTCTCGGATGAAACTTGGCCTGATTGGCAAAACGCACTCCCGGCAAATTGAAGTATGGGATTGACTCCAGGTAGGCCGCATCAAATCCAAGTTTCGCAGCGAGACCAGCCTCTTTCTTCAGTGCCGAAACTTCCTTCTTGGAAAAACCGTCCGGACAGACATGCAAGTAGGCTGGGACGCGCGTGAACTCGCATTCGATCCCTTCGTCCCCGACGATGTGCTCGATTTCATCAATCGCAGCTGCGCCCGCGTCCCACGCGGCTTGAGCATGATCCTCGCTAAAATTGCGCGCTAACTTTCGCAGCTCGACGTCGGTGATATACGTGAGGTGAGCAGTCGTATGGCCAGTGTCGATTGACGCCACGCGCTCCCGCTCGATTAATGCGACCGTCAATCCGCCCTTTTTTAGGACATAGGCAGTCGTGATACCAGTTACGCCGGCTCCGACAACAGCAACATCGACGCTTATGTTCCTTTGTAGCTTCGGAAACTTCTGAATAGGTGCGCTGTCGATCCAAAAAGGAACATTCGTCATCTTTCATTGTTCGCTGCGCATCTCCACTTTAGCCGTGCGCAAAGGCTCGTTTCGTCCGGTGAGGGGCAGTGCCGCATCCGATCTCAGTCCGCTGACGAACAGCTAGAATGACGAAAGAAACACGCGCACACCGCCCGGGATGCGACTAATTTTATATGAAAGACCAAAACAAAGTTATCGAGAACTTGATCGAAACGCTCAAAGACGGTCAGGAGGGGTTCAAACAAGCCGCTGAATCCGTCAAAGATCCACAGTTGAAATCACTCTTCGAGGAATATTCGAGGCAGCGTGCTCGATTCGCGATCGAGTTGCGCAGTCAAGCTCAGAGTCCGGATGAACGGGATTCCAAAATGAGCGGCAGCGCGGCAGGAGCATTGCACCGCGGCTGGATTAACCTGAAGTCCGCTCTTACCAGCGGTGATGACCATGCCATTTTGGCTGAATGTGAGCGCGGCGAAGATTCTGCGGTGGAAGAAGCCAGGAAGGCGCTTAATGACGGTCTCTCAGCGCATGTTCAAGAAATTGTGGCGCGGCAGTATGCCCAAATTAGAGAGGCGCACGATCGCATTAAGCAACTGCGCGACGCTTCCAAAAAAAGCTGATTTGAACTTAAGTGCGCGGGAAGCCGCTGCCAGCGGGGGAGTGGTTAAATACGCCCCATCAGCCACAAAATCAGCACAATCAAAAGGATAAGTCCCAAGCCGCCGCTTGGATAATAGCCCCATCCTGAGCTGTACGGCCACGTCGGCAACGCGCCGATTAACAGGATGAGCAGGATCAGTAACAGAATTGTGCGCATGCGCTGAGACTAAGTTGGCCCAGCGCGGAATGGCAATGCTTTTATATCCGTACAACTGATTCGGGCTTCGCCGCAAACTTTGCTTACGGGTGGCCGCAATAATCGGACTTGCCGAGCTACAACGGAATCTTCCACATCCAGAAGCGTAGCTAGCGGCGAAACACTTTTGCTATGCCAGAAGAAGAAAGTCTTGAACGCGCGCGCGAAGACAAGCGCGAAGGCAAATCGCCTTCTACCCAGGCGGGCGAGTTTGTGCGCGAAGAAATGGAACATATTCGCGAGGGGAAACACGGCGCTCGCTCGCCGGAGCAGGCGATCGCGATTGGTCTCTCGAAGGCGCGGCGGGCTGGAGTGAAGTTGTCTCCACCGAAGCGCGGCCCAAAACGAACAAAACGTCAGGCAAAGCGCGATCTCGCAAAGGGCCGCTCCGGCCGTCCAAAAAAAACTTCTCCGAGACGGTCCCGTGCAACCAAACGTGCGCTCAAACGCGAAAGCCGTCGGTCAGCGTCGAAGCAAGCCTTGTCGAAACACGCGAAGCGCGTCGCCAGGCAACGCTCTCGACGATCGCGCTCAGCCGCGGCCAGGAAAGCCGCACGTACGCGAGCGCGCCGCCGCTGAGACGTTCTCGTGACTCGCGCCGGCGCGCGGAGGATCCATGCCTAAGGAAAAGAAACTTCAACCGCCGCAACACCAGCGGCAGCAACCTGGCCGCGAACACAAGATGAAGCCGCAGCCGCGAGCCGAGGGCGAAAAATATCGCGGCAGTGGAAAACTGCAGGATAAGGTGGCGATCATCACTGGCGGCGACAGCGGGATTGGCCGCGCCGTTGCCATCGCGTTCGCCAAGGAGGGCGCCGATGTTTCAGTTGTTTACCTCGAAGAACAAAAAGACGCCAATGAAACCATGCGTCTGGTGGGAGAACGTGGGCGTAAATGCCTGTTGATCGAAGGCGATGTGGGCCAGGAAGAGTTCTGTCGAAAAGCCGTAGAGCAAACTGTAAAGGAGTTCGGCAGGATCGACATTCTCGTAAACAATGCGGCCGAACAACACCCGCAGGATTCAATCGAGAAAATCACTGAGAAGCAACTCGAACGAACATTTCGGACAAATATTTTTTCCCTCTTTTTCATGGCGAAGGCAGCCATGAAACATTTGAAAAAAGGCGCTGCAATCATCAACACAGCTTCGGTCACTGCGTACAAAGGCAGCGCTCATTTGTTAGATTACTCTTCCACTAAAGGTGCAATAACATCTTTTACGCGCTCGCTCTCGCAGGCGCTGGCTGATAGATGCATCAGAGTGAATGGTGTCGCGCCGGGACCGGTCTGGACGCCACTGATTCCATCGACGTTTCCCGCAAAAGAGGTCGCAACATTTGGGTCCGACGTTCCGCTCGGCCGCGCTGGCCAACCCGAAGAAATTGCCCCGAGCTATGTGTTTCTTGCGTCCGACGATTCTTCTTACATGACCGGCCAGGTTCTACATCCAAACGGCGGCACCATCGTAAATGGCTAATATCGAGATACCGTAGATTTTCAATTTCCAAATAATATGACCACGAGAAAACAACGGGCCGCTGCGAAACGAAACATCAGGAAAGCTGCGAAAGCTGCACGGCGAAAGAGAACGATTGCGCATCTGCCGAGAAAGACTCGAACCGCTCTCGGCAAAAAAGGAGCCAAGGCTGCACGGAAGAAACGAACCTGATTAAAATAAAAAGTCGGTTCACATCTCCCCGAGTCGAATTGCGCTCGCCTTTCGACTTCGAGGCGGAACGCCCGCTGATAGCGAGCCAGTATTATTTGCGGCCGCCTTTTCGTCCACCTTTCCGGGAACTCGCTTTGCTGCGCTTTTTCCCGCGACCTCCTCCACCTTTCTTCCGGCCACCCTTATCTGATTTGTTTACCGTTGCCCATGCGCGACGCTCCGCCTCTTTGCTGCTGACCCCGCGCTTTTTGTAACTTCTCTCAATCTTCGATGCTTTTCTTTTCTGCTTGGATGTGTATTTCTTTTTGCTTCCTCTTGCCATTGATGACCTCCGTCTAAAGTTTCTCAATATAGGAACGCATTCCGAGTGAAGATTGGATTTATTTTGGCTCTCGGAAGATCAAAGCAAGCGCTAGAGACACTCTGTCGGCGATACAATGTTTACCTATGAACACGTTCTCAGAATTACTTCAAATGTTGCTTGGAATAAGCACCGAACCAAAAGAGTTAACATTCCTCCAGGTTTCAGTACGCGGGGTAATCATTTTCGTCGCGACTCTTGTAATGGTGCGGCTTAGCAGCAAGCGCTCGCTTGCGGAGAAGACGGCCTTCGACGCCGTCTTGGTAGTCATCATCGGTTCCATGTTGTCACGCGCCATTAACGGATCAGCCGCCTTTTTTCCGACGCTGGGCAGTGGATTCGTCCTGGTGTTATTGCATCGGCTTTTCGGTCTGGCCGCATACTATTCACATGGTTTCGGAATCTTGGTGAAGGGGAAACCCGAGGTGCTCGTTCAGAACGGCAGGCTCCAGCGCCAAAACATGCTTTGGAACCACATTTCGGAGCATGACCTTCAGGAAGATATGCGTCTCGAAGCGAAAACCGAGGATTTGTCGAAGATAAAAACGGCGCGTGTCGAACGCAGTGGTGATATCAGTTTCATCAAAGCTGAATAGCGTCGAGCGTCCCCGCTTTGGAAGTCCGACCTCAACTCCATTTCAAGGCTGCGCGGCGAATACTGCTTCCGGGTCGGCACCGGAAATTTTGCCTGCCGCAATCCAGCCGAAGCGACTAATGAATGCGCCGAGCAAAAATGAAATCGCGGCGAATGGAACAAGACCAAAAAATCGCAGAATAAGCGCAAGGGGACCGGTCAAGATTTCGCCGGTGCGAATGAGCCAACCCGAGCTGTGTTCGTGTATCGCGCGATCCGCAGCTCCATGTTTGTCGATGCTAAGCCAGATTAACAACGCCGTTTCGACCGCGGCTGCAAAGAATCCGATGGCGTTGAGGGGCGCGATGCGATGGCCAAGCAGTTCGAGCAATGCAGTCGACGATCCCAATCCTGCCGTTCCGAAATGAATCGGGAGCAGCACCCGATGCAAAAACCACGCCGGTATCGTTGTCACCCCGATCAGCACGCCCGTGTAAGTGGCGAGCAACATCCCGAAGAAC
>WNGE01015036.1_pt1 | contig 13008 bp, 15 predicted proteins | sample 5400651 | NCBI WGS metagenome assembly WNGE01 (sample SAMN13153370, study PRJNA577476) | soil metagenome | isolation source: 60 cm soil or saprolite under grassland replicate 2 | place: USA:California | collected 2016-06-15 | reverse complement strand
CGCTACCGCAACCTGTTCGGCGACAAGCGGCCGTATCTGCGCGGCTTCGGCTACCAGGGCGGGGCCTCGCGCCAGGGCTGGTCGCGCGCCGTGGCCGAGTTGGGCGTCGGGGGCGCGTTCAAGGACGCGATGGCGCAGCCGGGAGACTGGTCCATCGGCGCGACGGCGTTCGGGGAGATGCTCCCGAATCACGCCAACCAGGTCACGCTCGATCCCACCAAGAAGGACAAGTGGGGGCTCCCCGTGATCGCGATCGACTGCGCCACGGGCGAAAACGAGCGGCTGATGCGCAAGGACATGGCGAACGACATGGCCGAGTCGCTCGAGGCGGCGGGCGTGAAGGACGTGCGGACCTATGACGACGAGTACTTCCCGGGGATGGGGATCCACGAGATGGGGACGGCGCGGATGGGGCGCGACCCCAAGACGTCGGTGCTGAACGCGCACAACCAGCTGTGGGACGCGCCCAACGTGTTCGTGACCGACGGCTCGTGCATGGTCTCGACGGCGTGTCCCAACCCATCGCTCACGTACATGGCGCTCACGGCGCGGGCGGCGGACTTCGCCGTCGGCGAGCTGAAGCGCCAGAACCTGTAATCCCGAGCGTAGCGAGGGATCTCTCGGCCCGGATTGAGAGATTCCTCGCTTCGCTCGGAATGACAACGCCGCGAAGCATGGAGGATTGATGGAGAGAAGACCGAGATCTCTGATCGATCGCCGCGAAGCGATCCGGCGAGTCAGCGCGCTCCTCGGGGGCGTGGCCTTCGTGGGTGGGACCAACCTGCTCGCCGCGTGCGAGCGGGGGCAGAACCGCGGCGCGGTGTCGCAGGCGGGGACGGCGAGCTTCACGCCGCGCGAGGTGGCGTTGCTCGACGAGATCGCCGACACGATTCTGCCCGACACGCCCAAGTCGCCCGGGGCGAAGGCGGCGCAAGTCGGCGCGTTCATGGCCCTGATGGTCACCGACTGCTACGACGAGCGCGAGCAGACGACCTTCCGCGACGGGATGCGGCAGCTCGAGGCGGCGAAGTTCATGGAGGCGACGCCCGCGCAACGCCTGGCGCTGCTCGAGCGGCTCGACCGCGAGCAGAAGGCTTACATGGACGCGCGGCGCGGCGAGGACACTCCGGCCCATTACTTCCGCATGATGAAAGAGCTGGCCCTGCTCGGCTACTTCACCTCGGAGATCGGCTACACGAAGGCGATGCGCTACGTCGAAGTGCCCGGGCGCTTCGACCCGTGCGCGCCGTACACACCGGGGGAGACCGCGTGGGCGTCCCACGCGTAGACGGGACGCCTACGCCCTCCAGCCGTGCCGCCGCGCCAGCGCGCGCAGTCGCGCCCAATCCGTGCGCCCCCGCCCCCGCCCGCGGGGCGGGCGCGGCCGGGCGGGCCCCGCGAGGCCCGTCAGGCGGACGGGGCAGGCGGTCCCGATGACGGCGGGGACCGAGTAGGCCGGTGGAGGGGTGGGATCGACCTGCGTGAAGTCCAGCTCGTCGGCCACGTTGTGGGCCGTCGCGTCGCGCACGGTGAGGGGGTCCAGGCCCCAGCGCCACTCGATCATCCGCAGCACGGACGTGTGGTCGTACAGGACGTGCGATGTGTGCGCCCGGCGTGCGAAGGGTGAGATGAGCAGCGCGGGCGTACGGAAGCCGCGGCGGCCGTCCACGTTGCCCGCGGCCAGATCGGCCGGGGGGATCGGCGCGATGGGCGGCGGGACGTGGTCGAAGAATCCCCCCCACTCGTCGAAGTTGATGACCAGCACCGTGCGGCGCCACGCGGGGCTCTGCGTCACCGCCGCGTAGATCCGGTTCATCATCGCCTCGCCGGCGCGAACGTCGCCGTAGGGATGGTCATCCGCTCCCGTGCCGGTCAGCTCCTGCAGAAAACTCCCATCGACGAACGCGACGTGCGGCAGCGTGCCCGCGGCGCAGTCGGTGTAGAACGCGTCGATCGTGCGGCTGATAGGCAGGTACTTGCCGCCCCACAGCCCCAGGAACGGGAGGTCGCTGTAGTAGTACCGGCCCACGAGCCCCCGGGCGGCCAGCCGGTCCCAGATCGTCGGCAGGAGGGATAGCATGGCGCTGTTCTCGATGCGGTCGGTCTGGCCGGCGTGCTGGTAGATGCGATTCGGGAACGTGGGGCCGAGGATCGCGCAGAAGTACTGGTCGAAGGACGTCCAGTCAGGCGCCGCGCGGCCGAGGAAGGGGAGGTCTTCCTGGCGGTAGTAGCCGATGGAGAAGACATCGTTGGCGCGCAGCCACCCGTCGCACGCGCCGCCGTCGTACTCGACGCGTCCCCCCGCGTAGGAGTGGTCGGGATCGTTGTACGCGCAGCCCTGGAAATCGGGGGCCAGCGGAAAGGTCGAGTGGGGGACGCCCGCGGCATCCACGTAGCTCAGCCCCGCCTGCCGGCCATCGGCGCCCGGGAGCCAGCCCAGGAGGTGGTCGAACGAGCGGTTCTCCATCATGAACACGATCACGTGGTCGATCCCGGAAGACGCGGGGTCGGGCAGCTCGGCGCCTCCGACGCTGGCGACCGGCGGCGCTGCGATCCAGGAATCGTGGCATCCGAGCGCGACGGCGCCCGCCGCGGTGGCGGCGCTGGTGAGGAACCTGCGGCGCGATATGGTCGAGGACATCGGGGCCTCCTTCCGGGACCAGGGCCTACGGCAAGCTTCAGGCCCCCCCGGCCCCCCGGCCCCCCGGCCCCGCCCGACCCCATGGTGGAGGTATCGATGCGCTCCTGAGCGGCTCCCCCGGCCACCAGATGTATCGACGCCACAGGTGATGCGTCGACGGTATTCTCAGCGGGTCGTTCGAAACGACGACGCGATGGCCACGCCGGCGACGATCACGTTGGCCACGATCACGGGGGTGGAGTGGATGAGGACGCCGTAGGTGGCCCACAGGCAGGCGGCCAACCCCTGAATCCGCCGCAGCGTCATGGAGCCCTTGGCAAAGTACGACGTGACGAACACGGCGGTCGCGAGCCACCCGACCGAGTCGCGCATCATTCCTCGACCACGGCCGCGGCCTCGGCGCCGTCCCGGAACGTCAGCCAATCGGTGCGCACGCGGTCCCACTCCTGGATCACGAGGCCGTGGCTCTCGAACAACGCCCGGATCTGGTTCGGCGCCCAGGCCACGATCTCTTCGAGGATCGGCACCAGCACGCTGAGCGCATCGTCACTGATCACGGTGCGCTTCGCGATCTGCGCGATCTCGCGCGCCTCGGACGCCGCGATGGTGAAGCCGTCCCCGCGGTTCACGTGCAGCATGACGGGGATGTCCGACTGTCCGTCGCCGACGTAGACGACCTGGTCGCGCGGGAGGGCGAGCTGCAGCCGGCGCTCCTCGACGGCCGCCACCTTGCCGAAGCCGGCGGCCACGCGCTGGATCGACGCGATCCGCCCCGACCGGGCGTCCCAGCCGAATTGCGTGCCGACGACGTGATCGGGCGGCACGATGCCGTCCAGGGCCGCGAGCACCACCTCCTGCGGGGCGGCCGACACGACGTAGAAGTCGAAGCGGTGGCCGTCGATACCCTGCGCCAGCATCGACGCGAGCAGCGGCACGTTCCGCTTGAGCCGCACGCGGCGGCCCACTTCGGCGAGATCGCTCCTGGTCACTCGCCGGTACTCGGCGTCGTGCGCGAGCAGGTAGGCGAGCTCCGCGCCCTGCTGCACCAGGTTCAGCCGGGCCAGCGCCGCCACTTTCTCGCGGAAGCCCGAGATGCCGAGCAGGTCGCTCAGGATGACGCCGGAATCGTTGAAGCTCAGCGTCTGGTCGAAGTCGCTCGCCAGGAGGTATTGCTTCTTCATGTATGAAAGCTCCTCGTCAGTGCTCCCAGTAAGGCCTGCCACGAAAAAGCCCGCTCTGGTGCAGCGGAGCGGGCCGATCGGCAACGTGCGATGCATTCGATCACGTCGGCCGGTACGCGCTCCCCAGGCTCAGATGCCCGCAATTGGGATGCAGGTTCTCGGTGCGGTACGTCATGGGCGAAGGGTACCGAAGGGTGGCAGACTCCGTCAACCGGCTGGTGTCACCGCTGTGTAACAATCCGGGGGCCGGTGGAGTTCCGTATCGGGCGGCAGGCCGGTAAGTTAGGACTTCCGCTATCCCTTCCTCCCGAACCGCTCGAAGCGGTAGGCGAGCTCCGGACCTCCGTCACCCTCGTACGCGAGTTGCGCAATGAGCAGCGTGAACGGTTCCGTATACCGGGCGATCCGTAGCGGCCCGGCGTCCACGGGATCGAACCCCACGTTGCGGATCAGGGCAGCGGCAATCTTCTTGCCGCGCGCGTCGTCGCCGCAGTAGACGAGGCTGGGTTTGTTGGCCTTGCGTCGAGCCTCGAACACCCCAAACAGCACCTCGCTCGGCACGGTACCGAACGCGGAGACGACCCGAGCCTTGGGAACCTTCCTTGCCAGCTGCTCCGCGCCCGACGAGGTGTGAGCGATCACGAGCCCAGTGTCGTCCGCATTCATCGGTAGCGAGCACGTGACGATGACCTTGCCCGAGAGGTCGCCGGCCTGCTTCAAGACGTCCTCGACTCGCGACCAGTGCACCGCGAGCAGCAGCGCGTCCGCATCCTGGGCGGCCTCGCGCGGTGTGCCCGCCCGCGCCTTTCCTTTTGCATTCCGGGCGAGCTTCTCCAACTTCTGCTCACTGCGGGCGTAGCTGAATACCACCTCGTGTCCGGCACGCGCCCAGATCGTCCCGAGCTTGCCGCCCATCAATCCAGAGCCGAGAATGCCGATGCGCATGGTTGCAGCTCCCTTTTCTCATCTGGCCTTGTTCGCCCGCTCAAGATACGACGGTCGCCGAAACTTTCCCTGCCGCACTCGGCGTATTGCCCGGGAACCCGGCGCAGCCCCCCCGTTACCGACGGAGGCGACATGAACGCGGTCCGCAATCCCGGCCGAGTGGCCGGACTCTGGTACCTGCTCCTCGTGCTGGGCGGCCCGCTGCGCCTCATCTACATCCCCAACAAGTTGTTCGTGCACGGGAACGCGACCGCGACCGCCGCGAACATCGCGGCGCACCCGTGGCTGTTCCGCTTCGGCATGGCGAGCGATCTGCTCGGCGCGGTGGTGCTGATCTTCCTGGTGCTGGCGTTCTACCGGCTGTTCAAGGGGGTGGATCAGCAGCTCGCGGTGCTCCTCGTGATCACCGGCGGCGTGATGCCGGCGTTGATCAATTTCGTGAACGTGGTGACCGACGCCGGCGCGCTCATGGTTGCGCAGGGCCCCGACTTCTTGTCCACCTTCGACAAGCCGCAGCGAGACGCGCTGGTCATGCTGTTCGTCCGCTTGCATCACCATCAAATCGTCGCCGCCGAGATCCTGTGGGGGCTGTGGCTCTTCCCAATGGGGGCCCTCGCATACAAGTCGGGTTTCCTGCCACGGTTCATCGGCGTTTGGTTGATCGTCAACGGCGTCGCTTACGTAGTCCTGAGCCTCACCGGACTATTCTTTCCGGAGTACCAGGACAAGGTGTTCCTCTACTCCCCGCCGGCCCTCTTCGGAGAGCTGGCAATCATGCTGTGGCTCGTGATCAAGGGCGCCCAGCCGCCGGAGCTCGTGGCGGCTCGCTCATAGACCCGTCCTGCGCTCCAAGGCTTCAGGATAGCGCGCCCCTTGAATCGTGATTTGTGAGGCGGCACGATCGATCTCGCGCAGATCGTCTGGCGTGAGCTGGATGGCCGCCGCGCCCAGGTTCTCGTCCAGCCGCGCGACCTTTGTCGTGCCCGGGATGGGGACCATCCACGGCTTCTGAGCGAGTAGCCACGCGAGCGCGATCTGCGCCGGTGTCGCCCGCTTCTTTTCCGCGATCTTCCGCAGGACGTCCACGATGGACTGATTGGCTTTGCGGGCCTCAGGCGTGAAGCGCGGCACGATGTTCCGGAAGTCGGAGCTCACAAAGGTCGTCTTCTCGTCAATCGTGCCCGTCAGGAAGCCCTTGCCGAGGGGACTGAACGGCACGAATCCGATGCCGAGCTCCTCGAGGGTTGGCAGCAGCTCCTCTTCAGGGCGCCTCCACCACAGGGAATACTCGCTCTGCACGGCCGTCACCGGCTGCACCGCATGCGCGCGGCGGATCGTGCGCACGCCTGCTTCAGACATCCCGAAGTGTTTCACCTTTCCTTGCCCGATCAAGTCCTGGATCGTTCCTGCCACGTCTTCGATTGGCACGTTGGGGTCGACACGGTGCTGATAATAGAGATCGATGACATCGGTCCTGAGTCGTTTCAGCGAACCCTCGACGCTCTGCTTGATGCGATCGGGCCGGCTGTCCTGCACCTGCTGCCCGCCGGCATCACGTCCGACCCCGAACTTCGTGGCGATCACCACCTGAGCCCGCACCGGCGCCAACGCCTCACCAACGAGCTCTTCGTTGGCGTACGGACCGTAGATCTCGGCGGTATCGAAGAATGTGACACCGCGTTCAACAGCCGTGCGGATGAACGCGATCATCGCCTGCTTGTCCGGTGGGACACCGTAGCTCTGGCTCATCCCCATGCAGCCGAGCCCGAGGGCCGAAACCTCGAGATTGCTCTTTCCAAGTTTGCGGTTTTGCATGCGTCGCTCCTTCAGGGCTTCACCATGACTTTGATTGCCTCTCACGCCACCTTGATCACCACTTTTCCCGTCGCCCGGCCGGACTCGGAATATGCGAGTGCGTCACGCACGTTCTCTAGCGGAAACATCTTGTCGACCAGCGGTTTGATGGCGCCGCTTTCAACCAGCTGCGTGATTCCTCTCAGCTGCTCCCCGTCGGCACGCACGAAAAGGTACTCGTAGCGGGCATTATGGCCCCGCGCTGCGGCCGTCACCTTTCGGGACATCACGCCGATCGCCATGACGATGATCGGGTTGAGTCCCCAGCTCCGCGCAAACGTTGCTGACGGGGTGCTGCCGATGCTCACCACCACGCCGCCAGGTTTCACGCACTCGAAACACCTCACCAGCGTGTCACCCCCCGCGCTGTCCAGCACCACGTCACAATCTTTGGCGACGTCTTCAAAACGCGCGCTCCGATAATCAATGGCGACGTCCGCGCCCAGGCGCTTCACCAGCTCTACATTGCGTTGCCCAACCGTAGTGAAAACAGTTGCGCCCAAATGACGGGCCAACTGGATCGCCACGCTGCCGACGCCGCCGCTGCCCGCATGAATCAACACCCGTTGGTGGGCGGCCAGCTTTCCAGTCTCCACTAAGGCCTGCCACGCCGTCAGCGCCACCAGCGGAAGTGAGGCGGCTTCTTCAAATGTCACGTTGGTGGGCTTGAGGGCTGCGGCGCCTTCGCGGACCACGGCAAATTCCGCAAACGCTCCAATGCGGTCCTTGTCCAGACGCGCGTAGATCGCGTCGCCTTTCTTGAAGCGCCTCACCTGTGCGCCCACGTCCGCAACCACGCCTGAGAGGTCATTGCCCAGCACGAGTGGGAACCGGTATTTCAACAGCGCCTTGACATCCACCGGATTCACACCGGCGGCCTTTACTTGAACCAACAAATCCATGGGGCCCATCACGGGGACGGCAATGTCCGCCACCTTCACCAAGTCATTGCTCCCGTAACGGTCGATAAGTGCGGCCTTCATGGAGAGCCACTTCTCCGAGTAGCGGGAAAAATCGAGAAGGGTTATTGAATATTACTCACAGACGCCGTGCTCGATGTGACGACGGACGAGAGCCGCGTCGACCTCGTCGCCGCGGCCGGCCATCATGGGTTCGCCCCGCTATTTCGAGGCGCACCAGGCTCTGATCGAAACCCTGCGTCTCTAGCCGCGGGGTTGCTTGCCGTTTTCCGGGCGATCCCGGAGTATTCGTGTGGATGACAATCGAGATACTTCGCCGTGCGACGAGCCGTGCGCGACTTTCCGCCATCGCAGAGGGGCAATTCGGCGACATGGTCAAGGCCGTCGTCGACGTGGAACGGCGCGTCATGGCGATCGGCGGTGAGCTGCATGCGGACGAAGAAGCTGCGTTGATCGAGGACGGCTCGGCGCAGGAACATCTGTGGGGCATCAATCTCTATCCCGCCGAGCGGGAGGACGCGTGGATCGAGTTTGATTCGCTGATCAACGTGCGTCCGTCACAGGGGAACAGATCGCGGAACGTCGAAGACCGCGCACTCCAGGATCGCATACGGCAGGTCGTCACGACGCTGGTGGAAGGGTAGGGCTGGAATGACGGGACACGCCGCACTCGCCGCAGGGCGTTGGACCACCCTTTCGCTGGCCGAGCAGTTGGCCAACGTGGGGAGCGAGGTCGATCGCGCGATCGCGGCGTGGACGGCGCAGCGGTCGGACCGGTTCGACCGCGCGCTGGCGCGGGCCCTGGAGTTGTTCGACTTGACGACCCGCGACGACCGCTGGCGCGGGCACCGGCGCCGGGAGATCCTCCGCGCTCGCGAGGAGTTCTGCCGTCTCTTTTTCGAAGACCACGCGCCTTCTGGCGCCGCGCGCACGCTCAGCGAGTATTTTCTCCGTTTCGCAGTGCTCGCCCGGCAGCGGTCCAGCCTCCCCGGCTGAATCTCTTCAACGACGACACCTAGATCTATCTTCGTGGTCCTTGACGTATCTAAAACGGGTGTGGCCTCGCGCGTCGGGTGGGCGACGTCACGGCTGGCATGGCACCCGGGATGAGGAGGGCACTATGTCGCGGAGACACCGTTTCCTCGACGTCGGATACACCACGCCCCGGTCTATGGCATTGGAATATTGGCCCTGCTGGTGTTGACGGCGGGCGCCGCGTTCCGCGGATACGCAACGAAGCAAGCGGCGCCCGGAGGCGCAGTCGGGATCAGGGGAACCCCGTCCGATTCGGTCGCCGACGGCCAGCGCATCTTCCGCTTCGATACGTTTGGTGACGAGCAATTCTGGACCGACACGCTTCACATGAACCAGGTCGTCGAGCGGAGCGTGGACCCGACGACGGCGCTCGCGGTCGGGCTCAAGGTCGACGCCGACGTCCTGCCCCCCGGGATTCTCCAGAAGGTCGACCTCAAGAGCCCGGCGACGACGGCGGCGCTACTCAAAATGAATGCGGTCGAGGTGGGAGCGGGCTTGGTGCAGTTCACGCTCTACGGCGCGTTGCCGGGTTGGGTGCATCGCGCCCGGGGGCTGCAGAAGGGGTAGGCATTTGTCGCGGGACTCGAGGGTGCGCTGGGTCTACGGCCCCCTCTGCCGGGTCCGCCGTTCCGAGGCCGTGGAGTACCGCGTCGAGGGGCACGTCGCTAAGTTAGGGCTGCCGCCACCGTAGCTCAGTGGTAGAGCTCTCGATTCGTAATCCCGCACGGCCAGCGCACGCCAGCGCTGGCCGTTGTGGTTTCAAGGAGTTAGGCGATGCGAGCGACGGCCGGCGCTCGCGAGAAACGGGCCGGTTGGCACCAGTATTGGCACCACGGTGGCAGGGCGGTGCTGAGCGCGCTCGATGAGTTGCGGAGCAACCGATCTGTCAACGTGTGGACGCACCTCAGCCGTCACATCACCGGCGATTGGGGCGAGCTCGAGCCGGCCGACGTGGCCGAGAACGAGTTGTCGCTTCGCGAGGGCCTCCGGCTGCTGTCGGCCTACGCGCTGCCGGACGGGACCTGGATCATCACCGAGGCGGACCGCTCGGCGACGACGCTGCTCCTGCCAGAAGAATACTGACCCCGTGGGGGCGGACGCGCACCCCGGTTTTGGTACGGTTTGTTTTTGACGGCGCGTTTATCTTTAGACATGCTCGGGAAGTTTCCCTTAGGCGACCGCTGGGCCGCCGAATTGTTTGCAGAATTGCTCCCGCCTTCGCGCGCGGAAAACGTACACCCGCAGCAGGCCGCCGCCGTAGCCAGCCGTCTGGCGCGACTGTGGCAGTCGGGCGCCAAGGACTTCGGCACCTTCACTGACCGGCTGCGTGCGACCTTCCTCCCGCTGGACGCAGCCTTCGAGCAATCCCCGGAGCCGATGGCGCGAATCGTAGGCGAAACGTTTATCCGTCTGCGAACGCTTCAGCAACGCGAATCAAGCCTTGAGAGCGATATCCACTCAGGGTCGGCCGACGACCTCGCAACCAAGTTCGGCTCGCAGCTCAAGCTGTTTGGGTTCCTGCAGGAGGAGTTCCACCGGACGCTCGCCGCTCCCTTTATCATCGCCGACGCGATCACGCGAACGGGCGGCCCGCTCAGTGGTCTCTTGGACCGCAACGGTCGAGTTGGGTCCAAGCAGATCGCGATCGTGGAAACAGCGCGCGGGCTGCGGGCAGGGATGCTGACGGACGGCGCTAACCGCCACCTGCGCAATTGCGGCGCGCATCACCTCTACGAGATCCTCGATGATGAGCGCATCAAGCTGTGGGACGAGGACCCTAGGACGAAACACTTAACCTGGGGGCCGGTCGAGTGGACTCACTGGGAACTACACACAAACGTGCGGCGCCTCTCTGTTACCTGCTCGGCGTTTCTGCTCGGCCTGGCGCTCTTCGACATCACCAACGGGCGAACGATCCTCGGGCGAGGCTGGGGCGTAGTGGAAACACCACAGCCGCGTCGTCGCGACATCGCTAGGTCACAGCTACGGGGTCCGGCCGACGACCTTGGTTTTGCGATCGAACGGGTCGACGTTGCACCAGATCGGGCGCTCGCGATTGGCCTGCGCGTTAAGGGCGACACGGTAATCGAGCAAACGAAGCGGATCATCACGGGTGGGGCGACGCCCCGCGCCTAGGAGCGACGCGTGCGCACTGTATGGAGCCCGCTGCGCGATCAGGTTTACGGATTTCTCCAGCGGACCTTCGACATCCACGACGGCTACGAACTGGTGCGCGTTACCGTTGCCGCGAGCGATGGAACGACTCCCCTGGGGCAGATCGTAGCCCCGCTCGACGCGCGGCGCGCGATGCTGCCGGGAAAGGAACCCGTCGAGCAGCTTCGCGCGCGGCTTCCGGTCGACACGCTTGCCGAGGAGAAGATTCCGCTCGTGCTCGAAGGCCCGATTATCCCAACCGCGTGAGAGCCAAGACCGCTGAATGCCGTCACGCGCTAGAGGAGGCCGCCCGGCAGATCGAGGCGCTCGGCGCCGCGATTGATCCGCGCGTCGCCGATCGGCGGGCCGCGCGCCACGAAGCCGCGCATGCCGTGGTAGCCGCGCGACTCGGGCTACCGATCGCTTGCAGCGATATTACTGAACACCTAGATCGAAGTGGGCGGACGCGCCTCGAACCGGAAGCCGAGGCGAACAAAGAGGGCTGCGCTACGGTGGCAGCGGCGGGCATCGTCGTCGAGTGCGACCTGCGCACCAGGTTCTGGGACATCGCGCCGAGCGCTCCGGCGGCGACGGACGTTCTGCGGCTCGTCCAGATCGCCGAGGACCTCGGGATAATTACCAGCTGGCGCGACGACGAGCAGCCGCCGGCGTTTGGCGCCTGGGCGCGGGGCAAGACGCGCGCAGCGCGCGATCTACTGTACAGCGACCACGGCGCCGCGCGGCGCCGGGTTACCGCGTCGTTGCTTACCGCCCGTTGTCTCTCGGGACCCGCCATCTACGCCCTCGTCAACCCAGCGCCATGACAACGGAACGGGCACCGAAGGGACTCAGAGGATGCGTGACTGCGCACGGCGTCGGGTGGCCGGTCCGGGCAGAGTGATCAAGCGGCCCACGGCGCTCGTTCTCGGCGCGGGCGCGAGCGCCCCGTTCGGGTTTCCCTCCGGCCGCAAGCTGCGCGACGACATCATCCGCGACCTTGGCGCGGGCTCGACCGACCTCTACAAGGTGGTCGCGACGACAGGGTCCGACGCGAAGCACATCACGAACTTTCGCGACGCGCTCCAGAAGTCGGGCCAACGCTCCGTGGACGCGTTCCTCGAGCGCCGGAACGAGTTCGTCGGGATCGGGAAGGTCGCTATCGCGGCGGCGCTGATCCCCTACGAGAAGGAGTGGACGCTGTGGGGCGGGGACGACAACTGGTACGAGTATCTCTTCGAGTGCCTCGGGCCGATGCTCGACGACGTTAAGCAGAGCCAGCTCGTGGTGATCACGTTCAACTACGACCGCTCCTTCGAGCACTACTTTTTCTCGGCGCTGCGTAACACGTACAACATCGGTACCGACGAGGCCGCCCGCATCCTTCGCGACGTGCTCCGCGTGATCCACGTCCACGGCCAGATTGGCCCGCTGCCGTACGCCGACCATGGGCAGGGGAACAGCCGCGGGTATCAGCCCGCCGATATCTCAAACTTGCGGGACACCGCAGTGGCGGTGGCGCCGGCCATCAAGATCGTGCACGAGGGCTCGACGGGCGACGCGGAGTTCGTCCAGGCGCGCGCGCTGTTAGCGCGGTCGGAGATGATCATCTTCTTAGGATTCGGATATCTCCCGAAAAACGTCGAACGCCTGGGCATCGCGAACCTCTCTACGAACATCGGTCTGACGGGCACGGCTGTCGGCCTGCTTGAGGGTGAGCGCGCGGCGGTGGCGCAGCTGATCGGGCATCACGCGAGCCTGGGGAGCCCCCACCATGGCGCTTTGGAGTTTCTCCGGACCCACTCTCTCTTGAGGTGAGCGACGCGGCACTGTGACAATCGCTATGACAACGGAGCGTGCAGCGAGGGGACCGAGCGGGTACAACCGTCGCGCTAAGTGGCCGTGATGGTGCCGTTCGCGCCATAAGCGTTCGATGGTGACTGCGTGGCCGAGACCTTAAAATCCCTCGCATGACCGTCCTGACGGCAACCCTGACCTGCCCGCACTGCGGCCACAAGAAGACGGAGACCATGCCAACCAACGCCTGCCTGCACTTCTACGAGTGCTCGGCATGCCGAACGGTTCTCCGACCGAAACCTGGCGACTGCTGCGTCTTCTGCTCCCATGGGTCGAGCCGATGCCCGCCTAGGCAGAATGAGGGGTCGTGACGTCCTAACACACGACCCCATGTACGTGCATCAGGCGGTTCGCCGCCGCTCGGTCCCGCGGCGCCGATCGGCCAGCACGCGCCGCCCTGCGTGTGCGCCGGCTCACGCGGCGG
>WNGE01006473.1_pt1 | contig 13008 bp, 11 predicted proteins | sample 5400651 | NCBI WGS metagenome assembly WNGE01 (sample SAMN13153370, study PRJNA577476) | soil metagenome | isolation source: 60 cm soil or saprolite under grassland replicate 2 | place: USA:California | collected 2016-06-15 | reverse complement strand
CCGCTTCGCCGGCACCGGCACCACCATCGCGATGCTGGCCGAGCCGACCAGCACCCAGCGGGAGGCGTTCGACCTCCTCGGCGTCCCCATCCCGCTCACCATCAAGTAGCCAGAACAACACCCAGCCAGCCCGGCGAAAATACCAGGTCAGACCCACAATCACCTACCGAATTAACCCTAACTTCGGGCTAGGTGTGCGGCCGCCATCCTGAGCTGGCGCTACGGAAGGCGCCCTCGGTCCCGTCATGAAACGGCTGGCGTTAGTCCCGGCGGCTGGTGACCTACGGCACTTCGCGGCACGTGCTGCCGGGGGCATGCTGGCAGCCACAGTGAAGAAGATGAGCACCATGACCAGCACCCAGACCAGCAACCGGGCCGCCGCCAGGCCGATCGCCGCGTTCCTGAAGCCGCAAGACTTCAGCGCCCGCACCGCCTACAGGCCGCCGGCTGCCTATTACCGGCAAATCAACACACCGCTCGGCGGCCTCCTCACCTCTATCGGTCTTGCCCCTCGTGACGCCGTGACGTTGGAGGTACGCGGCCGGACGTCGGGGAAGCTTCGCCGGACCCCGGTCCTGCGGACCCGCTGCCGGGGTGATGACTACCTGGTATCACTGGCCGGCGAGTCGCAATGGGTTCGCAACGTCCGGGCAGCCGATGGGCGCGCGGTGATCCGCCGCCGCAAGGCGCACCCGGTCCACCTGGTAGAGGTACCCGCCGAGGAACGGCCCGAGGTCATCTCCGCGTACCTGCGCCGCGGGGTGGAAAGGAGCGGGTCCAAGTCGGCCGCGAAGCAAGCGCGCTACTACTTCGGCATGAACCCCGATCCATCCCCCGAGGAGATCCAGCAAGCCGCCCGGTACTACCCGGTGTTCAGGATCGTTCATGACGCAGGGTAGCTGACTGAACACCGCGCTCGGGCCACGAGCATGGCCATGCGGGAGGTGCAGGCGATGACGGTGCAGGCCAAGGACGTGTAGGCCCGAGCAGCGGGGGCCAAGCCAGCGGGCCGAGCACGCCGGGCGTGGCTGATCTTGATAGCTCCGGTGGCCGAGGATGTCCCGGCCTTGCTCGCGACTCCTGCGTGAGCCCGTGAGCACAATGATCTTGCCCGGATGCCGGCGCACGCGAAGATCACCCGCCTTGCTAAGTCACCGGGCGTGAGCGGTATAAGCGCACGAACCGCCGTTCGGCGCGGTTCCCATGCGATCGCCTGGTGAGTGGCAGCCGCCCGAGAATGATCGATCTGTTCGCCTGCGGCTGGCTCATGCTGGTCAGCGGTGGTGTGTGTGCTCGGTTTGTGACGCTGAGCAAATGCGGTCCTGACGAGGCGGGCGCCGCTGCGCCTAGCGTGGGGGTCGCGGTCCGGTGCTGCTGTGCCTGTTCGCCGACGCTTTGGATGAGCATGATCGCGCCACTTCGAGTGGGCATGTACGGGTGCTGGGAAGGCCCCGCCGACGGGGTCGGCGGGGCCTGGTAGTGGTCTGGGTGTCGCGGTCGTGATCAGGGTGTCGCGGATGGGTGGTGGCATGCCGGGGGTGCCGGTGATGCCGGCGCGCCGAGCAGGCTTGCGAGCGCGGCCACTGCTTCTAGCAGGAGTGAGTTGAGCCGGGCCTGCTGGTCGGCTGCGTGCCGGGCGCGGAACTCGGCGATCGCGCGGCGGTGCCCGGCCTGGGCGGCGAGCTGGCGTATCCGGGCTGCGACGGCGGGAGCCGTGACGGTGCAGCTTTCGCTGCTGCCTGCGGCGGCGCCGCGGTGGCCCTTCGGGTGACCTCGGGCGGGGGCCCGTTGCTGCCGGCTGGCCGGGCTGGCGGGACTGGGGCCGGGGCTGGTCATTGGTCGCTTACCTCGGCGACTGCGGCGCGGGCAGCGGCCTCGTCGGCGATGGTCTTCCGCGCGGCATAGGTGGCGAGGAGCGCGGCGACGGCGAGCCGGCCGACGGCGCGCGGGTAGCCGCGGGCGGCGTGGTGGAGGAACGCCGCGGCGTCTTCGCTGAACAGCGTGTCGGAGCGGCCGGCGATGCGGGTGTGATGCCGCAGGTAGGCGGTTGTCTCCTCAGGTGTCATCGGCTGCATGGCGTAGCGGACGGTGATCCGCTGGTCGAGTGCGGCGAGCACGCCGAGCTTCATGTTCTGCCGCAGCTGCGGCTGGCCGGTGAGCACGGCGGCCAGCGGGGAGGCCGAATCGAGGTCGCTGTTGGTCAGCATCCTGATCGCCTCCAGCTGGCCGTGATCGAGGAGATGCGCCTCGTCGACCAGGAGCACGGGCACCCGGCCGCGCTCTGCGGTCTCCGCGGCCAGCGCCGCGGCCGCCTGCGGGATGAGGGTGGCGTGGTGGAAGCGGGGCACCCCGCCGAGCGCGGCGACCACGGCGTGGTGGATCCCGCGTGCCCCGACCTGCGGGTTTGGCAGGTAGATGACCTGGTAGCGGGAGGCGTCCAGGCACGCGGTCGCGGCCCGGGCCGCCACAGTCTTCCCGGCACCGACTTCCCCGGTGAGCACGGCCAGGCCGCGGGTGGCGATCGCGTACCCGATGCGGGCTGTCGCCTCGTTGTGGGAGGCGGAGCCGAACAGCTGGGAGACCGCCAGGGACCGGTCGAAGGGGACGCGCTCGAACCCGAAGTAGCCGCGAACCTGCTCGGTGATCATGAGCGGTCTCCTTCCGCGGCGGCCTGGCCGTCGTGGCCTTCGCCGCCCAGGTCGTGGTAGCGGATGGAATAAGCCGCTCCGTCGGCGGCCGTCCGCCGCGCTTCGAGCAGGTCGAGGTAGCTGATCCCGGTCGGCTCGCCGGGCTCGCCGGGCCGGGGCAGCGGGGTCTTCACCTTCGGGTGGGCGTGCCGGCGGATGACATGCGGCCGGGCGATCCCGTAGGGCTTGCCGCGGTAGGACACCCGGAGCGGGATTGCGGCGCCGGCGAGATCGAACGGCGAGTAGGTCAGGGTGACCTTGCGCCCGGCCAGCTGCGCGTCCACCTCATACACGTTGCCGTGGAACCGGATGGTGGCGGTGGCGGCGTGCACCGAGCGCTGCGCTTCCCACAAGAACGCGGCGTCCAGCTCGGGCCCGCTGACCCGCCGCGGGCTGCAGGCCGCCCACCGGGCCAGCGGCGTGGCGCCGGTCTCCGAGTGCGGCCGCAGGTGATAATCGTGCTCGGCCCAGGTGTGGAACAGGCCGTTGAGCTCGTCCAGGCCGGCCACTACGCGGCGGCCGGGAGCGGGCTTGCCGTCGGGGCTGACCTCGACCAGGAACTGCGCCCGCACGGTCTCGAACCAGCGTTCGATCTTTCCCCTCCCCTGGGGCCGGTAGGGCGGGCTGTGGACCAGGCTGATGCCCAGCTTCGCGCAGTACTTCGGCAGGGCCTCATCGGAGAAGCAGGCGCCGTTGTCCACATACAGCCGGGACGGCACGCCCCGGATGGCGATCGCCCGCTTCAGCGCCTCGGCCAGGTGCAGGCTGTCCTCGCTGAACCCCCACCGGAACCCGGTGATCAGCCGCGAATGATCATCGATGAAGGCGAACAGGTAGGTCTTCCGCCCGGCCACCACCGGCCCGTGCAGCACATCGCCGGTCCACAGCAGATTCGGGGCCTCGGCCTCGAACCGGCCGTGCACCACCCCGCCCCGGGGCGTGGCGATCTCCTCCCGCACGAAGTGCCGCTGCAGGGTCCGCTCCGAGGGCGCCCACCCGCCGTGCGCGGCGATGACCCGGGCCACCTGCGCCGCGGTCCGCTCCGGGTTCTCCTTCTTCAAGGCAGACGCCAACTCCAGCACGCTGGGCTCGGTCCGCGGCTGCACGTGCCGCGCGGCCGGCAGCAGCCCCTCGAACCCCCCGGCCCGGTAAGCGCGGATCCACCTGTCCAGGCTCTTACGCGACACCTGCACGCCCCGCCCCGCCGGCCCGGCGTGCACCTTCCCGGCGATGCCGCGGACCACCCGGCCGCGCTGCCGGCCGGTCAGCCCCGCCTCCAGCGCCGGGGCGATCAGCCGGTAGCGGAACAACGCGACGTCCTGGGCCCTCGCCCGCCGCGCCGCGTCCTGGTCATCGATGAAGCTCACCTGGCTCCTCCTCGCTGCCGGGCCGGCCCCCTGCGGGCAGGCCAGGTCAGCCAGGATGGCGCCCGGCCTGCGGCTACGTCACCGGTGAGCTCGCGTTGATCATCCCCGGCGGCCAGGCCGGGGAAAGCAGCCCGGACCGGGACAGCCGGGCGGCCAGCTGCCATGGCGACAAGACGGCCGCCAGCGGCCACCGGCCGGGCATCTGCCGGTGCAGCGCCGCCAGCACGCCCAGCGCCCCGGCCACCGGGTGCGCCTCACCCGGCGGCAGCGCCGGATCATCGACCAGGGCGTCCAGTAACCCCAGCAGCCACGCCCGGACCAGGTCAGCGCGGCGGGAGAACCGGCGCAGCCAGCCCCGGACCGTCTCGAACGGCACCCCGGCCTGCGAGGCGACCCGCGTCCACGGCATCCCCGCCGCGGCATGCAGCAGCGCCGTCCCGATCACCTCCGCCGAGTACTGACGGCGCCGCAGCATCGTGTCCGGTAGCAGCACCCGCGTCGTGCCGCACGACCGGCAGATCGCCCGCCGCGGCCGCACCCGCCCCGTCGCCCCGCCCGCCAGGACAAGCGGCCGCTCCACCCCGTACCACCACCGAGCCAGGACCCCGCCGCACCCGGGAACCAGGCACTGCAGCCGGCCGGACTTCAGCTGCGCTTCCACGACCCGCATCACATGGCTTACCGTGGGCATCGGTGCCTCCAAGCACCACGCACGGCCCTCCCGGTCACCACGCCAACGGAGACGGGAGGGCCGTTTCCTTACCTCGACATGCCCACCCTGTCGCCGGGCACCAGCACCCCACAAGCCCCAGCCCTCATCCCCGCCCCCAGTGACGCCACTGCCCCTCTACGCGCCCACCCTCAGCGACGCGGGACACTGTGCCCTTCGGTTCAGGGGCAGATGCGGGTGTAGGGATGCCCGGGGAGGTATCGGGTCCATTCCGCGCGGGTTAGGTTGCGTCCGGCGACTGTGCATGCGTGTCGTTCCCAGGCGGCGAGCGAGGTCGGCCAGGTGAAGCCGTTGCCGTGGTCGTCGACGACGAGCAACTCCTTGCCGCCGGGCTCGAACGCGGCGGTGGTATCGGCGCCCTGCTCGGTGTTGAGCGCGGTGCCTTCTTGCTGAAGCGTTGAGCTGGACCACAGCTTGACCGTTCCGTCCTGGCCGCCGGTGGTCGCGAACCGCTGGCCGGTGGGGTCGAACGCGATGCTGGTGACCGGGCCGGCAGCCACGGCCACGGGGCCTGCGGCTTGATCGCCGCTGGTCTGGTTCCACAGCTGGACGATCCCGCCCCGGGTGCCGGTCGCGAGGGTGCCGTTGGGTGCGAACGCGAGCGAGACCGTCTCGTCGGCACCCAGCGGGTGAAGCGTCCTCCGGACCTGACCGGTCGCAGGGTCGAGGATCAGATCGCTGCTATCTGGGCGGCTTGCGGCCAGCAGCTTCCCGTCGCGGGAGAACGCGAGAGCGCCGGAGAGACCGGCGCCGGTCCCGAGATCCTTCGGCATTACTAGTTTGCCGTTGCTCGCTCGCCAGATCGCCAGCGCGGCGAAATGTGCGCCGTTTTGCGTCAGGTTGGCACCCAACACTCCTTGTGTGTCTGTTCTGCTGCTGTCACTTGCGGCGAGGATCTGGCCGTTGGGAGAGAACGTGAGCGTTTGGATCGCCTCGGGTGCCCCGGGCACCGCGTGCAGGCCGGTCAGGGAGCGCGCCAGCCGCGGCGGACCGTCTACGCGCCACAGCTGCACCAGGCCGGAGTAGCCGGCGACGGCGAGTATGGGTCGGGTGGGTGACCACGCGAGCGCCGTGATCATGGTGCCCTTTGGCCCGATCGTGAACGATGCCCGCTGGCGCAGCGTGTGAGCGGAGAACAAGCCGACGGTGGAGGTGCCGAGGCGGACCGCGAACGTGCTGCCATCGGGTGAGACCGCGAGCGGCGGCGCGGGCGGCAAGACCGTCCGGCAGCAAGGCGATCCCCTGCCAAGCGGGAAGCGGCGTCCGAAGCTCCGATCGCCGGCCAGGTCCCATGCGAGCAGGACGCCGCCGAGTGAGGATGTGTAGAGCGTGGTTCTGTCCGGGCTGAACGCGACGTATTGCACCTGCTCCGCCGGGGCTGTGAAGACCTCAGTCGGTCTTGCGGTCTGCGGGTCCCAGATGATCACTTTGTTGTCGGTGCCCGTGCTCGCGACCACGCGCCCGTCGGGCGAGTAGGTGAGATTGGTCACCGTGCTGCCGTGTGCGCCGGTTCCCGGGCGCCCGTGGCCGGTGGAGGGGTCGACGAACGACACCTGGCCGGTGTGTGAGCCGACCGCGATCGTGGCGCCGTCCGGGCTGATCGCCGCGGCGGACGGCGCCGCCGGCGTCGGCGTGATCGCGGCCGAGCTCAAACGGCGGACCGGGCTCGCGTCGAACGTGCTGACGCTGTGCGCGTCGACGACCAGCAGGCGAGCGCCCGCGTCGATCAGCCTCACCGCGAGCACCGCTCCCGGGTCGATCCGTGTCGTCGACAGTAGCCGCCCGCTTGGCAGCGACCAGCGGGCGAGGTAGGTGGCTCCGGGGGCCTTGGCGAAGCTGCGGGTGAGGTCGTAGACCCGGTATGCGCAGTAGGCCGTGCGCCCGTCCGGCGCGATTAGGATGCTGGCGTGCGCGGTGTCCGGCGTCAGCCGCGCGGTCTGGATGGGATCAAACGTGAGCGTGGCAAGCCGCGTGAGCGTATGCGCGTCGCGCACCGCGATCGTCGGCAGACTGTTATCGGTCGGGTACGCAAGCAGGGAACCGTCACTGGAGTACACCGGTGGCCCCGCCCCCCCGAAGTGGGGCACTGGCGCTCGTTGCGGCGCGCGCGTGCGCGGGTCGTAGAAGCGGATCTCGCCCAGGCTCGCGTTATCGACGAACCCGTACTTGTTGATCAGAAAGTGGCTGACCGCGAGCGTGCGGCCGTCCGGGCTGACGGCCAGCTGGGACGCCAGATCGACCGGCAGCGCGAACGTGCCGACCACCGCCGGGCTACGCTGCAGCGTTGCCAGCAGCGTCCCCTCCGTCTGCGGCGAGCGATCAAGATTGACCGCCTCACGCGCCAGCAGCATCGCCCGATCGAGCCGCGGCTCGTTGACCGCCTGCGCCCCGAGCTGCCGGGCGAGCGCCACGCGGGCCTGGTTGCTGGCGCGTTGCTGGTTGATCAGCGCGACCACGCCTCCGGTGACCGCAACAAGCAGCAGGGCAGCGACCGCCGCGAGCACCATCTGCAGGCGGCGCTGCGCGCGCCCGGCCGCGGCCCGGCTGGCGTCGAGGAAGGCCCGCTCGGCCTGGTTGAGCTCCTGCTCGTGCCCTGCCCGCCACTCCAGCGCGGCGGCCAGCCGCGCGCCCCGGTACACGTCGGCGGTGTCCCGCCCCTGCTCATCCCAGTCGCGTGCGGCGGCGGTCAGGTGGGCGTGCAGGCGGCGGCCGATCCGGTCTTCTTCGAGCCAGGTGCGGTAGCGCGGCCATTCGCGCAGTAGCGCCTCGTGCGAGAGCTCGACCTCGCCGTCGCTGACGGTCAGCAGGCGGGCGTCGGTCAGCTCCGCCAGGACGGGGCGCGCGCCGGTGATGCGCTCGAGCTCGCCGAGCGGCACCCGGCGGCGGGCGAGCGTCTCGTTCTCGCCGCTGGCCAGGCGCAGCATCAGGCCGCGCGCGATCCGCTGCTCACCCTCGCCGAGCTGGTTGTAGGCGTCTTCGGCCAGCCGGGCGACTGCGCCGCGCACGCCACCGCTGGCCCGGTAGCTGTCGTAGCGCAGCGTGCGCCCGTCGCGGGATCGCCACAGCTGCAGCAGCGTGGTCGACAGCAGCGGCAGCCCGCCGGGCTCTCCGGCCACATCCGACACCAGCGCCTCGACCAGCGGGCGCTCGGCCTCGAGCCCGGCGCGGGCGGCCGGCTGCTCGATCGCCCGCGCCAGGTCCTGGCGATTCATCGGCCCGACCAGCACGTGGCTAGCGCTCAGCATCGCGGCCAGCTGCGGGTAGGAGGCGAGCCAGCCGTAGAAATCGGCGCGCAGCGCCACCACCACCAGCGCACGCCGCTCCGCATCGCCCGCCGCAGCGGCCAGTCGGCCGGAGAACGCCGCGCGCTCACCCTCCTGCTCGCACAGCGTGAACAGCTCCTCCAGCTGGTCGACCGCGATCACGAGCCGCTCACCGGGCGCGAGCCGCCCGACCACCTGGCCGAGCCGGCCGCCGGCCAGCGCGCGGCTCAGCTCAGCGTTCGGGTGGGTGCCCGGCCGCAGCAGCACCTGGCGCCACCGCTCGCTGCCCGGCAGCGCGCCCGCGCTGAGCGCGGGCAGCACCCCGGCGCGCAGCAGCGAGGACTTGCCGACTCCCGAGGAGCCGAGGATCCCGGCCAGCGGCGACTCCACCAGCCGCGCGAGCAGGTCGGCGACCAGGCGCTCGCGGCCGCAGAAATACTCCGCATCGGCGCGGTCGAAGAACGCCAGCCCCTTGAACGGGCACACCCCCAGCGACACGCCGCGGGCCGCTGCGGCATTCGGGGTACCGTCCAGGGAGGCGTCGTGCCCGAGGATCGAGCGCTCGAGCTCTTGCAGCAGGCGGCTAGGCTCCAGGCCCAGCTCCTCCCGCAACAGCTCGCTCGTCTGCCGGTACACCGCCAGCGCGTCAGCCTGCCGGCCGGCCCGATACAGCGCGAGCATCAGCTGCCCGCGCAGCCGCTCCTGCAACGGGTTGGAGGCGATCAGCGACTCGATCTCCCCGATCAGCTCACCGTCGGCTCCCAGCGCCAGATCGGCCTCGATCCGGTCCTCCAGCGCCGCCAGCCGCGCATCCTGCAGCCGTGCAATCGCAGCCTGCGCGAACGGCTCATAGGCGAACTCGGCAAGCGGCTCTCCCCGCCAAAGCCCAAGCGCCGAGCACAGCCGCTCTTTCGCGCGGGCCGCATCACCACTGGCAAGCGCCCGCCGCCCCTCAGCGCGAAGCGCCTCGAACCGGACCGCGTCGACCTGCTCGGGCGCGACCGCCAGCCGGTAGGCCCGGCCCTGCGTCACGATCACACCGCCGCCCAGCGCCTTACGCAGATGCGAGACATACACCTGCACGGTCTTGGCGGCGGCCGCCGGGACCCGCTCCCCCCACAGCTCATCGACCAGGCGGCCGACCGAGACCACCTCGCCGCGGTGAAGCACCAGCACAGCCAGCAACGCCCGCTGCTGCACGGCACCCAGCGCCAGCGGCTCGCCCTCCCGCGCCACCTCCAGCAGCCCAAGTATCCGGAAATCCACAGCTAGCACCCCATGCCGCCCTGCTTCGCGAATCTACCACTGGCCCGCCCGGCGGCCAGCAGCACCGCTGCTGGCCGCCGGGCGATCACGCGTCCCCATCCGTCAGGACCGGCCGTAGCCCTCGGCCGCGAAGACATTCATCTCCGCATCGCTGTAACGGGCACCCGCCGGAAGGTGATAGGAGAGCGCCTGCCACTGCTGCGCCTCGGCCCGCCTGACTTCCGCCAGCTCCCACGGCGACAGCGGCGCCAGGATCGGCGGCACCGCATTCGGGTTGCCCCCGTTGTCAGCAGCCGCACTCACCGGCCGGGCGCCAGGCTGAGCGCCAAGCGCCTGGGTACCGCTCTGAGCAGCCGCCACGACCGCCGCGCCCCCCAGCACCAGCGCGATCGACACCTTGACCGCACGATTGATAGGCATCTGCGCCTCCCGTTGCTCCCCGAGCCCCCGGTGGGACCGGATTCGCCCCTACCGTGCAACCCGTCGGCGAACAGCTGGTTAGGAGCGGTAAGCCAGCGGTAAACGCGGCAGACCCTGGCGCCATGGCTGGCCGGTCATCCCGGCCTTGGGCACGCCATGGCAGGACACCGCGTCAACAGTGAGCACCGGCGGCGTGAGCAGGCCGCAGCCTGCATGGACAGGTAGTTCTTGCGGTTGACCACCAGGTCCGCCGCCAGCGCCGGACCGCACAGGGAGACCAGCCACATACGGTGCCGAGGTACCACCAATGCGGCCCCCAACAACGGGGCTTGCGCGCTGCGAAGCGAGCATCCGGCCAGGAGCGGCCCACCCTGCCCGGCCACATGCCCGGCTCACGAGGTTCCTGGCCACTGCCAGCCGCCGACGCCGTTGGCAAACCCCGGCCCCGGCCACGCTCAACCTATGGAAGCCCCACATGACCGTGACGACGGTTGATGTCACCACACGCGCCCTCGAGGAACCGGCGATCGTGATCGTCTATGCGATCGGCGTGGCGTGCTGGCTCCCCGCGCCAGAGGGGTTGCGTTCGCGCTTCCCGGCTTATGCCCCACCGCCGACATCGTTCTCCTGGGGGCCGGTGCGGCTGTGTTCGCCATCGACCACGCCGCTCCCAATCGGGCCCGTCGCGATGGCGCTGTTCCTCGCGGGGAACAGCGTTGCCGAGCTAGGGCGCAAGGCCGAGGTTGGCGATGTTGGCGGCGAGCGTCACCCGGTCCGGGTCCCCCGACGCACCCAGACGGCATAGGAAGGCGCGGAAACGCCTATGCGCTCGGCTTCAGCGTTCCAGCCTGGCGCACGCCCGCCGGACGGCACAGCCCGACAGCTCAGCGTGTGATGCCACAGAACAGGGTTGTCTGTAGTCGCCCCGGCCACGACGGCCGCACCCAAACAGCAGCAAATATTCGGCGTTATGCACCGAATGTCTGGACGTTGCGCTCGGTGGATGTTTACTGTCCGTAGCAGCAACTGTCTAGCCTTGAAGGTCGTCACTGGGCGTCCTGACAGGCGGCATGTTCACGAAGCTGTCGCTACCGGGCAGAAGATTGCGGTCTCGGCCGTGTTCAAAATAGGTGACGCCGCGTGTTCATGACGGGCGACGGGCAACAGGTGTCGCGGTCTGGCGCCGACCTCCACATGGCAGCTAAACGCGCGACCCGCTGACCAGCGGCTCCCGTTCACCCACGGGCCGCGCTCAGGAGCCTTGCATCGCCGCCAGTTCTCGCCAACGCTTCCGCCCCACTGATCAGCAAGCGCTGCCCGAACCCACTAGCAAACGTTGCCGCTTCCCGCTCACGAAGCAAGCCCGCCCGGCGTCGGTTCCGGCTCGGACGACTGGAGCGGCGAGACGAGGCCTTATTCGCGGCGGCATCCGGCGCCGGCGACGAGCCACCTTGCCGTTGGTGAGACTGCGCACGACCTTCCATTCGCGCCCCGGATCGCGACCGGGTTCACTGCGGCTGATGAAGACATGCGCCTCGGCCCGGCCGCCAAGGACAACAGTCTGCCTGCAGCCGCCTGGCCGCGGGCTAGCTGCCAGCTGCCATCCGGGCGAGATCCCGGCAGGCGCACTGGTAGGCGCCGAGGCCATGCACGCAGACCGGCGGTATGTCAGTGTCACCGTCGAGCCAGTGCACGGTGGCGTCCATCGCCTCGCCGGACTGCGGCGGCGGCCACCCTGGGCGGACGGGGCACCGTGAGCCCTGCTGCATGATCTCGTCAATGTCGCTCAGATCGGCGTACACGTCATACGGCGTCGGCCTTGCTGTCGGGGTGCCGCGCAGCGGCCCGCAGGCCCGCTCGCCGAGTACCCATTCGAGCAGGTCACGGACGCCCCGCAGCCACGCGTTGTCCTGCCACCGGGCGTTGCCCCACGGCCGCGCGAGATCCTCGGGGTGGAGTTCCTCGCCGAACCCGTAGCGGGCAATGCCCGCGCGGGCCAGCTTGAGCACGCGTCGCATCTCGGCGTCGCTCGGGGCGAAGCCCTCCTCGTCCATGCCTGCAGGGTAAGCGGCGGCGCGGACAATGGCCACTACGCGCCGGCCTCCGGCTCGGCGCCAGCCTGCGGCTGCGTGATCTGCTGCGCGGCCGGGACCAGGGTCTCGGAGGGCTGCAGGACTGAGTCACGCTGCCGCCCGGCTGCGGCTGCCCATGCCTCGCCGGGGGACATCTCGTCGGCGTCGGCGCCGGGCTCGGGCATTGACCGGATCCCGGCCAGCAGCTCCTCGGCGGCCCGGGCGCGGTCCGCCACCCGCTGCACGTGATCGGGCACCGGGTCTGCAGCCGTCTCCCGGGTCAGGCCGAGGTCGGCGAGCATCCGCGCGTCCTCCTGCCGCCGCGTGTTGATCTCCGGCTCCTGCCGGGCACGTGGCATGCCGGGCAGTGCCTCCTGCGCGACGGGCTCGCCGCGGGCCTGCGCACGGGCCAGGGTGCTCTCGGGCTCGGGGAGCGCAGCGGCTCGCGGACGCGCTCGGGGTGGCGGCGCCGCAGCTCCAGGTCGGCGGCCAGGGCCGCCCGCCGCGTCGCCTCGGTGACCCGCGCCCACTCCCTGCGGGCGAGGTCGGCTTTCTCGTAAGCGGACATCGCCTCGTAGGCCTTGGCCTTCGCCGCCGCCCAGATCGCCCTGTTCCGGGCATGCGCGCTCCGGGCCTCGGCTGCCGCGGCGGCGCGCTGCTCATGCTCCGAGCGGGCCTCCCGCGCCCCGGCGTCGACCGCGGCCATGCGCGCCAGCCGTAGCTGCTCGCCAACATGCTCCGGAGCCCAGCCCGTCTCCTGCTCGTACAGGCCCCGGCGCACCTCGAGGACCTCGTCCGGGACGCCGAGGAGGTCCATGCCGTCCACGCGGCCGAGCGCCGCCAGCGCGGAGTGCCAGTCCGCCCGGGCCTGCGGTGACACTCTGGACGGCTGGGGGCCGATCGGGTCGCCGGGATTGTCATAGCCGTGCATCTCCCGGTAGGCCGCCACGACCGAGGCGCGCTCCTGCCAGTCCGCCCGTGCGGAAGGGTCGTCCGGCACCGGGCCGAGCGCCCGCGTGGCCCACAGCGGGGCGGTGTCCGCGGCGTGCTCGCCGAGGCGCTGCACCCGGGCGTCCATTGCCCCGGCCAGCTCGGCCATGTAACGCCGCCGGTCAGGGTCGGCCACGTCGGGCAGCCGCTCGGACCAGGTCCTGCCGATCTGCACCTGGGCATCGCGGGTGAGGATGCGGACACGGCCGTGCA
>WNGE01013030.1_pt1 | contig 13014 bp, 10 predicted proteins | sample 5400651 | NCBI WGS metagenome assembly WNGE01 (sample SAMN13153370, study PRJNA577476) | soil metagenome | isolation source: 60 cm soil or saprolite under grassland replicate 2 | place: USA:California | collected 2016-06-15 | reverse complement strand
CTGCGATCGTCGACGACGCCGGCGGTGCGCTGCGCATCGACTACGTAGCGCGGCTGCACCTCGCCCGCGCGAGTCAGAAGTCGTCCTCGTAGCGCTGCACCGGCGAGGATCTGCGACTTCCGCATCTCCCCCTTGGTACCCGATACGCGCCGGGCGGCACCGGACCGGGGGGCGGCGTGGAGCGCCAGTAGGCTTTGCCGTCATGCTGTGGTTCGAGCGCGAGGTCGTCGCGACGCTCGTCAGCCCGACCCTCGACGATCGCCAGCGGTCGGACGTCGAGACGTACGTCGACGAATCGCTGCGGTCGATGCCCGAGCACCTCCGAGCCGGCGTCGCGGCCGAGTCACTGCTCTTCGGTTCGCTGCCCCGGCTCCAGGGCCTGCTCGGGCGCTACGACCGGCGATCCCTGGGACCGCGGGTCGCCCGGTGGAGGGCAAGCCGCTTCGACGTGGTCCGCCAGTACGTACGCCTGCTGCACTCGCTCGTCCTCTTCGCAGAGCACGAGCTCACACCACGAGCCGCCCGGTGAAGCCGACGACGGTCACGCTCGACGCCGACGTGGTCGTCATCGGGTCGGGCGCGGGCGGCGCGGTGACCGCGGCAAAGCTCGCCGCCGCCGGACGCGACGTGACCGTCCTCGAGGAAGGCCCGTGGATCGACGCCCAACAGCGGCCTCTACCATCGCCTGCCCGGCCATCTGGTCGAGTCGTGGCGCGACGAGTACAGCATCGACGAGTTCGACCCCGACACCCTCGACGCCTACGCGCACCGGATCGAGGAGGACCTCGCCGTCTCGCGACTGCCCGGCGCGCCGCCGCCGTCGTCGGCGCTGCTCGAGCGCGGCGCCACCAAGCTGGGATGGCGGTCGGTCGAGTACTCGCGTGTGTTCCGCTACGACACCGCCGGCCGCGGGGTGAAGCAGACGATGAGCCGCACGCTGCTGCCGCAAGCCGTCGACGCCGGCGCGACCGTGCTCCCGGACTGCCGCGTTCATCGCCTGCTCCGCCGGAACGGGCGCGTGGTCGGCGTGCGCTGCCAGCGCACGGCCGACGGCCGCGTCGAGGACCTCATGATCCGCGCCAATCACGTCTTCGTGTGCGGGGGCGCCGTCCAGACCCCGGCGATCCTGCACCGGAGCGGCATCCGCGGCCGCGTCGGCACCGGGCTCAAGGTGCACCCGATGATCAAGATCGCGGCGCGGTTCCCGCACCCGGTCGACCACGGCGGCGTCCCAATGCAGGTCGTCACCGAGTTCGGGCCCAACCTCTCCATCGGCGGGTCGGCCAGCCGTCGCGGTCAGGTCGCGATGGCTCTGGCGGAGGCGTCCGACAACATCGAGGACGCGCTCGCCGACTGGGAGCGCGTGAGCATCTACTACGCCGCGATCCGCGCCGAGGGCAGCGGGCGCGTCATCGGCGTGCCCGGGCTGCGGGCGCCGATCGTCACGTACCGGCTCACGGAGGGCGACATGAGCCGGCTCGCCCGCGGGCTCGTGCACCTGGGCGAGGTGCTCCTCGCCTCCGGCGCCACCGAGCTGTACCCGTCGGTCGCCGACGGGCCCGTCGTGCGCCGCCAGGACGGGCTCGGCGCGTGGTGGGACGCCGTCACGCGCAGCCGCGCCAGCCTCATGACCGTGCACCTCACGTCGAGCGTGCGGATGGGCGAGGATCGTGCGCGCACGGGAGCTGACAGCTTCGGGCGCGTGTGGGGCTACGAGAACTTGCGGGTCAACGACGCGTCCCTCGTGCCGGACGCGCCGGGCGTGAACCCGCAGGGCACGATCATGGCGATCGCGGCGCGCAACACGGACCAGTTCCTCGCCGACACCTGATCGCCGAACCCGTCACACCGCGTCGCGTGGCTGTGCCTTCGCGATCGAGCGCCTGACCTTCAGCAGATCGCGGAACGTCGACAGCGCCCCGGTCACGGCGACGTTCGTGAACGTCCCGCCGGCGATGTCCTGCCAGTCGTCGATCGGGATGGTGTCGATCCGGTAGCCGCGCCGTACGGCGAGCGCCAGGATCTCGATGTCGAACCCCCAACCGAGAATCGTCTGGCGGTCGAACAGGTCGTCGGCGACCGGTGCCCGAAACGCCTTGAACCCGCACTGCGTGTCGTGGATGTCGAGACGCAGCAGGCGACGCACGACCCGGTTCCCGAAATTCGAGATGACCTTGCGCAGCCCGCGGTGGCTCTGCTCGAGGTCTCGCACCCCGATGACGACGTCGGCGTCCTGACGCATCAGCTTGGCGACCGACTCCAAGTGGTGCAGCGGCGTCGCGAGGTCGGCGTCCATGAACAGCCGGTAGTGACCGTGCGCGGCCTGCATGCCGAGCCGGACGTCCCGTCCCTTGCCGGCGGGCGTGCCGGCGTCGATCACCCGAAACGTGTCGAACTCGTCCGCGGCGGCGCGAGCCAGATCCGCGGTCCGGTCGTGACCGCGCGCCACGACGACGAGCACCTCGACCGTCCCGAGATCGTGGGCCTTCAAGTGGTCGGACAGCGTGGCGAGCGAGACGCCGATGCGGCGCGCCTCGTTGTACGCGGGGATGACGATGCTCAGATCGATCGGCGGCGAGGTCATCGGTGGGCTACCGGCTCGCCGATGAGCTGAGGGGCTTGACGAACAGCGCGACCGTCTCCTGGTCCCAGTGGTGCTGGAGGTCCGCGTACCGCTCCATCCGGCGCGCCGTTGCGCCGTCGATGTCGAGCAGGTGCTGCTTGATCATCACGTCGAGCTCGCGCGAGTCGAGCAGCACCTGCGGATCGGCACCCTGCTCCTGCACCTCGGCGAGCTTGGGGAGCTCGCCCCGTGCCAGCGCCGATTCCCCGTCCCGGTTGAGTCGCAGGCGGCCGGCCTCGAGGTATCCCAGGATCTCGCGCTTGAGGCCGTCGAGCTCCCGCTGGTCGGCGCGAGACAAGCCCTCACCGCGGGCCACGACGCGACTCCCCGGCGGCGCTCCGAGAGTCGCGCTGCCCGTGCGGAGCAGCAGCGCCGCGTTGGCATTACGGCCGTCGTAGCGGCGGGCCGGACCGAACTGGCGCACGAGCCCGGCATCCTTGGCAACGAACGGAATATTGCGCTCTTGGAGCGCGGCGATCACGGCCCCACCGTAGGGATCGGCAAACGCCCCATGGAAGAGGTCGTCGATGAGGAGCGGGCCGTCATCCTGCAGCGGCCCCATGTGCTGCTCGAGATCGTGTTCCGCAGGAATCGCGTACTCCTGCGAGTTGGGCCCGAGACCCTCGTCCGCATACGGGAGGTTGACCATGGCGACGACGAGCGTGGCGACGGCGAACACACCGACGAGCGGGACCATCCCCCGCGGGCGACGCGCCAGGCGACGCGCGATCGTCGCTGCGATCGCAAAGTAAACGAACGCACCCAGCGGCCACAGCCAGCGGAATGTGTGCGGCGTGATGTCGCCGAACACCGTCACTGGGCCTTGGCCGGCGGTGACGAGCCCGAACAGAAGGGCCACCCCTGCGGTCGCGACCGCCCACGACGACGTCCGGTCACGGCGCCGCCACGCGTCCCACTCACACAATCCCAACGCCGCGGCGACGACGGCGAGCGAGAGCAGAGCGGTGGGGAGACTCGGTGCCCTCCAGCTCGAGATGAAGTCCTCCTTCATCGAAGGGCGGAACCACCACGGCGGGAGCGAGACGACGTCGGCGACGATGCGCGTCCCGAGGCCGTATCCGATCGTGTCCGCGCCGGACCCGCGGGAGCTCTCCACCAGCCGTGTGAGGTTCCCGCTGCCCTCGCTCGTGAACTGCTCGATGAGCGGCTGAGCCCAGGACACCACGAGCACCGCGCCCGCCACGGCGACGACTCGCAGCGTGCTACGCCGGACCGGCGGCCAGGCCGCGGGTTCTCTTCGCCGCATGAGGCGGAGCCAGAGCACGAACCCGATGACACCCCACGCCGCGAGCAGCGGCACGAGGAGGGCGTAACTCAGGTGCGACTGGACGACGAGGCTGCCGACGCCGGCTGCGAACGGGATGGCCACCCGATCACCGCACGTCATCGACCAGACGAGTACGAGGAAGAACGCGAAGGGGAGCATGGCGCTGTGCGGGTTCCACGGTTCGAACAGCAGCTCGCTGCCCATCGCCCAGCACAACGCGGCCGTCGCCGCCATCGCGATGGTTCCCGCGAGCGCGCCGCCCCGCCGGTACGCGAACACGGCGATGCCCACGATGCACGCCGCGTTCGCGGCCGCGGCGGCGAACGCGACCCCGGCGCCACCGTCGACGAGCCGAGCGGGCAAGGCGAGGAGATCGATGTACAGGGGCCCCGGATGGTTGACCTGCGTACCAACCGTCAACGACGCCGAGGACCACGTCCCGATCAGCGGGAGATGCGTGATGGAGAACAGGTCGCGGGCCCGGATCGCGAACAGGCCGTTGTCGCCGGTCGGGATCCAACCCATGTAGATCGCGCGCGCGGCGGCGACCGCGACCGGGACGATCGCCACGACGACCGACGCGAGAAACAGCCGGACCGTGACGCGCGAGTCGCGCCGCGCCGGTGCCTGCTCCGTGCGGACGGTGCTCTGGCTCTCGGTGCGCTCCGCGGCGGCGTCGTCGACGCTCGTCCCCGACGTCGGTGTCGGGGTCACGTGTCGCTCACGGCCTGGCAGAGGTTCTCGTCGACGGCGAGAACGAGGTCCGTCAGCTTGGCTTCGTTCAGCTCGTCGATCACCTCCCCGTGGAGCCGGTCGTACTCGGCCTGCTGCTTCGCGGTGCGCGGGTCGGTGAACGCGACTTCAAGGACGTCCGGCTTCGCGCGCCACGTCGCGATGTCCTCAGGGCCGATCGCCAGGTGCACGATGCCCGTGGCGTCGGCCGCGGGCAGCACGCGGTAGCGCGTCGCTCCGGGCCCGTAGCCCTCGATGACGCCGACATCGAAGCCGCGGCGCTCGAGCTCGTTCACGAGGCCGTAGCCCATGGCGCCGATGTCCACCGGGTCGCGCAGCGTCACGAGGTACCGGCCGTCCCGACCGCCGCCCGGCGCGGAGCTGCGGTCGAGCGCGGCTGCGGTCCTTCGTGTGAGCACGCCGAGGGTGTGTGAGAGGCGCGGCGCGGGAACGTCGACCGACACGGCGTTGTAGGTGAACGCGGCGCTGAACGCCACGAGCACCGCGACCAACGCGGCCGTGCCAATGCGGGCTGCCTTCGCAGCAGTCGAGCGGTCCAGGCGCCGACCGACGAGCGCGGCCACGGTCCAACCGACGGCCAGGACCATCAACGCGGTGATGCCCCAGGCCCAGAGCACGAGGTAGTACCAGACGAGGCCGAAGATGCGGCTCGTCGACACGAGCGCGAGCACGAGTGCGACAGCCAGCACGAGGTCGAGTCGGAGGAGTGCGCGGTGCCGGATGCGCCAGGCGGCGGCGACCGATGCGACCCACGCACCGAGGAACAGCACGCCGGGGACCGCCGATCCGGTCTCGACCTGCGTGCGGTCGGTCGTCAGCTCCTGGACGAGGTGGAACGGATTGAGGTGGACCAGCAGCACGTCGATCGCCCGCCGGAGCCCGACGGGCGACTCGGGCGGGTTGCGGAAGTAGTCCGACAGGACCGACAGGTTGCCCGGGTCATGGACGACCTGGTCGATGACAGGCGGTGTCCACACGACGACCGCGACGCCCGCCGCGATCGCCAACCACACGACGTACCGACGCCGCGCGGTCCGGTTCCTTCGCCGCCGGTACGCCGACCACGACGCGACCGCGATGGTGAACCCGCCGAGCCCGACCACCAGCCCCAGGTACGGGACGTGAGTCTGGGCACAGAAGGAACCGGCGACCACGGCGACCGGCACCATCGGCAGGTCGTCGGCGATCACCGACCAGAGGGCGAGCAGGAACACGATGAAGAACAGGAGCGGGAGGTACGGATTCCACGGCTGCGTCAGCGTGAGCGCGCCGTACGCGTGCGTGAGGATCGCGAGCACCGCGGCGACGGCGATCATCAGCCGGACACCGGCGCGCCGGAACGCGATCCACAGCGCGGTGCCCATCGCGAGCAGGTGCAACGCGACGGTGGAAACCTGCATCGCCCACGACGACGCGCCGAACAGGCGGTACACCGGCCAGAGCGCCCAGAAGCTGATCGGCCCCGGGTGACTGCCCTGGCGGCCGAGCGGGCCGATGCGGCCGACCAGTCCGATCAGCGGAGGGTGGCTGCTGCTGACGTCGCGCACGCGCAGCTCGGTCATGGCGAGGTCGAGGATCGGGTACCAGCGCTTCTGCGCCAGCACGGCCAGCGCGACGATCAGCGGGAGCGCGAGCAGGGCGAGGAGACCGGCTCCGATCCACAGCGCGCGGGAGCGTTCGCCGGTCGGCACGTGCAACCACGAGCGCGACCGTGCCGCGGCAGACGCCTCGGTGCCGCCGGCTCGCTCGACCTCGGCCTGCTCGGCGACGTCCCGGAGCGACGTCCCAGGCCCGGGGCTGGGGTTCACGAATGAAGGAGTATACGGAGGGCCTCTACGGCAACCGCTTCAGCACGCGCAACAGTCCCGGGCGGGCGGGGGATTGGTGGTGCGAACGCGACGCCGTCTCGAGCTCGTGACGGTGGGCGAGGAACCACTCGTACGACTCGATGACCATCGACGCGTTGGAGTGCTTCGGCTCCCAGTCGAGCTCGGTGCGTGCACGCGTGGTGTCGAACCACAACGACTCGCTGTACAGCAGCCAGTGGTACGGCGCGAACGGCGCCAGCCCGAGCCCCGCGAGCGCACGCATCGCGATGCGCGCCGGCTCGACCGGGAGTGACCGCACCCGGGACCCGGTGCCGGCGTGGTCGACGAGGGCTTGCAACGTCTCGCGCATCGTCCCGAACTCGGTCGCGCCGATGTTGTAGACGGACGGACCTTCGCGCGCGGCGGCGCGCAGGCACGCGTCGCCGAGGTCGGAGGCGTGGACGAGCTGGTAGCGGTTGTCGCCGCCACCGAGGACGTACACGGGGGCGCCGTCGGCGACGAACTCGAACAGCACGGCCATGATGCCGAGACGGCCGTGGCCGAGGATGGTGCGCGGGCGGACGATCGTGACGTCGAGCCCGGCGTCGACGGCCTCGCGGCACAGCACCTCGGCCTCGAGCTTGGCCCGGCCGTACGCCTCGAGCGGATGGCACGGCGTCTCCTCGGTGACGGGGTTGCTCTCGGGGATCCCGAACACGGCGCTCGACGACGTGTGGACCACCTTGTCGACGCCGGCCTCGCGCGCGGCGACGAGCAAGTTCGCCGTGCCCACCACGTTCACCGACCGGAACAGATCGCGGTCGCGCGCCAAGGGCACCTGCGCCACGTTGTGCATCACGACGTCGATGCCCTCACAGGCCGCGCGCACGGCGTCGCGGTCGCGCACGTCGCCCTCGACGTACTCGACCGAATCCACGCTCGCCGCCGGTGGGTTGATGTCGAAGATCCGCACCTGGTCACCGCGGGCCACGGCGCCGCCCGCGAGGATCTCCCCGAAGTAGCCACTTCCCCCGGTGACGAGGACGGACCGCCCCACTAGATCGACTCCCCCCGCTCGAGGCACCAGCGCACGCTGGCGCGCATGCCACTGACGAGGCTGGTCTTGGGCTCGTATCCCAGATCCGCCCGCGCCTTCGAGATGTCGCACGCGATCGTGTCCTTGATCTCGCCGAGCACGTGCAGCGCCTGGACGTACCGGCCACGACCCTGCAGGAAGCCGTCGAGCGCGGCGGCCATCGCGCCGGCGAACGCGGGCAGGTGCGGCTGGCGCGTCGACACCGGCAGCCCTTCGGCCTCGAGCGCGTCGCGCACGCCCTGGACGACCTCCCGCAGCTCGTACGGCTCCGCGTCGGCGATCCAGTACGCGCGCCCGGGTGCAGCATCGGCGACCTCGGCGCAGAGGAGACCGTCCACGAGGTTCCCGGTGTAGGCGAGCGAGCGGCGGTTCGTGCCGGGACCGGGGATCGGGAACATGCCGCGTCGCACGGTGGAGAAGAACCGGGTCTGGCGCGGCGGTTGGAACGGACCGTAGAACCACGGGGCGCGGATGACGACGGTCGCGAGGTCGCCGCGGTCGTAACCCTGCTGCACGAGCTGCTCGGCTTCCATCTTCGACTCCCCGTACGCGAGGTACGGGTGGTACGGCGAGTCCTCCGTGAACCGGTCGGTCGGCGTGGGGTTGGCGCCGAACGGCGAGTTCGACGAGATGTGCACGAAGCGGGTGACGCCGGCGCGTCGAGCGCGGTCGAGCACCAACTGCGTCCCGCCCACGTTCACGTCGAACAGCTCGCGCGTCCTGCCTTCGGGATGGATCACGCCGGCGGCGTGGAAGACGGTGGCGGGTCCCACCGCCTCGAACAGCCGGTCGGCGACGGCCGGGTCGCACACGTCGCCGGCGACCGTCTCGACGCTCGGCCCGACGATCTCCAGGAGCGGCGCCTCGTTCTCGCTGTGCACGAGGCAGCGGACGCGCTCGCGCCCACCGGCGAGGGCGCGGACCAAGTTCTGTCCCAGCCAGCCCGCCGCCCCCGTGACCACGGCCACGGCCGGCGCCTTGGAGTTGGAGATCATCGCAACTGCTTAGCCGACCGGCATGGTGCGTAGGTCAACGTCGCTCAGTGACGCTCAGATACGCACCGACGCCCGCGCACTACGGCCGGAGCCAGATGCCGCCGCGCCTTGGGCGCCGGTAGCCCAGGGTGCGGTACACGGCGTCGATGAGCGCGTGACCGCGGTCGTTGACGCCGAGGCCGTTGCCCTGCTTGTTCATCGAGTAGCCGAACGACATTCTGGCGACCGGGTCGGCGAAGCCGACCGAGCCGCCGTATCCCGAGTGCCCGAACGCGTCCTCGCTCATCAGGACGCTGTCGTCGCCGGGGAGAGAGCGGTTGTCCATCGACTTCATGAACCCGAGCGCGAACCGGGTCGGGATGCCGAGCGTCGCGTCGATCGAGCTCGCCGACGCGACCCGGGTCGCTTCGGCCAGGGTCGCCTCGTCGACGAGCTCGATCCCGTCCGCCCTTCCGCCCAATGCGAGCGGGCGGTACATGCCGGCGAGCGCGCGGGCGTTGGCGAGCCCATTGGCAGCCGGGATCTCGGCCGCGTACACCTCGCGCCGGTCGATGACGCCGGGGACCAGCATTCCGCTCGAGTTCATGGCAACGAGGGCAGGGATCGACGTCGGGTCCGTCATGGCCTGCGTGAAGAAGTTGGACACCTCTTCGCCGGCGGCGGGTGGATCCACTGGGATCGTCGGCGCGACCCGCACGTCGTGCTCCTCGGGTAGCCCGATCCAGAAGTCGAGCCCCAGCGGGCCGGCGACCTCGTCGCGGAAGAACGTCCCGAGTGACCGGCCGCTGATGCGCCGGACGAGCTCGCCGGCCACGTGCCCGTATGTGAGCGCGTGGTACCCGTGCTGTGTGCCGGGAGGCCACAGCGGCTCCTGCGCCGCGAGCATGTCCACGACGAGGTCCCAGTCGAGGAGTCCCGGCTCGGGCAGCGGATCACGAATCGCCGCCAGTCCGGCCTGATGCGCGAGGAGCATGCGCACGCTCACGCGGTTTTTGCCGTTCTTGCCGAACTCGGGCCAGTACTCGGTGACGGCGGCGTCGAGGTCGAGCTGGCCGCGCGCCACGAGCATGTGCGCGCACAGTGCCACCGCACCCTTGGTGCACGACCAGACGATGCCGATCGTGTCGCGCTCCCATGCGCGTCCGGTGGCCGGGTGCGCGACGCCACCCCACAGGTCGGCGACGGTCTCGCCCTCGACGGTGACCGCGACCGAGGCCCCGACCTCCCCCCGCTGGACGAAGTTGCGCTCGAACTCGTCACGGACTGCCGCAAAATCCTCGGTACAGGTCCCCTCGACCGTCACCGCTCACCCCCCGATCCGGCACGACCACAGGGCCGGGCCCCGATCCTGGTACCAAGACACGGCATCCTTCCAGGTCCACCCGGGTGGCGCGCCGGCGCGGGAGGATGTGAAAGGGAGCGGCCAACGATGGCGGCATTGCAGACGATCGAGGCGGGGAGGCTGCTCGTCGCGTCGGCATTCCCTGACCCGCCGTTCGAGGTGGTGCAGGAGGGCGTCGACACCGGCTTCGACGCCGAGCTCATGCGCGCTGTTTGCGGGCAGCTGAGGCTTCGGTGGCAGCTCACGAAGTACGAGGGCGACGACTTCAACGGGATCTTCGACGGCCTCCGGACGCGCTCGTACGACGCGGTCGCCTCGGGCACGACGATCACGCCCGAGCGCGAGAGGGTCGCACTGTTCTCCGTGCCCTACCTCGAATCGGGACAGGGCCTGGTGGTGAACACGACGCTGACGCCGCACATCACCTCGACCGACGACCTCGCGGGAGAGGTCGTGGGCATTCAGGTCGGTAACACGTCCGACATCGTCGCCAAGGAGCTCGAGGCGGACGGGAAGCTCGCGAGCATCCGGTACTACCCGTATCACGGGATCCTCGACGCGCTCGACGACCTCTCCGCCGGCCGCATCGGTGCGGTGATGCAGCTCTTTCCCGTCGCGACGTCGCTCGTGAAGGACCGGCCCGACCTCGACGTCGTGCAGGAGATCCCCACCCACGAGTCACTCGGGATCGCGTTCGCGCCCGACAATCGCGGCCTGCGCGACGCCGTCAACGATGCGCTCACAAACCTCCGGGAGAGCGGCGGGCTCGAGCGGCTGAAGCGGCGCTGGCTGGAGTAGACGCTCGGCTCGATGGCAATGGCGGCTCGTCGAGGCGCTCGCGTGCTTCGGGCTCGTGGTGACGCCGTCGAGCGCGGAACCGTCGCCGCCGGTCGTCTACGCGCCCGCGGCCACGGGCCCGCGCGTGACGGCCGTGCCGCTCGGATCCCCCATCGGCGGGCGAGCGCCCTGGAAGCTGGCGGTGTCGTTCCGGTGCGACGAGCAGCCCGTCGCCGGCTCCCTCACGGTGCGCGTCGGCCGAGACGGACGATTCGAAGCGCACACCGACAAGCTCGTGACGAGCGCCGACGTCGGGTCCGAGACCGACACGACGATTCGTGGACGCCTCACCGACAGCGGCGGGAACGGCGCCATCGACGCCGCCGCGCGTGCTTACGACAACGCCGGCACCACGTCAGAGTGCACCAAGCGCGGCATCGAGTGGCGGTCGGTGATCGAGAACGACCCCGCCGCCCAGCGTGTCGACCGCTTCCTCCCAACCGACGGCGACACGATCGCCGTGACCGCCGACGCGGTCTTCGTGGACAAGGACCGCGGCGACAAGGCGAGCACCGTCCGCCGCCTCGAGCCGGGCACGGGAAAGGTCACGTGGTCGCGCCGAGTGGGCGACGCCGACCGCGTCGCCGCCGGTCCCGACCGTGCGTGGGTGGCCGACGCCGGCAAGGGACGGGTCCTCGGCCTCGAGGCGCGCACGGGACGCATCGTGAGCAGCACGGAGGTGGGCCCGGGCCGATTCGACGCGATCGCGCCTGGAGCGAAGCAGCCGATCGCGGTCACCGTGGACGCCGTGTGGGTCGCGACGGCCCAGGGGTTGATGCGACTCGATCCGGCGACGGGCGAGCGGACCGAGCAAGTTCCGGTCGGCGCGGTCGAGGGCGTCGTCGCCGGCCCGAGCGGCGTGATCGCCGCGGTCGCCGTGCCGGGGGCCGACGGCCGCCCCGTCGCCACCCGCATCGCCCGGATCGACCCCACCACGGGCGTGGTCATCGCAGAGGCGCAGCTCGACGAGGTCCCCGACCTCGTCGCCGTCGCGGCCGACGCGACTGCGATCACCGTCGCGCCGTTCGAGAAGCGACTCGCCCGGTTCGACGCCCAGACGCTGGCGCCCCTCGACGCTCTCGAGGTGATCGCGAGCGGCGCGAACATCACGAGCGCGTTGCCGGGCGCGTGGGCCGAGACGGGCGACGGGCTCGTGGCGATCGACGAATCGGGCGCTCTGGTCCTGCGCGTGCGCGGGATTGCCGGCGAGCTCGCGGCCACGGGAAGCACGATCTGGGTGCTCGATCACGGAGCTGGTGGCCTGGTTCGCGTGCAGGGCGGCTGAGGCGCGTCACGCGGTTCCGCGCGCACCTCCCGAGCCGGCCGCGTCGGCGGTCTCGCCCCAGCGTCCTCCGAGCAGCCAGACCACGAACGCGACGAACGCCGCGGCGTACGCGACGATAAGCAGGAACTGCGGCACGATCGACGTCCATTTCGGGTCGAGCCAGTAGAAGACGGGGCCGTTCTCCCCCACCGACCACCGCCGGAGCGCCTGGTAGAACGCGAGCACCTGCGCCACGACGAGCATGCCGGCGACGGCCGGCACGAACCATCCGCGGAGCAGCACGCGCCGGCCCGGGTCCGACGGCAGCGCGAACACCGCCAGCAGTGGCACGCCCACGGCGATCGGTAGCGTGTACCGGCCCTGCCAGTAGAGGCCGTATTCGCGATACTGCCATGCCTCGAGCACGATCGGCGTCACGACCGTGATCACGATCGTCGCGAGCATCGCGACGACGTAACGCCTCGTCCCAACGGCCACCGCGAGGAGTACGAGCGCACCCAGCGCGGCGGTGAGGAGCAGGTAGCTGAGCCCGGGGAGCCCGGTGTCGAGCCAGCCGAGGTTGCCGAGCATCTCGAAGTAGAAGAGCCCGGTCCTGCCCACGGTCGCCCGCACGAGATCCGCGTTGGACAACGTCGGCTCGAACCCGATCGGGACGCTCAGGTCCAGCCCCTTCGCGAAGACGATCCATGCGAGCTGTGCAGCAGCACATCCGGTCACGATCGCGCCCCAAACCCGCGCTGCGGTCGACCGCCACAGGCGCCGTAGCGCGTCCCTGCCGAGGAGAACGGCGAAGGTCAGCGCAATGAACGCCAGCCAGAACATCGAGATCTGGCGGGCCAGCACGAGCGCCGCGGCGGAGATGCCCAGCTGGATGACCAGGCCCCGATCGGGTTCCGTGCCCCGGCGCATCTCCGAGACGAGGACCAGCCCGCACGCCCACGTCGCGATAGCGGCGGTCGTCTCGAGCGCGGTCGGGTTCACGGCCGC
>WNGE01011937.1_pt1 | contig 13014 bp, 11 predicted proteins | sample 5400651 | NCBI WGS metagenome assembly WNGE01 (sample SAMN13153370, study PRJNA577476) | soil metagenome | isolation source: 60 cm soil or saprolite under grassland replicate 2 | place: USA:California | collected 2016-06-15 | reverse complement strand
GCAGCGCCACCGTCCATGGCAGGCTGTGGGCGATGACCTGCGAGACGGGAGTTGGGAAGTAGGTGAACGACAGGCCCAGATCGCCATGGAGCAGGTTGTTCAGGTATTCCCCGTATTGCGACCACACGCCCTGGTCGGGATTGAGCCCGAACGCCGCGGCGAGCGCGCGGCTCGCCTCCGGGCTCAGTTGCCCTTCGTACCGGGTCATCACCGCTTCGACGGGATCGCCGGGCATCAACCGCGGCAGGATGAAGTTGATCGTGATCGCGGCCCAGGCTGTGATCAGGTAGAAGCCGAGGCGCCGTACGAGGAATTGCATTGCCATAACCCCTTTGCGGCTTGGAGAGACATCTTGATCCGCGGGGAGTGCCGCCAGGCCCCCGAAGGGCCCGGCGGCACCGTGCTCAGCTGCGCGGCCTCACTGAGAGGGCGACCTTCACGGCGTTGATGTGGCCGCCGATCGGAAGGGCGTAGGCGTCGCCGTCACTCGGCCACCCGGTAAACCGGTCACTGCGCCACAGGCCGAAGTAGGTCACGTGGAACAGCGGGATGACCGGCGCTTCCTCGACCATCAGGGCCGCTAGTCCGCCCGCGGCGGCCGCCTCTTCCGGGCTCCCGGGAGCCGCCGCGGCGTACCGGTCGAGAAGCTGCTGCGCCTGCGGGTTCCCGTACCGCTCGAAGTTCGTCTTCGCGGTCTTGCCGGCCGGCTTGAGCTTCTGGTCGAAGATGGTGTTGAAGATCCCGTAGACCGACAGGTTGCCGCCGGCCGCACGCAGTGCCAGCTGGTACTGACCCATGTCGATGTCCGTGCGCCACGCCAGCGGCGTCTCGGACTTGACGGTCACGTCGATCCCCGCAACCTTCAGCTGCTGGGACATGACGGTCGCTGCGCGCACCAGGTCGCCGTACGGGCTGGAGGTCGGGACGGTGATAGTGAACCGCAACGGCGTGCCGTCCGGCGCGGTGAAGACGCCGCCCTTGAGCGTGAAGCCCGCGGACTCCAGCGTCTTCTTCGCCTCCGCGGCGTCGCCGGAACCGAAGGTGACCTTGCGGTACTTGGCCGGGATCAGCTTCGTCCGGTTGCCAAGGTCCAGCCCGGTCGGTGACTCCACCGGCCCGTTCAGCCCGCCGAAGGCCAGTTTCGAGACGTTTCCGCGGTCGATCGCCTGACTGATCGCACGGCGGACCGGCGCCAGGCTCAGCGGGTACTGGGCGTTGTTGGGCACCAGGTAGATGGTCGCCGGGCTCGTGTCGGTGACCCAGTAGCCGATCTTGGCCGGGGCCAGCTTGGCGATCGCGGCGGGGTCGGACACCTGCGGCGTGATCCAGTCCACCTGCCCGCCGCGCAGCGCGGAGACCATGCTGTTGGCCGAGTCGTACGAGAGCAGCTGGAGCGTCTGCACCTTTGGTGCATTACCCCAGTAGTTCCGGTTCCGCTGCAGCGTGATGACCTGCGAGGTGGACGTCTTCAGGGTGAATGGGCCGCTGACGACCGGATTCGGGTTGGTGTACTTCACCGGGTCCGGCACTGACGACCACACGTGCTTCGGGACGGGCGTGGTGTCCCACCATTCGTACTGGTACGCGGGTTGGGTGAACGTGACCACGGCTGTGTCGTTCGTCGGTGCCGAGGCACCGGCCAGAGGCAGGGTGTAGAAGTTGAGCGCCTCATGCTGGCGCATCAGTTCGAACGTGAAGGCGATGTCCTCGGCCGTCAACGGCTTGCCGTCGGACCACTTCAGGTCCGGGCGCAGTTTGAGCGTGAGAGTCTTCCCGCCGTCGCTCCAGGTGTAGTTGGAGACCAGCCACGGCTCGGCTTCTGCCCGCTTCATGTCATTCATGAGCAATGGCGCGTACAGGTAGACCTGGGCGTCCCCCGCAGCGTCCTTCGATGCCTGCAGGAGCGGGTTGAACTGGTTGGTGAACGGTCCGCTCGCGACCGCAGCGAGGCGGAGCGTGGCGTCGCCGCCTCCACCTCCGACGCCATGGGCGGTGCACGCACTCGCCCCCGCCACGAGCGCGACCGCGAGCAGGCCACATGCCGCCCGCCCGAAGAGCTTCGGTGAGATCCGGTTTGACATGTCTGCGAACTCCTTAGTCCGAACTTTCACGAGTCGTGCATCTCGGCGTATGCGCGACGTCCGTCGGGGTGCGCCAGGCGTTCTCGCACTGGTGGGCGGATCACCGGTCGCTTCTCGATGGCGGGCTCAGCGATGCGGCTTGCCCCGCGGCCACCGGACCTACTAGGTCTGGATTGTTAATGGAGGAAGCTATCAACCGTTAACTTAGAAGTCAACGATTGATACATACGCGATGGAGCTTCGTTAGATAACAGAGTGCTCGGGAGGCACCGGCGGATGCACGTCCACGGCTTCCTCGTCGCGGTTCCCGTTGTGACGCGGCACCTGGAGCGTGCCGGGCGCGTCGGCCGCCAGCCGTGGTAGAGGCTTCTGTTCATGGACGGATACCGTAGGAGCCTGTGACGGCCGTCATAATCCTTGTGTCGGTTGTCCCGGCAAACCTCGTAAACACGGTTTTGCTCGTTTCGCACGCCGCTAGCGACGGCGCGGCACCCTTCGGGACCACGATCGGCGGCCGCCTACTTGGGGTTCTCCTCGGGTTTCCGTGGGTGAAAGTCAGCGGTTGGAGGCGCCGAACACGTTGGCCTGGTTGCGTTGTGGCCCCGCCGCAGGGACGTCGCCGCCGCGCGCTGCCTGCACCCTGCCCACTCCCGGGCAAGGGCAAAACCTCGACCCGCGGGCCATCAAGCCACCCCGCGCACAAGCCGCAAATCGGTCCCGAGGAGTCCCCTACCTTGTGGCATATGCGACGCACCGCGAGCGTACCGTGGTGATGTGCCTCACCTGTGGACACGGTGGCACCCTCGGTTCGCCACCCAGGCGCTGTTGGCGCAGATCGGCGTGCTGGTGCTCGTCGTGGGGTCGGGGTTTGTCTTGGTCGCTCTTCTGCTTCGTGCGGAACTCGAGCAGCAGTACGAAGAGCGGGCGCTCACGCTCGCCCGCGCTGTCGCTGTCGATGAGACGATCGCCGGGTACGTCGCAGATCATGAGCTGTCGCCTGAGGTACAGCGACGGGCCGAAGCGGTCCGGAGCAGGACGGGCGCGCTGTTCATCTCGGTGGCCGACAACCGCGGCGTCCGCTATGCACACATCGACCCGGAGCACGTGGGGCAATCCGGAAGCGTGGCGCCCGCAGTGCTCAACGGTCACGAGGTGGTCGCGATCGAGCACGGCACCCTGGGAACATCGGCCCGGGCAAGGGTTCCCATCCGGGGTGACGACGGAATGGTCGCAGGAGAGGTGTTCGTCGGATTCTCCGCCGATGCGATCTACCAGCGGCTGGGCGACCTCCTGCGAGCGGCGGCCGGCTTCACCGCGGCGACGCTGGCGTTGGGAGTGGCGGGCGCAGCCGTCCTGACGCGTCGGCTCAAGCGTCAAACACTCCGGCTCGAGCCGCGTGACCTCGCGGATCTGTTGCGGGAACGGGAGGCGGTCATCCATGGCATCGACGAAGGCGTGCTCGCCGTCGACCAGGCAAACCGCATCACCGTGTGCAACGACGCAGCGGGCCGGCTGCTCGGGAGATCGCTCCCGCAGGGCACTGTCTTGGAAGAAGCGCAGCTCCCCGCGGCTCTCCGGTCGCTGCTCGCGGACCGATCTTCAGTTCGCGGCTTGATGGTCACCTCCGAGGACCGCACGTTGATCGTCAGCGGCAGGCCGGTGAGACGAGGACAGCGCGACCTCGGCCACGTCCTCTCGCTGCGAGATCGCACCGAGGTCGACCAGATGACCCGCGAGCTGGACGTCGTACGCGCGTTGTCCGACGCCCTGCGTGCACAGGCGCATGAGTACACCAACCGACTGCACACCCTGTCCGGGCTGCTTCATTACGGCCATCTCAGCGAGGCGGAGGCTTATCTTCGTGAGTTGGTCAACGACCCGGTCGCGACCGAGCGCGGTGACGCAGGCCGTCTGCGGGATCCCTACATCCGCGGCCTGCTGGCCGCGAAGAATGCCGCCGCCTCCGAACGCAGCGTTCAGCTGCGCCTCACCGAGGAATCGTTCCTGCCCGGTCGGCTCACCGCCCCCCTTGACTTCGTCACGGTTCTCGGGAACCTGCTCGACAACGCCATAGACGCCGCGGCCAACGGCCGTCGACGTCCCGCGTGGGTCGAGGTGTCGGTGGTGGCCCAGGGAGACACGTTGAACGTGGTCGTCGTCGACAGCGGTGATGGGGTGACCGAGGGTATGGACGACAAGCTCTTTGAGCCGGGCATCACCACCAAGCCTGACGTGCAAAGGCCGCATGGCATCGGACTTGCGCTGGCTCGGCAGCTCACGCGCCGGTACGGCGGACACCTGGAGCTCACCAGCCGCAGCGGCAACGAGTGCGGGGCGGTGTTCGTCGCCCGGCTGCCCGGCGTCCTGGAGCCTGCGTCCGAGTGGCGGCCGGTGCCGACCGAGCCCGCGGAAGCGGTCGCCGGGGAAGCGCCATGATCCGGGTGGTGGTCGTAGACGACGACTTCCGTGTGGCGAACATGCATGCGGGCTACGTAGCCGAGGTCCCGGGGTTCGAGGTGGTAGGGATCGCGCACACCGCCCATGCAGCCGTCGCGGTCGCCGCCAACTCCAGTGCTGACCTGATGCTGCTGGATCGGTACCTTCCGGACGCGCCCGGGACCGCCGTCATCCCTCAAGTGGCGTGCGACGTCATGATGGTGACGGCGGCGGCGGACAGTGCCGTCGTGCGGGAAGCGTTGCGCCTGGGTGCGATCAACTACCTGCTCAAGCCATTCCCGCAAGCTGAGCTGGCCGCTCGACTGCGGGCCTACGCGCGGTTCCACGCACGGCTGACGGCCAAGCGCACACTCGAGCAGTCCGAGATCGACCACGCGATCCGCACGCTTCACGAAGGCGATCGCGTCAAGGCGTCTCTGCCCAAAGGCGGGTCCAGCCAGACCGCGCAGCTCGTGGTAGAGGCGGTGCGGGCTGCCCACCACCCGGTCACCGCGACGGAGCTGGCGGAGGAGCTGGGGATCTCGCGTGGGACGGCGCAACGCTATCTCTCCGACCTCGCGGCCGAGGGCCGCCTGGCCGTCACGCTGCGCTACGGGACCAGTGGGCGTCCGGAGCACCGCTACAGCTGGGATACGTCGTCGGCAGGCCGGCCGCTGAGACGGTAGAACGGCGGAAGATCCGCACCGGCCTGCCTGCGCCAGCCCTCTCCGTGATCATGAGACAACTGGTCGACATGCGCGGATGCGGCGTCACCAAGATCACGAGCAAAGGCGTCGCCCAGCCCTCGGCCGCGCACCCTCAGATCACCGTGGCGTGCGGCTGACCGGTGAGCACAACGAGCAAAACGACTCTTACGTGGCTTGTTGCATCAACCAACGCAAGGCTGGTGAGGTACGTCACCCGCTCCTAGCCTCCTCTGCATGTCCCGCGCCGGAGTGGCAAGCCACCGAAGCGCCCCACCCGCGCCCGGGTTCTTCGCACCCTCCAGATAGGAGGTGGGCTCTGATGTGCTCCCACATTTCTCCATGCCCTCCCGCTGATCGGATCGATCGCGAGGCGGCGCGCGTGATCGCCAGCCATCCGGAGCAGGGCTGGAGCCTGCTTTGCAATGGCGTCGTCCTCTTCGATGACACCGGAGAACTGCTGCCCGACGGCCGGGTGATCGCGCCTCACCGCGCCAGGCCGGCCGCTGCGGCGTGATTGACAGGGGACGGTGAGACATGCGTCAGGTCCAGCTCCGCGGGGTCCAATGCAGGGTCAGGCAGCCCGAACCGCTCGATCTGCGTGCCTCTCCGGCCGTCGGCTCCGTGCGAGAACTAACAGCTGTTAGGAATAAGACTTGACAGCAAGTTAGTCTCATGAGTAGCCTCGCGGTCTACTGACGTTTAACGATCCGGATCTGAGGAGTCGTCGTGACCGCAGCCGTATGGGGGTTACTCATCGCAACGTTCGTTGCGTGCTTCGTCGAGACCGTCGAGGCAGCGACCATCGTCATGGCCATGGGATTCACGCGCAGCTGGCGCTCGGCGGCCGCCGGCACCGGCGCCGCCCTGGGCCTTCTTGCCGTCGTCACTGCCGCAGCGGGGTACGCCCTGACAACGTGGTTACCGGAAACGGCTCTGCAACTGGCGATCGGCGGGCTATTGCTGATCTTCGGCCTGCAGTGGCTGCGTAAGGCGATCTTGCGCTCTTCGGGACGTAAGGCGATCCATGACGAGGACAAGATCTACCGCGAGGAAGTCGCGGCCGCGCGTGCCGCCGGTGCGCCGTCGCGGGGGCTGGACATGTTCTCCTTCATCGTCTCGTTCAAGGGCGTGTTCCTCGAGGGCATGGAGGTCGTCTTCATCGTCCTGACGTTCGGCCTCAACGCCAGCAACATCCCGGTAGCCGCCTACGGCGCCGCCACCGCCGTCGTCGTCGTGTTGCTGATCGCCATCGCTGCTCGCCGGCCGCTGTCGATGATCCCCGAGAACACCTTGAAGTACCTCGTCGGTCTGCTGCTCGCCTCGTTCGGTACGTACTGGGCGATCGAAGGTGTCGGGATCTTCCGCGCCGGCCGCGAGAGCATCGAGTGGCCCGGACACGACCTTGCGATCCTCGGTCTGCTCGCCGTCTGGATCGTGCTCAGCCGCGTGTTCATCGCCGCCCTCCGCAAGCCCAGCACGGTGACCCCGAGCGCCGTACCGGAGTTGGAGTCACTCCAGGAGACCGCCCCGTGACCCGTGCCGCCGCTCTACGCTTGCCCGCCCAGCTGCCCCACGCGACGGAAGGATCAGCCTCCATGACCGCAGTGAAGCCGATTCCGGTCGAGAACCGGGTCGTCATGCTGGTCGACGAGATCCACGCCCTGCGCAACCTGCCTGTGCTCATCGCCGAGCGCCTTGGCTATCTGCGCAACGACGAAATGGACATCACGGTGATGAACATCCGGTACGACGTGTCGCACCGCGAGCTTCTCGCCGCCGGACGCGTCGACGCCGTCATGGCCTACTACCACCACAACTTCGCCAACCGGGCGCAGGGCTTGAACACCCGCGCCGTCATCACGCTCGGGATCACCCCCGGCATCCGAGTCATGGTCGCCGAACACGCCACAGGGGTGTCGTCACCCACGGATCTGCGTGGCCGTCGGGTGATCACCGGCGGGATCAAATCTGCCAAGACCACGGTGGCCGCCTGGCTCGCACTCAACGGCGGCGTCGGGCTCGACGAGTTCACCCACCTGCCGACGCGCGGACGTGAAGCGAACGCAGGCCTGTTGGGCTCCGGTGCAGCCGACCTCATTGTCGTACCCGCACACGAAGCGGGCTACTACGAGTCGGCCGGCGTCGCGACTCTGCTGGCCGACCTCGTGGAGCCGGAGTCGACCAAGGACGTTTTGGGCACGCTGTGTCCGACGAGCACCATCTTCATGGCCGACGAACGGGTCGCCGAGCGTCCCGATTTCGCGCAGCATCTGGCCACGGCGTTCGTACGCACGCTCACGTATATCAACACGCACAGCGTTGACGATTGGGTCGATCTCGTACCCGACTCCGTCATCGGCAACGGCGTGGACCGGGCGACCTACCGACGGCAGGTCGATGCAGTGATCGGCATGTTCGGCGGGGACGGCACGATGCCGGCCGACGGCGCGGCACGCGAGTGCCAGGTTCTGCAGGCGCTGCATCCGCCGTACCGCGACGTCGCGCTGCCCGACACCTACACCGACGAGTTCGTCCTGCGCGCGTCGGCCGCGACAACTCCCTCCTCAGCGCACTGACGCGCGCCACCACGACCATCCGTCAAGGAGCTACCTCAGATGAACTTTCTCAAGTCCTTCGGCCAGTTCTGGTACGACTTCATCATCGGCGACGACTGGAAGATCGCCGTCGCCGTGGTGAGCGCGCTCGTGGTGACGTACGCCGCGATGGCCGGGTCCGGGCTCGGCGACCACGTGCTCGCCCTGTTCGGCGGTGCCGTCATCGTCGCGTTCTTCGCCGCGAGCCTGGCCATCGACGTCCGTCCGGGGAAGAAATGACTTCGGCGCTGGACCGGCCGGCCGAGCTGCACCAGCACCACCGCGACGTCAGCGGCGGCTGGTTGCGTCCCGCCTCGTTCGGCATCATGGACGGGCTCGTGTCCAACCTCGCCCTGGTCACCGGTGTGGTCGGCGGCGGTGCGTCTACACACACCGTCGTCATCACCGGCCTGGCCGGTCTGGTGGCCGGTGCCTGTTCGATGGCGGTCGGTGAGTTCACGTCGGTGTCCTCGCAGGCGGAGCTCATGGAGGCCGAGATCGCGGTCGAGCGCCGCGAGCTGAAACGCAATCCGGCCGAAGAAGAGCAGGAGCTGGCGCACATCTTCGAGCGCAAGGGCGTCAGCCCCAAGCTCGCTGGCGAGGTCGCTCGCGAACTCAGTGCGAACCACGAGGAGGCCTGGCGCACGCACGTGCGAGAGGAGCTCAGGGTCGACCCCGACGACCTGCCCTCACCGTGGGTCGCCGCCGGCGCGTCGTTCCTGTCGTTCGCCGTCGGGGCTCTCGTACCCCTGCTGCCGTTCCTGCTGGGCGCCACCGCGGTGCTGCCGGCGCTGCTCGTCGCCGCGTTCGCGCTGTTCGGTACGGGCGGCCTGATCGCCCGGCTCACCGCCCGCCCGATCTGGTTCGGCGGCGGGATCCCGGCGGCCGGGCGCCGCAATACGACTCAGAAGGGGGAGCCACGATCGTGACCGAGATCGAGGCAACACCGTGCACGGATGGACCGCTGACCGGGCTGCGAGTGCTGGACGTGAGCACCGTGTACGCCGCGCCGATCACCGCGATGCTGCTCGGCGACTTCGGCGCCGACGTGATCAAGGTGGAGCATCCGAACGGCGACCCGGCCCGTACCCACGGCTGGAACCGGGACGGCCACGGCCTGTGGTGGAAGGTGATCGCCCGCAACAAGCGCACGGTCACGCTGAACCTCGGAACCGCCCAGGGACAGGAGCTCCTGCGCCGGTTGGTCCTCGACGCCGACGTGCTGGTGGAGAACTTTCGCCCCGGGGTGATGGAGAAGTGGGGCCTGGGCCCGGACCGGCTGCTCGACGTCAACCCCGCTCTCGTGATTCTGCGGGTGACGGGGTTCGGGCAGTCCGGGCCGTACGCACAGCGCCGGGCGTTCGGCACGTTGGCGGAGGCCATGAGCGGGTTCGCCCACCAGACCGGCCAGGAGGACGGGCCGCCGACCCTGCCGCCATTCGGTCTGGCCGACGGCGTCGCCGGGATCACGGGGGCGTTCGCGGTGCTGACCGCGCTGTACCACCGGGACACCCGCGGCGGCGCGGGCCAGGTCATCGACCTGTCACTGCTGGAGCCCCTGCTCGGCATCCTCGGTCCCGGGCCCAGCATGTACGACCAGCTCGGGGTGGTGCCGGGCCGGCACGGCAACCGATCGCCCAACAACGCCCCGCGCAACGCGTACCTGACCCGCGACGGCCGGTGGGTGGCCATCTCGGCCAGCGCCACCTCGGTGGCCGAGCGGGTGATGCGCCTGGTCGGCCGCGCCGACCTGGTGCACGAGCCGTGGTTCGCCTCGGCCGGGGAGCGGGCCTGCCGCGCCGACCTGCTCGACGCGCCCGTCGCGGGGTGGATCGGCGAGCACGACCTCGACGAGGTGCTGGCGGCCTTCGATGACGCCGGTGCCGCGCTGGCCCCCATCTACGACGTCACACAGCTCATGCGCGACCCGCACGTGGTCGACCGGGAGACCATCACCACCGTGCCCGACGAGGACCTCGGGGCAGTGAAGATGCAAAACCTCATGGTGCGCCTGCTCGACACCCCCGGACGGATCCGGTTCCCCGGCCGGCGGCTGGGCCAGGACAACGAGCAGATCTACGGCGAGCTGCTCGGGCTCGACGGCGACGATCTGGCCAAGCTGCGCGAGGAAGGGGTCATCTGATGCACCGCAGCTATCTGTTCGCCCCAGGACACAACCCCAAGCTGTTGGCCAAAGTGTTCACGGCGGGCGCCGACGCCGTCATGCTCGACCTCGAGGACGCCGTACCCCCGCAGCACAAGGCCACCGCCCGCGCCCTGGTCGCCGCCGCCCTTGGTACGAATCCCGCATGGGTGCGGGTCAACGCCGTCCGTACCCGGGACTGCGGGGCCGACCTGGCCGCCGTCGGCGAGCTCGCGGCCGGCATCAGGATCCCCAAGACCGAATCACCCGAGGACATCGCCTGGGTGGCCGAGCGGGCACCGGGGAAGCCGCTGATCTGCGCCATCGAAACCGCGCGAGGCGTGCTGGCCGCGGCCGAGATCGCCGCCGTCCCCGGCGTTGCCCATCTCGCGATGGGCGGGGTGGATCTGCAACGCGACCTGAACGCGGGCGCCGACAACCTGCACACCCTCTACGTGCGCTCCCACCTCGTCGTGGCCTCCCGCGCCGCCGGTATCGCGCCGCCCATCGACACCGTCTACCCCCGTCTCGACGACGCGTCCGGCCTACGCGAACAGGCCGAGTTCGCTCGCGCCCTCGGGTTCTTCGGCAAGTCCGCGATCCACCCGCGGCAGCTGCCGGTGCTGCACGAGGTGTTCACGCCATCGGAGCGAGAGATCGCCTGGGCTCGCCACGTCATCCAGGCCTTCGACGCCGCCGACGGCAACGCCTGCCGGCTCCCCGACGGGGAGTTCGTCGACCTCCCCGTCGCGCAGCGCGCCCGGAACCTCCTCGACCTCGGGATGCGGGCGGCTGTCTGACGCTCAGGCCGGCTCGGTCGCGGTCTCCTCGTGCGCCGACCCGCGAACGCCGTGGCTGGGTCCCGGCTTGAACCGCATAGCCAGGAGTGCTAATGCGGCGGCGGCGGATGCCGCGGCGATCCCACCCATGGCGAAACTCCAGCGGGCGCCGAACGTCGCACCGACCCACCCCGCCAACGGGGCACCGAGGGGCCGGCCGCCGGAATTCATCAGCAGGTACACGGACATGATGCGGCCGCGTAGCTGCGGTTCGACGTTGATCTGCACGATCGCGTTCGAGGTCGTCGTGACGGTGAGCGTGAAAAGACCGATCGGCACCATCACTGCGACGAACATCAGGTACGTCGGCGCGGCGGCGGCCACGATCTCGGCCACGCCCATCGCCATGGCGCCCACCAGGAGGTAGCCCAGCCGCGGGCTGCGACGCCCCGCCGCGGCGAGCGCGCCGATGATCGAGCCGGCCGCGATCGCGGCGAAGGCCGTCCCGTACGCCGCGGCGTCGCGGTGAAATTTGTCGTGCACCATGAGCGCGACGACGATCTGGAAGTTCTGCCCGAACGTGCTGATCACGCCCATGACGATCATGATGATCAGCAGGTCGCGCCGGCCGAGGAGGTATCTGATCGCCTCGCGGAGCTGGCCTTTCGCGCGCACGACCGGGAGGGTGCTGCGCAGTTCGGCGTCCCGCATGAGCCGGATGGTGAACACCAGGGCTGCGTAGGAGGCGGCGTTCAGCGCGAAGGCGACGGCCGTGCCTGCCTCTGCCACGACGAAGCCGCCGATTGCCGGCCCGATCATCCGCCCCACATTGAACGTGGCGGAGTTCAGGCCGACGGCGTTGGGCAGGTCATCGACACCGACCAGTTCGACGACGAACGACTGCCGCGCCGGGTTGTCGATGGTGGTTGCCATGCCGAGGATAAACGCGAGCACGTACACCATCCACACCCGTACCAGACCCGTCGCGTCGAGCACGGATAGCACCGCGGCGAGCAGCCCCATCGTCGTCTGCGTCACCATGAGCAGCCGGCGTTTCCGGAACCGGTCGGCCGCTACCCCGCCCCACAGTCCGAACAGCAAGATGGGGAGGAACTGGAGCCCAGTCGTGATCCCGAGTGCGGTGCCGTCGGCGTTGGTCAGGCGCAGCACCAGCCAGGTCTGCGCGACGCGCTGCATCCAGGATCCGGTGTTGGAGACCAGTACCCCGATCACGAAGAGCCGGTAGTTCCACGACCGCAATGAACGGAACATGCCGGGCACGGGCTTTCGCGCCTCCTGCCCTTGTGTCGGGAACTGGCTGGGTACTGACCTCCAACGTCCGGACAACGACGCCCTAGCCCGCGTTGCGGTCCTTGAACACGCTGACGGTCGCGTCGGCGTTGAGCACGAACAGCGTGCCGGCAGCCGTGCAGATCAAGCCGCTAATCGCGCTACGAGCCGGATCGTGCGACAGCTGCCCGCTGCCAGCCATCGCGTCCGCGGGCAGGTCGTACACGCACATCTGGCGCTCTGTGCTCGACACGATGAACAGCAGCCGCGACGGATTCACGACCCAGTTCGCCGGCCGGTCGACCACGTCGACGGTGCGGCTCACCTCCAGCGTCTCGCCCTCGATTGCGGTGACGCCGCCGCTGCCGCTGGAACGGCCCGGCTCGCCCGAGGACAGCACCCACATCTCGTCGCGGTTGCCCAGCGCCGCCACTGGCAGCAGCCGGAACGGCCCTGGGCGCACGCCGATCGTGGCAACCACCCGGTCGTCGGCGATCCGTACGACGCTGACGGTGTCGTCGCCGGCATTCGCGGTGTAGATGTGGCCGTGCTCCCGGAAGATGGCGTTGCGGATCGGCCGATGCCCGACCTTGACCCGGTGCAACACACGATCGGTTCTGTCGTCGAACACGGTCACGTCGTCCGTCTCGACGCCGGGCACGTACGACTTGCCGACGGGCTTCGTGATCGGCTTGTAGCTGGCACCCCATGGCTGACCCCAGAGCGGCGTGCCGCCGACCTCGATCGTCGCAACCACCGAGGCGGTCCGGGTGTCGATGGCGCTGACGGTACGGCTGACGGTGTTCAGGACGTACATCCGGTGCCGGTCGAAGGCGGGCATCGTCGCAACCGGTCCACTGCCCGGCGGGAGAGCAACTCGTCCGAGTACCTCGTGCCGAAGCGGGTCGATCGCGACCACCTCGTCCGCGTCCCGCAGGGCGACGAATCCGACCGTACATCCGGCATCGAAGGAGAAGTGGGCCG
>WNGE01010649.1_pt1 | contig 13015 bp, 11 predicted proteins | sample 5400651 | NCBI WGS metagenome assembly WNGE01 (sample SAMN13153370, study PRJNA577476) | soil metagenome | isolation source: 60 cm soil or saprolite under grassland replicate 2 | place: USA:California | collected 2016-06-15 | reverse complement strand
AGCGCCGTCCGTCTCAAGGCGACCGCCGACGCCGCTGCCGACGAGACGCCGTCCGTGCGCGAGGTGCTCGTCGTCCGCCGCCTCGGCGTTCGGATCGACCCCCTGCCCTGGCGACCGGGCCGTGATGTGTGGTGGGACGAGGCGATGCGCGACCCGAGCGTCGCACCGCTGATCGACGCGCCGGACACGGATCCGGAGAGCCCGTACATGATCATCTATACCTCGGGTACGACCGGGCGGCCCAAGGGCGCGGTGCACGTCCACGGTGGGTTCCCGGTCAAGGGCGCCCAGGACCTGGCCCACGACTTCGAGCTCGGCGCCGGCGACAGCCTGTTCTGGTTCACCGACCTCGGCTGGATGATGGGGCCCTGGGCGATCTCCGGCGCGCTGCTGCGGGGCGCCTCGCTGGTCATGTACGAGGGCGTGCCGGATGCGCCGGGTCCGGATCGTCTCTGGGACATCGTGGAGCGCCACCGGGTCACGCACCTGGGCCTGTCACCCACCGTCATCCGGTCGCTGATGGCGCATGGTCCGGATCCGGTCCGGGCCCACGACCTGTCGAGCCTCCGGGTCCTGGGATCGACCGGCGAGCCGTGGAACCCGGATCCCTGGTGGTGGTTCTTTCGCGAGGTCGGCCGGGAGCGCTGCCCGATCGTCAACTACAGCGGCGGAACGGAGGTGAGCGGCGGCATCGTCGCCGGCAACCTGCTGAGCCCGATCAAGCCCTGCTCGTTCGCCGGGCCGAGCGTCGGCACGGCGGCTGACGTGGTCGCTCCGGACGGCTCGAGCCTGCGCGGCGCCGTGGGCGAGCTGGCGATCCGCCGGCCCCTGCCGGGCATGACCCGTGGCTTCTGGCGAGATCGCGCACGCTATCTCGAGAGCTACTGGCAGCGGATTCCCGGGACATGGGTGCACGGCGACTGGGCGCTTGTGGATGAGGACGGCTTCTGGTACATCCAGGGCCGCTCGGACGACACGCTCAAGGTCGCCGGCAAGCGCGTGGGTCCGGCCGAGGTCGAATCGGCCGCCGTCGCCCACCCGTCGGTCCTGGAGGCGGCGGCGATCGGCGTCCCTCACGAGGTGAAGGGCGAGGCGATCGTCGTCTTCTGCGTCCTCCGTCCGGGCGAGACGGACTCGCCGGAGCTGCGTCGGGCGATCGCGGAGCGCGTCGTCGGCGATCTCGGCAAGGCCCTCAAGCCGGAGTCGATCGAGATCGTGGCGGCCCTGCCCAGGACGCGCAGCGGCAAGGTCATGCGCCGGGTGGCTCGTGCCGCGTACCTGGGCATCGACCCAGGCGACCTCTCGGCCCTCGACGACCCCCTGGCGCTGGAAGCGATACGGGCGGCGGCGCCGCCCCACGGGTGACGATTCTCGCCACGTGATCGATTTGCGCCTCATGCACCAGTCCTGAGAGATCCAGGCTCGGCGCCGGCGCGGATATGGCGAACCGGCGATCGGTCACGCACGGCTATGTGCGAACCGTTGCACGAGACGCATCGGCACCGGGCGCGCTGTCTGCGGACGCTCAGGAGCGACACGGGCCCTGGACCGAAACGTGACTGAGCCGTCACCGCACCGTCTCCGTCGGCCTCTCGCCGAGGCCTCGCCCGCCGAGCGATGCTCGTCCGATCAATGCATCTGGAGGTACCGGCTGGAGTGATCACGATCGAGCGGGTCGCGTCCGTCGTCGAGTCGCACATCGCCTTCCGGCGAGCCGGCGCCAAGGAGGTCGCCCTGCGGCCCCACCCCGACGAGTTCTACCTGTACAGCGAGCTCTGACCCGGCGACGGCTCGCCGTCAGTCCACGGCGCGCTCTGGAGTCCGGTCGGGGATCGTGTCCGCCGTCGACTCCGCAGCGACCTGGCTGGGCGTTCGGTGCACCGGAGAGAGGAAGCTGACGAAGGTGGCCCGCTCGCCGAGCCAGATCGGCGCAGGCGTGGCCCAGAAGCGGGCGAGGGCCTCCAGCCTCCCGGCATAGGTCCCCCGGACGCGCTCGAACGCGTGCCAGGCGCTGTTTGCGTCCTCAACTTCGTAGCCGGCCGCAGCCAGCCGGCCATGGGCGTAGTCGAAGGCCGTCCGGTCGACGCTCGCACCATCGCCCTGCAGCCGGAAGTAGTTGCTGACGTCCTCCACCAGATGGCTGCCGACGCGCGTCATGAGCTTGGCCGGCCCGCGCGGCACCCCTCGGATCGTCGTGAGGACCAGGCACGCCGCGTCGAGCACAGCGCCGAGCGCGCTGATCCAGGACGCGTTGTCGTGGCTGGACCGGAAGTAGCACAGGATGGGATAGGCGACGTGTGAGTCGAGCACCTCGGCGGACCAGCGCTCCCACTCGGAGAAGAGCGCCGGCAGATCGCCGGCCATGCCCAGCCGCCCGTACGTCTCGAGCAGCGTCACGGCGGACGGTGGCGCCTTGGCGCGTGCCAGGAGCGTGACCACGAGCGCCTCGCGGCGCTGGAAAGAACCGTACAGCGAGAAGAGGAACGTGACGGCCAGGGCGACCACGCCCAACCCGGTCGCCGCCGCCAGGAGGGTAAACAGCCGGCCCAACGGCCCAACCGCCACCACTCCGGCGGAACCGAGCGTGAGGATGGAGTTGCCGCCAAGGTAGATCGACGAGATCAGGTCGCCAGGGACCGGCTGCAGGTCCGCCCGAACGGCAAACAGGACGAGCCCGTAGCCCACCGTCAGCAACAACAGCCAGGCCGCCAGGAGCATGATCACGGCGGCCGGCGCGTACAGTCCGTAGAACTGGTCGCGTGCCAGGTCGCTCCGCGAACGGACTCCAAGCGTCCGCCAGGCATTCCAGGTCGGCGCGATCACGTACCGCGTGATACGGAAGCGGCCGGGCGTCGGCCTGGGGACGACGATCGTCTGGAAGACGTCCCAGAGCACGAGCCCCAGGCACAGGCAGCCGACGAGGAAAGCGATGAGCTCCACGGCGTTCAGTGTAGTTGAAGCGCCGGTTCCGACCGGGAGGCCGGTCCGTCAGCGCTCCGTCGTGTCGCCTTCGCGGGGGACAATCCTGATCTCCTCGTCGCATGATTCGCATCGGAAGATCCGGGCGCCCTTGTCCCACTCCCGCTCAGGATCGTGGTCGCTCGGGTCGTGATGATCGCGAGGCCGCAACTCGGCCCAATCGTTGCCGTGCTGGTGGATGATCCGGTAGTTCTCGTAGTCGATCATGAGCGTCTCCTGGGTCCGGTCTGCTGATCACACAATAGCCGCCGCGCCGAACATGGGCACTGATGGACGAAAGCGCGACAATACCGCGATGACGGACCGCCCCGAGCAGGGATCCATATCGCGGACGTTTCCACGGCGTCCCACCCGCGTCGGCATGCTCGCCAACTCGTACCGTCTCTTCACGATCGCAGGGATCGAGGTCGGCGTTCACGTCAGCTGGCTCGTGATCTTCGGGCTCGTGACCTGGTCGCTCGCCAGCTACTACTTCCCGGCGATCTTCCCTCGTTCCGATCCGCTCGAGCGATGGCTGCTCGGCGCGAAGACGAAGCGGCCCTCGACGGAATTCCTCGTCGCGATCGTGGGACCGCTGACGAGCTTCGTCCTCAGCGGGCTCGCGTACGTGGTCGCCGTCGCGGCCCCGAGGGCCTCAGCTGTCGAGGCGATCGCCAGCTACCTCGCCGCGATCAACGGGGTGCTCGGCCTGTTCAACCTCATTCCGGGCTTCCCGCTCGACGGCGGCCGTGTGCTCCGTGCCGTCATCTGGCAGGTCACGCGCGACTCACGCCGCTCCACCGAGCTGGCCACGGCGGTCGGCCGGCTGGTGGCCTGGGGATTCATGCTGTGGGGCTTCTGGCTGGTCCTGAACGATGAGGTCTTGAGAGGGATCTGGACCGCCGCGATCGGCTGGTTCCTCAACAACGCGGCGTCGGCCAGCCTCGAGCAGACGGTCGCGGAACAGCGTCTCCGCCGGCTGCGCGTGGGCGACGTCGTCCGGCCTGATCCGACCGCCGTTCCCCCGAACATCTCGGTGGCCGAGCTCGTCGAGCGTTACATGCTGCCGGGTGCGCGGCGCAGCGTGCCGGTCGTCGACGGCGACCGTGTCGTCGGCATCGTGACCCTGTCCGACGTCCGCAACGTCCCTCCCGAAGAACGACCGACGACGCTCGTCCGATCGATCATGGGCGGGCGCGAAGGGCTGGCCACGGTGACACCCGGGACGCCCCTCCGGGACGCGATCGACGCGCTCGGCAGCGGCGACTACGAGCAGGTGCCCGTCGTCCAGGATGGCCGTCTCGTGGGTCTCCTCACGCGCGCGGACGTCGTTCGCCAGATCCAGCTCCGCGAGGCGCTCCAGGTCCAATCGGCCGGCGACGCCGCCTGACGCCGAGCGACCCGAACGTCGCGCCGTATCTCGGGCGGGACATCGCGGTCTCGATTCTCAGGACACCGTAAGAATCGGCTCGCACACTATCTCCGCGGACGGCGGGCCGGGCGGCCAGTCCGGCGTGTGCGGCGCGCAATGTGAACGTGCACGGCTGAGAGAGTGGCGGAGAGTGACATGACCGAGCCGGACGGGGCCACCTTCCAGACCAGGCTCAAGCGACCTGACCTGCTACGGCTGGGGGCGGTTCTGGTGGCCGTCATGGCGATCGTCGTCCTGGCCGCCACCGCGATCGGCGCGTCGCCTGGGCCGCTGGCCGGCGGTGCATCGCCGGGTGCGTCTGCGCAGGCGTCGCCTCTCGCCAAGCAGGGCGGCCGCGGTCCCTGGCGGGTCTTCGCCGGGGGGCCGTCGGCGGGCTTCGGCTTCCGCGACCACGGCCGAGGCATCATGGGTGGCTTCGGCCAGATCACGATCACCGCGATCGACGGCTCGAAGCTCTCGCTGAAGACCGAGGACGGCTGGACGCGCACGGTCGAGGTGACATCCTCCACGGCGATCACCAAGGGTGGCCAGTCGATCGCTCTTGGCGACCTGAAGGTGGGCGACCGGATCGTCTTCCGTCAGACGCGCAACGCGGACGGGTCGTTCAGCATCGCCGCGATCCAGGTCGTGGTGCCGCGGGTGGCGGGCGGCGTGACGGCGGTCTCCAACACTGGGTTCACACTCAAGGCCCGCGATGGGACGACGTGGACCGTGGCGGTCACGGGCTCCACGACGTTCTCGGTCGGCTCGAAGGCCGGCGCGCGGTCCGACATCAAGGTGGGTGCTGACGTCGTCGTCGAGGGCACCCAGGGTGCCGGGAACACGCTGACGGCGCTGTCCGTTCACGTCCAGCTGCCGCGCGTCGTCGGCCAGGTGACCGCCAAGACGGCCGCCACCCTGACGATCAGGCGCCCGAACGGCACGACGGCGACGATCCACCTCGGCGGCGCGACGACGTACCGGCTGCCCGGCACGACGAACGGCGGCCTGGCCGACATCGCCGTCGGAGCCTTCATCGTGGTCGAGGGCACCCAGCGGACGGACGGCTCGATCGACGCGAGCGTCGTGGCCGCCGGCAAGATCCGCGGCCGCCCCGACCTGCCGCACCCGTCGCCGACCGCCGGATAGCCGCCGGCTGAGGCGCGGGGCCGCCTTCCGGGGCCGCCAGCTGGCTGCCGTGGCCTGCCGTGCATCCATCGCGGCTGAACCGCTGGCATCGCCCTCGGCTGGTCGCTCTACGCGGCCGGGCGTTGCATGGGATGCACGATCCAGCCCTAGCGAGCGACCCGTCATCAAGCTCGAGGACTTCGAGCGGAAATCGTTTCGTGAAGTCCACGGGGACCGTCAACCGATTGTCACTTGCCCGGTCTGCGGCGCGTCAGGGAATCACGCGGTGCGTCGGTGAGAATGCCATCAACGACGGCCTGGACCGAAGCATCGGCCGAGACGTAGACGGCAGACGAAGAAAGGTCCCACGGACATGGCAAGGCAGCAGGGCGACCGGCAGTCTCGCAGCTTCGCAGGATCCATTGCCACGGCGGCTCGGACGGCGACGGCCGAGGACTGCGGCGCCGGCCAGATCAAGACCCGGGCCACCTATCGCCTCCTCCTGATGCGCGGCCTCGAGCCTGCCGAGGCGGCCAACCTGACCGCCTACCTGAGCGGGATTGCCGTTGCCGGGACGGCGTGGTCGATCGGCGAGGTCAACCGGCTCCTCTTCCTCCGCAACCTCGCCCGCTCGGGCCGCTGGAGCGCCGGCGCCGACGCCACCCCGCAGCGGGACTGGCCGGCAGCCGCCTGATCGAACCACCGATCGCGGCCCTGGGCGCGCCGTGTCGCGGCGCGTCGCGGCCAGACCGCATCGCGGCCAGACCGCATCGCGGCCGGACCATTGGCTGCCATTCGGCCAGGCCACCCGCACATTCCGGCTCCGGCGGCGCCGCTCCCTCCCGCCGCCGGAGCCTCTTTCAGCCGCCGGCCGGCACCGCTCAGTAGGCCCGGCCGAAGAGGACTCGGCGCTCGGACGGCCGGCCGTCGATCAGGCAGGCGCCCGCCTCATCAGGGGCGTCCGACGGTATCACCCTGATCGTCGCGCCGGTCTCCTCGCTGATCCGCCGCTCGCAGGCATCGTCGCCACACCACGGTGCGAGCAGGAAGCCACCGCGCTCCTCGAGCACTGACTTGAACTCCGGATATGTATCGACGCGGGTCGTGTTCGCGTCGCGGAAGGCGAGCGCGCGCTGGAAGAGCTCGGCCTGGTAGGCCGCGAGGCGCCGCGGCAGCTCGGGAGCCAGCGCCACCAGCGGCAGCGCTTCCCGGCTCCGATCGATCCGCTTGACGAGCACGGCCTGCTCGGCCGCCACGTCCCGAGGGCCGATCTCGAGGCGGAACGGAACTCCCCGCAGCTCCCAATGGTTGAACTTGAAGCCGGGCGAAGCGTCTCGCCAGTCCACCTCCACGCGGATCGCCGGACCGCCTGCGACGTCCGACAGCGCGTGCATCGTCGCGTCGATCGCTTCGGCGACCCGGACCCGCTCGTCCTCCGTGCGGAAGATCGGGACGACGATCACCTGCACCGGGGCGACGCGGGGCGGCAGGATCAGCCCGGAGTCGTCCCCGTGGGCCATGATCGTGGCGCCCACCATGCGCGTGCTGAAGCCCCATGACGTCCCGAACGGCGCTCGCCGGACGTTGTCGCGATCCAGGAACTCGATGCCGGCCGACCGCGCGAAGTTCTGGCCCAGCATGTGGCTCGTGCCGGCCTGGAGGGCCTTCGTGTCGCGCATCATGGCCTCGATCGCCATCGTGTAGACGGCGCCGGGGAAGGTCTCGGCCGGCGTCTTGCGGCCGCGGATCACCGGGATTGCGAGCCACTCCTCGGCGACCGCCCGATAGCACTCGAGTCCCGTCTCGACCTCGGCAGCCGCCTCCGCCTCGGTGGCATGGAAGGTGTGCGCCTCCTGCCACAGGAACTCGGCGGTCCGGAGGAACAGCCGGGTCCGGAGCTCCCAGCGCACGACGTTGTTCCAGAGATTCAGGAGCAGGGGCAGGTCCCGGTAGGACTGGATCCAGTCCCTGACCCCCTCGGCGATGAGGGCCTCGCTCGTGGGCCGGATCGCCAGCGGCTCGTCCAGCTCCTTGCCTCCCGCCCGGGTCACCCAGGCGACCTGGGGGTCGAAGCCCTCGACGTGCTCGGCTTCCTTCTCGAGCAGGGAGCGCGGCACGAACAGCGGGAAATAGGCATTCCGGTGACCTGTCGCCTTGATGCGGCGATCGAGCTCGTCCCGCATCGCTTCCCAGATCGCGTAGCCGTACGGCCGGATGATCATGCAGCCTCGAACCGGGGAGTAGTCGGCGAGCTCGGCCTTCAGGACGACGTCGGTATACCAGCCCGGGAAGTCGTCGGACTGGCGGGTGATGGTCGCGCCGAAGCCGCCTTCCGGCATGCATCCTCCTGGCCTGACCGCTCCGGGTGGATCGAGATCGTACTGGAACCTCCGGCTGGGCGAGACGCCCGGTGCGCCATCAGCGGCCTTGCCCGGCAGGCGACAATCTGCTTCACATGGCACAGCAGCCGATCGAGCTCATCCTGGCCAGGCAGCTGGCCAGCGGCCTGGTGGTCCCGGTGCTCCTCGTCGACGGACGGGGCGACGCGGTGTTCTTCAACGAACCCGCGGAGCTGCTCTTCGGGCGCCGTTTCGACGAGATCGACATGCTTCCCCTCGAGCGCCGTACGTCTCTGCTCGCGCCGGCCGATGCCGGTGGGCGCCCGCTGACCGGCGACCGGCTGCCTGGCATGGTTGCGATGCGCGAGCGGCGCCCGGTGCATGACACCATCCAGATCCACGGCAGCGACGGAGTGCTCCGGCCGGTCGAGACGACAGCATTCCCGCTCGAAAGCGCACGTGGCAACCTCGAGGGAGCCTTCGTCATCCTGTGGAGCGCCGATCGTGGCGGTCGCCCTGCGACCGAGACCGGGTGAGAGTCACGATCTGGGGCTCACGGGGCTCGATCGCCAGCGCCGGTCCCGAGACCGTCCGGTACGGCGGCAATACGGCCTGCGTCCAGGTGTCGGATGGCCCCGGCACGATCCTGCTGCTCGACGCGGGGACGGGCTTGCGCCGGGCCGGCGTCGCGCTGGAGGCAACCGAGGGCGCGATCCACGTCCTGCTGACGCATCTCCATATGGACCACATCCAGGGCCTCGGCTTCTTCCGGCCACTCTTCCAGCCCGGCCGCGAGCTTCACCTGTGGGGCCCGCCATCGACCACCCTCGACCTTCGCGCCCGGCTCACCCGTTACCTGTCACCGCCGCTCTTTCCGGTCCGCCTGCGGGACCTGCCGTCCAACGTCGAGCTGCACGACGTCCCGGCCGGCGCCTGGCACGTCGGGCAGTTCACGATCCGCGCCGCCACGATCGTGCATCCCGGACCCACGGTGGGCTATCGCGTCGAGCGCGATGGGACGTCCCTCGCCTACCTGCCCGACCACGAGCCGGCGCTCGGTGGGCTCGCGGTAGGCCTGGACGGCAAGCCGGCGGGCGAGGCGGAGTGGACGTCCGGTTACGATCTCGCCGCCGGCGCCGATCTCCTCCTGCACGACGCGCAGTACACGGCCGACGAGTACGAAGAACGGGTCGGCTGGGGCCACAGCAGCGTCCGGCAGGCCGTCGCGTTCGCCGACCTGGCCGGCGTCAGGCGAGTCGCGCTGTTCCACCATGACCCGGACCACGATGACGAGGCGCTCGACCGGGTGATGGGCGAGGCGCGATCGCTGGCCCGCAGCGCGGAGGTCGTGCCCGGCTGCGAGGACACCGCGCTCGAGGTCGACTGATCGCGGAAAAGGAAGAACGCCCGCCATGCCGGCGGGCGTTCTGCTTATTCCAGGCCTTTGGGTTAATAGGACGCCGGGGGCGCCGAAGGGAGTGCTGGCGCCTGCTCGGTTGGCTGGCTCGTGCCGCCGGGCGCGCCACCGGGGTTGGTGCCCGGGCCGGGCCCGCTCGAACGCGGCGCAGCCACCAGCCACCAGACGAGCGCCAGGACGAGGATCACGGCTACCACCGCGATGATCGCTCCGAAGGGGCTCTCGGCCGGAACCGTCGTCTCGCGGTCCACGATGACATCGTGCTCTTCATGGATGTGAGGGTCCGTCATGAGTACACCTCTGCTAACTGCCGTCGGCCGTCCGCCGCGGGTTTTCGGTCAGTTCGGATGCCTGGGCCTTCCAATCTCCGTTCCGTGGATCTCGGTCGCCAGAATGGCCGCTCGGACCCTTACATCGAGCCTGCCGGACCGCGCATACGGTTACAGGAGACTTTCGGGAGCGTAGTCGGTCGGGTCCGCAGGGCCACTTGCTTGACTCCGGTTGCTTGACTCCGGCGCGCACGCGCGGCACCTTCAGCGGTGCATGACCGATCCTGCCTCCAGAACGCTGACCTTCCTCTTCACCGATATCGAGGGCTCGACCCGACTCCTGCAGGCACTCGGAGACGGGTACCGCGAAGTCCTGGCGATGCAGCGCACGCTCATCGCAGATGCCGCGGCAGGGCACGGCGGCGCGGTGTTCGGATCCGAGGGCGACGCGCTGTTCGTGGCGTTCTCGGACGCGAGCGCCGGGATTCGAGCGGCCGCGGACGCCCAGCGGGCGCTGTCGGGAGCCGACTGGCCCGAAGGACGGACCGTCCGGGTGCGGATGGGCGTGCACACCGGGCAGGTGACCGCGCTGGCCGACAACTACGTCGGCCTGCCGCTCCATCAGGCGGCCCGGATCACGGCGGCGGGCCATGGCGGTCAGGTCCTCGTGTCGGAAGCGACGCGCCAGCTGGCCGGCGACGACCTCGCCGGCGTCGGGTTCCGGGACCTCGGCGAGCACCGACTCAAGGACCTTGCCCACCCGGAGCGCCTCTACCAGCTGCGGATCCCGGGGCTGGACGATGCCTTCCCGCCCCTCCGTACGCTCGAGGTCCGTCCGAACAATCTCCCCGTCCAGCTGACGAGCTTCGTCGGGCGTGCCGAGATCGAGGCCGCGGCCGGCCTGCTCCGGAACGTTCGGCTGCTGACCCTCACGGGTCCCGGCGGAACGGGCAAGACGCGGCTGGCGCTCCAGCTCGCGGCCGAGCTCGCGGAAGACTTCCCCGACGGCGTCTTCTTCGTGGCCCTCGACGCCGTCACGGACCCGGACCTCGTCCCGTCCACGATCGCCACCGGTCTCGGCCTGAGCTCGACGTCCGCAGAACCCCCGCTCGAACGCGTCATCGAGTACGCCTCGCACCGGCGGATCATGCTCGTCCTGGACAACTTCGAGCAGGTCGTGGGCGCGGCCCCGGTCGTCGGACGGCTCCTCCGCGAGGCTGCCGATCTCAAGGTCGCCGTCACCAGCCGGGTGCCCCTGCGGATCTCGGGCGAGCACGAGTTCCCGGTTCCACCGCTGGCTCTCCCCGAGCCGGTCGAGGGCGCCTCGGCCGCGACGGCGATGCGGTCGGAGGCGGTCCGACTGTTCGTCGAACGGGCGATGGCCGTCCAGCCCGCGTTCCGCCTGACCGATGCGAGCAGCGCGGCGGTCGTCGAGATCGTCCGTCGCCTGGACGGCCTGCCCCTCGCGATCGAGCTGGCGGCCGCGCGCACGAGGATCCTGCCGGTGCCGGCGCTCCTGGCACGGCTCGACGATCGACTGGGAATGCTGGTGGACGGCGCCCGCGACGTGCCTGCCCGTCAGCGGACCCTGCGCGGCGCGATCGACTGGAGCCACGATCTGCTCGACGAGCCGGACCGCCGCCTGTTCGCCCGGTTCAGCGTCTTCGCCGGCGGCGGGCGCCTGACCGAGGCCGAGCCGATCTGCGGACCCGTGACCGAGCTCCGGCGCGACGTGCTGGAGGGGCTGTCCTCGCTGGCCGACAAGAGCCTGCTGCGGGCCGTCCTGAGCTTCGACGAGGAGCCGCGCTTCTCGATGCTTGCCACCATTCGCGAGTACGCCGATGAACGCCTGGCTGAGGCCGGCGAGCGCGAAGCGATCCGGCGGCGGCACGCCCAGGCGTACCTCGCCCTCATCGAGGGCTGCGCCGGACGGCTGACCGGCCCTGGCAGTGCCGTCTGGCTCGATCGTCTGCAGGCTGATGCCGATAACCTGCGGGCGACGGTCGACTGGGCGCTCGAGCTCGGCGAGGTCGAGTTCGCGCTGCGTTTCCTGGTCGCGATCTGGCGGTTCTGGCAGATTCGTGGCCACCTCCACGAGGCCGCCGAGCGCGTGGCGCGCGTCATGGCGATGCCCGGCCTGGCAGATCAGCCGCCGGGATTGCTCGCCCGCGCCAACGGAGCCGCCGGCGGCATCCACTACTGGCGAGCCGAGTTCGACGAGACCCACCGCTACTACAAGGCGGCCCTTGAACAGGCCCGGCGGAGCGGCGATCGAGCCATCCTGGCCGAGGCCCTCTACGACTTCGGCTTCGCGCCTCGGGCGGACATCGGACCGATGCAGTGGCGATGGGAGGAGGGCCGGCCGTACTACGAGGAGGCGCTGGTCCTCTACCGCGAGCTCGGCGACGACGCCGGGATCGCCTCCGTCAGCTGGGCGCTCGCATTCTCGGCGATCGCGGACCGCGACCTTGCGCTCGCCCGGCGCTACCTCCAGGAGAGTATGGATATCCAGCGTGTGCGGGCCGATCCCTTCGGCCTCGGCTGGAGCCTCCATCTCCTTGGCACCATCGACGTCTACGACAGGCTGTTCGAGGATGCCGACGTCCATCTGCGCGAGGCTCTGCGCCTGTTCCAGGCGGCCGGCGACAAGAGCGGGATCGTCATCCTGCTGGCCGACTTCGCGATCGCCGCGCGCGCCCAGGGCGACATGGACCTGACCTGGCACCTGGCCGGGGCAGCCGACCGCCTCAGCAAGGAGAGCGGGACGAACCTCATCAACGCACCTATCGAGTACCTGGACTGGACGTGGCCGGAGCTGCCCGAGGACGATCCTCCGGCCAGGGCCGCATGGGAGGAGGGGGCGGCGCTGCCGACGGAGGAGGCGATTGCGCTCGCGCTCGGGGGTCGGTCCGCGGAGGTCCCCTCCGCCGATACGGCTGACGATGCGGGTGAGGTTTCGGCCGGCCGGAGCGGCATCCGCTGACGCGCTTGCCGGGAACGTGAGCGGGGGACTCAGGCGCTCAGGACGCCACGCCGGTGATCGGCGAGGGCGCCGGCACACCGTTCGGCGGCGCCTGGAGTGGCGGAACCGGCGACGCGCTCGATGGGCCCGGGCTCGATGACGGCGACAGCAGCTGGGTTGCGGGCGGCGTGGCGCTCGGCGCGGCCGGCGAGCCGGCAGGCACCGCCGACGGAGCGAGCACCGACGCTGCGGCCAGGCCCACGATCCCGATCGTGAGAACGAGCAGCAACGCTCCGACTGCCGTCCTCCGCCGGCTGGACCGCCCGCGACCGGACGGCAGGACCGCCGCCGACTCGCGGTCCCCGCCCTCCTCGGACACCGAACGGTCCCCGCCCAATGCCGCGGCCGGCTCGACCCGGTCCGGATCCACGACCACGGCCGTGACGTTGTCCCCGCCGCCGGCCGCGTTGGCGAGGTCCACCAGCCGTTCGGCCGCGACCTGGGGATCCTGGTCGCCGGCGAGCACGGTCT
>WNGE01012825.1_pt1 | contig 13016 bp, 15 predicted proteins | sample 5400651 | NCBI WGS metagenome assembly WNGE01 (sample SAMN13153370, study PRJNA577476) | soil metagenome | isolation source: 60 cm soil or saprolite under grassland replicate 2 | place: USA:California | collected 2016-06-15 | reverse complement strand
GCAACACCTGATTCCTCATTCTCCCACATTGCTCTAACAGCGAAAGGGAGCACGACCACGCAGGTGGAAGAGTAAGTCAGCTGAGCCGCTCGCACAACATTCCCCCGGTTCGAATCGTTCTAGCGTTGCGGTCAGTTCAAGCCGTTCAATACGGATATTAAAAATCGACCAAATTTTTTCCACATCCCGTCCGCCCCTCTACCAGTTCAAATCGTTCCAATCGTTCAACCGCTGCGCTCCGTTCATCATGGGGATCGGTCCGTTCAAGACGTTCCAAACGTTCAATCGCTACGCTACGTTCAAAACGTTTAACGGTCTACGAATAGCGGGGAACTTGCACGTTTTGATAATTCTCAAAACGTCAAAATGAGATGGGATTTCCTCTTACTTTGGATCTGGGATACCGAGTTAGCGGCAAATCTTGCGTGCGAGGAGATCGGCGATCTCAGTATGTCTTGGAACCGTTGTAATGCGGCGGGGATCGGCGAGATTGACGTACTTGCTATGTTTTGCCCCTTCGTCGGCGAGAACACATCCGAACCGTTCCAAGTGTCGGATGAGCTCCCGCCGTTTCACTTACACCTCGAGTTGTTCGATCACGATTTTGTTTTTGGGTAGCTTAGATAGATCAACTGGCTCGCGTATCATACGCACCGCATCGATGAGATTCTCACGGGCCTCTTCTAACGTCGCGCCCTGTGTCAGCGCGCCAGGAATATCATCGGTCCACGCCACCCACCATTTACCGTCTTGCACAAAACTCGCCTGGATTTTCATAAAATCAATCTCCTATCGGCATTTAATCTTACGCGAAACGTCGGGGCGATGCCAAGAGGTTTAAATTCAACTACGGCAGAGAAGATTTCATTCTCTTTCAGGCCCGTTCCAAGGTTCCAATGGTTCCAGCCGTTCAACCGCTTCGCTCCGTTCTCATGGGGATCGGTCCGTTCCAATGCGTTCCAGCCGTTCAATCGCTTCGCTCCGTTCAATGCCTTACGGCGGTTCAAGGTTCAATGGTTCAAAAGTTCAAAGGAAGATAAACCTGATGACGGGAATTTGCACGTTTTGAGAATTATCAAAACATCAAAATGAGCAGCAGATTAATAGCCGCGAGATCCATTGTCGCCAACATTTCAGCCGTTCAATCGTTCCGCTTCGTTCAAGCCGCCGGTGCTTGCTGTGTCAAACATGTCGGATCGCCTGAAGCAAATCCTACATCGCGCGTACTTTTAGGCGGAGGCCTTCTTTTTTCTGAAGATAGGCGACAATCTCAAAAAAATTACGAGCCTGAGGGTTACCTTTAGGCCCGAGCATACGCATGAGGCTCTTTGGTGATCTTTTGGTGACGGTCGCTAGTTTGTCAAAGCCGACCGTGGCATTGATGTAATCACGGAGAACGATCTTGCCGGTTTCCACGTCTCCCGAGAGTAGGGCGTCGACAGCCTCTTTCAAAAGTGCTTCACGGAACGCCGCGTCGCGGCGAGCGCGCTCCCGAATCGTTTCTTTAAAGTCTCTAGTCAGTGGCATCTCGCTTCTCCTTTTTGCTGCGTCGACGCGAATCTTCCACCACGCCTCTGTGACTGGTTGAAATCGCATCGCCACGAGGCCGAACATTTTTTCGACCTCAATTTATTGACGGCAACTGATACGCAAATCTGGCAACACGGGAAAGGCGGAAACCTCGTGATTTTCACGAAGGATGTGGACTTCTACGAACGGGCAGGAAATTGGGGTCAGAGAATATTTTTGATTTCGTCTGAACCGGCGAATCCCACTTGCGGCCGCCTACAGCGTGACATAACCCTCGAGTTCCAGATGCAGTATGAGACCCCGATCTATCCTTCCGAGTAACTCAGGGCTTAAGACACCAACGGTGTCTCGGATACGTCCTTTATCTACGGTTCTCACTTGATCGCAAAGCGCCCGTGAATCCTTCGACAAACGAGTGTCTTTCGCCGATAGGAGGGGTTGCACCAGGCGATCCGCCGCGCGCCCGGTCACCGACGAAAGGGACACGATCGTTACAGTTGAAGAGACATCGTTTGCTTCGGTCCTCGAAACGATAGTGCATGGACGAGTCTTCGGGACCTCTGCTCCGCGGGCCGGGTCCAGGCTAACCCAGACCAATGAGCCCTTTACCACGAAGGCCAACCTTCTTTATCGACTTGAGCAAATTCGCGACTTATCTGACGCGATTCCTGGCGCGCGGAACGATACTCATTTAGTAGACGCGATTTTAGCTCCCTTGCACTGTGTTGGGCTATCCAGTCCGCCAAACAGTTGTTCAAAAGTGCGCTCAAGGTTGTTTCACCCGCAAGCTTCTTTGCCTTTTTTACGAGATCGTCTTTAAGTATTACGGTCGTCCTCATATCTACCTCGGTCATACAAGTATCATACGACGATCATACGTTGGGTCCAGGTGTCAAAGCGACCCATTTAAAATTCTCGCGTTGTCCAACAGTCCTGTGTTATGAGATGACGTTCAAAAAATGAAGAAAAATCGTGTTATCAAATTCGATTCGAAAGAACGTATTCTCCAGAAGGCCAGGAGTTATGTTGAATCGGTCGAAACGTTCTTTGATGAGAGTGATCGGGCCATTCCTCTGCTTCTCAAGGCTATGAAGCTGGCTGACCGAGATTTCAAACGCGAAATCATGCTGCTTCTCGGGAGCTTTGCCAAAGAGACCGTAGTTTGGCCGCTGTACGATCTGATGACCGATTCGTCCGAGAGCGAGGAAATCCGACATGACGCGGCCATCCAGTTGAGCGTGATCGGTCCATTGTTAAAAAACTCCCAGCCGCTCGTCGATCGCTTACTGCAAGAGATCGGCAGCACAGATACGCAGCGCAGGCTTCATGCGACATTCGCCATCGGCTGGGAGGGGAATTTTCAGGCAGCGACGTCCTTGATCGAGCGGCTCTTCGATAGCGATTCTGAAGTCCAGCAAACCGCCGTCAACGCTCTGTGCAATCTCAGGGATGACCGAATCTTGGACCTACTGTTGGACCGGCTCAACCACGGTCCCTTCGAGCAAAAAAGGATTATCCTATTTAACCTGTGGCGATTTTATTCGAAGCGAGAAAAAGTCACGCAGGTCTATATCAAATGCTTAGATGACGAAAATGCGGAACTCCGTTTCGACGCCCTGGTTTGCCTGGGGCCGATAACCGAAGTTCGGAACCATGTCGACATGTATCGCAAATGTCTGAAAGACCAAGACGGCCGGATACGCGAATTGGCACTAAAGCGACTCGCCGAAGAACCCACGGAGAGTGTCCTGGAATCATTGAGAGCGGAGATTGAGACCCTCCTCGATGATCCGGAGATGAAAGTCAAAAAAGCCGCCCTGAAGATTCTAAGCCAGAACAACCGGGAGTGACTTTCAAGAAACGTTAATGTCGCTGGGAGAGATTGAACGTTGTGCCAACTGGCCGTAGAGCAGGTGCCAGAACGAGCCAAACGGGAGATCGTCGTCTATGTTGCCGACAGATTCTTTAGTCGAAGCGCTTGGAGGCCGAAAAGTCTTTAAGCGCCGAATAGTCAACTTAGACGAGCTACGGGAAGCCGTGAAGGCTGGGCTCCCCTACGCCTCGCTGGAAGCGCTGATTGGCAAAACTTGGACTCAGCCGCGAAGAGGTGGCGGCTGTGTTGCACTTGCCGCAACGAACGATCGCTCGCCGCAAGAAAGAACAGCGGCTCCAGGCCGATGAATCGGACCGGGTACTACGGCTGGCCCGAATCAGCGCTCAGGCAATGGCCGCATTGGGAAGCGAAGAAAAGCGGTTCAGTGGCTGCGCCGGCCGAATCGCGCGCTTGGTAATCGCCCTCCTCTCGACCTCATAGATAACGACATCGGCATTAGGCAAATCGAAGAAATCTTAGGCCGGATCGCTCACGGCACGATCAGCTAGTGCAAGTCTGGCGCATCTGTTTCCAGAAGATACCAACGGTTTGATGGTGAAGGCGCCCGCTTGTACGGTGGACGTTGGAACCACGCGGGGACTGCCGTACTCTACACTTCCGCATCCCTCGCCCTCTCTGCTCTGGAGCTTTCGTTCGTGTCGACGTCGATCTACTTCCGAACGATTTGGTCGCCATCGAGGTCCCGGAAAAGCTTGCCGTCGAGACCGTAAAGGCAGCGAGCCTGCCGAAGAACTGGCGACGTTACCCAGCGTTAGAACTCCTCAAAGACATCGGCACGACTTGGGCAGCAAAAGGGTCAACAGCAATCTTAGCCGTGCCCTCTGCCATCATTCCCGAGGAGCAAAATTATCTTCTCAATCCAGCGCACCGAGATTTCAAGCAAGTTCGCTTGCGCAGATCGATCCCGTTTCACTTCGACCCGCGCATGTGGAAGTAAGCCCCCCGCGCGCTACCTCCTCGGTTGGCGCAGTTGAATGCCCCAAATATCACTGCCAATGGATCGCAGTGGGTCATTGCACAATTGCCGATTACGCACTGTATCCATATACCCGTCTGGCGGATGAGTCTGGCTTCAACCTTAACGAGTTTCCTTCCGTTGAGCGATGGTTAGAGCAGATCGAGGCCGAAGCGGGATACATACCAATACGAACCGATGGGCGTTGGAGACGCGTGGTGTTGCTGAGTATTTCAAAACTCGTTCGTAGCGCCAGCAAGCGCGCTAGTGTCCTGACTCAGAAGTTCGCGACATAATTCCCTCCCCCTCACTCCGCCCCAAAATCTCCCCTTCCCCTCTTTTCCAAAGAGGGGTTAGAGTCCTGGAGCGAAACTTCCCCCTTTGAAAAAAAGGGGGATACAGGGGGATTTGAGTGCGGCTTCAATCAGTGCCATGGTTTGGAGTTCTTAAATGAACTTCTGAGACACCACACCACACCACACTAGTTTGCGTGGTCAATAATTGCGCAGTAGTAGATGTTAGCATGACGATTCGCGATGCCACAGAAGCTGACCTTCCGGCCATCGTCGAGATCTACAACGCGTCGGTTCCAGGACGCACCGCCACCGCGGACACCGAGCCGGTATCCATTGAAAGGCGGCGTGAATGGTTCCGCGATCACGATCCGGAAAAACGTCCACTCTGGGTTGCGGTTGACGGCGAAGTCGTTGTCGGCTGGCTGAGTTTTCAATCATTCTACGGACGCCCGGCGTACTATGCTACCGCCGAGATCAGCGTGTACGTTACTCCGGCGTTGCAGCGAAAAGGAATCGGGCGGGAACTGCTGGCCATGGCCATCGAGCGAGCACACCGATTCGGACTAAAGACCCTCCTGGGATTCATCTTCGGCCACAACGAAGCAAGCCTGCAATTGTTTGAAAGCTTTGGGTTTCAACGCTGGGGAGTTTTGCCGGCGGTCGCTGAACTAGACGGCATCGAGCGGGATCTGATAATTTTGGGACGTCGAATTACCGAATGAACCGAGCCTTGCATCCGATTGGAAGGAAAGTCATGAGCGTTCTGGAAAATTGGCTGAATACTTCTCTGGCTCTTTTGCTAATGGGCCTCACGGTCTTATCGACGACTTCAGTCAGCGCCGCCGATATCAAGGCTTGGGAAGCTTCGATCAATTCTCAAACAAAAGAAAGATACATTCCTGTCGAGCTCTGGGCTGGAGCGGAGTGGGACGGAAAATTTGAACTGAAGATGCTACCCGTCGACGGCACCTATCGTCACCGCACCGCGACCTACTACATCAAAGGACCGACGGAGTGGAAACATCCAGTCATTGGGCAGACATCAGTCGTCTACGAAAGAATCAATCCGGGTAAGAACAAAGACGACGACAAATCGCAACTGTTCACCATCAATCAAGATCAAACGGGTCTGGGCAGGCTATTTGACGGCAGGCCGGGTAGAGACACGAGAACCTATTCGGGCGGTCTAAAATTTCCTCTGGGGCTGTGGAAAGAAGGCGAGACAAAATCGTTCGTCTACAAAGTCTGGGACACAAGCGAATCGGAGAGAACGGAATCCATTACCATCAGGCAGATTGATTTCACATATCAGGGCACCCCGCATTGTCTAGAAATCTATTGGACTGCCACAGATCGATCCGGAAGGAAAACCTATGATCGACACACCTACGTCTATTGTCCTGGTAAAAGTATGGTAAGCCAGATTCAGCACTGAGGCTCATTACATTTCAGCCGGTGCGCGTGTACCGAAACGAGCGCATCGAAACTGTAATGCGAGAGGACGTTATGAGGAACATGCATCGGGCTTGGGGCGTCCTGCTTGCGTTACTTGCTTGGGCGGCGATGGCTCAGTCCGTAGGTGGTGGCGAGCATGCGGCGGAGCCTTTCACTGCGGAGTCGCTGCGCGCGGCGGCAGACTATCTGAAAGGGCGTAACGGCCATGCCATGCTGGTCTACCACCGTGACCAGCTGGTCTTCGAGGAGTATTTCAATGGCTGGTCCGCCGATCAACCGCACCGCTTGGCCAGTGGCACCAAGAGCTTTTCCGGAGCAATGCTCGCCGCGGCGGTGGAAGACGGCTTGCTCAAGCTCGATGAAAAGGTCGCCGATACCATCACGGAATGGAAAAACGACCAGCGCAAATCGCAGATAACCATTCGCCACTTACTGTCTCTCACGAGCGGCATTTTTGGCGGAAGCACCCGCGAGTCCTCTCCTTCCTACGCCAGGGCTGTCATCATTGCCGGCGCGAAGTTTTGGCCGGGGCAACGATTTCAATACGGCCCGATCCCCTACCAAATCTTCGGTGAGCTGATGCGCCGAAAACTTGCTCACAAGAACGAATCCGTCGAAGCCTATATGAAGCGGCGCGTCCTCGATCCGATCGGCCTTAAGGTGCCGCGTTGGGTCAAAGACGAGGACAGCAACGTTCATCTTCCCAATGGGATGTCAATGACCGCGCGCGAGTGGGCGAAGTTTGGAAAGTTAATTTTGCATCAAGGCAAGTGGGACGGGCGCGAGATTGTGCCTTGGGGCGTATTGAAGGAATGTTTCGTCGGCACCGGAGCCAATCCGTATTACGGGATCACATTTTGGCTGAAAGGTGGCGGCCCCGCGCCCGATGACATGGTTGCGGCTCGAGGCCAGGGATCGCAGATGCTATACATCATTCCTTCGCTCGAGTTAGTTGTCGTTCAGTTTGCCGAAACAGAGCAATTTGACCAATCGGTTTTTTTGCGCCGGCTGTTGGTGGGCGGCTAAGCGATCGACAGGATCAAAAAGAAAAGAATGCTGAATGTGATTATCCGCGCTGCCCGCATCGAGGATGCGGCAATCCTTGTCGCGGCGGAACGAGCCACTGCCGAAATGCCCGGACTACTTGTCTCCCGACCTTACGAGCTCATTCCGGAAAACTTCGAAAAGAAAATCGCCGAGCTTGCCAAGATTGGCCGCTATGTGGTCGCGGAGAAGGACGGAAATATCGTCGGTCATGCTCTATTGGATCCGATGCCGCTGGAAGCACTTTCTCATGTCTTCAGGCTAACGATCGTCGTCCATCCGGGTTTCCTCGAACAGGGTATCGGCACCTCGCTAATGCGCGACCTCATGGAATGGGCAGATCAGTCGCCGCCAGTTAAGAAAATAGAACTGCTGGTGCGCGCAACCAATGCGCGCGCGATTCATTTGTACTCAAAGCTTGGGTTTGTCGAAGAAGGCCGATTCAGAAACCGCGTGCGCTTACGCGACGGCGAGTTTGTGGACGATATCGCAATGGCCTGGTTTCCTAGAAGAGAACATAATCGAGAGTAATCGAATGTCCTACGACAAATTCTACCGATTTTACGACATGGTCATGGGCGACCGGTCGGATGCGGCGAGGTATATCGTCAACCTGATTGCGCGTCACAAGCCTGAAGCGAAGACGGTGTTAGAGATCGCTTGCGGCACCGGCAGCATATTGGGCATCCTCTCGGCTTCCTACGAGGTAACCGGCCTGGACCGTTCTCGTCCGATGCTCACCATCGCCAGAAAGAAGCTCCCGCATGTGCGCTTCGTCCGGCAAGACATGACCAGCTTCCATATCGCACGACGCTTTGACGCGATCGTTTGCGTGTTCGACTCCATCAATCACCTGCTCCGCTTCTCGGATTGGCGGAAAGTCTTTCGACGCGTTGCGTTGCATCTGAAAGACGACGGAGTTTTTATTTTTGACATTAACACACTCGGCAAACTGCGGCGTCTCGCCAGTGGTCCCGCCTGGGAAAGATGGTTTGATCGCGATCTGGCCATCATCAAAGTGACCGGGGAACGACGAGGAGTATTCAAATGGGATGTCAAAATTTTCGAACACCAGAATAGGGATAGTTACAGATTGTTCCACGAAAAGATCAGCGAAATCGCCTTTCCAAAAGTCTGCAGAGTTATTTTAAGGAAGTCAAAGCGTTCGATCCTTTCGGTGCGAAGGCGTCGGATCGGTCGGAACGGCTCTATTTCGTGGGCAGAGTGCGTCACGCCTAGTGTCCTGACCCAGAAGTTCGCGACATAATTCCACGCCTCACTCCGCCCAAAAATCTCCCCTTCCCCTCTTTTCCAAAGTTTTCCAAAGAGGGGTTAGAGTCCTGCCAGCGAAACTTCCCCCTTTGAATAAAGGGGGATAGAGGGGGATTTGAGTGCGGCTTCAACCAGTGCCATGGTTTGGAGTTTTTAATGAACTTCTGAGACACCACACTAGGCGACGGCGTTTCATCCGCACAGCAGCCGGCTCGACGCTATTCGCCTTCACTTCTATTCCGTTTGATCGATCCCTTGTGCTAACCTCTGCTCCAACTAAGAATTAATTAGGGAGTCGTCAGTTAACCATGCAGCACAATCCGCCCGCTGAATTTCACCAACCTCAAGGCTTTCTCTCTCTTGCCAAAAACGTCGGAATCAAAGACAACACGCTCGATCTAACCGTGATTTACTCGACAGTCCGTGCGCGCGCGGCGGCGATGTTCACGCGCAATCGTTTTCCCGGCGCGCCGGTGATTGTCGGGCGGAAACATATTGCCCGTGGTTTTGTCCAGGCGCTGGTGATTAACAGCAAAAACGCCAACGTGGCGATCGGCAAGCAAGGGATCGACAATGCGATCGAAACTTGCCGCATCGTCGGGGAAGAGCTGGGCGTGAATCCATACGACGTTCTGCCGTTTTCCACTGGCGTCATCGGCCGGCCGCTGCCGATGGACAAGATTCGCGCGGGCCTCCGCGGCATTCGCACCGAGCTTCAACCGAACAATCTTAAACTCGCCGCCGAAGCGATCATGACGACAGACACCTACCCAAAGTATTTTTCGTGTCGGGTCGGCTCGGCAGTCATCGCCGGTATCGCCAAGGGCGCCGGCATGATCGAACCGAATATGGCAACGATGCTCGTCTACTTGATGACCGATGCCGCCCTGCCTAAGATGGCGATGCGGCCGATGCTGCGCCGCGTGGTGGACCGGACTTTTAACTGCATGAGCATCGACACCGACACGAGCACCAGCGACACCGTCGTGTTGATGGCCAATGGGCTGGCCGGCAAAGCAAAGCTTGGACAGTTCGAAAAAGGTTTATTGGAAGTGTGTGAATATCTCACGAAAGAAATCGCGCGCAGCGGCGAGGGCGCGACAAAGTTGATCACCGTCGACGTCAGTCACGCCAAGACCGAGGCGCAGGCGAAACGCGTCGCTAAATCGGTGGTCAACTCACCGCTGGTCAAAACCGCCGTCTATGGCTGCGATCCGAACTGGGGCCGCGTGATCATGGCCGTCGGCAAGTGTTTTGATCCCAGCATCGAGCCTGCCAAAGTTACGATTCGGTTCGGGAACACAAACGTTTTCAGAAAAGGTTCACCCGTCGATTGCGACCTCGAATCGCTGCGGCGATATCTCCGCCAGCCGGAAGTTACGATTGCCGTTGACCTCGGTATCGGCAAAGCTTCAACGCGAGTCTGGGGTTGCGACTTGACGGAAGGCTATATTAAGGAAAACGCGTACTATACGACGTGAGCTAGTGGTGGTGCACGAATTATCTCGGAATAACTCGCGCAAAGGCGCAAAGAGCGCGCCAAGGGATAAACGGGAAAATTCGAAGCACGAAATCCGAAATTCGAAACAATCTCAAATGACAAAAGGACCCAATGTTTCAAACAAAAAACTGGATTCGGACTTGAGTTTCGGGTTTATTTCGAATTTTGAAATTGTTTCGGATTTCGATATTCGAATTTCGAATTTGAGAAACACTTTGCACGACAAAAAACGATGAATCGACAATCTCCAAATTTTCTGCTCAAAGACGGCCGACTGATCGATCCGGCGAGCGACAAGGATGGTCCGTTCGACATCCGCGTGCGCGACGGCAAAGTCGATGCCATCGGTTCGAATCTCGAACCAAACGGCGCGACCGTCTTCGACATCAAAGACCACATCATCACGCCGGGACTGATCGATGTTCACCTCCATTTAATGAAAGGGCTCGGCGCTTTTGGCGTCGATCCGGATATTTTTGGCGTCGGCTCCGGCGTCACGACGGTTGTTGACGCCGGAAGCGCGGGGCACACGCTTCTTAACGTGTTTCGCAATTATGTTTCCGACAACGCCAAGACCCGAGTGCTGAACTACATCAACCTCTCGACTTTGGGCGGAGTAAGTGGCCCGGGCTACAGCATTCTTGCCGATCCGCGATTAATTGACGAAGAGAAGATCGAAAAAGCCGTCGAGGCGAACCGCGATATCATTGTCGGCATCAAGATCATGGCTACCGGCGGCGCGCTCGGCGCGCAAGGATTAAAGCCCCTGGAACGCGCGCGCAAGCTCGGCGACTCTCTGAAATTGCCGCTGCTCGTCCATATCGGCGAGAGCTGGACTAAAGACACCGCACCGGTGCACGTCGGCGACGTGCTCAAGTATCTGCACGCCGGCGATATCGTCACGCACATGTTCACGGTTCATCCCGGCGGTTTACTCGACGGCAACGGCAAACTCTGGCCGCAGGTGCGGGATGCTAAGGAATCCGGTGTTCTGATGGACGTCGGCCACGGGCTACATAATTTGAACTTCGACGTGGCGCGCAAAGTGCTCGATCAAGGACTGCACCCCGACGGCGTTTCTACCGACGGCCATCGCGGCAACCGCGCCGGCCCCGTTTATGATCTGCCGACCACGATGGCGAAATTAATGGCTCTTGGATTTTCTCTCAATCAGGTTGTGAAAATGGCGACGGCGAACGCCGCGAAGCTCTTGGGACGCACCGGCGATTTGGGCACCCTGAAAGTCGGAGAGCCCGCCGAGATTTCAGTATTGAAAGTTGAAGACCGAGCGTGGAAAGCAGTCGATTCGCAGAAAGGCACAATCCCTGCTCGTCAAGCCATCGTGCCGGTGTACGCAATCCGCGGCGACACGATCTACGAGCCGTTGCCGGTGGAGCGGCCATGAAAGATTTTTAACCGCAAGGAATGCAAAGGTCGCAAAAAAAGGATGGCGGGTTTCAAACCCGCGCGTACTAAATTCTTTCGCGAACTTCGTGCTCTTCGTGGTGAGCAATGTTTGGTGCGCGAGCGCACCCCACGTTTGATCTCTCGCGCCAAGACGCCAAGAACGCCAAGTTCGGAAAACATCTTTTTCTTTGCGGCCTTTGCGCCTTTGCGCGAGATATTCCGATTTTTGGTTGCGGCTTTGCCGCGCTAGGATCTTTGTGGTTAAGTTTTTTATCTTCTTCGCCGCGTCGTCGTACTGCCGAAGATTGAACCCAGCACACCGCGAATGATTTCCCGGCCAACCTGACTGCCGATGGCACGTGCTGCACTTTTGCCAAACGCGTCCAATAATGCCCCGACTTCGGACTTTCCACTACTCTCCGTCTGGTTAGGAGCTTGTCCCGCTTCCGCTTGCGCCGTACGCGCTTTCAGCATTTCATAAGCCGATTCTCGATCGACAACCTTTTCGTAGTGACCGTAGATCGTTGATTGCTTGATCACCTGTTCGCGCTCCGTTAGGGTAAGCGGCGGCAGTTGGCTTTGCGGCGGAAAAATGAACGCGCGATCCACGATATTGGGCTGGCCCTTTTCGTCGAGCAAAGAAACCAACGCTTCGCCGACGCCGAGCTCCGTGATCGCTGATTCGACGTCGAGCTGTTTGCTTTGGCGAAACGTCTGCGCCACCGCTTTCACTGCTTTCTGATCGCGCGGCGTAAACGCGCGCAAGGCATGCTGCACGCGATTCCCCAATTGGCCCAGTACAACGTCCGGCACGTCCAACGGATTCTGAGTAACAAAGTAAACACCGATGCCTTTGGAACGGATCAGGCGAATGACTTGCTCGATCTTTTCCAGCAAGACATTGGGCGCGTCGTTGAACAACAGATGCGCCTCATCAAAGAAAAAGACCAACTTAGGCTTTTCCGGATCGCCCACCTCGGGCAGCCGTTCGAAGAGTTCGGAAAGAAGCCACAGCAAAAATGTCGCGTAAAGTTTCGGCGCGCTGATCAGTTTGTCGGCGACAAGAATGTTGATAACGCCGCGACCCTCGCTGTCCGTCTGCATCATGTCATCGAGGTCCAGCGCGGGCTCACCGAAGAACTTGTCGCCACCCTGTCCTTCCAATGCGAGCAAGCCGCGCTGGATCGCGCCGATGCTGGCCGCCGAAACGTTACCGTATTGGGTTTTGAACTGGGCGGCGTTGTCGCCCACGTGCTGCAGTATGGCGCGCAGATCTTTAAGATCGAGCAGCAGCATGCCATTGTCGTCGGCGACCTTAAACGCCAATGTCAGTACGCCACTTTGGGTTTCATTGAGATTGAGTAAGCGCGACAGCAGCAGCGGGCCCATGTCAGAAATGGTAGTGCGAACCGGATGCCCCTGCTCCCCGTAAAGATCCCAGAAGGTTGTCGGGAAATTGGTGTATTGAAATCCGTCGAGTGCCAATTGCTTCACCCGCTCTACGATGTTCGGATTTTCTTGACCCGCCTTGGCGATTCCCGACAGATCGCCCTTGACATCGGCCATGAAAACCGGGATGCCGATAGCGCTAAGTTTTTCGGCGATGACCCGCAGAGTCAGGGTTTTCCCGGTGCCGGTAGCCCCGGCGATCAAACCATGACG
>WNGE01012056.1_pt1 | contig 13017 bp, 15 predicted proteins | sample 5400651 | NCBI WGS metagenome assembly WNGE01 (sample SAMN13153370, study PRJNA577476) | soil metagenome | isolation source: 60 cm soil or saprolite under grassland replicate 2 | place: USA:California | collected 2016-06-15 | reverse complement strand
GCCCACCGGCGGCTCTTCGACCTTGATCACGTCCGCTCCGAGGTCCCCGAGCAGCATCGTGCAGTAGGGCCCGGGGATGTAGCGGGTCAGGTCGAGCACGCGCAGGCCCGCGAGGGCGGCGCTCATCGGGCGGCGTTCATCTCTCGAGGACCATCGCGAAGCCAAGCCCGCCCTGGGCGCACACCGAGAGCAGGCCGAACTTCCCTTTCCTCCGCGCGAGCTCGTTGGCGAGGGTGGTCGTGATGCGGGCCCCCGTGGCCCCGAAGGGATGGCCGAGGGCGATCGATCCCCCGCAGACGTTCAGCCGGTCGCGGTCGACCTTGCCCAGGGCGCGGGAACGGCCCAGCTTCTCGCGGGCCCAGGTCTCGGACTCCAGGGCCTGGATGTTCGAGGCTACCTGGGCCGCGAAGGCCTCGTGCATGTCGATCAGGTCCATGTCCGAGAGCTGGAGAGAGGCGCGCTCGAGGGCCTGCGGGATGGCGAGGGCCGGCCCCATGAGGAGCTGCCCGCCGGGATCCACCGCCGCCACCGCCCACGAGCGCACGTAGGCCAGGGGCTCGTAGCCCTCCGACTTCGCCTTCGCCTCGGACATGAGGAGCACCGCCGCCGCCCCGTCGGTCAGGGGCGACGCGTTGCCCGCCGTCACCGTCCCGTACTTCCGGTCGAAGACGGGCGGGAGCGCGGCCAGCGCCTCCATCGACGTGTCCTTGCGCAGCAGGTTGTCCGCGCTGACCGCCACCTCGTAGCACGGCGGCACCAGGACCGTGCACGTCTCGGCGGGGAGCCGGCCGTCCTCCGTGGCCGCGGCCGCGTTCTTGTGCGAGAGAAACGCGATCCGGTCCTGCTCCTCGCGCGTGATCCCGTTCTCCTTCGCCATCTTCTCGGCCGACTGGCCCATCGTGAGGCCGGTGGAGGGCTCCGCGATCGCGGGCGTCTCCGGGACGAGGTCGCGCAGGCGCACCCTCGAGAATGCCGTGAACCGCGCCTGCGCCTCGGCCAACGAGGCGATCGCGGAGGTGGCCTCGGCCATTCTGGCCGGGCAGGCCGAGGCCACCTCCGCGATCGCCTCGTTGGCCGAGGCGCAGGCGCGGTTCACGGTGTGGGCAGGGCTCTCCTTGGGGAGGCCCGTCGACAGCACGACCTCCCGGCCGAGGTTCGGGGCCTTCACGGAGGGAATGACCTGGCCCATGACTACGTATCCGATGGCGCTCGGGTCCACCTCGGTGCGCTCCACCAGCTCGCGCACGCAGGCCTTGGCCAGGTCCAGGGCCGTGAGGTCGCGGTAGACGGTGCCCGACTTGGCGAACGGCGTGCGGCAGCCGGCGACGATCGCGACTCTTCCGTTGGTCATTGGACTCTGGATCGGCCGAGGCGACAGCCCGGCCGAAGAGAAGGGTATCAGCAGCCTCCGGGCGGGAACCCCGCCCCAGCCTCCGATCTTAGCCCAGCCGTCCAGCCCTCACCAGCCCTGCTCTCTCTACTCCCCAGCTCATCCCTCCGGCTCCGCCTTCTCGCGAGCGTTCCGCCAGGGGTTGACAGCCCCGGCCCGCCCGCATAATCTATTTATTGGTCATGATTTCGTCCGTCGCCCACCCCGATCGCCGAAGCGCCTGGGGCGCTTGTTGTTGCATGCCCGGGAGGGGCATCGGTGTGGACGGGGGTCCCCACAGCTAGACGCGAACGACCCCCCGGACGAACCGAGGCCCTTCGAGGAAGACTCGAAGGGCTTTTTCGTTTGGGCACGGGCCCGAGGAGGTGCGCCAGAGAACCAGGAACCGAAGCTTCGACGCGTGAGGCCGCTCCGTGCGGCGGACGGCCTCGGCAAGGGGAGGGGCGATCGCCCTTCCCCTTTCTTCTTCCCGAGCCCGCTCGCGTGATACCTTGGGCCGCGCGGAGGTTCTGATGACACGCGTCCCCTGCATCCTCGCCGTCGCCCTCTCGCTTCTAGCCGAGTGGAGCACACCCGCTCCGGGCGAGGACGCGCCCGCGCGCGTTCACTCCCTGCGCATCCTGATCCTGTCCACCATGCTGGCCAACGAGGGGATCGGCGAGTGGGGCTTCGCCGCCCTCGTCGAAACCGACGGCCAGCGCATCCTCTTCGACACGGGCGCCCACCCCGACACGGTCCTGCGGAACGCCCGGGAGCTCAAGGCGGACCTGTCCGGCGTGCGCGAGGTGGTGCTCAGCCACAACCACGACGATCACACGGGCGGCCTGCTGACCCTCCGGAAGGAGCTCGCGGCTGCCAACCCCGGTGCGCTCGCCCGCGTCCACGTGGGGAAGGGCATCTTCTTCAGCCGGCCCTCCGCGGACGGACGCGAAGACAACCCCATGGTCGCCTTGCGGCCCGCCTTCGAAGCGACGGGCGGCACCTTCGTCGAGCACGACGCGCCGGTGGCCCTCTTGCCCGGGGTCTGGCTCACGGGTCCCGTGCCGCGCGTCCACCCCGAGCGCAACTTTGGCCCTCCTCGCCGGGTGCGTGGCCCGGAGGGAGTGGTCGAGGACACGATCCCCGAGGACCAGTCCCTGGTCTTCGACACCGACCGCGGGCTCGTCCTGCTCTCGGGATGCGGCCACGCGGGCGTGATCAACACGGTCGAGTACGCGCGCAAGGTGGTCCGCCCCGCGCCGCTGCACGCGGCCATCGGAGGCTTCCACTTGTTCCCCCTCGCCGACGAGCGGCTCGACTGGACAGCCGACCACCTCCGCGAGGCCGGCCTCGAGAACCTGATCGGCGCGCACTGCACCGGGATCGAGGCCGTCTACCGGATGCGGGCCCGGCTGGGCCTCCCGCGCGGCCGGGCGGTGGTGGGCGCGGTCGGCGCCTCGTTCGAGCTGGGCAAGGGCATCGATCCCCTCGCCCTCGCCCACTGATCGCGCGTGCTATGATCCGTCCACGCGCCCGTAGCTCAATCGGATAGAGCGACTGGCTTCGAACCAGTAGGTACCGTGTTCGAATCACGGCGGGCGCGCCAAAGAATCAACAAATTACATCGCAGCTTTAGGGGGCACATAGGGGGCAAAGCGGCGCACTCTACCGGCCCTGTGACTTTCTCGACGCGCCTTCGGTTGCAGGTTGTGGGCGTGGTCATGACTGAGCTTCGCCGGCGGCCTTCAGGATCAGATCGTACACCCTCCGGTCCAAGCGGAAGCCCCTCCCCAGCAGCGCATCGAGGGTGGGGCGGACCTGCGGAAGGAGACCGGCGCGTTTGGCCTCGACGAGGACGGCCGCTATGCCGATGACTCGCAGCCCCAGCCCGCGCGCGAGAGTCCGGGCATCTAAGTCGTCGAGAATGACCCAGGCGTCCTCGAGTTCGAGCCCCAGGCACAGGACCTCGCTTTCGCCGGCACCGAGCTGCGCGGCCGAGACGCGGGCATCAAGCGGGCGGGTGGGCGGACGTACGTCGACCCAGCTCGGGAGAGCGGATCCGCGGCGCGTTGCTTCGGCGGCGACCGCGGGTGGGACGACGATCCGACCGAAGAGTCCGGGCAGGATCTGGAGCTGATCGACCCAGCCGAGACAGATGAGCGCGCTGGCGTCGGCTACGACGTGCGCGGGTGCCATGCGTCGAGCGCGGCCAGGTCGGCCTCCCACTCCTTCTCGGTGGTGAGGTAGACGGGGACGTTATGCTCGTTCGCGCGGCGGATGAAGTCCATCCGATCGAGTCGGAGCAGCTCGCAGGCCTTGCCAGTCGAGATCTTCCGCCGACGAAAGAGATCGATCACTAGCGCCTCGCGCGCGGCCTCGTCGAGAGGCTTCTCCCCCTCGATCAGCGCGGCCAGATCTTCGTCCAGGCTCACAGTCCGCATGGCGTCGAGCTCATTTTACTCCCGCTTCGGCCTTTGGCGTAATTGCTCTCGCGGCTGGGCCCGGGCAGGCGGCCGAGGAACTCCTGGACCTCCCGGAGAGTCCCCGCCCATCAGCGCCTGAAGGCTGACGCTCTTGTGCGGCGAGACGGTCACATCCCAGCCCGCCCGCCACTCAGAGAGGCCCTCGTGGTGCGCCACCAGGACCCTATGGCCCGAGGCGGCCTCCCCTTCCAGAAGTCGCGCGAAGTGGTCCGCCTTCACACGCCCGGAAAGGCCGAGTTGCTCAGCCCCTCGCCCATGCCAGAGGGACCCCACGATGCCCTCACTCTCGCGCTCGGTGTCGTAGTCCCCGCGCGAGAATTCGCTCCTGTAGTAGTGGCTCGCCAGGGAGGCGCTCAGCGGGGTGAGGCGCGTAGCATGACGCTCCCAGCGTCGCCGACTGGCCGGTCAGGCCGGGTCCAAGATCCCCCGTCCTGGGGGGATCTGTGCCGCGTGGGAGCGAGGCCAGTAAGGCCGAGCGACTCCCCAGGATTGTTTCAAGGCGTCCAGCGGCGGGGCCTCTGTATTACCGGGCGACGTCTCCGGCAGGGTCTACGGCCTCGCTCAACGCAGGGAGTGGGACGAAGCCTTCAGGGTCGGTTCTCAAGAATGAGAAGGACCATTCTCAGAAATGAGAAGAGTTACAGCCACCGCCCCGCCCCGCGGGCTCCTCGCGCATCAGGTGAGCCCGCGGGGCACGAGGTGGGCCGATGCCCGGCTATCCCGCGAGCGGGGCGCGTGCCAGGGGCGTGCCGCGGGCTCCGTCTTGGCCAGCGCTGGCGGCACGGCCCTGGCCGACACGCGACGGCCTGGACCCGCTTATCCAGTTACGCTGCTTGACCAACCCTCGGCTCGCCGCCCACCGGCGGAACGCTGGGTGGATCAAACGCCTGCAGGGTCGGCCGCGGTGCTACCCATGTTATCTTCTCAAGTGACTGAGTCTTGGCCAGACATGAGGAGGGAAGACGGTGAGCGCGACTGCCCCGACGCGGCCGTATGGTGACGACTACCTGCGCACGTACTCTGCCGAGCATCTTTGGTACGAGTTCGACATGTTCCTCGGGTTGACAGCTCTGCTCGGTTCCTCTCGCCAGCTGGTTGCCCCCAGCGGCGAGGGCGCGCGTCGCCTTAACAACGGGCTCATCGAGTCCTTTGTCATCCACTTCCGCAACGTAGTCGACTTCCTCTATCTGGACAGACCGCGCTCAACTGACGTGGTCGCGTCCGACTTCTGTGCCAGTGGCGCTTGGCAGCCTGCGCCTTCCGCAACCCTAAAGGCGGCGGGGGTCCGAGCCGACAAGGAGATCGCCCACCTCACAACCTCGAGAATCAGCGGCAGATCTCCCGGCAAAGGCTGGGAGTTCACCGCCCTGGCGGATGAGCTGCGTCCCGTGATGCTGCAGTTCGTTACGACCGCGATTCCCTCAAGACTATCCGCCAACGTTGCCGAGCGCGTGCGGCAGCAGGGGCCCGGTGACGAGGTCATGTGAGGAGCTGGCCAACAAGCAGTGAAGCTGACGAAGCCCGGTAAACTCCGGAGTTTCGCAGCTTAACTCCAGTGTTCGGCCGACCGAGGCGTAGCGCCAGAGACGGAGAGGGAGATGCGAAGTGGCAGGACCCACCGAAGGCCGCGGCGTAGTCACTGACCTCGTCGCGAATCTTCAGCGCATCTTCAGGCACGCTCTGCCCGGCCTCTTGATCCTCGCCGTGGCCCGCGCTGGTCAGCCACGCTGGTTTGACCGGGTCAATTGGAGCGAGCCATGGCATCTGGCGACCCTCGCAGTCGTTGCGTTCGTTGTTGGCAATACGTGGTACGTCCTTCATCGGTACACAGTGGAGCAGGCCCTGGACATGCTCGTGTTTCTCTGGCACAGGCAGTCGCTGCGCGGTTACCGCGACTGGCTGATCCCCCATCTCCGCGCGGGCCAGGGAGCCAAGGCGACTGAGCCAGAGCGTGAGTACTTCTACCTTCGCTCCGCTCATACCACCTACCTGTTCATTATGGCTGAAGCGACTGCGCTCTTCTCGTGGGCACCACAAGAGCCATCGTTCTTGCAGCGTCACACAAGTCTTGCTTTGGGGATGGCGGTACTCGCAGCCGTAGCGGCGCTGTGGCAGTGGTTCATCCTCGACCGTCTCGACTGCGAGTTGGTGGGCACGAGCCCGACGCGGGGAAAGGGCGTGAAGGGCAAGTGATCTGACCGCCGAACAACCGGATGGAGCTGACGGCGCCTCTCGGCGGCGGCGCTTGTAACGGAGGCCTGGACGCCGCCGCCTCGTGCGCGCCCTTGGGCGCGCACCGGTGCCGCAGCTCATCCGGGTGGTTGCGCGGACCGTGGGGTGAAGCCGAACGACAAGAGTAGCGCAAGTGAACCGGGAGACGCGTAGCCTATGATTCGGCGAGGACTTCTCTGGGGCGACGTGGCCTTCTACTTCGCGTTACTGATTCTGGCGGTCTGGGTTCGGCCCCACACGGCCATCCTCGGAGTCGGAGTCATCCTTGCGACCGTAGGGTTCCCCCTCTGGGTACTGGCGCGCATCCAGCTTGGTTCAGCGTTCTCCTTCAAACCTGAGGCACGACAGTTGGTCACGACAGGGCTGTACGCGCGGATCAGGCACCCGGTGTACATATTCGGCACGGTGGCGGGGTTGGGTTCGCTGGTAGCCCTGCAGGTCTGGCCACTCCTGGTTTTCGGGCTGGCGTTGACGCCGATTACGATGTTCCGCAGTATCCGTGAGGACCATGCGCTGAAGTCTGCGTTCGGGGCAGCGTACGAGCGCTACCGAGCGCAGACCTGGTTCTAAAGCAGGAGCGACGAGACCGCAGAACAACTGGATGCGAGAGTGAAGCTGCTGCGTAGGTGTCATCGCGAGGAGGTCACTCGGTTCTGCGTCGAGTATGACCGTCGCAAGAAGGGACAGCCGGCGTTGTCCGACCTCGACTCCTGGGCGTGGCACGACGCTCGAGGCCTTGAATCGAAGCTGCGCGAGCACGACCTGAAGCCCGACGTCTTGCCTGCGTACACGTCCTGGTGGTTTATCGAGCTGTCCGTCGCCGACCTCCTGGAGTGTGCCATCGTCAACCACATCTTCCCCGGTCACCCTCAGCAGCTGTCCCTGCTGCTGTTACGTGGCCTCGTCGATTCGTGGCAGCCAGACGGCACGCCCGAGTGGCACTCCCCCTTGCAGCAAGGGGAATCCTTCCCTCCGGAGTGGGCGCTCCTCCTCCGACCTTCTGTCAAGGACGAGCGCCCGGCGAAGTGGTACGTTGATGACGGCAGCGGACGTGCTCTCTCGCTCCTTCAGCGGATCCTGCGGCACAGCGAGTCGTGGCGGGTTGCGTTTGCGTATCTGGGCTGGTTGCCCGATGAGAAGGCCGCCTTCATTCAGTCGCATCCGGAGCTCCGAGCGTGAGGTATGAAGCAGCCGTGTAACAACCAGCGGACGGCGCCCGGCCAGTTGGAGCGCCGCCGCTGATCTGGGTGTTAAAGACTTCTATTTGTTGGGCGGACCTGACGTGGATGCGCAGATGCTGATACCCAAGGCAGACTGGGAGCGCAGGATGTTCACCGAGTTCGTGGTTGCATCCGGCCTTCTGGTCGATCCTGCGTCCATCATCAGCCGCAATCCTCCGGAGCCCGACATCGCGTTCACCCTGGGCGGCCAGCGTCACTACGCGGAGCTGGTCGAGATCACCGATCAGGATCTGGCTCGGCGTCATTCAGCTGCCGTCAAGACCGGGGCCATCACCGCTGGTGCGTTCTCGCAGGTAACCCCTCTGGTCGATGCATTCCAGGGCAAGAGTCAGAAGACGTATCAGACGGGTGGTGCGCCACTCATGCTCCTCGCGTACTACGACAAGCAGTACCCGGCGGAGAGTGTCGATCCCGGCTTGATTCCGCGTGAGGTAGGCGACATCGCCGCGCAGATGGTGGCGTCAGGCGTTTGGAAACAGGTGTGGGTCTACGACTCGTGGAACAAGCGCGTCCTGTGGTGTCACCCATGACCTGGGAGTGCGGGCCGCCCAACACAAGGAGTAAGCTGACCAGCGTTGAGCATATTGGACGCCCGCAGCTTATCTCCAGTGTTCGGCGGACCTATGGGGCGGCGAAAGGGAGGTCACCAAGTCCAGACGTGGCTAGAGCGGAGGGAAGGCCATGGCATCGCTGGCGATTGGCGTTGTCGGATTCTTCGTCGGAGCCCTCACGCTTGGTCAGGGTCTTGCCATCCTGACATTCGGCATTCCGACCGCACGGCAGTGGATCCGTGATGGCCGCCTGACGGATTCGCGGCCGCTCAAGCGGTACAAGATGACACTCCTCCTGCTCGCCGCCATTCTCGCGACGAGTACCGCTGTCGTTGCCCTTGTGTTTCCGCAGCGTCTGCTTGCGTTCGGGCTGGGGCTCGCGGCAGCTCTCGTGGGTGGTGTAGGGGCGTTGCGGAAGCAAGAGGATCTTCTCGCCGACTTCATGCAGGCGAATGCATCCTCGTTGCGTTCGACGGCGGAGCAGAAGGCGCTCGAGCAGGAGGCCGACCGCTCCGGCTTTTCGCTTCGAGAAGTCGCCGCACTGCCAACATCTGCCATGGAGATCGTCGGTGAGTTCAGCGAGCTCATGAGCAACACGCCTTGCCAGGTGCGGCCGGAATCGATGTTGCCCCGATCCAGAGCGGAGATCGAACAGGCTCTCCAGGTGGCTCTCGCTGGCATGTCCGACCCGAACAGCCAGAACGCCCTCCGGATGGCTCTCTCTGAGCTCGATACGTTTGTTCCGGACGCTGAGGTGCCAGAAGATCCAGACGAACGGGCTTATGAGTATCTGCGCCGCCGAAGTGCGGGGGCACGACCGCAGGCCAAATGAGCGGGCCGCCGAACAATGAGGAGCGGACGAGGCATGGCCGGGATGCAGCCTCGCCGCTGAACTCAGTGTCGGGTTCGACGGCCACCGCAGCTGAAAGGCATGACCAACAGCGGTGATTTGCTCTTCTCCGAAGCTTGGTGCGGCCCTCGACCTCACTACGGCTCGTGGGGCGCCTTCCCTGCCCATTGGCGCCGCTGGACGCCCGTCCACACGCTAGCGCCGAGCGCCCATGTGCACGACCTCCGCCTTCGCCCCTCCCACGATCTGGTCGAGCCGATCCGCCCAGCGTTGCAGCGCGTCGCCCATCTGGGACTGGTAGCGATGCCGGTTGTAGGTCTCGCTCATCTTGTCCTGGACGTGCTTGAGGATCGCTTCCGCGACCTCCTTCCCCACTCCCATCTCGGCCAGGTTCGTCCTCACGGTCCGCCTAATGTCGTGGGGTCGGAAGTCCGCAACGCCTGAGCGGGCGCGAATGCGCGACGCGGGCGCGCCGCTGGTCGGGTCCAGGTGGCCCTGCCTCGCATCGGGCCGCACGGAGAAGAACACGAACGGCGCGCCGCGCTCCTCGGCGAGCGGCCGAAGGCCGTCGATGATCTGCATCGCCTGCCGCGGCAACGGGAGGACGAGCGGCTCGTCGTTCTTCGTGTCGTAGAGCACCCACTGGTGCTTGTCGAAGTCGATCGCGTCGAAGCGCATCCTCGCCACTTCGCCGCGCCTCGCCGCCATGTACCAGAGCATCTTGAAGTAGCCCTCGGCGACTCGAGAGCCGTCGGGGTGCGCGCCGGGCGCCTCGAGCTCGTACTCGATGGCGGTCCAGATGGAGCGGATCTCCTCTGTGTTGTAGAAGCGCTTCCGGCGCGACTCGTGCTGGAACGGCTTCTTGAGCCGCAGGAAGGGGTAGTTCTCGTGGGAGAGGACCTCCTTCTCGATCCCGGTCGGCTTCACGTGGCCGATCGCCGGCAGGATGCACCTGTCGATGAGTCGCGGCCAGCAGTCGCGGACGCTCGCCGATCGGTCGGGCGACCCGCAGAACTCCTCCTTGAAACGCTCGCACAGGACGCCGAGCTCGTCCGTCTCGCGGACGGCCAGGGGGTCGGCGCCGAGCGCGACGTCCCGGAGGACCTCACGGGCTCGCTGGCGGGCGTCGGCCAGCGAGATCCGGCTCACGGGGCCAAGCGTGGCCCGGCGCTTCTTCACGCTGTCACGGACGCGGTAATAGAGGGTGTACACGCGGCGTCCGGAAGCCGAGACGCGCAGCGAGAACCCCGGCAGCCCCGGGTCGGGATAGTCCTTCTGGCCTCGCTCCGGGGCCGGGAGCGACGTGACGTTCTTCGCGGTCAGCATGGCAATGTCCTCTCGGGACTGCTTAGGGGGCAAGCCTATTGGGTGATTGGCCTATTGGTGTCGTCGGCTTTAGGGGGCACATAGGGGGCAAGAATCCTGAACCATGGTGAAACGGCGTGGCGCCGCGTGAGGTCCGAAAACCTCGGCTATCGCGTTGAGGGCGGATCAGTTGTGGAACGTGGTGAAACTTCCTGAACCATCCTGAAAAAACGCGGTACCATCTCTTCGAACCAGTAGGCAGGGGGTTCGAATCCCTCCGGGCGCGCCATCTCGTGTAGCCCCCGCTGATCTGCTCTGCTGGGCATCGTGACCACCGCGGTTGCCGCCGAAGCCCCCTCCGTGTTCACGCCGCGCTGGCGACCGCCCTTTCGACATCCTCGTCGACGACGCGCGGGCGCGAGATCGTCGGTCGGACCCTCGAGTTCCTGAAGGCGCGCCTCGAGTAGGGCGGCCAGCCCTGGGGTCTCGCGCCAGAGTAGACTGGGCCTTGTTAGGATTGACGGGGCCGACCGTGAAAGCGACGTGCCGGTGCGGCGCATCTGTTTCGTTCATCATCCCCCGCGAAGCCTATCGGCCGGGATATTGGACGGTGGACTGGATCGAATGAACCCTCCTCCTCCGTGGGGAAGGGCGCATCGTGCCCACCGAATGGCGTGACGCGGCTAGGGAGAAGGGCACTGTCCCGTGTGGCGAGTCGTCTGGGGTGCGGCGTTGCTCGGAGCGCTAGGATTCGTCCTGAGCAGTCTTTATGGGAGGTGGCGGCAGCTCACCGAACGGGAAAGATTCTTCCTCAGCCTGAAGGAGGCCGCGACACCCCAACACATGCGCCTTGACGAGAGGGCGCGCCTGCGCCTGCTCCGCTCCCCCTGGTGGGGCCTTTCACGATGGCTTCCGGACCTCTGGCGGCGACGCTCGTGATGGCGGACCAGCCGGAGCCCCTGACGTGCGTCCCGGGCCTCACTCCCCGCCCTCGCGCGCCCAGGCCTCGGCCTCCGCCGGATCTCGGAAGGCGCGGATTTCGGTCGAGGTGCCGGACGAAAGGGCATCGGCCAGCCGAGCCATGCCGTACTGGACGTCGTTCCCCGCCAGCACCGCCCACCTGCGAATCCCCAGTGCCGCAACGTAGGCTGCCCGCGTCTTCCCCTCCTCGGTGGAAGGGGCATCCCGGAGCCGTCTCTGGTCGTGTAACACTCCCATGCCGGGCCGGTAGCCGGTGCTGGCCAGGGCTGCGTCCACGGCGGCCTTCCACTCGGCGAACGTGACCGGCTCGGAACTCTCAAGCCGAACGATGGCCTCGGAGATGCGCCAGGAGACAGGCATGAAAGCCCCGCTGCCCCTGAGTGTAGGACGGCTGGCCGAAGCCGCCAAACGCCCTTGATCAGCGCACGGTTGGCGATCGACTGAGAGTGAAGTTTTCTGGACCTGGCCGCCGAGGATGGCCTTCTCGATCGAGTCTTTCGGGCTCTAGCCGGACGCTGCCCGCGCTTTTTCCCGCGCTTCGCGCGCGTCGTAGCTCTCCCCGTAAATCGACGGCACCTTCGCGCCCATCGGCCGGAGATACATGCGGTCGATGTCCTTCGCGAATCGTTCGGAGTACCAATCAACGACGTCGGCGGGCGTGCGAATAGCCGCGGGACGCGCGGCGCCGCTGAAATCGAACGCGCCCGACGCGACCGCTTCGAGAAACCGGGTTTTGGAGGCGACGATGTGCCATGCAAGATCGATGGCACTCCTCACGATGTTGTCCGGGCGGTAGTCCGCCTTCTCCGCGGGAAGGGCGGCTATGACGCGTTTGGTCACCGGATGTTCTGCGTTCAGCGACGGCAATCCGGTGGCCGTGAGGATGAGCGTGGCCTGGTCGGGTGTCAGTGTCCTCATGAGCGCACAATTTTACACACCACGCACGCGCGCTCTCTCTAGGTTGGTTGGAGAGTGCGCGGAGGCGGAAGGTCGAGTCGGCAAGGAGCGGGGCCGCCGGGGCCTGTCGAACCCTCCCGGCCGACCTTTCTCGTTCAGCGCTTGGCGACGACCTCGAGGATCTCGAGGATTCTTCCCACGTTGAAGGGCTTCCCCAGGTAGCCGGCCACCGGTAGGCCCCGGAAGTGCCGCTCGAGGTTCTCCCAGGGCTCGCCCGACATCACGACCACCGGGAGGCCCGGCCGCCCGGCCTGGAGGTTCAGGAAGGCTTGTCGACGATCACCGCCGGGCGTGCCATCGAGGAGCACGAGGTCCACGTCCTCCTCGTCTGCGCGGAGGACCCTGATCGCGCCGGCGAGATCCTGGGCGAGAAGGACCTGAATGCCCAAGGTCTCGAGGGAGTCCTTGAGCAGGTCGCGGATCAGATCTTCGTCGTCGATAACGAGCACGGTTTTCGGCACACGTGCATCCTCCGGAGGGGGCCATCGACGGTTGTCGCACGGATAGCCAGTTGGGGTTGTGCGCTGGATCACAGGGCCTGGTGGAGTCGCTGTAGACTGGCCCGTCCCATGAGGACCCGCGACCCTCTCGATCCGCTCCGGCTCCACGAGGTCCCGCGAGAGCCGCAGACGCCGTGGTTCTGGATCATCGTGACCCTGCTGCCGGTGGCGGTCCTGCTTTGGATGCTGCTGTCGCTGGCCAACCAGTCCGAGGAGGGTGACGTGCGAGGGGCCGGCGTCCGGCGCGACGCCAGCCCCCTTGACTTCGCGTCCTCTCGGAACGAGCATCGGGAGTCGCCATGGGAAGGCTGCCAGCGGCTTCGTTCCATCCACCCGCGGAGCTCTGAGCAGGGCTAACGGTCGAGGGCGGAGGAATCCCCTCCGACCGTGCGTTCCAGACCAGCGAGGCGCGCCGCAGCCACCACACGGCGAAGGAGGTGGACGCCATGCGCAAGGCGTTCTTGCTCGCGACCGTAGGACTGTCGACGGCCTTGATCGTGGCCGCGCAGCCCGCCGCCGCTCAGTTCTACGCTCAGCACAACCTGGTC
>WNGE01006469.1_pt1 | contig 13019 bp, 14 predicted proteins | sample 5400651 | NCBI WGS metagenome assembly WNGE01 (sample SAMN13153370, study PRJNA577476) | soil metagenome | isolation source: 60 cm soil or saprolite under grassland replicate 2 | place: USA:California | collected 2016-06-15 | reverse complement strand
CGTGACTCGCCTTCGCGTGGCCCTGAGGCAGCCGGAACAGGCGTCCGGTCCGGTGGTCATCGACTGCTGCCCGTTGCTCGGAGTCCTGTCGCTGAATGCGATCTTTGCCTGTGATCTCCTGCTCATACCGGTGTCGGCCGATTATCTTGCGCTGCAGGGAGCCCAGCAGGTTGAACGCGCGCTGCATGCGCTGGAGCCCGTATTCAAGCGCCGGCTGCCCCGGCGATACGTGCTCACGCGCTTCGACGCGCGGCGCAAGATGAGCTCGGAGGTTGCCGACTTGATGGCGATGGCGTTCCGGTCCGAGGAAATCTGCGCCACCCGGATCGCGGAAAACGTGAGCCTCGCCGAGAGCCCGGCGCGTCACCTCGACGTATTCCGGCACGCCCCGCAAAGCCGCGGTGCGCGCGATTATCAGGAGCTGGTCGACGAGCTAGTGAGTGCTGGATTTATTGCGTAGCCTCGAGCGCGCGACCGACGGGAGGGTTGCGGGCTCGTTGCTGATGATGCCGATGACGCCCTCGAGATCGAGCGGATCGTTGCGGAGGGTGACGGCCTCGGTCTGGCAATGGATGATTTCGCAGTGATGGTACATCTGGCGCAGCCGCCGTTCGGCGTCGGCCTGATTGGCGGCCATGATGCATATGTTGTCCACGCGTTGGCCGGTGCGCGTTCGGATATTGAAGCCATATCGGGTCATCGCCGCTCCTCCCACCCGATCAGCCCGCTCTTTGGGGCCGCTCACCGCGGGCGCTCTCACGGCGCATCAGGCACTTGGTGTCGGGGGTTCGCATGATAGCTCAGATGTCGCACGCAAATAGCATACCGGCCCTATGTCCGACCCGAAGGGCCCGGCGTCGAGCTTCACTAACAGCGCGGTGGCAATGTAGCCTCGCTTGAAAGTTACCAATAGGTTCAGGCGCCCGCTGTAAGTATGTGCCCACTGTCAAGCTACCCGGCTCATGCTTGCACCGAGGCATGTCCAACCGGGGCGCGCAAACCTGCCTGCCCTCGGGCGTCATTTGTGGCAAACCAGCGCTGGAGCGCAATGGTTCGGGCGCCGCTGCGTCCGCCACTCGGAGCCAGGGTTGAATTCCCGGGCTCCGGCAGGAACAGCGCTCAGTCTTCCCCCAGAAGAAAGCGGGTCAATTCCGCGAATCCGGCGCCCGCTTCGCATGCAGTGACGTATTTTGGTGGGGCTGGGAGGCGGTCGGCGAAGCGCCGCACATTGGCAACGCCCACCGAATGCGGGAAGAACTCGAACATCGGCGCGTCGTTGGGCGAGTCGCCGACGAAAACGAATTCTGCCCGCCGAGTGTCGAGATCGAGGCTGAACGCCTCGCGCGCCAATATCCGGGTCATCGTGAGCTTGTCGTAGGCGCCGAACCACCCGTTGACGTGAACGGACGAAACCTTGGCGGTCATGCCTTCGGCGCGCATCAGCGCGACGATCCGATCGACGGCCGCGCGCGATAGCGGCACCACGTCCTCACAGTAGTCGATCGCGAGGTCCGCCTCGCGATAGGACTGGTCGGACGCGATCGCGCAACCCGGCACGGTACGGATGATGTGCTCGCCGATTGCCGACAGCCGCGCCCGGGCCGCCTGCCGGTCGGCGTCTCCGACGGCATACCGCTTGATGAGCTTTCGCGCGCGATCGTCGTGGATCATGTACAGCGCGCCGTTCTCGCCGACCACTGCGTCGACGGGCCACACGCGGGCGATGTGGTCGCACCAGCCTGCGGGGCGTCCCGTGATCGGGATGACGAGCAGATCCGCGCGACGTAGGCGCTCCATGGCCGCATACGCCTCCGCGGTGACTCGGCCGCCCGTGGAGATCGTATCGTCGATGTCGGCGAACACGCCACGAATGGCGCTGCGCGCCGCGTCGCCCATCGCCGTCAACGGTTGCATTACGGCCGCGCTCATTCGTGGCCGTACTGCTCGCGCAGGTACGCGGCGACCGCGTTGCGCTGACCGACAGTGAGATGCAATCCGCACTTGGTGCGCCGCCACAGCACATCGTCGGCGCTGCGTGCCCACTCATGCGCTACCAGGTAGTCGATCTCGGCGGCGCAAAGTGTGTGTCCGAAATACGTTCCCAGATCCCCGGCCGTCTTCGCCTCGCCGAGGATTCGCGGCGTACGCGTCCCGTGGCGGCGGACCAGCGCAGCGCGCAGGGCCACGGGCAACGCGGGATACCGCCCAGCGAGATCGCGCTCGAAGGCGACCAGGCCACCGCGCGGCATGTCTCCACCCGGTAGCGGCTCCGCGCGCGTCCAGTCCCCTTTCATTTGCGGAAAAAACGGCTTGAGCTCGGAGAGTGCCGACTCCGCGAGCCGGCGGTAGGTCGTGATCTTGCCGCCGAAGACCGACAACAGCGGCGCCTGCGAACCTTCACCGGTGTCGAGCTTAAGGACGTAGTCGCGCGTTACCGCCGAAGGATCCGCCGTTCCATCGTCGTACAGTGGCCGCACGCCGCTGTACGTCCACACGACCTCGCCCGCACCGATCGGCCGCGCAAGATACGCGTTGGCAATCTCGCACAGGTAGTCGATCTCGCCGCGCGAGATCACCGGCGCTTCAAAATCGTCCACCGGGATGTCCGTCGTGCCGATCAGCGAGAAATCGCTCTCGTACGGGATGACGAATACGATGCGGTTGTCCGAGTTCTGCAGAATATAGGCGTGGTCCTCGGGGTGCACTCGCGGGACGACGATGTGGCTGCCCTTCACGTGCCGTACGGCGGCCTTGGCCGGCGCCGCGCTCACTTCGTCCCGCACCTGCTTGACCCACGGACCGGCGGCGTTGACAAGAGCCCGGGCGCGGACCTCCTCGGTTGCTCCCGCCGAGCGGCCAAGTGTGACGCGCCAGAGCCCGCGATCGCGGCGCGCGCCGACGAGCCGGGTGCGCGTGCGGATCTCGGCGCCCTGCTCCATTGCGGCCAGCGCGTTGACCACGACCAGCCGCGCATCGTCGACTTTTGCATCCGAGTAGACGAAACCCTTGTCGAACTTGGCTTTGAGGCCCGCACCCCACTTGCTGCGGCCCAGGTGAACGCCGATCGACGAAGGCAACGTCTTCCGTCCTCCGAGATGATCGTAGAGGAATAGCCCGGCACGGATCATCCACGCGGGCCGCAGATGCGGCTCGTGCGGCAGGACGAACTGCAGCGGCGCAATGATGTGCGGCGCAGCGCGCAACAGGATCTCACGTTCGGCGAGCGCTTCGGAGACCAGCCGGAATTCGTAGTATTCGAGGTAGCGCAGTCCGCCGTGAATGAGCTTGGTGCTCCCCGACGAGGTATGCGACGCGAGGTCGTCCTTCTCGACGAGCAGCACCTTGAGTCCGCGTCCCGCGGCGTCGCGCGCGATACCCGTTCCGTTGATTCCACCGCCGGCAATGGCGAGGTCGTAGTCGGAGACTTCGGGAGCGGGCATGCGGGGCGGGTGGCGCGCAGCAGCGCCGATTCTACCGCAGCCTGCCGCGGTGGTTCTGCGCTAACATCACGCCTCGCGCGCCACCGCGTCTTCAGCCGACCACCCATATGAACATACTGCCCGAGATCGCCGCATCCGTTCCCGAGATGAACGAGTGGCGCCATCACATCCACGCCCATCCCGAGACCGCGTTCGAGGAGACCGCGACCGCAGCCTTTGTCGCCGATAAGCTCGCTTCGTTCGGGCTCGAGGTGCACACCGGGCTCGCGAAGACCGGTGTCGTCGGCGTGCTCCGCGACGGCGACGGCACTGACTCCGCGTCCGGCGCGATCGGGCTCCGCGCCGATCTCGATGCGTTGCACGTGCACGAGCGCTCCGGCGTGCCGTACGCGTCGCGCCACGAGGGCCGGATGCACGCCTGCGGCCATGACGGGCACACGACGATGCTGCTCGGCGCCGCCAAGGCTATGGCGCAGCGGAAGCGTCTGGACGGCACGGTCTATTTCATCTTTCAGCCGGCAGAAGAGAACGAAGGCGGGGGCAGAGTGATGGTCGAGGAAGGACTGTTCGCACGCTTTCCGATGCGCGCCGTCTACGGCATGCACAACTGGCCGCGCTTGCCGGCCGGTACGTTCGCGATGCGCCCGGGGCCGTTGATGGGCGCGTACGACATCTTCGAAATCATCGTCACCGGCAAGGGGGCGCACGCGGCGATGGCGTATACGGGCAAGGACCCGATGCTTTTCGCGGCGCAGGCGATCAACGCTCTGCAGACGATCGTCGCGCGCAACCTCCACCCGCAGGACGCCGGAGTCGTCAGCGTGACGCAGGTGCACGGCGGCGACACGTGGAACGTCATCCCGCAGGAAGTCGTGCTGCGGGGTACGGTGCGCGCCTTCAAGCGCGAAGTCCAGGACCTGATCGAGCAGCGGATTCGCGGCATCGTCGCCGGAGTCGCGGCGACGTTCGACATGAGCGCGACCGTTCGTTATGAGCGCCGCTACCCGGCCCTGGTCAACAGCGAGGCGGAAACGCAGCACGCGATCGTGGCGGCCACTGCGATCGTTGGCGCGACAAACGTCGAGATCAATCCGACGCCCGAGATGGGCAGCGAGGACTTTGCCTTCATGCTGCAGGCGAAGCCGGGCTGTTACGTCTGGCTCGGTGCCGGACGCGGCGCGGACACGCCGAACATCCACAGTCCGCAATACGATTTCAACGACGACGTGCTGCCGATCGGTGCGAGCTACTGGGTGACATTGGCGGAACAACAGCTCGCGGAGCGGCCGTAGCCCGGTTGATCGGCAGCCCGGGTTGATCCGTAGCCTGGGCTGATCCCGCAGGGCGAAGCCCGGGAACTTCGATCAGATTCGCCGTGGGTGATGTCGCTTATTCGGGGCTGCGGTTGGCCCCGGGCTACGCGCGGCCGCGGCGCAGCCGGCGGATCGCAGCGAGCTGCGCCAGCGCACCGGCGAGCTCGCCCTCGGCCTTAGCGATCTCTTCCTTCGATGTCTTGTTCTGCATCGCTTCCTCGGCGCGCTGCTTTGCCTCCAACGCCTTCGCCTCGTCGAGATCGCGCGCGCGGATCGCGGTGTCGGACAGCACCGTCACGACGTTGGGCTGCACCTCGAGGAAACCGCCTTGCACAAAGACGATCTGCTCTTCGTCCTGCCCCGGCAGTTTGATGCGTACCTCGCCGGGCTTGATCTGCGTGATCAGCGGCGCGTGCTTGGGATAGATGCCGAGCTCGCCCATGACGCCGGGCAGAACGACGAACTCCGCCTCGCCGGAGTAGATCGACTCGGCGACGCTGACGACGTCGACGTGGATGGTGTTGGCCATTATTGCAGCGTCTTCGCCTTCTCGACGGCCTCTTCGATCGCGCCGATCATGTAGAACGCCTGCTCGGGAAGGTGATCGTACTCGCCGTCGACGATGGCCTTGAAGCCGCGGATCGTGTCCTTGAGCGAGACGTACTTGCCTGGAGTGCCCGTGAAGGTTTCGGCGACATGAAAAGGCTGCGACAGAAAACGCTGGATCTTGCGCGCGCGGGCGACGGCAAGCTTGTCCTCGGGTGAGAGCTCGTCCATTCCCAGAATCGCGATGATGTCGCGCAGTTCCTTGTACCGTTGCAGCGTCTGCTGGACGCGGCGCGCAACCGTGTAGTGCTCCTCGCCGAGGACATGCGGGTCGAGCTGGCGCGACGTTGAATCGAGCGGATCGACCGCGGGGTAGATGCCGAGCGACGCGATGTCGCGCGAGAGCACCACCGTCGAGTCGAGATGGCCGAAGGTCGTCGCGGGCGAGGGATCGGTCAGGTCGTCGGCAGGCACGTAAACGGCCTGGATCGACGTGATCGATCCTGTCTTCGTCGACGTGATGCGCTCCTGCAGCTCGCCCATTTCGGCCGCCAGCGTCGGCTGATAGCCCACCGCAGAAGGCATGCGGCCGAGCAGCGCCGAGACCTCGGTGCCCGCCAGCGTGTAGCGATAGATGTTATCGATGAAGAACAGGATGTCACGGCCTTCGTCGCGGAAAAATTCCGCCATCGTGAGGCCGGTCAGCGCGACGCGCAGCCGGTTGCCCGGCGGCTCGTTCATCTGGCCGTAGACCATCGCCACTTTCGACTCCGGCAAATTGTCGAGCTTGATCACGCCGGCTTCTTTCATTTCCTGATAGAAATCGTTGCCTTCGCGCGTGCGTTCGCCCACGCCGGCGAACACGGAAAGGCCGGAGTGCTGCGTGGCGATGTTGTTGATGAGCTCGAGCATGTTCACGGTCTTGCCCACACCCGCGCCCCCGAAGAGGCCCACCTTCCCGCCCTTGGCGAAGGGACACACGAGATCGATGACCTTGATGCCGGTCTCGAGGAGCTCGGTCGACGGCGAAAGCTCCTCGAACGTCGGCGCGTCGCGGTGGATCGGCATCCTTATTTCGGCGGCTACGGGCCCCCGTTCGTCGATCGGGCGGCCGAGCACATCCATGATGCGCCCCAGCGTCGCCGGTCCGACCGGGACCGAGATACCCGCACCCGTATTCTTCGCCTTCATGCCGCGCCGCAAGCCCTCGGCGCTGCCGAGGCAGATCGTCCGCACGACGCCGTCGCCGATTTGTTGCTGAACCTCGAGGGTGAGATCGGTGCCTTCGAGCGTCAACGCATCGTAGATCTTGGGCAGCTGCTCGCGCGAGAATTCGACGTCGATCACCGCGCCGATGCACTGCACCACTGTTCCTTCGTTCATGCCCGTTTCCTCAATGCAGATTCAAGTACGTCACCGCGATCAAGCCGCCGCTACATCAAACCGCTGCGCGCCTGTAGATCTGGTCTCGCCGTAACGTTCGCTTTGCTCACGTTAGTCTCGCCCGATCTTCTGGCGGCACATCAAACCGCTGCCGCGCCGCCGACGATCTCCGAAAGTTCCTTGGTGATCGCGGCTTGCCGTGTCTTGTTGTAGATCAGCTGCAGCTCATCGATGATCTCCTGGGCGTTGTCGGAGGCCGCCTTCATCGCCACCATCCGCGCGCTCTGCTCGGAAGCCATGTTCTCGTTGATGGCCTGATAGACGATGGCTTCGATGTATCGGCGCAACAGCTCGTCGAGCACAGTTTTCGCGTCCGGTTCGTAGATATAGTCCCACGGATACTCGCGCTTTTCCGTGTCGACGCCCAAGTCGGCGATCGGCAGTATCTGCGTCTGCGTTGGCGTCTGCTTCATCGTGTTCTCGAAATGCGTCGCCACCAGGTGCAGCTCGTCGATCTTGCCGTCGAGATACAGATCGAGCTGGATCTTGACCGGGCCGATCACCTTTTCCAGCGACGGCCGGTCGCCGAGGTTCGTCGCGTACGAAACGATGTCGGCCTTGAGGCGTTGCATGAAGCCAAAGCCCTTGCCGCCGATGGGTGTGACTCGGACGCCGATACCCTTGGCCTGCCAATCCTTGATCTTCGACAATGCCACGCGCAGGGCATTGGTGTTGAGCCCGCCGCAGAGTCCTTTGTCGGACGTGACGACGATCAGCCCGACATTGGTCACCGCGGGGCGCTTCACCAGGAACGCATGCCGGTATTCGGGGTTGGCGAGCGCCAGATGCCGGGCGATGGCCAGCATGCGGCCGACGTAGGGACGCGCGGCACGCATCCGATCCTGCGCCCTTTTCATCTTCGAGGCCGCGACCATCTCCATCGCCTTGGTGATCTTGCGCGTGCTTTGCACGCTCTTGATCTTGTTGCGAATCTCTTTCGAGCCGGCCATCGCCGCGATTCCTACCAGGTGCCGTTCTTCTTGAAGTCCTCGATCGTCGCGGCAAGCGCCTTCTCGCCCTCGGCGTCGAGATCCTTCGTCGATTCGATTTTTTCGAAGAGCGCGTTGTACTTGCTCTTCACGAACGTGCGCAGGTTGCTTTCGAACGCGAGCGCCTTCTCCACCGGCACGTCGTCGTAGTAGCCCCGGTTGACCGCGAACAGCGTCAGGGCCTGTTCCGCGACCGAAAGCGGCGCGTATTGCGGCTGCTTCATCAGCTCGGTGACGAGGCGCCCGCGGTCGAGCTGCTTGCGGGTCGCCTCGTCGAGGTCCGAGGCGAATTGCGCGAACGCGGCGAGCTCGCGGTATTGTGCAAGCGAAAGCCGCACGCCGCCGCCGAGCTTCTTGATCACCTTCGTCTGCGCCGCGCCGCCGACACGCGATACCGAGATGCCGGCGTTGATCGCAGGCCGGATTCCGGCGTTAAAAAGGTCGGTTTCGAGAAAGATCTGGCCGTCGGTGATCGAAATGACGTTGGTCGGCACGAACGCCGTCACGTCGCCCGCTTGTGTCTCGATCACGGGCAGCGCCGTGAGCGAACCGGTCTTGCCTTTGACGGCGCCCTTGGTGAAGTGCTCGACGTACTCCGGGCTCACGCGCGCGGCGCGCTCGAGCAGCCGTGAGTGCAGGTAGAAGACGTCGCCAGGATAAGCTTCGCGACCTGGAGGCCGTCGCAGCAGGAGCGAGATCTGGCGATACGCCCACGCCTGCTTGGTCAGATCGTCGTAGATGATAAGCGCGTCCTGCCCGCGGTCGCGGAAGTATTCGCCCATCGTGCAACCCGAATACGGAGCAATGTATTGCATCGCAGCCGACTCCGAGGCCGAAGCGGCGACGACGATCGTGTAAGACATCGCGCCGTGCTCCTCGAGCTTCTTCACCACGTTCATGATCGACGACGCTTTCTGGCCGATCGCTACGTAGATACAGAACAGGTCCTTGCCCTTCTGGTTGATGATCGTATCGATGGCCACCGCGGTCTTGCCGGTCTGCCGGTCCCCGATGATCAACTCGCGCTGCCCACGACCGATCGGCACCATCGCGTCGATCGACTTGAGCCCCGTCTGGACCGGCTGCGCCACGCTCTGGCGCCAGATGACGCCGGGCGCGACCTTTTCGATCACGTCGGTAGCCTTCGCGTTGACCGGGCCCTTGCCGTCGATCGGCTGGCCCAGCGCATCGACGACGCGCCCCATCAGCTCGGGCCCGACCGGAACCTCCAGGATGCGCCCCGTGCATTTGACCGTATCGCCTTCGGTGATGTGCTCGTAGTCGCCGAGGATCACCGTGCCGACCGAGTCGCGCTCGAGATTGAGCGCCAGACCGAACGTGTTCTTCGGGAACTCGATCATCTCGCCCTGCATCGCATCCGACAGCCCATGCACCCGCGCGATGCCATCGGTGAGCGACACCACGGTACCTTGAGTCCGGACTTCGGCGCCGGTGTCGAGGTTCTGGATCTTGCCCTTGATGAGCTCGCTGATTTCCGATGGATTCAACTGCATGATTTGTCCTCGTGCTTTTTCCGGTTGACTGCCGCCCTGAACTCCGCGTCGGGCTCAGGTTGCCTAGGCTCGCAAATGGTTCGCCAAGGCGTGCAATTCGCCCTGCACCGAGCCGTCGATCACCGTGTCGCCGACAGCGATCCTGGCGCCGCCGATCAATTGCGGGTCGACGCTGACCGTGGTCTCGATCTTCTTGCCGAAACGCCGCTCCAGCGCGGCCTTGAGCCCATCAAGCGCGCGATCATCGATCGGGAAGGCGCTCGTTATCTGCGCCCGCGCTACGCCGTCCGTGGCGTCCTTCAGAGCGTCGAAGAGCTGTCGGATCTGCGGCAACAGGCCGATGCGCTCAGCCTCGATCAGCACGCGAATGAAGCTCTTGCCGTCGGCATCGAGTTTCTCGCCGCAGATCGACAGAAAAAGCGATTCCTTCGCCGCCGCCGAAAGCCTCGGATTATCGAGCGCGGCGCGCACGCGCGCGTCGCCCGCGACGTCGCTCGCGAGCCTCAGCATCTCCGCCCAGACCGGGAGGGCGTTGCGCTCGCGCGCGAGCGCAAACACCGCTTCAGCGTACGGTCGGGCAACGGTGATCTGCTCGGCCATCGATGCGCTTTAGAGTTGCTTCTCCAGCTCCGCCAATAGCTCGGCGTGCGCCTTGGCGTCGATTTCACGCTTGAGGATCTTGGCAGCGCCCGCAACGGCAAGCGCTGCGACCTGGCCGCGCAATGCTTCCTTGGCGCGGTAGACCTCCTGCTGGATTTCGGCTTTCGCCGCCGTGAGGATGCGGTCGGCTTCGGTCTGCGCGTCGGTGCGCGCCTGGTCGACCGTGTCGCTCTTGAGTTTCTCGCCTTGCGCGACAATATCGGACGCCCGCGTCTTGGCTTCGGTCAGCATTTCGGCGATCCGCTTTTCCGCTCGCGTCAGGCTCTGCCGTCCCTCCTCCCCCGCAGCCAGCCCGTCGGCGATCTGTTTCTGCCGCTCTTCGATCGCGCGCATGAGCACCGGCCAGATGAACTTCGCGCAAAACCAGATGAAGATGGCGAAGATGACGGCCTGCATCAGCAGCGTCAGGTTGATGTTCATAACTGCCTCTCAACCACGTATTTGCTTGCGCTCGTGAACCGGGTCCCCGCTTTCGAGGGGATAACGCGGCCGTCTCCAATCGCGCTACGGCTGCGCCTTGCGCCCTTGGACGGCTGCGTCACTTGAGCCCAGCAGGAATCAGCGGGTTGGCATACGCGAACAACATCGCGATGCCTAGTCCGATGATGAACGAGGCGTCGATCAGGCCCAACAGCAGAAACACCTTCGCCTGCAGTGCTGGAATCATTTCCGGCTGGCGCGCCGCGCCTTCGAGGAAGCGCGAACACATGATGCCGATGCCGACGCAGGCGCCCAGCGCTCCAAGACCGATCATCAGTCCGATGCCGATGCCAGTGAACGCCTGGATCTGCGCGACCAATTGCAGCTTGTCCATTGGATTTCCTTTCTGAACTGACGTTGGACTGTAGTTATTCGAGACGGCCAAAGACTAATGATGCTCGTGCGCCATCGAGATGTAGGCGATGGTCAGCATCATGAATATGTAAGCCTGGAGAATCGCGATGAATCCGTCGAAGCCTATCCAGAGGATTTGCGCCAGTCCGCCGCCTATCGCGCCGGCGATCCCACTGGACGCCAGCAGTGCGATCAGCAGGAACATTATCTCGCCGGCGTACATATTCCCGAACAACCGCAGCGAATGCGACAGCGGCTTCGACACGTATTCGATCAGGTTGAAGAGCAGGTTGAATGCAACCAGAAGCGGCGCCGCCCACCACGGCCGCACGCCGAACGGCGATGCATAGAGCTCGTGCAGCCACCCGCTCAGGCCCTTGATGCGGATGCTGTAGAAGATCATCAAGCCGAGAACCGACAGCGAAAGGGCGAACGTGGTATTGACGTCCGCCGTCGCCACACTGCGCCACGCGTGGAGGTGGAACACGTTGGCGAAAACCCAAGCCATGATATCGGCCGGCAGCAGGTCCATCAGGTTCATGAACAGCACCCACAGACCAACGGTGAGCGCGATCGGGGCGACGATTCTGTAGTCGTGATGGAACATGCTCCTGACTTGATCGTTGACGAACTGGACCAGGAGCTCGACGAAGGCCTGCGTCTTCGACGGGACGCCAGGCGTCGCCTTTCGCGTGATCAGCCAGAGGAATCCGAGGACCAGCAGGCCGAGCACGAGTGAGGTCACGATGGTGTCGTAGTGGATTGTCCAGAAGCCGCCGTGCTCCGAAACCGGCTCGGCGAAGAACGTGAGGTGGTGCTGGATGTACGACGTCGCGTCGAGTTCGTGTTCTGCCGCCATCGCCGGTTCCTGCGCTTTTCGATCAGTCCCGAATCAGAATCGCCGCCTGTGACACGAGCACCGTGACGACGAACGCGACGAAGAAGGCACCATGCACGACCTCTCGGTAGGTCGTCAGGATCAGCCAGAGTTGCAGAACGATGGCCGCAATCTTCGCCGCCTCGGCCCGGAGCATCGTTCGAATGGTCGCGACCGCGGTCTCAGGATGGCCGAGTCGCACCAGCATCGCGTACACGACGCCGGCGAAGACGTTGACGATTCCCCCCAAAAGTCCGGACAGAGCTCCATGCCAGCCGGCCCACCACGCTCCCCCGGCGGCTATTCCCGCGCTCGCGAGCAACTGCCACACGGCGACACGACCGACCGGATAAGAGGGCGGGGGGCGGGTCGACGCGGGGCGGGACACCGGAGCTCGAGCAAACTTTTGAAGTATAGGGTTCTTTGTCGCATTGCGTCAACGAATGCTGCATTGCGAAAAGCTTGGGTGCCCTGCGTCCGCGTGGCATCGCTATCCTCCCGACAAAGCGCACACGATCATCACCTCGTCCGCGTCCGCCAGCGGCTCCGCCAAGCTTCGCACCGGCGCGCCATTGACGAAGAATTTGATGTGCGGACGAATCTGTCCTTGCTCGTCGACGACGCGAAAGCGCATCCCCGGATAGTGGCGGTCGAGATCCCTGGTCAGGTCACCGAGTGTCTTCCCAAGGGCATCGACCGCTGCCGCGTTCGCGGTGTAGGAGCGCAGAGGGTTGGGAATGAGGACGCGCATTGCTCAAGCAAGTAGCGCGCGACCTTGGCCTACGCGACTTCAACGGCGTACACGTGGGGCAGATGCGCGGCGAGACATTTCCAGGTCCGGCCCTCATCGCGGCTGCCCCAGACTTCACCGCTCGTGCTGCCGAAGTAGACACCTACCGGATCATTGGCGTCGGCCGTCATCGCCTGCCGCTTGACGGTCAGCCACGCCTGCATCCGCGGCAACCCCGTCGCGTGGCGTTGCCAGGACTTGCCGCCATTGACCGAGCGATACACCGCCGGCTTGCCTCCAGGAGATACGCGCGGCCAAACGCTGGATCCGTCCATCGGGAATACCCACAGCGTATCCGGATCGCGTGCGTGGAGAACCATCGGGAATCCGATCGCTCCGACGCTCTTGGGCATGGTCGCGCCTATGTCCTGCCAGCGCTCCGCTGGCCGGTCGAGACGGTAGATGCCGCAGTGATTCTGCTGATAGAGGCGGTCGGGCAGTGCCGGGTGCATTCGCACGCAGTGCGGGTCGTGTCCATATTCGGGATCGGGATCCGGCAAAAAATCCGCCCGCACGCCGCGATTGAGCGGCCGCCAATCGGCGCCGCCATCGTTGGACTCGAATACGCCTCCGCTCGACATGCCGATGTACATATGCTTGGGATCGCGCGGAT